>Ga0265780_10003189_pt1 | contig 21732 bp, 25 predicted proteins | sample P1T30metagenome_FD_192432 | JGI IMG/M metagenome (GOLD analysis project Ga0265780, IMG submission 192432) | Plant litter microbial communities from East Loma Ridge, Irvine, California - P1 T30 | ecosystem: Environmental > Terrestrial > Plant litter > Unclassified | place: USA: California...
GGCCAAAGGCACGGAGCCAGTTGTGATAATGCACGTTGACGAGCTGCAATTGAGCGAGTTCGGTTTTACGATTCGACGGCCTGCGATTGAGTATGTGGCGAGGGAGCAGTTGAGGGTATTGTTGCCGATTGGTGCGCGGCTGGGGATTGTGGAAGAAGAGCAGGAAAGGGATTATGAGAACTTGAGGGATGATCATGGGTTATATGAAGTGTAGTGCGGAGACTAAGGTATGGGATTGGAGCCTCTTAAAATGTCTTCAAGATATTGTAATAGTTAACCCACATTACATTTTTTTCTGTGTCCGTCCCAAAGAAGTAATCCGCGCCTCCTACTTCCTCATCCAGACAATGCCCCGGACCCCACCATTATACTACCCCTCACTACACCATCGCAACCCCACACAACGCGCTGCGTTACCGAACATGGCGGACGCGTTTCCGCGTAGCCGTCATGTAATGTGCCGCCATGCTTGGTGCCGTGAAGTTGACACATGGATTGAAGTGCAAACACTCCACTTGCTACTTCACTTACCTACATACATCGCAGCACTTTCAACAATCGAGGAGTGAGAAACCAGAATGTCGTGTATGTAGCCCCAATCAGCTTCCCACCCCAACTCAGTAAACATGATGACAATGAAAGTAACATCACATGTACAGCCAAACACTTCATCCACGACCCAACCCACCTCGTCAACACCGCACTGCTTTCAATCCCACACACAAACCCCAGCGTACAATGCGACATCGCCAATAAAATTATCTACCGCAAGAATAACAACAATGACACGCCACAAGTGCGTCCCACCCCATCCTATCCCCCTAGCTGCCATTCTACCCCCCCTTCTACCACCCAAACCAACTCACCTCCCCTTCCCACCCCTTCTAACACCTACCACATAGGTCTCCCTCCTCTCCGGTGGCGGCTCCGGCCACGAGCCCTCCTTCGCCTCCCTCGTCGGCCGCGGCCTCCTCACCGCCTCCATAGCTGGCACAATCTTCGCCTCGCCCTCCGCAGCCCAAATATCACGCTGCATATTACACCGCGTACCCCTGGACCAGGGCGTCCTCGTCATAGTGATGAATTACACGGGCGACGTGCTGAATTTTGGTATGGCGGTTGAGAAGGCTAGGGCTAGGGGGGTGGATGTGGGAATGGTGGTTGTGGGGGATGATGTTGGGGTTGGGCGGGAGAAGGGGGGGAAGGTTGGGAGGAGAGGGATTGCGGGTATGTTGGGGGGGTGGGTGGATGGAGGGGACGGGGATGAGGGCTGATTGACTGACTGTGGGATTAGGCACGTGTTTGGTTGTGAAGATTGCGGGGGCGATGGCTGCGCGAGGGTAACGTACTCCCATCCCATCTAAATTCCGACCTGGTAAGGAGAGATCAACTAACAATAACAACCGCAGAGCATCCCTAAAACAAGTAACCCGCCTCGCCACCCTAACCGCCTCAAACACCGTCTCAATCGGCTCCTCCCTCACACACGTCCACGTCCCCGGCCGCTCCCCCTCAGACGACAAACTACCCGCCGGCCAAGTAGAAATTGGAATGGGCATCCACAACGAACCCGGCTCAGCGCGCAAAACCACAACCCTCCCAGGCCTCGTATCAACAATGCTATCCCACTGCCTCTCCACCACCGACACCGACCGCACATTCCTGCACATAACGCCCCAAGACGAGATCGTGCTGCTCGTAAATAATCTAGGCGGCGTAAGTCCGCTCGAACTAAGCGGCATCACGAATGAAGTCGTGGAACAACTAGGTAGTGGATATGGCATTAAGCCGGTTAGGATATTAGCGGGGACGTTTATGACGAGTTTGAATGGGCTGGGGTTTAGTATTAGTTTGTTGAAGGTGGTGGATACGGGGATTGAAGGGGCTGAGATGCTGGAGTTGTTGGATGCGCCAGCTGAGGCGGGTGGGTGGGTGGCGGCGATTAGTAAGGGGACGTGGGCGAGGAGAGGGGAGGAGGGGGAGGGGGAAGTGGAGGCGGAGGGGGAGGAGGTGCAGACGAGTAATTTGAGAGGTATGGGGACTGGGCACAAGGGCTGCGTAGATGCTGACGAGTTACAGTTGACGCCGAGGTTGCTAAGGCGGCTCTGAAGACTGCACTTGACAGAGTCATCGAGGTTGAGCCTGACGTCACGAGATACGATACGATCGTTGGAGATGGAGATTGCGGCATCGGGCTCAAGCGGGGCGCAGAATGTAAGTCGAATCACGTGTTCTGGCTGCCTAAAATTGACCCTGTCCAGCGATTTTGAAGATGCTCGAAACGGCAAAGGACAGCGACGATCTTCTCATGTTGTTGAACCGCATCATACAAGTGGTCGAAGTCTCCATGGATGGTACGTCCGGTGCCATTTACGCCATCTTTCTCAATGCCCTTGCACACGGTTTGCGGCAGAATGCGCCGTCATCTCCACAGCCAGTCACACCGCAGATATGGGCCAAGGCTCTTGAGTCATCGCTACAGGCTCTCGGAAAGTACACGCCGGCTCAACCAGGTGACCGCACATTGATAGACGCCCTGCATCCGTTCATCCAGACACTGTCCAAATCGGGTAGTGTTGATGACGCAGCGAAAGCGGCGCAAAAAGGCGCGCAGGGCACGAAGGGAATGAAGGCGAGTCTGGGGCGGACGGTGTACGTTGGGGGCGAAGGTTTCCAAGAAGTTCCGGACCCGGGCGCACATGGATTGGCTGAACTACTGCTGGGACTGAGCGAGGGTCTGAAGAAGTAAATGGTGGGTATCGTTGAATTGTATCGCTCGTGGGCTCGTTGTTGCCGCGACAAATATGTAGCTTTTGTCCATCCTAAACTCCTTCGTACGGTGCACTGCATGCCATATTCATTCCCGTGCGGCCAATGTGAATTACGACAACAAGACAAGAATGACGGAGTCGCCTCGTAAGAACCTGTATGTTGTCAGCCTGGCGTTTTGTGTAGGGCTCGGTCCACGCACAGCTTCGATATGAAACGGTCCTTGTTGACCTTTCGTCCCTGCTGGCCATTGGCCAATCTTGGCGTCTCGGTCCACATCTCCTTTGCGTTCTCGAGCACCATGTTGCAGTGTCGATCGAATGCCTTGACTCTGGCGAGGATCTTCCGGTTGTTTCGGCACGAGATCAGGACTTGGGTGCGCGAGCGGACGGCGGTCTGGAGGATGGAGAGGGGGCCGGTGGTGAGCTCGTGCTCCTCGACCTGTGCGACTTCGTACTCACTGCATGCAGTCAGCATTCGCCATATAGAAGTAGAACGAGAGATGTGTAACGTACGTCAACTCTGAGCGCGGCTTCGAGAGCATCTCTCTGCGACACGTTAGCTTTCACTATAAGCCGTACGCAATGGAAACGTACTGGATCTTGGCGTCCACCATTGTGAAGTTGGAAAGGGGGTAGGAGGTGAGTGGGAGGGTATGCGACAATCTGAGAGCTTGCTGTTAGCTATTTGGTGCCAGCTGCAGCCTGCGAATATTCTTCACTGGGGCTGTAAAGGATATCCAAAACCTGCGCAAAGGATGCACAGACCACGAGGACGAATACTAACCTGGAACGAGCGGGCAACACCAGGGCAACGGGCGTGGACGTGGTGGAGCAATCGGAGACGGCGGTCACGGGAAGAAAGTCGAAGTCAGCGAGCATTCGGCGCATCTGAGGCTAGGCGGCAGTTTCTCCGAAGCCGGGCCAATCAGACTGGCGTGGGTCTCGCAGTGCGTCACGCGTTTTCTGCTTAGTTCCAGGACCTCGTGCGCACGAGCCTGGGGACCATCACGAAGTCGTTCCTGAACATCAAACTGCACGCTCTGTTTCTTTTGTTTCGACGCGTGCTGCTGCCTGAAGTAGCTTTATCTTACGATTGCGTATAAATAGACGCGCAGTATCCGGTTATCTTACGCGGCTTGCATCGCGGTACGCTACCGTGGTTCACCAGAGACGCGCTCCGCTATGATCGGAGGCCAGCCACCGGCGCCCAGATAGAAACAGTTTGCTCTCTCCCTTCGAACACGCGACACTTCCACCTCCACCCACCACTCGACCTGAATATCCTCACCTCCCACCACACATGGGCCGCCATGGCTACTCCCACCCCGACTAACATGACGCCGGACAGCGGCGCCCTGTCGCAGGCTCACACGCCCCAACCCGCCGACGAGGACGACATGGGCGACATTCCGCGCCGCTCAATGCGAGGCAAGCACCTGGGATCACTGTGAAGCTTCTCGTCTAACCATGCTGTGTGTGTAGTAAAGGTGCTGTACACGTTCGACGACCAGAACAAGTCAAACTGCCTCGCCCGGCTGCCCAACGCGCTGAACGTGCCCGTCGTGTCGCTGGACGAGAACACGCAGGTCGGCATCATCGAGCTCAAGACGTGCATCCAGGCCATCGTCGGTGCAAGCCCCGAGCTCATCGCCAAGCTCGGCCACGACTACACCGTCTACGCCTACGACTTCTCCGAGTACGAGACCCCGCTCGTCGGCCAGGGCATGCTCTCGTGGATCCTCGCCTCCGCCTCGCCCACCCCGAACGCCCCCGCCGAAGAGTCCCGCAGCATGGTCACCGGCCGCGTGTGCAAGAACATCCTCGGCCTGTTCGGCAACGGCATGAAGGAGACGCTCGAGGTGAAGCTCAAGCTGGTGCCTGTGCCGACGAGCATGCAGCACGAGTACGTCGAGAACATGGAGCGCTACCACAGCCTGAGCCAGCTGATGCCCGCCAACTTCGACTACAGCGCCTGGTCCGACTTCCTCAAGGAGAACCCGACCCTGAGTCAGCTGGCCCAGCCGACGCCCATGATGCCCGCCCATCCGTCCCAGCGCTCTTCGCTTGGCGGCTACGAGCCCTTCCACGAGATGCTCACCCGCAACAGCCCGTCCCAGGAGCCCGTGCGCATCGACTCCTTCTACGACCACGCAACCATGTCCTTCAACACCAACGCCGAGCCGACCCGCGCCTCCAGTCCTGCCGGAAGCGCCCTGTCATACCAGCACTACCAGTACAACCACGAGTCTCGGCCCGCCTCCCGCACGTCGGTGCGCAGTGAGACTGTCTACCCACCGCAGCAGTATCGGTCGCCACAGTATCCAGTCGAAGACCCGTACGTCATGGAGCAACGCGAGGACGGCCCGCCCAAGAAGCGCGCGCGCATCACGCAGACCAAGAGGCCAAAGAAGACGCCGCTGACTGCACACAACGACTCTCTCCGCGTGACAGCCAGCACCGCCGCCTCGGTACGCTTACACCGGCCGCTCGCAGGGAATGCAGCCGCGACTCTAGCTTCTGCCGACTCGATACCCCGTGCGCCCACGCCGCGCCCAGGCGATGTACCATTTGGTCAACGCCGACCGCCCGCACCCAGCGCCCTGAGACACGCCTCGGTGGATGAGAGCCGTCCCTACATGTCACCCTATGATACCAACGGCTTCTCTGATACTGCCGTAGAGTCGCCTGATGACGAACGAGGTGAGAGTCCTGGGGACACAATCACGGACATGCCCTCCTCTCCCCCTCTCGCCCCACAGCGCACAGTGTCCCCCACTCCGTCCAGCCCTACCCTACCTACCCTGCCACTACCACTTCCCACCGACTCTGGGTTTGTTAGTGACATGGGTCTAGGTCTGGAGGAGGATAGCATGGACTTTCGCAGCAACATTTGGGACGGCAGCGACCTGCCAGTTGCTCCCGAAGCCCGCGATTACAGACCAGCAAACACCTTCCAGTACGCCAATCAGGAACCGTTCCCACGACTACCGCCGTCATATGTGCCACGACCGAAGCCAGACCACCGTACGTCTACGCAGTCCATCGCCCAGAGCATAGAGCAGCAGCCTGGGGGCAGCCAAGCTGTGACTCACGACACCAATGCAGTCGGCCCAGCAGACGCATCTCAGCAAAGGAAACCGAAGCAGTCATCCCAAGGAGTTGCTCCTAGTGCTACATCACCTACTGGAACTGCATCTCATGTATCTCCCGCCAGCGAAGCCGACGCAGCGAATTACAGCCGCTCTTGCACACCAAACCTGCCGACGCAGAAACCTAAGACATCCAGAGGCAAAGGGATAGCTCGGTCGCAGACATGGTCGGGCACCGGTGAGCCCATGTCAGACGCACCGGCGCCTTCTGACCCGGCGCAGCCGCGTAGTGGATCAGGAGCGCGAAGAAGAAAGTACATCAAGGAAAAGCTAGCACAGTCCATCGCTGCGGGCGAACTACCGGAACATTGCAAGAATTGCGGAGAGATCGACACGCCAACATGGAGAAAAGCCTTTACTCGTCTGGAGTATGGATCGCACGTAGGCGTCGAAGTCTCCAAAGACACTGGAAGCACGGATATCATAGCCCTGGAAGTGATCGAGCCCACGCCAGAGAACGGTGGTGTCATGTCATATCGGATCTTCAAAAACAGTCTGACAAAAGAAGAGCGGGAAGCCAAGTACTTCGAGGAACTCACCCTGTGCAACCCTTGTGGACTGTGGTTTCTCAAGAAATGTACGATGCGGCCCAGGAAATTCTGGGACAAGTCGGAGAAACCTGCGAAGCGCAAACGACCGGCAGCCTCACGAACAAAGTCAGTCATGCAGGAAGAAGACTTGGCATCAGACGCTATTGTACCACATTCCGACGCAGTTGGCCCAGAGGATGGTGTCAAAGTCTGTGCAAACCTTGATGGCACTGTGGACAATTCTATGCCTCCTCCGCCAGTGACTATGCGCCGAGCATCTACCTCACAAGCGCATGAGTGCAATCCCACACTCGACGGACAGGCTGCAGAAGATGCGCTTCGCCGAGCCATACAATCCAGTCCTGCTGGTCTGCGTGGAAGCAGGCACTCACCAATAGACATTGATCCAGACTTGACCCCTCAGCCGACGCGTAGACTGCTATTTCCCTCGCCTCGGAAGGACGGCGAGGCCAAGTCACTCTCACCAACTTCTCAAGCCGCTGCTGCCGATACCCACGAAGCCAACAAGGACAATCCGTCGGAAAAGCCACGCTGCGAACGGTGCAAGAAACTGCGCAAAGCATGCGATCGAGAACGTCCGTGTGGCCGATGCGACAATGCTGACATTGGCTACGATGGATGTATTCCTGTGCCCAGGGCGAACTGGTTCGAGACGCCCGTCGTGCAGATGGCTAATGTCGAGGAGGAGAACCCAGACAAGGAGAACTGCCCGCCCAGCGCATCCACCGAACACGACGATCTCGCGCATCTCTTCGAGGACCCAGCCTCTTCAAAGACCACGCCCCAAAAGGACGCGCTCTTCCAAGACCTACTCAAGACACCAACACCAGGCTCCCGCCACCGCAACCCGCTGACGCCTAGACGCGGCGCAGATGACTCTTGCCTCCAAAGAACACCCACCCGCATGACACCTTCACGTAACATTCTAACCCCACGAGGTACACGCACCGTCACCATCGGCCCCGACACGCCATTTACCCGCCAACTCAACGAGATGCTCTCCAGCGGGCACTACTCCTCTGACAACGGCCTCGACTTCTCCACCTTCCCCACATTCAATACCCCCGGCCGCACGGACTACACCGACTTCATGACCGACGACTTCATGTCCAGCGACATGCCCATGCCCAGCTCGCCGCCCAAGAGTCTAGGCGTAGGATTCGAGCTGTACGAGGATCCGAGCACGGCTACTACGACGGGCTTGTGGAGCGGTGCGAGCATGTTTGATAGTGATGCCTTGATGATGGATTTCGACAAGAGTGGTAGTAATACTAGAGGTGGGAATGAGGCGCAGGAGATGTTGAAGATGAGTGTTGGGGGTGTGACGGTGGATTTTGCGAGTTTGATTGGGGATGTGGTTGGGCAGGAACAGGAACAGGAACAGGGACAGGGACGGGGACAGGAGGGGGAGGTGGAGAGCCGGGAGGGAGTGGGGAAGACGCCGGATGGTCCTGGGGTGGAGTGATTGTTTACGAAGGAAATGATTTTGGACATGTGATCTTTGAATGATCTGTGTTATTTTTGCATAGCGTGGCGTTTTTTTTGTTTAGACGATGGATGATGAATGGTATCGATATTTCGCAAGTACTCGCTTCTAGTGAAGCAGCTTAGTAGCTGAGTGCCTCGCACGACGTAAACGCAATATATCAGTGCCAACACACACATTGTCAACATGTGATTCAAATGAACCAGTGCTGTATTTCAGATATAACTTCTGTATCTAAACATTTTCCATTATATATTCTTCCTGATTTCTGTCCACGGAAGACACAGTGCCCTACTGATCGAAGTTGAAAAACGCATCATCGAACGACGAATTCTCCGGGTTCTCGTAATCTTCCATATTGAAGAGGTCGTCGAGACTGTCGGTGGGCATGTGGGGTATTACATCGTCTGGCGCAGTGGTGGTGGTGTCCTTGGGTGCGTCGTTGTTCGAGGTAGTGGTGTCCTTTTCGCTGGATGCAGCAGGCGGATGTGATTCAGGTATTTCAGCCGGCTTCGGCGGCGCAGGTGCAGATGTCGGTGCAGGTACCGGTGCTTCAGTAGCAGTATTCAACTCCGGCAGACCACTCATCGCAACATCCATATCCACATCCCCATTCGACCCATTCCTATCAGCCCCATCCTCGTCCCCACTCTTCGCAAAGTCCTCCAGCCCCCGAAGCAACGATTGCCCATCTCCATCTCCCTCCCCGTCTCCAAAGTCGAACCCCATATCTCCCGACGTATCCATCATATCGCCGTGCGTATCGTTATTATCGCCGCCCGTATCCATTGCGTCGCCGAACATGGCGTCAAAATCGAAGTCGTTTTCCTGTGGATTCGCAGTTGTGGGCGTGCCGTCGAAGAGGGGGTCGCGCTCTGTGGACGGAGGGTTGGAGGTCTCGATGGGTGGTGGGAGTTTCTCGTCTGCGCGCTGTAGAGATGGTGCTTGCTCGTCTGCCTCTGGAGCTGCAGGCGTAGACACCTTATCAACTCCGCCTTCCTCCGTCTTCGTAGTTGTAGCGTTCCCCAGTGTCCTAGATACTCGTGCCTTTTCCTTTTCCGCCTCTTTCTCCCTGGCCGCAATCTCGCGCTTCTTGCGGTCCTGCTTGAGCAGCGCGAGATCGCGCCTCAGCACCGTTTGCGCGAGACGCACCTCGTTTTCCAGCTCGTCGAGCGCGTCTTGGAAGCGCTCTGTTGCGATGGGCACGACTTGGCGGAGATTCGCTTTGTGCCGGCCGGTGCCGCCGCCCGCGTGGTGCTCTTTGATGAAGCGGCCGGAGTGGATGAGCACGAGGTTGAGCATGCTTTGGAGGGTGTCGGGGTTGGGCTTGGCGGGGGATGGGTTGGCTGGTAGGGTGGACATGGTTGCGAAGTTTGTAGTAAAAAGTGTGTGTGGTGAGGTGAGGTGTGTGTTGGTAGGATCGAAGGTTGAAGTCGCATGCGCGCTGCCGGTGGAGTCTGGCAGCCCTGCGTCGAACCTAAATTGGTGCCGCGCTAAGCTTTTACAGCCGGGAGCACTTGCCGCTACGAAGTATTTCAGTACGTGCCAAGGCTGAAATTTTCACAGACATTTGATCGTATGTTTGTAAAGGTACTTTGTAGTTGCACGTGGGAATTGATGTTTGGAATATACAGTATCACAGGAAGGCTATCACTGTGCTGTAAATAGAAAGCAGTTGCACAGTGTTTGCAAGCTTCTTGGACATGTGATTGATACGTGAACTGAAAATCAACCCTCATTGAGACCTCATCAACTTGAAGCATCACCAATCAGCTTCGTCCACAACACCTGCAAAACAGCCGGCAGCCCCTCTAGATCTACGTACAATACACCTCACTCGTAAATTTCCGCATATACGGGCCAGTCAGCGCGGTAAGGCTACAGTGGACGAGCCAGCTAGAGCCCGGCCCGCAGTGCATTGTTCTGGCGCTAATTCTTGCTGCTCACCCTTCCGCTTCGAATCTCTGCCTCCTCACCCCACACCAAGACCACCACCCAGGCCCGTTACGCGCTTTCAGTTGTCCGGCGTCGGTTCTTTGCCTCTTCGCATCTCCTTCCCTCTCTTCCTCTGTTTCTCTCTTTCCTTGTGCGTCTCGTTGCGTGTGGTCTGTTCGCGCCTCACGACTTTCCTTGCCGCCTGCCTCGTTCGACCCACCACCCGTCCCTCGTGGCCTTGTCGACGTCGCACTTTTGCATCGCCTATTCGGCCGCACGTCACTTTGCTTCTTTAGTACGCACATAGCTTACTCATCATCGTCTCCTGCGACTTCTGCGTCTGCGCATTCTCCCAGCAGCAATGGCCGACTCGCAATCTGGAGCCAATCTGCCCCCTCCGCCGCCTGGAGGCGCTCCTGGCTACGATGGAGGGCACCAGGGCCAGTCCCAGCAGCATATGCCCCCCCCGCCGCTCGCGCCCGTGGTGATTCCGCAGAACACCAATCCCATCCCAACTGCCATGGGATCGCCCCTGCCCGGTGGTCCCATGGACGCCATGTCCCCAAACCAGCCTGGCTACGTCCCCCGTCGCGCGGCGCCCGAGCCTAACAAGCGAGCGCTATATGTGGGAGGACTCGACCCTCGCGTGACTGAAGATGTGCTGCGGCAGATCTTCGAGACAACTGGGCATGTCCAGAGCGTCAAGATCATCCCAGACAAGACCGTCAGCTCTCCGTCTGTACGTCACTCCGCCTGTGGCACAGCCTTGGCATATACAACTTTACGAATTACACCAGAGCTGACTACTAATAGGAGCAGGGCTTCAACTACGGATTCGTCGAGTACGACGACCCCGGCGCGGCCGAGCGTGGCATGGCAACCCTCAACGGCCGTCGCATCCACAACAACGTAAGCGCACGCGCTGTGAAGTAGTGCTAGCAGAGTCTGACTCAAGCAGGAAATTCGCGTCAATTGGGCTTACCAGTCGAACAACACCGCCAAGGAGGACACTTCTAACCACTACCACATCTTCGTTGGCGACCTATCCAATGAGGTCAACGATGAGGTTCTTCTCCAGGCCTTTTCCACCTTTGGCCCTGTCTCGGAGGCTCGCGTCATGTGGGACATGAAGACTGGAAGATCCCGTGGATATGGTTTCGTCGCATTCCGCGATCGCGCTGATGCTGATCGCGCCCTCAGCTCCATGGACGGAGAGTGGCTTGGATCTCGCGCCATCCGCTGCAACTGGGCCAACCAGAAGGGACAGCCGTCCATCTCTCAACAGCAAGCAATGGCCTCCATGGGAATGACCCCTACCACTCCTTTCGGGCACCACCACTTCCCTACTCATGGCGTCCAAAGCTATGACATGGTCGTTGCGCAGACTCCTCAATGGCAGACCACGTGCTATGTTGGAAATCTCACTCCATACACCTCGCAGTCCGACCTGGTGCCGCTTTTCCAGAACTTTGGATACGTTACCGAGACTCGCTTCCAGTCTGACCGCGGCTTTGCTTTCATTAAGATGGACACGCACGAGAACGCGGCCATGGCCATCTGTCAACTCAATGGGTACAACGTTAATGGCCGCCCCCTGAAGTGCAGCGTAGGTTGAAGTGTTTCTTTTCGATCTCTTTCTTAGCTTACAATTTCTTTTAGTGGGGCAAGGATCGCCCTCCTACCGGTCAATTCGAAGGCTACTCTCCTGCAGGTCCCAACTCGGCGTACCCCCAGACTCCTAGCGCGTTCTTCCCACAGTATGGCGGTGGCCCCGGCGGTCCGGGTGGCCCAATGTCACCCTCAGGTGAGCGGCACCGGAAGAAGCTGCAGTATCGCAAAACACAATCTAATGCGCGGGCAGGACCCAGCCCCGGCGGACAACCCTTTGCCCAGCAGCAGCAGGGCTTCGGCGGTCCTGGTATGAACTACCAGCAGATGCAGACGCCGCAAAGCGCCGGTGGGTACGGCCGCGGTGTTCCTCCCCAGCAGCAGCAGCAGCAATGGGGTCAGCCTCAGCACGGCGGCTTCGGCCAAAACGGCTTCGGCGGTTACCAGGGTTGAATGTGAGCTCGCTTGTCAGTCTCCCTTTGCTACTGCATTGTCCGACCTATTTCTACAAGACGTTTGGTTGTTTGCGGGCATTGGTTGGATAGCCGTCATTTTTGGACCATCTCATTCAGCTATTTGCTCATACCTAGCTCTGGGTATCTGTTATTCCAAAAGGTGTACGCAGGAGGGTTGTCGACGGTCGTTTTAGTTTGTGTCTTTCTCCGTCCTCCGCTCATAGGTGGATGGAGTGATGTCTTTGGTCGGATGCTGGGGAGCTTTTCAATGAATTTCCTTGCTCCGTATCGTTTTGTGCTTGAGTATTTTGGGCATCATCTACCGCCATCTATGTTTGTCTGATACCTGTTCTTATCTAAAAGCATCATGTCTTGCTTGAATGGCGCCGAGTGGCGGCCACATGTTGCAGCGCGTCGTAACAGCCTCCACATATGGATACAGAATCCCTAGCATATCGTGTTGCTTGATGATGGTGGTGAGGAGACAAGTTAGTTCCGTGGCGACGGGCCGTAGCAAAGAAGGAATAAAGCATAGTTGAAAGGATGACCGGCATCTTGAAGAAATGTACATGTCAAACCACTTAACATGATTTGTGGGCACTAGAAGGTGTCAAATAGAATGAACGTGCTTACAGAACTACCTTTCGCGCATAAGCTTAAATTGTAGTCACTCGTGTACCTGCGTCAACATCGTGTTAGTTCAGGCTAGCGACCTGCATAAGAGAATGGCCGAAGAAGCACCTTGTGGTGGGGCTTGCCACGAAAGCACGTGACATAGCGCACGGATCCTCAAATTGGAGTCGCGTCTCCGCCGGTTGCACAATCATCGCTCCCCGCGCAATGTGGGCATGCACTTTCTCGACACGCTCACCCTAATTGTCTCTTTTATTATCGCGGTCCTAGTGCGCTGCATGCTCTTCGAACTGAAACGATTGGGTGCGTCGCTCACTTTACGTCAGCAGAGCGTGTCGCCTTCGCTCTTGCACTCATCGCCGGCGCACCTTCCACGAGCGCGTTTGTCTGGCTCACCTATCCACCCAAGGACGTATTCGATTGCAGACCCACGCCACTCTTCTTACGGATACCTGTCTACACGACCATACGGCACGGCTGTCATGATTAAGCAGGCCGTTAATTCCCACAACGCTGCCATCCCTCCACCATCGCCTACCGTCGCGTCAAAGCCGAAGCAACAATCGCTGGGCACATCGTTCGCGCGCAATGCACCGGCACAGAATTCAGCACCCCGTCCGTTGATGAGCAATACGAAGCAGAATGGCGCGGGCAGGTCTGGGCTTGGACACTTCGCGCTGGGGACCAAGCGGACTGCCAGTGGGCTTGCAAAATCACTAGGCTCACAGGAAGACACGTTCAGCTACCCGACCCTGCATTCTTCGGGCGTAGAGAAGGAAAACTACGGCTCGACTACACGCACTGCTGCATCACGAACAAACAGCACCGGTCTGGCCACTGCCCTGTTTGACGAGGACGATTTCGACAGCGATGTCGACCTAGATATGGAGGATCCTGCCACGAAAGGCACCGTGCGATACCCAAGTCTGCCACAGGTTACCTCCAGTGACTCCAAGGACTCTGGGTACCAATCGCGGCCGGATACTGCACAACACAGACCCGAGCCGGACAGCAGCCAGCAAATACCTTGGTCATCCTCGCCTATCGAGCATTTCAAGACGCCCCAGAAGCCACAGCCAACACAGCCGAAGTCGAGACGTGCTTTTCTTCCGTGGTCGCAAAACCAGAAGGCGGCAACGTCACAGCAAGATCGAATAGAGGAGCACGATGAAGAGGTCAGTCGACCCAAAAAGCGACAGACCGTCATGCCAAAAACCGAGTCTGCGTCTACACCGAACACGAAGAACCAGTATCTGTGGAATACAACCGCGAGCGCGTTAAAGCAGCAACAGAAGAACCTCCGCGAGGCGAACAAGAAAAAGGAATCCGAGGCTGTGTCCATGGAAGATCTGAAGGATGCCGCAAAGAAGCGCAAGAAGCAAGCTGTAGCTCGATTGTTCTTGAGTGAAGAGCAACAACATGTACTCAACCTCGTCACCGAAGGCAAGAAGAGTGTATTTTTTACTGGATCAGCTGGTATGTCATGCGGTCCTGCTCCCTAACCCTGCTGATTGTCCTAGGTACCGGTAAATCAGTTTTGCTGCGAGAGATCATTGCAGCATTACGGCGCAAGTACGTGAGAGAGCCAGACCGCGTTGCCGTGACAGCATCCACAGGACTGGCTGCATGTAACGTTGGTGGTGTCACTCTTCATAGCTTTGCGGGTATTGGTCTCGGCAAAGAGCCCGCAGAGGACCTCATCAAAAGGATCAGGCGAAACCAGAAAGCCAAGCAGCGGTGGATGCGTACAAAGGTCCTCATCATGGATGAAGTGTCCATGGTTGACGGCGATCTCTTCGACAAGCTGGAGCAAATCGCCCGCACAATCCGCAACAACGGCAGACCCTTTGGCGGCATTCAGCTCGTCATCACTGGCGACTTCTTCCAATTGCCACCTGTACCAGATCATGGACGCATATCGAAGTTCGCGTTTGATGCTGGAACATGGACGACATCGATCGAGTATACCATCGGCCTCCATCACGTGTTCCGTCAGAAAGACCCTGTATTCGCAAACATGCTCAACGAGATGCGAGAAGGTCGACTCACTCCAGATTCAATAGCGCGGTTCAGGAAGCTCGACCGGGCACTACCTGCGTCAGAGGAGAACATCGAAGCAACGGAGCTATTCCCTACCCGATCAGAGGTCGACCGCGCAAACAACCTCCGAATGCAGCAGTTACACGGCACGGTATTCAGTTTTGATGCCCGAGATGGCGGCACAGTCACCAACAAAGAGCAGCGCGACAAGATGTTACAGAATTGCATGGTACCAGAGGTCGTACAACTGAAGAAGGGTGCACAAGTCATGCTGGTGAAGAACATGGACGAGACTCTGGTGAACGGCTCACTAGGCAAGGTGACTGGCTTCATGACCGAGACCATGTTCGCGCTATACAAGGACGACGAAGAGGCTTTCCTCAAGGGCGGCGCATCCGAAACAGTCATGAAGTCCGAGATGGCCAAATCTGCAATGGGCATGACCACCGCGCAGGTGTTCCCAGTGGTACGATTCGCGATTGCAGACGGCACGACGCGCGACTTGTTATGCAAACGCGAGGATTGGAAGATTGAGCTTCCCAACGGAGAAGTACAAGCGTCACGCAGCCAGATCCCGCTCATTCTGGCGTGGGCACTGTCAATCCACAAGGCGCAGGGTCAAACGCTCGAGCGCGTACGTGTCGATCTAGGCCGGGTGTTTGAGAAGGGACAAGCATACGTGGCGCTTTCGCGTGCGACGAGCATGGCTGGCTTGCAGATCCTGCGCTTCGATCCGAGGAAGGTGATTGCGCATGAGAAGGTGCGGACGTTCTATGCGGGTCTGAGCAAGGCGGAGCAGCTGGATGGCAAGGCGAAGAGTACGACGATTGTGGGTAAGATGCAGGCGGCGAATGCGAGGAAGAGAGGAGAGGTTGAGTAGGTATGTCATGGCGAGGGTTGGGCGTTTGGAATAGCATTGGTGGTGTTATATGGTCGGTCGGCGTCACGTATATCTATACTCAGGGCAGGTGCTATGGCGCGAAGATAGCAGTACAGTGTTGGGAGTCTGCATAGAGTAGTGCACAATATGATGGTTGTCTACCTCTAAGTGCAACTAAGAGCCTGGAATTGTGACTTGTGTAAAAGCTCGAGATGGGGATGAGGCTGAGTGGAGCCACGCGGTAGCGGTAACAAATTTATCGATAACAACCTGCAGGAACAACACAGCACGTCACTACCGTAAGTACCTCCCGCGTCTGCCCGCGTAACATATTGGCTTTCAACAAGTAATTCCAACCCACTTCATCCACAACATGCACATTCTCGTAAGCCTCCCAAAAGCCAACCACATTCCATCAATTGAGCTAATGTGTTGTAGATTACCAACGATGATGGCCCGCCATCAGACCAGTCCTCGCCCTACGTGCACTCGCTTGTGTCGACGCTGCAGAGACACGGACATACGGTTTCTGTAGTCTTGCCGCATACGCAGCGGAGTTGGATTGGGAAGGCGCATTTGGTGGGGAAAGCTGTACGTCTCCTACTTTCTAGTGAATGATCATTCCAGAGCACGCGAGCTAGAACGCGTGACACCCATTCACCCCGCGAGCCATCATGCGTACCACCCACCCAACCCTCGCCACCACCACTAACACACCAACCCCCAGATCAAGCCCACATACTACCGCCCCGCGCCCCTCCAAACCACCCCTGAAGGCCGCCTCACGAACCACGGCACAACCCACGACACGCCCCTCCCCGCCTCCAGCACAGACGAAGAATGGGTCCTCATCGACTCGACGCCCGCCTCGTGCGTGCAAATCGGACTATACCACTACTTCTCCGCGCGCGGGCCCATCGACCTCGTCGTCTCGGGCCCCAACTACGGGCGCAACAGCACGGCGGTGTTCTCGCTGAGTTCGGGCACGATTGGCGGCGCGATGGAAGCGGCGGTGTGTGGCGCGAAGGCTATTGCGCTGAGTTATGCTTTCTTTGATAGAAATCATGATGCGGGGATTATTGCGGATGCGAGTGAGTTGAGTGCGAGGTTGATACAACATCTATACGATGGGTGGGATTCGGAAACGCATTTGTATACTGTGAACGTACCGCTCGTGGAGAATGTGTCGGCGCGGAAAATACTCTGGACGCATATGCTGCAGAATACATGGCGCTCGGGATCATGTTTCCAGGTCGTCGACGCGGAATCCGAGTCCTCTACCGCCGCCGATACCGAGTTCGAACTCCGCAAGCAGGAATCCAAGGACGACGCAGCGCCGGATACAAAGTCGGGGGATACACAGGTTGATGGCAAGCACATGCGGTATGCGCACAAGCAGTTCAAGTGGGCGCCGAGTTTCAAGGATGTGTATGCTAGTGTGGAGGAGAGTAGTGAGGGGAATGATGGTTGGGCGGTGGCGAATGGGTATACGAGTGTTACGCCGTTGAGGGCGAATTTTATGCATGTTGAGGGGAGGAAGGGGAGGTTTGAGGGGGAGATTAAGTTGTAGGAGGGGGTGGTAGGGCTGAGGGCGCGTGGCGTTGGGTAGATGGACCATGTTCATTCGATCGAGGGATTGGAGTGGATGTCATGCATCGGAATGAAGATAGACTTGCAATCGAGTTACTGGCATGCTCTGGAAGCGAGGCTTGAGCTAGACAAAAGTTCAATCAAGAATGATTTACAACTTCGTGCCATGTCTGCACACAAGTTCTCGCGCTGAGTCGCATGCGTCTTGAAACGATAGGCTTGTGTTATTATTGGTCTTGATGTCTGGGTCGTTGCTCGGTCTCGATAATGATGCGACGAAGAGCCCCACATCAGATCAGATCTCGTACCTGCGCTAAGGGTAGATCCGCACATGCAACCTCCTTGTCGCTCTGCCAACGTACCATCAACCATCAAGCATTGACACCATAGCACCAAATATCGAAGCATACGATCAAGACGCTTCTGCTGACGTACCTGTCGGACACACACCCTCGCATCTCCAGCACTGACCGACCGCAATGGCTCCTCATCCTCCGTCCGACCTCCGCAACCGCAACCTCAGCCGGACAACGTGTTGAAACATGGCACTAAGGACCCGATTACACACAAGTAAAGCGGCCAGGGTTCCGAAGTGTAGAGCCGCAGAACCTTAGGACGACGGATGCATCTATTTTGGGTAATTGGTGTACCAGTTTCGGGTCCCCGCGCTTGATCCGCTAAAACGCTAGGCTTGTTGATGTTTGAGGAACCGGATGGACACTGTGTGGTGGGTATATAATGTGAGACTGGAGGGGAGGAAGAAGGATGAGATAACTATTTCAATTCTTGTCTTTTAGTCTCACTCTCGTTGCGCATACAAGCACACTATATCGCAACCTCAAACACGTGACCCATCCCTCCAACCACCAAAATGGTCATCGCCGTCCCCACCGCCTCCCTCGAAGGCCAAGTCGCCCTCATCACAGGCGCCGGCCGCGGCATCGGTCGCGGCTGCGCCATAGAGCTCGGCAAGCGCGGCGCCTCCGTCATTGTAAACTACGTCTCGTCCTCGGGCCCCGCGCAAGAAGTCTGCAAGATAATCGAAGGCTTCAACAACGGCGCAAAGGCCATCGCCATCCAAGCCGACGTATCCAAAGTCTCCGAGATCCACCGTCTCTTCTCAGAAGCCAAAGCGGCGTTCGGCAAGATCAACATCGTGATGAGCAACAGCGGGACAGAGTCATGGGATGTAACCGAGGAGATTACAGAGGAGAAATACGACCACGTCTTCAACCTCAACACGCGCGCTCAATTCTTCGTCGGCCAAACAGCCTACAAATACATCGAAAACAACGGCCGCATAATCCTCATGTCCTCCATCGCCGCCGGCCTCCTAGGCGTCAAAGACCACGCCCTCTACAACGCCTCCAAAATGGCCGTCATCGGCTTCATCAAGGCGTTCGCCACGGACTTTGGCAAGCGCGGCGTTACTGTTAATGGCGTGGCGCCCGGCGGTATCAAGAGCGATATGTTCACGCAGAATGCGTGGCATTATATTCCGGGGGGGAGCCCGGATTGGCCGGCGGAGAAGATTGAGGGGTTGATGGCGGATCATTGTCCGTTGGGGAGGTGTGCGGTTCCAGAGGATGTTGCAAGGGTTGTGGCGTTTTTAGCGAGTGAGGATGGGGGGTGGGTTAACGGGCAGGTGTTGACTATTTCGGGGGGGTCGTCGCAGTGAGTGTGGGGTGGATGGATGAAGGGATGGGAGGGATGGGAAAGGGGTGGGGAGATGAGCGTTGATGGGTCAGGACATGAATACATTGAATTCCGTGTTTTGAGACGCGAAAGATGCAATTGTCTTTGTAAGAAAATATTATTGCTGATGTTTAGCTGTGGGCAAAGTCCATGATATAAGCTACGCTGAACAACCAACTACTAGCTTTGTGCTTCTGCTCATCAATGAAACCAATTATACTGTCGGATCATGAGTATCAGTAGGGACGTCGGCAGCTCAACGCTGCCCAACGAGCCGAATCGATCCTACTTCGGCTCTACTCGTCTCAGGTCATGTACACCTTAGTAGCACCCTCACGTAGCAATCAGAACAAGTCAACCAACATCGTACAGAATGCATTTATAGCTATCGTTATTTCCTTTCACTAGTGAGCCTTCCAACACATACCTTGATACCATTCCTCTTCCTTCCCCCAGCAAGCGAACACTGAAACAGCCCCAACATCCGCCCTATCGCATCTGTACTGTACTACTCTTACGCAGCCTCTACGCATCGAGAGCTTCCTCGCCACGGACGCGCACCACACAGGCGGAGCACCCATCCCAATCATGCGCGCAGTCAAACCAAGGACATTTCCACTCGTCGTTGAAACATTTGCGCTTGCATTGGCAGCTCACGCATTGAAATCGCAAGTCTGACGGCTGCAAACGCTTCATAGCTTCTGCCAGCGCATCACGCTTCACCTCCATTGCCATTGTGCGCGAAGCCTCGCGATCTGTCTCGCACTGTGCTAGAGCCTCGCTTGTCGTATGAGCGGCTCCGAGGATACTCTGTTGAAGATCATCCATGATGTTCGATGTTGTATCAGAGTTTGACGCCGTTGCGTCTTGCGTGGTGAGTTCTTGCATGCCATCAGTACTCAGGTTGGACTTGACAGCTTTCGTTCAAGTTGACAGGTCGGGCAGTGATGACTTGGAGTGCTCACTTCCCTCAACTGAAGCGAGGCCGCTCTTAGACAGATCGCCATCTTCGAGGTCCTGCAGCCAGACAATTCTCGCTTCGTCAAGATCCGCTCCACCAAAATCCAAAGCATTCGTAGACGGTCCGGAAAATTGGTGACTTTGCTTAGTCACGTCCTCAATCTTTCTGGAATCGTGTGGGGCACGCTCCCGCCTCCCTGTCCATTTCTCAAGGTAGGCGTTTGCTTGGGAAAGGTCTTCAAACCCACAGCTATCACAATCCCCTGCACGATGTCCGCAGTAGGCTCCCATTTCCGAGGAGTAATTGAAACAAGGATGGTCTAGATTAATATCGTTCAGGCCGCCACACTGACAACAGAGCCAGGCGGGTATAGCATGATCTTGGTGTGCCTCACTTGTGCCTTGGGCTATCTGGACGGTTCGGTCGCATGATACTCCCCCAGTTTGGTCAGGCGGCGACGAACGATTCATCGCATGTGTGAGCACCTGCAGTTTTGCTATTTCTGCCATTAAACGCGAAGTCTCTCGATCTCTCTCCCCTTGGTCTAGATTTTCCTTTAGCCGCTGTGCAGAGTCTCCGAGACTTTGCTGCGACTCGAGCTGGAGGTTGTCGCGGAAGTTGAGGTCGCTGTCGCTGCCGCTACGGCTGGCTATTTCTTCGTACTATTTCGTCGCCGATGAGACTTCCGCACTGTGCAAAAGATCGTCCACTGCGCGATTCGTGTGTGCCAGTATGACGAATGGAGGGTGTCCTGTGCCTTTTTGCAAGATCTCATCGGGAACTGATGTCTTGGGGCTCTCTTCGTCGTCGTGTAGAGATGGTTCTGCCACAGTGTCCTGCGGCCCTTGTACACTTGGCTGCGCTACCTTGTGTAAAAGCGACTTCCCCTTCAATTCCATGCTCTGTTGCGAATCTTTCACATGAGGCGGGTGATTGTAGCCGTCGCGACCCGTGTTGCGAAGCTGACCTTTCTTGGTAGGATCAGGGAACTCCCCTGCTTCAGTAGCAACGTCGCTTGTCAACTCAGCCACGCGCTTCTTGATGCGAACCACACGACTTTCAACGGTTTCTTCTCCACTCGTTTCGTCGTCGTCGTCGTCATCTGGCCGCTGATGCGGGTTCTGACTGCCGTCACGGCTTCCTTGCGCATGCTTCGCACTGACTCTTGCTGTGTGATCGGCAGCTCTGGCTCTGATCTGCGCCCATCGATCGAGCGAGGGGTTTGCATGGATATCGGGATCTGGCTGTTCGGCTTTTTTTTCGCTTCTCGCTTGACGGAGGTCAGCTTCTCTAGCAGATGGCCTGTCGTCGTGAGAATGAACGGTGTTTGCGTCGCTGTCACGGATCTCCGAGGCTGCATAATCTTTACCAACAACCACTGATGGGCGAGAAATCGTCGCATCTTGAATCGGGTTCGCGCCTTCAGCGTCTTGCTGCTCGCGTAGCTCGCTTTGTTTCTCCGCAATGCGTTGCATTATGACCTCCTCCCGCAGATCTTCAGGTAGGGCCTCGATGTAGTCACTATCAAGGCCAAGATTCGTTATATCGTGCTCGTGACCTCGTACGATAGTCGTGACCCGAGTGCTCTTGTTTACAGCGGGTTCAGAACCTTCCAAGGGCCGTCCGTACATTGCTTTCATCTTTGTAGCCCTGGAACGCGAGTCGATGATCTGAGCGATTTCCGAGGCTTTCGCTATATCGCTTGCTTCAAATGTGACCTCCTCTGCCTTGTAAAGATTCTGGCGTCCAGTAGCCGAGACTAAAATGTCTCCTGTTACGTATATAGTAGAGTTGCGCAGTTCAACATTCGTGATGCTACTATAATCCATGGTCGATTGATACACTGGCAGGAAACCATGCGCGAAAGTAAGTCCCATGGCTTCTAGATTCAGAGTGATCAACTGTGAAAGCGAATGCATTGGAATGGCAAGCGTGGTGAGTCTGATTCTCTCGTAGCTTTGAGTATCGACGTCCTCGG
>Ga0265780_10003192_pt1 | contig 21722 bp, 21 predicted proteins | sample P1T30metagenome_FD_192432 | JGI IMG/M metagenome (GOLD analysis project Ga0265780, IMG submission 192432) | Plant litter microbial communities from East Loma Ridge, Irvine, California - P1 T30 | ecosystem: Environmental > Terrestrial > Plant litter > Unclassified | place: USA: California...
CAGCGTCGAGGCCACCTCGAAGTACAGGATGGCCTTGAAGCCCACGCGCCCCGCTTCGTGGACATTGTTCATACGCGCGATACCGACGACGATCGAAGCGAAGATGATCGGCGCCAGCAGCATCTTGATCATTTTGATGAACAAGTCGCCCAAGGGTTTGGCTTGCGCGCCCAGATCGGGCATGTAGTGCCCGAGCAGAATGCCTGCGACGATAGCTATCAGTACCTGGACATATAGTTTGGAAAGGTATTTCCCGGCAAAGGTGGATCGCATGTTCGTCTCCTCTTGCGAATTTTCCGGCCTGCTAAAGGCCAGGCGCGACCTTGGCAACGGCGCCTTTCGGCGGCGCCGCTGTGGTCACTGCCCTATCGGTTGAATTGGTATTGACCGCGCCTCTTTTACTGGGCGTTGATGGTCATGCGACGCTCAGGCGACGCTTAGGCAGACAGCTTTTGCATCTCCGCGTACAGGTCGGCTTTTCCTTCGAAGCCGATACCCGGCAGATCCGGCATCGTGATGTAGCCGTTGTCGACCTTGACGCCGTCCGGGAAGCCGCCGTACGGCTGGAACAGGTCTGGGTAGGACTCGTTGCCGCCCAGGCCCAGGCCGGCCGCGATGTTCAGCGACATCTGGTGGCCACCGTGCGGGATGCAGCGGCTCGGCGACCAACCGTGCTCGCGCAGCATGTCGAGCGTGCGCAGGTACTCGACCAGGCCATACGACAGTGCGCAGTCGAACTGCAGCCAGTCGCGGTCGGCGCGCATGCCGCCGTAGCGAATCAGGTTACGCGCGTCCTGCATCGAGAACAGGTCCTCGCCGGTCGCCATCGGGTTCTTGTAGTAGTTGCGCAGCGTGGCCTGCAGTTCGAAGTCGAGCGGGTCACCCGGCTCTTCGTACCAGAACAGGTCGTACTGCGACAGCGCCTTGGCGTATTTGATGGCGGTATCCAGATCGAAGCGGCCATTAGCGTCCACCGCCAGCTTCTGGCCGTCCTTCAGTACCGACAGGATGCTGTCGATGCGGCGCAGGTCTTCGTCCAGCGAGGCGCCGCCGATCTTCTTCTTGACCACCGTGTAGCCGCGGTCGATGTAGCTGCGCATTTCGTCCTTCAGCTTCTCGTGGTCCTGGCCTGGGTAGTAATAGCCGCCGGCGGCGTAGACGAAGATCTTGCGGTCGGGTTTGCCATTGCCGTAGCGGTCGGCCAGCAGCTGGAACAGCGGCTTGCCCTCGATCTTGGCGACAGCATCCCAGATCGCCATGTCGATGGTGCCAATGGCCACCGAGCGTTCGCCGTGGCCGCCCGGCTTCTCGTTGGTGAACATGCAGTTCCAGATCTTGTGCGGATCCAGGTTGCTACCGGTGTCGTTGACCAGCGAAGCCGGGTCGGCTTCCAGGATGCGCGGGATGAAGCGCTCGCGCATCAGCTTGCCCTGGCCATAGCGGCCATTCGAGTTGAAGCCGTAGCCGACGACGGGCTTGCCATCGCGGATCACGTCGGTGACCACGGCGACTAGGCTCAGCGTCATCTTGCTGAAGTCGATGTAGGCGTTCCGGATCGGCGAGCTGATGGGAACGGTTTTTTCACGGATTTCTACGATTCTCACAGGAATCTCCTAAAGGACAATCGCATGGCTTGGATGCGATCAGGTGTCGGAAAACCGTAGATTACTGCTCTGAATATCTCTTATAATTCCCCGGAATTCAATTATGAAATGAGTTTAAGTGAAGAACGAACCGACATCGGACATGCACTTCTTCACACTGGTTGCCAAGCATGGCAGTCTTGCGGCGGCGGCGCGGGCCATGGACTTGACGCCGCCGGCGGCGACCAAGCGCCTCGCCACGCTCGAGAGCAGACTCGGTGTTCGTCTCCTTAACCGGACCACACGTACGCTAAGCCTGACCAGCGAAGGCGAGACCTACCTGCAGCATGCAACGCGGATCCTTGCCGAGATCAAGGAGATGGAGGACTTGGTATCGCAAGGCCGATCCGTTCCTCGAGGACTGCTGCGCGTGAACGCGACCCTGGGTTTTGGGCGCACGACGATCGCACCTCTGGTGTCCGCATTTACTGCGCGCTATCCGGAAGTCGAAGTCCAGATGGAGGTGACCGACAAACCGATCGATCTGGTGGAGAGCGGCTTTGATCTGGCGATCCGGTTTGGGTCCCTACCCGACAAACGGTTGAATGCACGCAGGATCATGTCGAACCGGCGCTTCCTGTGCGCTTCGCCGGGCTACCTGGAGCGCCATGGGACGCCGAAGAGCTTGGCGGACCTCGCCAATCATCGCTGCATCATTCACCGGCAGAACGACGACGCCTATGGCATCTGGCATTTCATGCACCATGACCATAGCGAAGTGATCAAGGTACACGGCATGCTGTCGAGTAACGATGGCGACATCGTCCTCGGATGGGCGCTGGATGGCCACGGCATCCTGATCCGGTCGGAATGGGACCTGGCCAAGTACCTCGACAGTGGACGACTGAAGATCGTGCTGCCCGAGTTTGATCTGCCTGCGGCTGACCTGTTTGTCTACTATCCCAGCAAGCGCAATCAGACGATTCGGGCACGGGCCTTCATTGACTTTCTTGTTGAGCACTTCCGGGGGCCGCAGGATCGTCAGAGCGGACGGGGAAAAGGACGCGAGCGGAAGGATAGGCCAACGTAAAGCGTCTCCTTAACGCTTGGAAACTGCTCTTTCATCGTCCAGACCGAGAGACCGAGAGCATTGTCGCCCCTCATCGCAACATCTTTAGCGATTTATTTATCACATTGGCCTGCTACCGGTTCATAGAGGCGCAATCAACGTGACCAGCCCCTTGAAGCAGCACTGTCTAGCGAATAGCAATCGGTGAAATGCCAAGTCGCCCGTCCAATAATAGCAAGGCGAGCCGCTGACGTAGATCATACGCCGACGCAAAAGAACCACTTCTCACCTGGCACGGCCACGTCCTCAAGGCCAAGTGGCAAGCCCCGGCCGACGTCAAGGCCGACTTTGGTACCGCGAGCATCCTGAAAGAGGGGCGCGTGGTCTTCAATATCGCTGGTAACAAGTACCGACTCGTCACGTCCATCAACTACCCTTACGGGATTGTTTTCGTGAAGTTCGTCGGCACGCACAAGCAGTACGACGCCATCGATGCACAAACGATCGAGGGACATCATGGACATCAAACCTATCCGTACCGAAGCAGACTATCAAGCAGCACTCCGCGAAGTGGAATCGCTCATGACTGCCGAGTTTGGCACACCAGAGGGCGATCGCCTGGATGTGCTTGCAACGCTGGTTGAGGCTTATGAGGCAAAGCACTTTCCAATGGAAATTGCAGACCCAGTCGAGGCCATAAAATTCCAGATGGATCAGAAGGGTCTGACGATCAAGGATCTCGAGCCCATTGATTGGCCGCTCGAACAGGGTGTATGAGGTGTTGAACCGGACTCGCCCTCTGACACTTCCGATGATCTGGAGATTGCACAAGGCGCTTGGCACCCCGCTGAAGCCCTGATTCAGCCTCCCAGGCGCACTGGCGCGACTGCTTGAACCAATGTGACTGGAAGAATGAGCCGATGGCCGCTCCTGCCTAGGCCCAGTTCGTCAAGTGTGGACAACTCGACGATCGCCTGCAGACCCGCTGCGCTGATACCCGAAGCCAGCTCCACGTCGGCCTCCAGCACCGCGTTCGCCAGTTCCCCTTTGCGCCGCTGCATGTCCCGGATCTTCTCCTCGAGCGTGCCGCGTGCGATCAACTTGTACACGAACACGGGATTGGACCGCCCCGGGTTTCGTAGAGGCCGGGCAACATGAGTCAGGCTGAGCAGGCCCACCTTGGGATCCGCCTCACGATGCTCGAGCCGAGCGAGTTGCGTCGTCCCTCGAACGTGCGATAATGTTCAACATACTGAACATTTTTAGGTGAAGTCATGCGTTTGTCAGAGATCGGCCAACGGATCAGGGAGCAACGGCAAAGCCTTGGGTTGACCCAAGAACAACTCGCCAAGCTGTCAGAATTGTCGCGTACCACGATCAACCAGATGGAGAACGGCACGCTGGTCGATCTTGGCTACGCCAAGCTGTCCAATCTGCTCTCGGTGATCGGACTGGACTTGCAGGCCCAGCCTGCGACGGGCCTCGATCATGCGCTCGAGGTAGCGGCAAGAACCGCCAGCACGAGCTACAAGAACACGCTCGCTCCAGAGAAGCTGGCGGAGATGTTGGCGTCTGGCGATGCCCCGGACGAATATCGCCCGCACCTGATGACCTTGCTGGACGAGACGCCGCTGCCAGTCGTGATAAAGGCAATCCAGGAAACAGCCCAGCGCTCGCCCGCAACAACGCCGAGGAAGATGATGCAACACATGGCCAAGTGGGCTGACGAACTGCACAGCTACCGGACGGTATGGTGACGACTTCCCTCGAGACCTGGAAGGTCCTTCCTGTTCGGACACGCCCTGTCGCTCATCGATGACGTCCTTCGGCACGGTACCAAAGACCTGTACTGGACTTTCGGTGGCGGCACAGTCCTGATGCTGCGTCATAACCATCGCTTCAGCAAGGACATCGACATTTTCGTTCCAGATCCTCATGCGCTCGGCTTCGTAACGCCACGCCTGAGCTCTCACGCTGAATCACTGACGACGGATTACACGGAGGCGGCCAACTTCGTCAAATTGTTCCTTCCAGAAGGCGAGATCGATTTCGTTGTCTCCCCGAATCTCACCGACAATCCGTACATAGAAGAGGAACTGCTGGGCAGGACAGTCAAAGTCGAGACCTCGGCCGAGATCATCGCGAAGAAGTTCTGGCATCGCGGTAATAGGCTTACCGCGCGCGACATCTTCGACTTTGCTTTGGTGGCCGAAAAGGAGCCGGCTGCACTCGACGCCGCGGGCAAGTTCCTTGTCAGGCACGCCGATACGATGTTTGAACAAGTTGAGACGAATGCCAGTCGGCTCAAGCTCCAATTCGACGCGATCGCCGTTCTCGATTACACGCCGAGTTACGAACATGCGGTGGATTTGCTGAGGGAACGCATGACGGCATTTCGAAAGAACGAGCGACGCCCGCAGACGTAGCGCGGCCGGTCCCTCCCCTGCTTCGGCAATCGGCAAGAACGCCGAGCATGCGCCGGCAAGCCGAGAAGCGTGTCATGCATTCACAGTCATCCGCTTGGGGTATTTGTCATGCATTAAAGACGAGAACAGGCACGGCGGTAAAATTTCGACATACCGCCACATGACCGAAGCGGGCGGCTCTGGCAGAACTTCGACTGAAGGGAAATTCAGAACTGATCTGAATCAGCACCAGGCAATGAGCAGAAGATAGGATGGAGGCGAGGACGGGAGTCGAACCCGTCTAGACGGCTTTGCAGGCCGTTCTGGCCCTTGCGAATCATAGAGTTGGCTCAGCACCACACTTTAGCACCACATCAGTTCGTTATCGCAATCCCACCGTTACTGCGTTAGCAAGCTCTAGAATCACAACCCGTCTCCGGAAATTCGTTGAAGACTTGCGTCATGTAATCCACAACGATCGTTATACGGGCACTGGTCCATGGGGCTATACCGTCCAGGACCATGCCCATGGCTGCACCTCATCCTGGACGCCGCGTTGAATGCCTCTTTGCCCCGTTAAGACGCATCATTGCCCAGTGCTGGTAACCCGCCAGACCACGTTGCCGACGTCGTCGGCGATCAGCAGCGCGCCGGCCGCATCCTGGGTCATCCCGACCGGGGCGCCATACAACTCTTTTTCGTCGGCCGAATGGAAGCCGGTCACGATAGGCTGGGCTGGGCCGCTCGGCATGCCGTTTGCAAACGGCACGTGGACGACCTGGTAGCCACTCAAGGGAGAGCGATCCCAGCTGCCGTGCTCGGCGACGAAGGCGCCGCCCTTGTATTTCGCAGGCAGGCCATTACCGGTATAGAACAGCAAGCCAAGGGCTGCCACGTGGGAACCGAGGGCGTAGTCGGGCTTGATGGCCTTCTTCACCAAGTCCGGCCGCTGGGGCTTGACGCGGTGGTCGACGTGCTGGCCGTAATAGCTGTAGGGCCATCCGTAAAACCCTTTTTCCTGCACCGACGTCAGGTAGTCGGGTACGAGATCCGCCCCGATTTCATCGCGCTCGTTGGCGATGGCCCACAGCTTGCCGGACTGCGGCTCCCACTGCAAACCCGTCGGATTGCGTATGCCCGACGCGAATACCCGGCTGGCGCCGGTCGCCGCGTCGACTTCGAGTACGGCCGCACGCCGGTATTCGACCTCCAGTCCGTTTTCCGTGATATTGCTGTTCGACCCGCTGCCGACATACAGGCGCTTGCCGTCCGGGCTGGCCAGCAATGCCTTCGTCCAATGGTGGTTGACGGTGCTGGGAAGGTCGCCGAGTTCGGTGCCCGGATCGGACATCCTGGTCTCGCCGGGCGTGTAGTGGTACTTCATGATGTTGCCGGTATTCGCCACGTACAAGGTATCGCCGACGAGCTGGATCCCGAACGGCGAATGGAGGTGTTCGATATAGACGTGCTGTTCCCATTCGCCCGCGCCACCGGCTTTCCTGCGCAGCAGGGTGATACGGTTGCCGCCCTTGCCGCCCTTGCCCGAACGATTCTTGACGATCCCGGCAATCACCTGCTTCGGCGTGGTGACCGCTTCTTCCCCGGGGCCATTCGCTTCGACCACCAGCACGTCCTGGTTGGGCAAGACCAGCAGCTGGCGCGGATGCATGAGGCCCGACGCGATCTTTTCGATTTGCAAGCCCGCTACGACCGTCGGCTTGGCATCGCCCTTCCAGCCGACACCGTCCGGCACCTGCATCGGCGGCACCAGGAAATCCTTGGCTTTCGGAAGTTGCGGGTTGCCGCCCACTTGCTGCGACATGTCGACCTTGGCCTTCTCGCTGCAGGCACCCAGCAGCAGCGACAAGCCGGCCGCCATGGCGAGCGTGCGCCCCCTGCTCCAATCATGCTTGTCCATTGTTCAGTTCCTTGTAAGTCGGGTGTTGGCCGGCAAGGACGATCCTGCCGATCCCCATTGCGGCGACGGTCACGACGGACAGCCACAATGCATCGGGAATGACCGCATACGCATCGCGGCTGTGCACGAAGGCGTTCACGAGCGCGGCGACGATACCCACCACGTTGAGCCAGAAGTTGACCGCCTCGCCGCGCGCACGGACCCGGCGCCTGTCGAACCACACGCGGTAGAGATTGATCAATTGGGGCACGATGGCGAACACCAGGCCGATGCTGACGAGCCATGCGGCACTTTTCATCCAGAGGATCGTCGCGGTGTTGGCATAGAGGACATCGAAAATCAGCGCACCGACGAAAAACCCGAACGGAATCGGGTCGAGCAGGTTGAACACTGCCGACACGATGCTGAACTTCGATCCAGCTTGTCCTGCTCTCATGATGTTGCCTCTTTCAAGAACGAGTGAATTTGAAAAGCCGCGTTATCCAACTAATACTGAACAGCATATATCGCCTCGCCGGAACCCGCAGTTCTCTTGACCAAGAGAAACACGCAAGCAAGCCTGCGTTCGCACGCACGCACGGGTCACGGCGCCATCATCGTGCGGTGCGCATCGACAGGCATGTCGTTCATGCGCGTATCGAGGCTGTGCATGATGACCATCGAACCGAAGATCACCAGGGCCACCACGAACACCCCGAATGCGAGCGACATGATGTTGTTGGTGTTCTCGGGTCCGCTGGATACGTGCAGGAACATCAGCAGGTGCACGCCCATCTGCGCGATCGCCAGTGCCGCCAGCAGCACCGGCACCCCGCCCGGCCAGACGGTTCCCGTCGCCGATACCCAGAACGACACCCCGGTCAGCAGGATCGACAGCAGCAGGCCGCCGATGTATTTCACCAGCCGGGTGCGCAATTCGGCCGAGGCGCCGGGCCGTTCGTCATCGCGGCTTGCCTGTTCTTCCGTTTTCATGTGAAGGCTCCCAGGTACACGACGGTAAACACGCCCACCCACACGATGTCGAGCGCGTGCCAGAACAGGTTGAAGCACAGCAGGCGCCGCACGACCTTCGGCGAAAATCCGAGCGTGGCGACTTGCGCCAGCATGACGAGCAACCAGAGCATGCCGCACGCCACGTGAATACCATGCAGGCCCACGAGGGCGAAGAACCCGGACAGGAAGGCGCTGCGGCCGGGGCCGGCACCATCGGCGATCATCTGCGTGAACTCGGACAGCTCCAGCACCATGAAGGCCGCGCCGAGCAGCAGCGTCACCGCCGCGGCGGCACAGGTCACGGTCTTGTTGCGGTACTCGACGCCGAGGCCCTGCAGCGCACACGAGAAACTGGAAAACAGCAGGCACGCGGTTTCGACCAGCACGGTGTGGCGCTCGAACAGGTCGCGCCCGGCGGGTCCGCCCGCCGTGTGGTCGCGCAGGACCACGAAAGCGGCGAAGAAGGCGGCGAACATGACGATATCGCTGAGCAGGAACAGCCACATGCCATAGGCCGTGGTCACGTGCGCCGCCGCCGGTCCGCGTTGCGAACGCGGCACCGGCCGCTCGATCGTCTGCATCGGTTCATCCAGCATGGCGCTCATGCCGCCTCCCTGGCATGCGCCGTGTAGAGTGCCGCCACCGCATCGCCGTCGATGTCGGTCTCGTCGACCCGGCGCCAGGCCAGTGCCAAGGCCACGCCCAGGATGGCGAGCAGGCTGGCGATGGCCATCCACCAGATGTGCCACACCATGCCGAAGCCGAATCCGGTCGCGAAGAATGCGATGAAAAAGCCGGTGCCGGTGCGTTCCGGCAGCTCGACGGCGGACGGCGCGGGCATTTCCGGCAAGCCCGGCGCCGGCATGCCCTCGCGCTTGGCGACCCAGAAGGTATCGAGTCCGTTCACCTGCACCGGCGTCGCAAAGTTGAAGGGCGGCGGCGGCGACGGCGTCGCCCACTCCAGCGAACGCCCGTCCCACGGGTCGCCGGTCAGGTCGCGCCTTTGCGTCCGGCCACGGATACTGACGACCAGCTGGACGATCGTGCAGGCGATGCCGGCGAGGATGCACAGCGCGCCGCCCAGTGCGACGATCATGAAAGGTTGCCAGTACGGGTCCGAGTAATGCTGCATGCGCCGCGTCGCCCCCATCAAGCCGAGCACATACAGCGGCATGAAGGCCAGGTAGAAACCCACCAGCCAGCACCAGAAGGTGGCGCGGCCCCAGCCTTCGTGGAGCGTGAAGCCGAAGGCCTTGGGGAACCAGTAGTTGTAGCCGGCATACGCGCCGAAAATGACCCCGCCGATGATCACGTTGTGGAAGTGCGCCACCAGGAACAGACTGTTGTGGGTGACGAAGTCCACCGGCGGGATCGCCAGCAGCACGCCGGTCATCCCGCCGAGGATGAAGGTGACCATGAAGCCCAGCGCCCACATCATCGGCACCGAAAACCGTACGGCCCCGCCGTACAGCGTAAACAGCCAGTTGAAGACCTTGACGCCCGTGGGTACGGCGATGATCATCGTCATGACGCCAAAGAAGCCGTTGACGTCGGCGCTGGCGCCCATGGTGAAGAAATGGTGCAGCCAGACCATGAACGACAGCATGCAGATGGCCAGCGCCGCCGCGGCCATCGAGCGGTAGGCGAAGATCGGCTTGCCTGCGAAAGTGGAAATCACTTCGCTGAACACGCCGAAGGCCGGCAGGATCAGGATGTACACCTCCGGGTGGCCCCATGCCCAGATCAGGTTAATGTACATCATGGCGTTGCCGCCAAAGTCGTTGGTGAAGAAGTGAAAGCCCAGGTAGCGGTCCAGGGTCAGCATGGCCAGCGTCGCGGTCAGGATGGGAAACGCCGCGATGATGAGCAAATTGGCGGTGAGCGCGGTCCAGCAGAAAATCGGCATGCGCATGTAACCCATGCCGACGGTACGCATCTTGAGGATGGTCGCGGTCAGGTTGATGCCGGACAGCAGCGTGCCGACGCCGGCGATCTGGATCGCCCACAGGTAGTAATCCACGCCGACGCCGGGCGAGTAGGCAAGCTCGGACAAGGGCGGGTACACCAGCCAGCCGGTGCGCGCGAACTCGCCGATGACCAGGGACAGGTTGAGCAGCAGGACGCCGGAAGCCGTGAGCCAGAAGCTGACCGAGTTCAGGGTCGGGAACGCCACGTCGCGCGCGCCGATCTGCAGCGGCACGACGAAGTTCATCAGGCCATTCATGAACGTCATGCCGACGAAAAAGATCATGATGGTGCCGTGCGCGGAAAAGATCTGGTTGTAGTGCTCGGGCGGCAGGAAGCCGTCGGAGGCGCCGACCGCGATCGCCTGCTGCGCGCGCATCATGAGTGCATCGACGAAGCCGCGCATCAGCATGACGAGTGCGAGCAGCACGTACATCACGCCGATCCTCTTGTGGTCGACGCTGGTGATCCAGTCTTTCCACAAGGCGGTCCACCAGCCGCGCCGGGTGATCCAGGCGGCGACGCCCAGCATGCCGAGTACGACGATGCCCGCGGCGATCAAGGGAAGGGGTTGGTCGGTGGGGATCGCAGACCAGTCTAATTTGCCCAGCATGGAAGCCGCTTTCAATGAGGTGACGAGGATGACGGTGACATGGACGCGGCCAGGATGGACTGGAACAGCCGCGGCTCGTCCAGCCGGTATGCGCGCGCGGTACTGGTGCCGGGACGGGACAGCGCGGTATAGGCGCTGGCGTCCAGGCGCGCGCCGCTCGCCCGCGTGCGCGCCAGCCAGGCGTCGTAGCCGGACGCGCTGACGGCATCCACATTGAAGTCCATGTCGGAAAAGCCGTCGCCGCTGAACTGGACCGAACGGCCGGGAAAGGTGCCCGGCCGGTCCGCCTGCAGATAGAGCGTGGTCGTCATCCCGGCCATCGTGTAGATCTGGCTGCCCAGTTGCGGCACGAAGAAACTGTTCATGACAGTGCCCGAGGTCAGCTGCAGGTGCAGTACGCGTCCGGCCGGCACGACCAGGTGATTGACCGTGGCGACACCGGCCTCCGGATAAATGAATAGCCATTTCCAGTCGAGCGAGACGACCTGGATCCGCAAAGGCGGCGCCTGCGAGGGGAGCGGCCTGGCGGGGTCCAGCGCATGCGATGCCACCCACCCCATCCCGCCCAGGAACAGGATGATCATCAGCGGCACCATCCAGTTCACCACTTCGAGCGCGCCCGAATAACTCCAGTCGAGCCTGCGCTTGGCATGCCGGTTGCCGGCCCTGAACCACCACGCGAACGCCAGGGTCAATACGATGATCGGCACGATCAATGCCAGCATGACCACGGTGGCGTTCTGCAGGAGCTGGTATTCATTCGCGGCAACCGGCCCGCGCGGATCGAGGACTCCTTGCATCAGGGTGGGCGTCATGGTGATTGTTTCACGATGGCGCATCCAGGGGATACGTCGCGGATGAGTTATTCATGCGTCGAGTATAAATTGTCATACCCGCGCTTCGTTTCAATTCACATATTTTTTTTGCGATCAGGCGTGCTCCGCCATCAGCAGCTCGAGGCGCCAATGGTCATATTGCCTGCCCGGCGTTGATCGTGTTCCCGCGCGGGTGATCAGCGTTGCGGACCATTACGCTCGATGTCTGCGATCAGTGCATTCATCTCCGCAATTTCCTTACGCTGAGTGGCAATGATGCCGTCGGCGAGTTTGCGTACCCGAGGGTCGACGATGCGGGCGCGTTCGCTGGTCATGATCGCAATCGAGTGGTGTGGAATCATGGCGCGCATGTAGGAGACGTCATCGACGGTACGCTGGCTGCGGACGAGCCACAGCGATATCGCGAACACCATGGCGGCACCGATGAAGATGCCGGCGTTGCGGCGCTTGTTCCGGTACATGCCGAGCATGAATGCAAGCATGACGATGGCCATCGCCGCTCCCATGACCAAGGCCATCCACGCGCGTGTCTCGCTGAAATGGACGTGCGCCAGCTCATAGGTATTCAGGTACATCAGCCCGAACATCACGACCGTCGAGCACATGATCATTGCTGCAAAACGTTGATAGCTGCTCATCATTACCCCCGGAAGTCATCTGTCGATCGATTACCTGGCCATGCCGGCATTGCCCCAATACTCCGCATATCGGTCGCGGACTTGTTCAAGGTCGGGTGGGAAGGTCATTTCCTGCTCGGCGCGTGCCAAGGCCCGGCAGGCATGTTGGTACGCAACCAGGCGCATCGCCGGACTGCGTTGCCCCAGGTCGCCGAGGTGACGCTGCAAGCGCATCGCCACCTCGACGGTTCCGGCGCCATCGCGGGCAATGGCGTTGAAGGCATCGTCGAACAAGGCCTCGAGCGCAAGCGGCGGCACGGACACCCGGTCGAAGCTGGCGGGCTCGGCCTCGTCGGTGCCGTTCATGTCGACCAGCAAGCGTTCGAGCGAACCCAGTACACTGATGGCTGTTCCCGGGTCGTTGATACCTGGCGATAGCGCACGACAGGCGATTTCCGACAGCGCGAGCAGTCCAAAGCGCGGGTCATCGTCGAACTGGCGCTGGGGGCCGATGGTAAAGGCCCCGGCGCAGGCGTCCTTGTCCGGGCCGCCCTCCAGCCCTCGCGCCGGCTCGACAAAGCACAGCGGCCGCGATGGTCCGACGTAGGCGCCGGGCAGGACGGCGACCCTGATCGCCCCGCCCCGCTTCTCGGCCAGGCGCTGCAGCTGCGCGACGTCGATCCGCTGCAGGTAGCCGACCTTGCTGCCGTAGACCGGTTCGCCGTGCAGCGGACCCACGGCGGCTGCGCCGCCGAGGCAGGGCGCACGCTGGCGCCGCCCGAGCGCTGCCGCAGCGGCCTGTTCCACCTTGCCGATGATGGCACCGACGCGCCCGAGGCGCGCAATGCGGTCGACCCAGTGCACGAAGGTCAGGACCACGATGACGAGTACGACCACCATGAGGACGAACAAGGTGAAACGGCCGGCACGCCCGTAGTAACCGTTCATGGCGGCGCTCAGGCCAACGATGCTGAAGATGAACGCGCCGATGAAGGTCGACAATGCATTTTGCGACACGTCGTCCGCGACGATCAGGGGAAATGCGCGAGCGGTCGCCATCTGGCCGGTGGATGCGTAGGCCGACACCATCGATGCGACGGCGAACGTCGCGATGCCGAGCATGCTCGCAGCGATGATCTTCAACAGATCGATCACGGAATCCTGGGACACTTCCGGCACGGAACCGTCGGCTACCATGCGGTCTGCCAGGTGGGCAAGCAGGACACCCGCGACCGACAGCACGCAAGTGATCAGGGGTTTGATCCAGAGCCGCTCTCGCAAGCGGCTGAGCAGGAATCGCAGGCGGTCGCGCATCGGTGCCCCGGGTCCCGTCAGGCCAGCCGGTCTTCGATCGCAACGGTCCGCTCGATGGCGAGGTCACCGGTGTGCTTTGTCGATACCTTCATTTGTTTTCTCCGTCTGGTTGCAGGGAATTCCGCTCAGCCCGCGCACGGCACCAGCCTGCGTACCAGCTTTTCGATCGTCAAGCCTTGCACCAATACCGAGAAGACGACGACGATGTAGGTGATCGTCACGAGCACGTCGCGCTCGGCGCCAGGCGGCAGCGACAGTGCCAGCGCGACCGAAATGCCGCCGCGCAGTCCGCCCCATGTCAGCACCTGCCAAGCGCCCTCGGGCAGTCCCGAGCGGCTGCCCGACAGGGCGACCGGGAGGCCGGCGGTGAGCAGCCGAGCGCCGAGCGTCACGCAGATGGCCACGATGCCGGCTGCCAGCAAGGTGCCGGAAAACGGCAGCAGCAACGCTTCGAAGCCGATCAGCACGAACAGGACGGCGTTGAGCATCGCGTCGAGCAATTCCCAGAACTGGTCCAGGTGCTCGCGGGTGACGTCCGACATCGCCTTCTCGCGTCCAAGGTTGCCGATCAGGATGCCGGCGGCCACCATCGCCAGCGGCCCGGACACATGCAGGACATGGGACAGGCTGTAGCCGCCCAGTACCGCCGCCAGCGTCAGCAGGACCTCTTCCTGGTAACTGTCGATGCTCTTGAGCAGACGGTAGGTCAGGTAGCCGAGCGCCAGTCCGTAGGCGACGCCGCCCAGCGCCTCGCGCAGCAGCAGTTCAACGATGAAGCCGCCATCCGGCGCATGGTGTTGCGCAGCCATCGCGGCGGCGACGGTGAAGACGACGATGCCGACGCCATCGTTGAACAGGGACTCGCCCGAGATCACGGTTTCCAGGTTGGCCGGCGCCCCGACCTTGCGCAGCAGGCCCGTCACCGAGATCGGGTCGGTGGGCGCGATCAATGCACCGAACACCAGGCAGTACGCCAGCGGCAGGTGCAGGCCGGCCAGCGGCAGGATGGCGTACAAACCGAAGCCGACCAGCAGCGCCGCGGCCACCGTGCCGGCTGCCGCAAGAAGGCCGATCTGCCAGCGGTACGTGGCCAGCTGCTTCAGGTCGATCTGCAGCGCGCCCGCGAACAGCAGCATGCTCAGCATGCCTTCCATCAGCACGTCCGAAAAATCGATGGCGCCGAACAGCTCGGTGGCATACGCGCGCGGCACATCGACGCCGGCGTAGTCCAAGGCCAGCGCCACGGCCGACAGCACCAGCGCCGCGGCCATCACCCCGATGGTCGATGGCAGCTTGAGAAAGCGCGCATTCAGCCAGGCGATAAGCGCAGTGATGACAAGAAATATTGGAACGGCCTGGGGCATGCTGGTTCTCGATTGATGATTGTGTACACCTTGCGCTGCCAATCTTACCTGACCCAGGTCCACCACTGCGGTCCGCTAGGACGGTTCCGCCCGGGCGCCGCCCCGAGAGAGGTACAGTGTCTGCGTGGGGTACGCGAACCCGATCCCCTCCTCCGCGAAGCGTTCGAACAGCGCGACATTGATGGCTTGCTGGATATCCATGTATACCCCGTAATCGGGCGTCTGCACGACATACACCGTTTCGAAGTCGAGCGAGGAGGCCCCGTACGACTTGAAATGCGCGCGGTCGAACCGCGCCTGCGCCTGCGCCTCGACGACCTCACGGAGAATGTCCGGGATCGCGAGCAACTGGGCCTTGCTGATTTCATACACGACGCCGATGGTGAAGACAATGCGGCGGGTCTGCATGCGCTTGTAGTTGCGGATGCGGCTCTTGAGCAAGTCGCTGTTCGAGAACACGACCTGCTCGCCGCCCAGGCCGCGGATGCGCGTGGTCTTCAGCCCCACGTACTCGACGGTGCCCGCAATATCGTCCACGGTAATGAAGTCGCCGACCACGAAAGGCTTGTCCAGTACGATCGACAACGAGGAAAACAGGTCGCCGAGGATGTTCTGGATCGCCAGGGCGACAGCGATACCGCCGATGCCGAGGCTGGCCACCAGCGTGGTGATGTTGACCCCGAAGTTATCGAGGATCATCAAGGCGATGATGACCCACAACACGGTGCGGACCACGAATCCGAGCGCTGCGGCCGAGGTCGTGCCGGCCGCGTCGGCCGTGCTGCGCTGGACGCGGTAGTGATGCAGCCAGCCATGCACGCCGACATCACCCCAGCGCGCGCATTGCAGCAACAGCGCCGCGATTGCCAGCCTGGACAGGACGGTCGCGGTCTTCCCGGGCAGGACCAGGTATTGCGCGCCGGCGCACGCGCCCATGATCAGCATGAACAGCGGGTGCGTGGCCGACAGCATCTTGACGGCCAGGTCGTCGAGATAGGTAGCGGTCGTTGCGGCGAATGCCGCAAGGCGCCGCGTGATCACGGCCTTCCCGGCATGCAGGGCCGTGTAGACGGCGCCAGCGATGGCAAGGGCGACGAGCCAGGTGCCCAAGTCATTGCTCAGTAACGTGTAATTCATGGATGTTCCAGAAATCGGCCTGCACCGGATAGCAAATTCTACCGCGAAAAACATTTGTATGAATGTATTTCTATAATACAGTCAAGTCTCCCGCCAGCCGTTTGAAGACGAAAGCCGGAGCGGATGCAACGATTGAAAAGCGCGCCGATGAAAAGCAAAGAGGATAAGCAAACTGGGGCCTACGACAGAAACCGGCGGATAAGTCCACAACGTCACTAACACTTGTCTGAGTATAAATCAGTCAAGCTTGAAGTTGATTGTCAGAAAATTCAGTCCGCAAAACGAAGCGGGTCACAAATGAGAACGCGAGTCGAGGATTTGCCGACAGCAGAGGCCCGCGATACTGCCTTGCCGAAGCACTCTCATCACTGAACCGCCCCGGCTTTCGTGGAAGCCGTTTTGCACAGCGAAGGCATCAGACACCAGGGATTTCCGCGGGCTTTACTTGCCGTCATACGCGATTCGCCAGACACGTCCTCCATAATCGTCTGACACGAGCATCGAACCGTCTGCCAGTAGCGCTACGTCGGCGGGCCGGCCCACGACGGCCTCGCCGCGCAGGAAGCCTTCCAGGAACGGCGTGTCGCTGACCACCTTGTCGCCGTACAGCGTGATCAGGGCAATGCGGTAGCCGATCCGGTTCGGACGGTTCCACGACCCATGCTCTGCGACGAACAAGTTGCCCTGGTAGGCACGGGGAAACTGGGTGCCCGTATAGAAGGCCAGACCCAGCGGTGCCACATGCGGTCCGAGCTTGGCTACTGGCGGCACGAACTCGTCGCAGCTACGGCCATTCGCAAAAGCCGGATCCGGCACCGCACCGCCGTGACAGTAGGGGAAGCCGAAGTGAAGGCCGGCCTTCGGTGCGACATTCAGTTCGCACGAGGGGCCGTTTTCGCCAAGGTTGTCGGGGCCGTTATCGGTGAACCACAGGGCTTTGGTTTCAGGGTGGAAGGCAAAGCCCACTGTGTTACGGATACCGCGGGCGTACTCCTCGAAATGGCTGCCGTCCGGGTCCATGCGCCAGATTTTGGCGTGTGGCGCGTTCTCCTTGTCGCAGGTGTTGCAGGGGGCCCCGACGGGCAGGTACAGCTTGCCGTCCGGGCCGAGCTTGATGACCTTCTCGCCATGTGCCTTGTCGTTCGGGATATCCGCCTTGACGATGGTAAACGATGGCTTGCCGGCATAGCGCTTGTCGATGTCGTCGAAACGGATCACGCGGCCGATTTCGGCCACATACAGTGCGCCTTTTACCAGGGTGAGGCCAATGGGCGCTTCCAGTTTCTCGGCGATGACGACCACGCTGGCCGTCGTCCTGTCCGTAGCGGGCACGAGCGCATAGACTTTGCCGGCCGCACGCGACCCGACATAGACGATGCCGCTCTCGGATACAGCCATCGCACGTGCAGCCGGCACGCCATCTGCATAGAGGCTGATGTGGAAACCCGTGGGCAGCTTGAAGCCGCTCAGGTCCGGGACCGGAGTCACCTGGGAAACCCCGTTACGCGCGGCTGGTATCACGTTCGCATAGGTGGCGACATACTCTGCGAGCGCGTCGATTTCTGCCGCTTTCAAGGTGGACGACCAGCTTGGCATGCCTTTGTCCGGCACGCCATTGCCGATCACTTTCTGCAGGTTGGCCCTGGTCGGCTCACCGTGCAGCCACTTATGCTTGAGCAGTGTCGGACCAACGCTGCCTTCCATGTTCGCACCATGGCATACGGCACAGTTGTTCTGGTAGAGCTGTCGCACTGCCTGATCTGGCGCTGCGTACGCAACCAGGGCGTTCAAGGCCAGGCCCAGCACAGCGGCATGGTGCAGAATGAATTTCATATTGTCTTTCTTTTTACTGGTCATAGCTGTGATAGAAAGGCTTGTAGACGTTCGTTGCAGGACCTGGCCGGCCGAACCAGCGTGCGACAGGCGCTGGCCATGCCTTCCCCAGCGGCACCAGGGTGAAGCTGCCGGCAATGCGTGGTGTCTTGTCCAGGCGGATCGCGGTTTCAGGGGCCGTCCCCTTGTTACCCAGACCGCCGATGACGGCGTTATGACTGAGGACGGTGAGCGCGTCCTGCCGTTCGACTGCGACGTCGGCTGGCGACATGGTCATCGCGAAGCCGGCACCATCGGGCGCGGTCAACAGCGCGACTTCGGTCTCGCGCCGGTTCCCCCTGAAACGCAGGTCCTCGCGGCTCAGGTGATACACGCCGAACTCGTTGAGCCTGTCCTTGCCGGGATAGCCGGCATAGGGCCCCTGCCCTATCCAGCGCAATTCGCCGGCGCCCGGCGGCGCGACCATCGACAGGCCCGCTTCGGACAGCATGCCTGTGGCGTTGACCGGTGCGAATTCGTAGCTGACAGCGATCGTGCCATTGGCGCCGATCTCGAGCTGGTAGTGACCTGCCAACGCAGCCTGGCCGTTACCCGTTTTCCCTGGCGCTGCAGGGTCGGCACCGGGCATCAGATCGTCGAACCCGGTCTTCGGTGCCTGGCTTTGCGCAGCGTTTTCAGGGCTGGCTGCCAATGAATAACGCCCCGCTACACTGACGCGCACCTGACCGTCGCGCTGGTCCACTTTCACGTCCGCTGCACTTGACGCTGTCAGCATGGATGCCAGCCACAGGCCGGATTTCCCGGCGCCGAGGGCTTCCGCCATCGTCGGCTTGCGTCCGCCATGCGGATGGATGCCGGCCACCAGGAGCTTGCCGGCATGGTCGCGTATCGTCACATCGCCCGATCCTCGCTGCACGGTCAAGACCCATTGCGGCAAGGTCACCGTCACCTGTGCCGCGGTCTCGACTACCTGAGGACGCCCTTTCCCAGGCATGCCGTCAGTCCAGGCCTGGAGGACACCACCTGCCGGGTGCAGCCGGATGCTGCGTTCATTGATTTGCAGGCCCCGCTCGTCGACGGCACGCACATTCAGCGCCAGCACATCGGCGTTCGCGCCTGACGGAATCTGCAGGGGTATGTGTACCATCTCGCGTTCCCTCGCAGCCGCCTTCAATGCCACGACGCCCTGCTGGGTATCCTTGCCATTGCGCTGGAGGGACCAGAGCAGCTTGATACCGCTCAGCGAGCGGAAATCGTGGCGGTTTTCGACGGTAAGTGCGATTTGCTGCGCGCCCGGGTGCACTGCCGCATCACGTTCGATGAATTGTACCGGCGCATAGACTTTCCGCATCTGCCAGTAATCGGTTTGCGGCGTACGGTCCGCATAGGTGAGGCCATCCGCGCCGTCGAGTCCATGCGTGTCGTAATACCGGTATCGGTCCAGCCAGACAAGTTGCGTAGGCTTGCCGGGATCCACGGGTTCGCCGCTGGTGCGCAGCAGTCCCTGGTCATGGAAGTGCCAGATCGAACCGCCGGCAAGGACGGGCGTGGACTGGATGATCTCCCACTGGTCCTGCATGCGATCCGTTGCCAGGCCGAGCGCATGCGCATATTCCGTGAGTATCGTCGGGCGCTTGAGCTTCTGCGCGTATTCCTTCAGGGTGGCGTTGCTCGGATAATGCGGTGCATGGATGTCGACGAACGCGGGAATGCGTTCGTAGTTCTTCGCGAAGTAACTGCCGATTTTCGGATAGGTGATTGGCCGGGTCGGGTCAAGCTGCTTGGCCAGCCGCCCCGCTTCCAGCTCCACGTCCGTGATCGGGTTCTCGTTACCGATACTCCAGACGAGCACCGACGCGCGGTTCTTGTCACGCGTTATCGTCGGTTCCACGCGCGCCAGGATGTCGGCCCTGTACTCGGGTTTGTCGAGGTTCTTTTCGCCATGGCCGATGGCCACCTCGTCCATCACGTAAATACCCAGTTCATCGCACAATTCGAGCAGGCGCGGATGCGGCGGATAGTGCGAGGTGCGCAGGTAGTTGACGTTGGCCTTCTTCATGAGCTCCAGATCTTGCCGGATCTGCGCTTCGGTGACGGCGCGACCAGTGACAGGATCGAGGTCGTGGTGATTAACGCCGCGCATCTTGATCGGCCGTCCGTTCAGCAACAGCACGCCGTTTGCGATGCTCACCTGGCGCAGGCCGATCCGCTCCGCGATGCGCTGCTGGGTCACGCCGCCCACCGCCAGCACCAGCTCCAGCCGGTACTGCGACGGCGTCTCGGCAGTCCACAGCGCAGGCCGGGCAATCCGCATGACGCCCGAGCGATGCTGATGGTCGCCCGGTGGCAGCGACAGTTCGCCCACGACGCTACCATCGGGTGTGAGCAGCCTGGCAAGCACCTCGCCGTCAGCCTGGCTCAGCGCCACGTCAATCGACAAGTCAGCGCTGCCATCGGGCTGCAACACGGTTTTGGTGGACAGGTCGCGCACATGGGTCGCCGGCACCGAAAACAGGCTCACATCGCGATAGATGCCGGACAAGGACCAGTCGTCGTTGAGATCGAATTCGTAGCCATGGGGCTTGGTGGTGACGCGTACCGCCAGCACGTTGTCGCCATCCGCCTCCGTCCGCAAAGAATCGGTCACGTCGAAGGTGTGGCGGTTGAAAGCGCTGGCCGACGACACGCCGGCCTTTTTGCCGTTGATCGAGACTTCATAGCCGAAGGCCACCCCTTCGAATCGCAAGAACGTTCGCCTGCCCTTCCAGGCGGCCGGGACACGGAAAGTACGGCGGTACAGTCCAGTGCCGTCCTTCAGCTCGTCCGCATAGGATGGCTCGGCGAAGCCCTTCAGTTCCCAGTTGGAAGGCACGGAAATGGCCTTCCATGCGGAGACGTCGAACCGGGGTTCGGTGAACCTGCCATCGGCACTTGGCTCCAGGCCTTGCACATACTTGAACGACCATTCGCCGTTCAGCGAGTGCATGTATGCCGCATCAGTTGAAGGGTAGACGTCCGCTGCGTTTGCATTGACAGCCGCAACGGCCAGTGCCAGCAGTACGACCGTGGCGATGATGGGTTTGCGATAGGACATGGACGGGTTCGGCCCAAATCGGCTCATTATCATATTGAAGAACCTGCTTCGCTATCAGGCCGTTTCAATAATCAAGGAATTGATTGCCAGGTCTACATTGGCGTTTTGCTCATGCTGTGGATTTAGTGCAGCATCCACTTGCAAGCCACCGATCGTGTTTTCCTTAGACAAGTTCGGCCAGAACGATCTCGATGCCAGCCTGTGTTCGGCGATGTCGCCGCGGCGCAGGGTGGCTCCGAGCAGGCGCGCATCCGCGTTGATCGGCAGCGCACCGCCGTCCTCGGCCGCGCTGGAGCGGCAGTCGTCCGCATGGCCGCTCGCCAGCACGGCCCAGCCTGCCGGTGCGCTGGGCGCGGGAAGCGCCGGGTTCCCCACGAAGGCGCCCGCTGGTGCTGCGCGACCGCAGCCAGATCTGGTACACCGCGGTGGTCTCGCCGGTGTCGTTGAACTCGGCGTGGCGGATCCCGCTGCTGGCGCTCATCGCCTGCACGTCCCCAGCGCGCACGATGCCGCGGTTGCCGATGCTGTACTCGTGCGTGATGGCGCCGCGCTGCACGTAGGTCAGGATCTCGACGTCCTGATGCCGGTGCACCGGGAAGCCGGAACCTGCGGCGAATTCATCGTCGTTCCAGGCCATCAGCGGACCGACCGGGCCATGTGTCGGGTAGCCCAGGCCGGCAATGGCCACGTGCAGCCGCGCTTTCAGCCAGTCCAGGTCGTTGCCGTTGAGGGCGGCATAGGGCGTCATTGAGAAGCCGCAAATGCCTTACCCGTCCTGCGTATTCACAAACCCCTACCTATGCAGGCAGGACATCATGCTGATCAAATAAAGACATACGAGGAGACCGAACACAACGCAGGCGTGACTCGAAGCGAGGAGGACTCAAGCCTGATTCAGATTAGCACCGAGATGCCTTTTGGAAGATAGGATGGAGGCGAGGACGGGAGTCGAACCCGTCTACACGGCTTTGCAGGCCGTTT
>Ga0265780_10003193_pt1 | contig 21720 bp, 17 predicted proteins | sample P1T30metagenome_FD_192432 | JGI IMG/M metagenome (GOLD analysis project Ga0265780, IMG submission 192432) | Plant litter microbial communities from East Loma Ridge, Irvine, California - P1 T30 | ecosystem: Environmental > Terrestrial > Plant litter > Unclassified | place: USA: California...
CGGCAGCGACAGCACGATCAAGCTCGGCGGCAAGTTCCAGCAGACCGACAAGACCAACAACCGCGATTTCCAACAGTATAATCTGACCGCGGGCAATCTTTCGACGACCGGCGCGTCGAGCAACGACGGCAGCACGATCTACGACGGTCGCTATGCGGTCGGTTCGCGGATCGATTACGATCGCGCGCAGACCTATTACACCGTCACCAACCCCGGCGCGCGGACGCTCGACGCGGCGGGCAGCCTCGCCAACTCGCTGGTCAACGATTATGATTTGAGCGAAAAGGTCTTCGCCGGTTACGTGATGGGCACGTTCAAGCTCGACGCGCTCACCATCATCCCGGGCGTCCGGGTCGAGCACACCGACGGCACCTACAAGGGCAAGTCCTTCACCACCGCCTCGACCGCGAGCCAGGGCTTCAACGTCGTCAACACGCGGCGCTACACCAACGCCTTCCCGGACCTGAACGTCCGCTTCGACGCGACCGACAGGCTGGTGCTGCGCGCGGCGGCGACCACCGCGATCGGCCGCCCTAATTACGCCGACCTTGCGCCCTACACGAGCGTATCAGACACCACGAACAACCGCGGCGTGGTTGCGCTCGGCAACCCCGCGCTCAAGCCGTACAAGGCGGTCGCGGGGGATCTGTCGGCGGAATATTACCTGCCGGGCCAGGGCATTCTGTCGGTCGCCGCCTTCTACAAGCATCTCGACGATCCGATCTTCACCGCGGGCGTCAACCGCGCGGGGACGTTCGGTGGCGTCACCTTCAGCAACGCGCTGGTGACCCAACCGATCAACGCGCAGAGCGCCGAGCTCTACGGGGTCGAGGCCAACCTGCAGACCCAGTTGCACTTCCTGCCCTCGCCGCTGGATGGCCTCGGCGTGTCGGGCAACGTCACCTATACCGACGGGTCCGCGCGCGGCGTCCCCAATCGCGCGGACAAGGTGCCCAACTTCCTCCAGTCGAAATACATAGGCACCGCGCAGGTCTTCTACGAGAAATACGGCCTGACCGCGCGGCTCGCCTACACCTATCGCTCGGCCTATCTCGACACGCTGGGGGATTCGACCGCGACCGATCAATATACGGGTGAGAAAAACTCGCTCGATGCACGGATCGGTTTCTCGCCGGTCAAGGCGTACACGCTGTTCGTCGAAGCGAGCAATCTGCTCGATTCCCCGTGGCGCCGCTATCATGCGGTCAAGACGCAAGTGATCGAGAACGAACGCTATCGCCAGAGCTTCCGCGTCGGCGTCCAGCTGGCCTTCTGACGCTACTTCCCCCCGCCGCACCCGCGGCGGGGGGATCGCTTTCGTATCAGCGCTTCATCGCCTCGATCAGTGCCTTGACCTCCTGGCTGCGCCCACGCGGCAGGATCAGGATGTCGTTGCCGCTGGCCACCACGATCAGATCCTCGACCCCGACCAGCGCGATCCGCGCCCCGTCGCTGCGAACCAGGCAATTCTTCGTGTCGATCGCGATGACTTCGCCGTCGCCCTGCCCGCCATGTGCGTTGCCGTCCGCATCGCGCTCGCTGATTTCATGCAAAGCATCCCAGCTGCCGAGATCGCTCCACCCCATGCTCACGGGGACGACCGCGACGCGCTCAGCCTTTTCCATCACCGCATAATCGATCGAATCGGACGGTGCCGCAGCGAACGCCGCCGCATCCGGAAACACGCGCGTTCCCTCGCGGCGTGCGCTTGTCATCGCCTGTTCGCAGGCGGCGAGCATCTCAGGCGCGTGGGTCCTCAGTGCGGCAAGATACGCATCAGCGCGGAACAGGAAGATCCCGCCGTTCCACGCATGGTCGCCCGCCGCCAGCATTGCCTCGGCCGCATCGCGCGGCGGCTTTTCGACGAAGTTGGCAACGCGGTGGACGCCCCCCGAAATCTCCTCGCCGATGCGGATCCAGCCGTAGCCCGTCTCAGGCGCGTGCGGATCGATCCCGAACGTGACCAGCCACCCCTGTTCCACCAGCGGCAGCGCCGCCTGGATTGCCGCATGAAACGCGGGCACGTCGAGGATCACATGGTCCGACGGTGTGACCAGCAGCGGTGCATCGCCTGCGGCCACCAATGCCGCCAGCGCGATCGCGGGTGCGGTATTACGCCCGGTCGGCTCGAGAATAAGCGCCTGCGGTGCAGCGGAAATCGCCTCCAACTGGGCTTCCACCATATCCACGTGGCGTGCATTGGCCACGACGATCGGCGCGGCGAACGTCTCCCCCTGCGCGCGCAGCGCGGTCAGCTGGAGCATTGTCTCGTCCGCCGTCAGTGCCAGCATCTGCTTGGGCATTTCGGGCGTCGACATCGGCCACAGTCGAGTTCCTGATCCGCCCGACAGGATGACCGGAACGATCGACGTGGACTGCGACATACAAAATTCCTCTTCTCCACGCGCTTTAACGCGCGCTTACACCTGATAACCCGCGATGCCCGCCAGCGCTCCCGCCTTCAACCTTTCTTTGTCGATTTCCGCCGGATCGGTCTCTATCGCCGATAGAGTCGCCGTCGAGTTTCCGTCGGGCAGGCAGGGTACGAGCAAGATCATCGGGCTGTCCGGGCATTCGACCCCCACTGCCGTGCTGCTGCTGGCGATACCCCGCAGGGCCGTGTAGCACTCCGGCGATGACCAAACCGCTCGCCCGTATCGCCGCCGCGCTCGAACGCTTGTCCCCTCCCCAGGCGGAGTCGGCCGATCCATCGGCATACCCCGCCTATGTCTGGCGCGGCGTGGCGCTCGAACCGGTGCGTGCGTTTCGCCCGCTGCCGCTCGACCGGCTGCATGGCATTGATGCCCAGAAGGCCGCGCTGCTGGCGACGGCGGAGCGCCTGGCACACGGTGCCGCCGCGCACGACGTCTTGCTGTGGGGCGCGCGCGGATCGGGCAAGTCCGCGCTGGTCAAGAGCGTGACTGGCGCAGTGCAGGCGGCCGGTGAAAATCTCGCGCTGATCGAGATCGTCACGCCGCAGCTCGATACTTTGCCCGCGCTGTTCCGCCTGATCGCGGACGTGCCGCGCGCGTTCCTGCTGTTCCTCGACGATCTCGGGTTCGATGCCGCGGCGGACGGGCGCGCACTCCGCTCGATGCTGGATGGCGGCGCGGAGGCACGGCCGACCAATGCGCGGCTGGTCGTCACATCGAACCGCCGCCACCTCGTCCCGCGCGACCTGATCGACCAGCCGAACGCGGTCAATCCGCGCGACGCCGCCGATGACGGCCTTGCGCTGGCGGACCGATTCGGTCTCAGCCTCGGGTTCCATGTCGTCGATCAGGACGGCTATCTGGCGATCGTCCGCGCTTATGCGGCCGCGCACGATCTTCCGTTCGACCCCACGGATGCAGTCGGCTGGGCGACTCGCCGCGGCAGTCGTTCTGGACGCGTCGCATGGCATTACATCGTCGACCTCGCCGGTCGGCACGGCCGCACGCTCGAGGTCTGACGCGCAGCGAAATCGCCTGAAGCATGACGAGGAAAGCCCCTCGTGCCGAATGCGCACAGCGACCGCCTATCCAGAATATTGCCCACCTAACCGCCACTTAACCGCCGTGTTAACCGATTGGAGACGCCCGCCTGCGATGACGCTGATCGTCGTGTAGGGGGTAGCGTGTTCAAATCCTGGTCATCCATGTGCGCCGTAATGGTGCTGGTTGTGGCCGCGCCGTCGAGCGCGGAACTCAACGTGCCGATCGCGGCGCGAGTCGTTTCCTTCCTCCAGCCGCCGCCCAGCGGAACGGTCGCGGCGGCGATCCTGTTCGATCCCGACAATGCGGCCTCGGAAGCCGAAGCCAATGCGATCGAACGTTCGATCGGTTCGGGGCTCGCCGCCGGTCGCAGCGCGATCCGCGCTCGTCGGCTTCCGATCGCCACGATGGGCTCTTTGAGCGGCTTCGACATCGCCTTCGTCACCACGGGGTTGCGCGCCGAACAGGGCGGCATCGCCGCCGCGGCTGCCAGGTCGTCGGTCCTGACGATCTCGTCCGACACGGCCTGTGTCCAGGCAAGCCGGTGCGTAGTCGGCATCACCTCGGCCCCCAAGACCCAGATCATCGTCAACCGCGCCGCCGCGCGCGCCTCCAATATCCGCTTCGGCTCGGCATTCCTGATGCTGGTCAAGGAAATCTGAGATGTTTGCTCCTTTGCGTATTCATAGCTTGCGCACGGTCCTCACGATCGGGGCCGCGCTGAGCCCGGCTGCCGCCTTCGCCCAGGCGGTCGATTACCAGGCGTTGCAGGCAACCGTCGGCGAGCCGGTCACGACCAGCGTCACGGGCAAGCCGCAACGCGCGTCCGAACTGCCTGCATCGGCGACGATCATCACGCGCGACGACATCGCGCGCTCACCGGCACGCGATGTGCCCGGGCTGCTCAAGACGTTCGCGGGAATCGACGTCAATCGCTGGACCGCGGGGCAGACCGACGTAGCCGTGCGCGGTGGGGTTCAGACCTATAATGCCAAGCTGCTCGTCCTCGTTGACGGCCGGCAGGTCTATCTCGACCATTACGGCATGACCGACTGGAACCTGCTCGGCGTCCAGCTCGGGGAAATCCAGCAGATCGAGCTGGTCCGCGGCCCGGCGAACGCGCTGTACGGCTTCAATGCCGCGAGCGGCGTCGTCAATATCATCACGCGGCGGGGGACGTCCGCCCCCTCGGCGACCGCGACCGCCGAGCTTGGCAACCACGACATCAGCAAGCTGGCGGCATCGGTGTTGCTGCCGGTCACGCCATCGATCGGGATCAAGCTCGCCGCCGCCCGCGCGCGCGAGGACGAACGCCGCATCCCGTCGACGCTGCTCCGCCCAGACATGGTGTTCGATGTCGCGAGCGATCAGCTGTCCGCCGATGTCGACGGCACGTTCGGCGCGCTGCAGGTTGCGCTTGGCGGCGGCCATTCGACCAATCGTCAGGTCGAATATCTGCCAAGCCAGCTGCTGTCGAACCAGGACTATACCAGCGACACGATTCACGGATCGGCGACCCGCGACACCAGCTGGGGCGGCGTGACCGTCAACGGCTACGTCAACTGGCTGGATTCGCACTATGGCGTCGGTGCCGGGCCGAGCGACAGCGACCCGATCGAATACAAGAATCGCATCATCGTCGGGCAAGCGTCCTCGCTGATCCGGCTCGATATGGCGAATACGCTGCGGCTCGGTGCGGAATATCGCAACAACCGGCTGGAGTCCGAATATCAGTTCGCACAGCGCATCTCCTATGATGTCGCCTCGGCCAACGCGATGCTCGACCTGCGGCCGCTGGAGCGGGTCTCGCTCACGGTTGCCGGACGGCTGGACCGGCTCTGGCTGCACCAGTCGGGCGCGATGCCGCAGCCGGTCTATGATGATCCCGCCGCGTTCGACCGGGCCTTCACGCGCTTCAGCTTCAACGCGGCGCTGCTGATCCGCACGGGTGCGGACGGCATGCTGCGGATCAACGGCGGTCGCGCCTATCAGCTTCCCTCGCTCGTTAATTTCGGCATTCGCATTCCGATTGTCACCCCCTCCCCCGTGCCGATCTTCGTCGCAGGTTCGCCGCAGATTGATCCCGTCACGGTATGGAGCGGCGAGATCGGCTACACCCACCCGCTCGGTGGCGTAAAACTGGAGGCGACCGGGTTCGCGACCTGGACCCGCGACGCAATCGCATCGCCGGGTGACGGACTGCAAACCGAATTGTTCCTGTCGCCACTGCCCTCGCTCGTCGCACGGTTCCGCGCGGTCGGTGACTATACGACCTATGGCGTCGAACTCGCGGCATCCGGGTCGCTCGCAAAACTGACGTGGCGCGCGAACTACACCTGGACGCACACCGACGATCGGTTGCCCCCGGCGACATTGCCGATCCCCTATGCGCTCGCGCCGCGGTCGACCACGCCGCTGCACAAGGCCAATGTCGTGCTTGGGTATGACATCGGCCCGGTAACGCTCAGCGGGGTTGCACGATACACCTCCCCGACTCGCCAGCTTGCCTTCTCGCCCACGCCACAGTTGCTGCTGTACCGGGTCAGCGATGCCGTCGCGCTCGACGCCCGCGTCGGGTACCGGGTCACGCGCGCGGTCGAGCTGTTCGCCGCGGGCGAGAACCTGTCGCTGGCAAGCGGCGCGGCGGGGTCGCCGATCCCGGCCGACCGTCGTGTCCGGGCGGGGGTACGCCTTGCGCTCTGACGCGATCCTGCGACTGGTCCAGCGGCTCGAGGAGCGGTTGAGACTGCCCAACCGTTCGATCAGGACGAAGGTCGCGGCGACACCCGTGATCATGCTGGTCCTGTTCATGGCGATGGCGATCGCAAGCACCACCGCCTTGTTGCTGACCGGTCGCAGCGTCGACCACATCGTCAACAAGGACATGCAGGACATCAATCGCCTCAACGCGATCACCCAGCGGTTCGATACCGCGAACCTCGACGTCTATCACCTGCTCGTGCTCAAGGCGGCAAACCCGACCGTGGCGATCGATCCGCAGGTCGGCGTGATCCGCGCCGAATTGCGCGATGTCCGGTCGCGGTTGGTCGCATTCCGCCAGGCCCATCCGAACCAGGCAGATGCATTGAAGCCCGTCGTCGGGGAGCTCGACCAGTATATCGCGACCGTCGACGTGCTGACCTCGATGCTCGCGATCGACTTTGCCAGCACCTCCGCGATGATCGAGCCGTTCCGTACCAACGCGCAACGCATCAACGCGCAGATCCGGCAAGTCACCGCCGCGGGCATTCGGCGCGCGGATCACGGCGCCGGCGGCGCGCTGCTGATCACCCGGATCACGATCCTCATCCTGCTGCTGGCGCTCGTCGTCAGCACAGCGATCAGCCTGGTGATGGCCTATCTCGTCGGCCGGTCGATCGTCACCTCGATCACCGGGATCGCGGCGGCGACCGAAGCCGTGTTGAACGAACGCGAAATCGATTTTGCCACGCTGGAACGGCGCGACGAACTCGGGCTGGTGGTGACCGCGCTTGCATCCTTCCAGGCGCAACGCGCGGAGGCAAAGACGCTCGCGGTGCGGGCGGAAACCCTGCGACTGCGCGCGCAGGAGGAGAAGCAACGCCAGTCCGACGCGATCGCCGCGCTGGAAGCGCAGACCCGGCAGGAGCGCGAGCGCACGCTGCAGCAACTCGCCGTAGCGTTCGACCGCCAGGTCACCGGAATCATCCGCAAGGCGCAAGGCGCGATGATCCAGCTCGAAGCCAATGCCGCCAGCCTGCAGGGGGCGATCAACGGCAATCGCCGGCTGGCGCACGACCTCGACGTCATCGCGGACCTGTTCGCGACCGAGATGTTCGAAGCGGGGAAGGAAACGCAGTCACTCGCGCGCGCCTTCGACGACATCGATCGCGAAGTCGCCGGTACCAGTCTCGCCGCCAAGTCGATCACCGAACATGCACGCAGCGCGAACGAGACGGTCGCGCTGTCGCAGCAGCAGGCCGCGAGCATCGAACAGATCGTCGACGTCATCACCGCGATTTCCAAGCAGACAAATTTGCTCGCGCTCAACGCCTCGATCGAGGCGGCGCGCGCGGGTCCGGCGGGTGCCGGATTCGCGGTCGTGGCCGGCGAAGTCAAAATGCTAGCGTCGCGCACCGGGGCGAGCGCCCGCGACGTCCGCTCGAAGATCGAAGCGGTCCAGGGCCAGATCCAGTCGGTGGTGAAGACCACAGAGAGCCTCGGCGCCCTGATCCACAGCCTCGACGACGGGGCCGGCCGCGTCGCCACCATGTCGCGCAGTCAGACCCGCGCGATCGAGCAATTGAACGGCCGCATCACCGCGGTCGAGGACCGCAGCCAGACGCTCGCCGAAGCCAGCCGTCAGATCTCCTCGTCGGTCGACCAGAACCTCGCATCGATCAACGAAGTGCAGCAAACCGGTGCGATGCTGAAGCTGACGTTGCAGTCGCTGGCCAACGATGCGCAGCGTTTCACCGCGCATTTTGTCGTCAACGGCGACGCCGCCCCGGCCGATGCACAAGAGGCGGCGTGAGTCCCCAATCTGCGCGAAGGCGCAAAGTTTTTCGACCGACACCTTGATCCGCTGCGGTCGAACGCACACCGTGGACTCACACAAAGTGGAGTAAATGCATGGCTGCCGACAAGATGGATATCTCGCAATCGTCCGTGATGGACAATGAGGACGAGAAACTGGTCGAGTTCATCGGCGAGGTCGATGGCGACGAATATCAGTTCGCGGTGCAATATGCCGTCCTCGAAGCGCTGAGCGGCGATGCGCCGGACGGCGATGCGGTCGAGCAGTTCAATCGCTTCGAGGATACCGTTGCCGAGGCCGGTCTCGTTGCTCTGGCGCGCAACAGCGATCAGGCGACGATCGTCATCAGCGAGAACGACCTCGAATAGTCTCTCCGCACGGCCCCTGCGCGACAAATGACGCGGGGGCCGTGCGCGATGCTCTGGCGTTCGGCGCGCAGATGCGCCAAGTCGTTGAGCAACGGTAGCGGCGACGCGATGTGGAGACCCGAGGTCTTCCGTGCATCGCCGACTACGCCGGAACGATGAGAGGAAGGGCGCACGATGTCCAAGATGCTGGCGATAGTTGCGCTGCTCACCATGGGTCAGGCCGCGCCCAATCCGCATTTGCCGACCAAGACGTACGATACGGTGGCACCCGTCCTGCCCGAGAATCTGAACCGTGCCGTCCTGATCGTGTCCAAGACCAACGGCTGGCGGCACCTCGAACATATCCCGCATTCCAACGTCGTTCTTGCCGACATCGCGCGCGGCCTCGATCGCAAGAGCTATGTCACCGAAAATGCGGCCGTCTTCAACGACAACCAGCTCAGCCATTTCTCGGTCGTCGTGCTCAACAGCGCGAGCGGCGACTTCATGACGCCCGACCAGAGCGCAGCCCTGGAGCGCTTCGTCGCGCGCGGCGGCGGGATCGTGGCGCTGCATGCCGCAGGCGACAACAGCCATACCGGACCTTGGTACACCAAGACGATCATCGGCACGAAGTTCATCGGCCATCCCGGCGGCGGGGACCAGTTCCAGCCCGCGCGGATCGTCGTGGACCAGCCACGCCATCCGGTCATGGCCGGCGTCAAGCTGCCCTGGTCCCCCGTCGACGAATGGTATTCATTCGACGCCAATCCTGCGGCGGCGGGCATGACCGTGCTCGCGCGGATCGACGAGGCGTCGTATCGCCCCGGTGCCAAGCTCATGATGGGGGCGCACCCGGTCGTGTGGATCAATCCCAGCACGAAAGGCCGCGTCGTCTATTCCGCGCTCGGCCATTCGCCTGAGGGCTACGACGATCCCAACTATCACCGGATGCTGACTAACGCGATCCGCTGGGCGGCACAGTAACGGCTCGCAATATTGGGCCACGCCCGGCGGGATGCGCTGCGTAAGCCCGGCGTTCCCGCCGGGCTACGATCCGCGGTCGCTGACTATTTCTGCCCGCGCCCCGTCAATGTGCGGAGCTGCGTGGCCTCCGCCGTGCGATAGGGCGTCCCGTCGCTGCGCAATACTTCGTGGAACCACACGGGCGGCTCGTCAAAGGTGTAGGGCTTCTTCCAGCTGTCCCACGGCAGCCGCGTCTGGCTCTTCCCGTCGACGAAGCCCCAGTTGATCATTGCGATCTTGCCTTGCTTGCCGATCGGCAGCGACCCGTCGAACGTCGAGCCTGCCCCGCGCGCCATATATTCGGTGCAAAAGACCGGACGGCCATAGCTCTGCATCTGCCGTGCCCGCGCCGCGAATTTCTCGGGCCAGCTATAGTCGTGGAAGCTCACCACGTCCGAATTCTCGACCTGGATGCGCTCGACCGGATCGAGCGTCCTGGCTTCGTCCCAATGCTCGCCCGTCCACAGCCCGCTGGTCAGAGGCTGCACCGGATCGGCCGCACGCGCCGCCTGGAAGACCTGGCCGATCAATTCCGCCACCAGCGCCTTCTTATCGGGCGTCGGCGCGTAATTGCCGCCGCCCTCGTTATTGGGTTCGTTCCACACGTCCCACGCCAGCACGCGGTCGTCCTTCGCGAACCGACCGACCACGTCCTTCACATAGGCGATCAGCTTCGGATGCCCCCGCCGATCGGCGAGCCGTGCCGCACCCGGCCCTTGTACCCAGCCTGAATTGTGGACGCCCGGGATCGGCGGATGTTGCGGACCGGCGACCGGGTTGGGATCCCAGCAGCTGTCGAACAGGACGAAGACCGGCCGGATGTGATGCCGCGCGGCAATCTTCAGGAACGCGTCCATCCGCTTCTTCAGACCTTCGGGATCCGCCTCCCACAGCAAATTGTGAACGAACACGCGCATCGTGTTCATGCCAAGGCCTTCGGCCCACCCCAGTTCCTTGTCGATCACGGCAGGATCGAACGTCTCGGCCTGCCACATCTCGAGCTGGTTGATCGCGTTCGCCGGCACGTAATTCGCCCCGACCGGCCAGGCCTGACGCGCATACCAGGTGTTGGCAGCTTGTTTCGTCCAGAGGTCGCGGGCATCGGCCGCCGCCGGCACGGCAAGCGTACCCGCGATAGCCAAAAACGTCATGACGAAGCGCATCGTTGGACTCCCCTTCCGGACCGACCGGCAAATCGCGGCGGAGGATCCATGACCCTCCACCGCATCACGCATGCTTAGAAGCGGAACCGCGCGCCCAGGCCGTAATAGCGTCCCTCGTCGCGCACGTCGCGCGGGTAGGAACGGTTCGCGCCATATTGCGCATAGTTCCGGAATGGCCTCGCCAGCAGGTTGGACGCATCGAACGTCAACGTGATCGCTTTCACCGGCGTATAGTTGAACGAGAAATCGATGCGCGTGATGCTTTCGGTTCCCTCGCCAAAATAAGCACCGTCGACGATCTGGTTCCCGTTCAGGAACCGCGACCGCCCGTTATACGACAGGCGAGTCGAGATCTCGTCTTTCTCGTAGAACAGCGCCGCATTGTAGCTCCACTTGGACAGACCCGGGATTCCCACAAGCGGTGGCGTCGTGTTGGCGGGGCTCAAATCCACGGGGAAGCGCTGTTTCCCATCGAGATAGGTGATGTTCCCCTGGACGCCGAACCCGCCGAAGATGCCGGGCAGGAAATCGAGGAACGTCTGGCCGCCGACCTCGATACCCTTGATCTTGCCCGCGCCGGCATTCGCCTGCGTGTTGACTTCAATCAGGCCATATAGCGGGTCCTGGAAACGCTGCGTGTACGTCGACAGGAAGCCGAACAGGTCACGATAGAAGAACGACGCGGTCAGCGACGCGTTCTTGGTGAAGTAATATTCGATCGTGGCGTCATAGTTCTTCGACGTCAGCGGAACGAGGTTCGGGTTGCCGCCACTGCCGTAATAGTTCGGACGCCCCTGCAAATTGCCGGGGAAGCGCGGATCATCCAGGATCGTGACAGGCGTACCATCGGCGTTCACGGTCGGCGAAACGTTCGGGGTCAACGTCACTGCGGGATTGAGCGCGCTGAATTCCGGCTTGGTCCGCGTTTCGGTGAAGGCGAAACGGATCTGCAGCTTGTCGTCCGGTCGGAACCGCAAGCTCACATTGGGCAGGATATCGACATAATTGGCGTTGGTCGTGATCGGTTGCGCCGCGGTGACGACGTTACCGCTGGCGTCGCGCTGGATGACGCCGTTGACCACGACCGGTACCGTTCCCTGACCGCTATACCGGCCAACCGTGTTGACGACGCGCGCGCCGATCAGGCCGTCAACGCGGACCGAACCGAGGTTGAACTCATATTTGGTCTGACCATAGAAAGCGTAGGTCCGCTCCTTCGCAAGGAAGGCCTGCAACGGATCGAGCTGTACCTCCGGCGTGGAGAACAGGCGCAGCGCATCACGATACCCGACATCGTCCGGATTGGCCGCGACGAGGGTCTGGAGCTGTTGCTGCGAAAACTGCCGGAGCGCCACGGCATTGCCTTCGATCCCGGAACGGCTCGGCATCAGCCAGCTGGTCCAGCCCTGTGTCTGCCCGCGGAACGCGTTTGCCGTCAGCTCAGGCGCACCGGCAGGCGTGTCGGCCAGCGGAATCCGCAGGTTTTCGGTATAAGCGTACCGGTTGCCACGGCGCAGCGACGCATCGCGATCCGTGAAGCGCACGCCGAACTGCAGCTTCGGCAACAGCGAGATATCGGTGTCCAGATCGATGTCGCCACGCCACTGCCAGCCGGACCCCTTCACCCGGTAGACGCTCTCATAATAGCCGCGCCAGAGGTAGTTGGCAGGGTTGTCGGCGGTGTAGCCGGGCAGGCTGAACGCGCTGCCACCGTTGACGAAGAAGTTGACGTCCATCGTCGGCGCGGTGGTTTGCGACATGTCGAAACTATATTCGTTCGAGTCGTAATGGCTGGTCGTATAGGCGAGATCGCTCGATATGCGCGCGCGCCCGGTGTTCCATTTGAAGCCGCCGGCACCCTGATAGGTATCGGTGTTGTTGACGTTGGTGCTGCGATACGCCTGCCCGCGTTCGCCACCCGTCTTGGTCAGCGACTGGACCTGATCGGGATTGCCCTCGCGCAGGACGACGTTGGACAGCGCAGCGCTGCTGTTAAGCAGCGATGATTCGTACAGGTCGTTGGCACCGCGACCGCGATACCCCTGGTACAGGAAGTCGGAGTAGAATTCGAGGTTAGCCGCCGGCTTCCACTGCGCAGCGGCGTTGAACGCGGGGCGCCAGCGCTTGCCGCTGTCGTTGAACACACCGACCCGCTCGGGAATGCGGAAGGCGCGTCCGACCGAGCTTGGGCTCACCGTCACATTGTCGGGGAGCGTGGTCGGAACGTTGCCGCTCGCGAAGCGCACGGCGTTGCGATATTGCGACTGAGCGTAGGAAGCGTTGACCAGCAGGCCGATCTCACCGATTCCCGTGTCGGTCCGCGCGCTGACCAGAATATTGCCCAGCGGGTCGTATTTCTTGCTCTGGTCATTGTAAGTGCCGCGGATGCCGCCGGCGACGACGAACTTCTCGGTGAAATCGAACGGTCGCCGCGAGCGGACGTTGATCAACCCGGCAAGACCCGGCTCGAGCAGATCCGCCGTTCCCGACTTGTAGACTTCGAGCCCCGCCAGCGCGCCGGCCGGGAAATCCTGCAGCTGCGATCGGCGGAGTTCGGCGGTGAAGATATCCCGCCCGTTGAACGTCGTGGCAACGTCGGGAAGACCGCGCACGATCACCTGGCTGACTTCGTCGCTGTACCGGTTCACCTGAACGCCGGTAATGCGCGCGATCGATTCAGCGGCGGTGTTGTCCGGCAATTTGCCGATATCCTGCGCGACGATGGCGTCGAGAATGGCATCGGAGTTCCGCTTGATCGCCTGCGCGCTGCCGAGGCTGCCGCGATAACCGGTGACGACGATATCGCCCGCTGGAAGGGCCTGCGCCGGGGGGCCGGCGACCGGGGCCTGCGTGTCGGCAGATTGCGCGGCAATGTCTTCGGGCGACAGGTTTTCGGTCGCTTCGGTGCCGGGGCTCTTGCCTTCTGCCGCCTGCGTGGCCTCCGTCTGTGCGACGGATGGCACGCCAGACTGCGCGCTCGGAGCCGGTGTCTGTTGCTGCTCCGCAACCGGTGCGGTTTGCCCCCAGGCAGCCCCCGCGATCAATGCGAACGGTGCTGCGGAAACGAACAGTGCGAAGCGCTTCATGATTTTCCCCTCTCCTCATCAAGCGATCCGGCTGTCGCCGTCGGACTCACTCTCATCGCCTATTTGTCCGACTAACCGATCGTGGTCAAGCCGTTCCTGCCGGAAGGGATTACTGGATCCTGAACAAATCAATATTTTGCTGAATCTCAATTGTGGGGCAAATAGCTTTGCCTGAGCCATTGTTGCAGTTCCGTTCGGGCTCACTACGGTTTTTGAAGGGATCACCGCGCGTGCTTTCCACCTCGAACAGCCTCTGGTTTGTGATGCTTCTTGCGGTTTCCACACCGGCTTCGGCATCGGCACCACACACCAGTTGGGGACGCGCCGGCGTTTCCATCACGCAGTATCGCGCCGACGCGATTCAATGCGGCAGGCTCGGCGCGAATGCCGACATTGCCGGCGAACCGGCGACCAAGGCCTTTGCCGCCGCCGAACGATTCGCGGAGCGCAACCTTACAATGCAGCTTTCCGACACCGAACTCGCGACAGAACAGGCGCTGATGGTCCGGCGGTTACGCCCTGAAAAGCGGCTGTCCGAGGTTCAGGTCGTGATGCTCAACACGACCGAGCAGTGCCTCACGCGGTTGGGCTATCGCCAATTCACCCTCACCCGCGCGCAAAGCCGCAAGCTGCACCACCTGCGCGTCGGAACGCCCGAGCGCCACGCCTATCTCCACGCCCTGGCAAGCGACCCTGCCGTGCTGGAGGCGCAGTCCATCCGCCCCGGCATCGTCCCAGCGGCACGATCAGATCGATAGCGGCCCATTGGCTGCCGGCATTCCGAAGTCGGGTGTCCCGTCCGCACGATAGCGGAATCCCTGCACGCGCGTATGCCGGTTGGGATCGTACAGCGGGTCGCCAGTGATCTTGTCGTAATCGCGCGCGTGGTAGACCAGCACGTCGCGCCCGCGCCCGTCGACGGTGAAGCTGTTGTGGCCGGGGCCGTAGATGCGGCGGTCGGGCGCCGTCTTGAACACCGGTTCCGGCGATTTCGTCCACACCGCCGGGTCCATCAGATCGGCGTCGTCGCGCGCGGTCAGCATGCCGAGGCAGTAACGCGAGTCGGTCGCGCTGGCCGAATAGGTCACGAACACGCGCCCGTTGCGGATCAGCGGTGCGGGGCCCTCGGCGACCTTGAACCCCCGGATCTCCCACGGGAGCGTAGGGACGGTCAGCCGGGTCGGTTTGGCCCCCAGCGTCGTCGGCGTCGCGAGCGGTGCAAGATACAGGTTGGAGTTGGTCTCGATCCCCGGCTCCTGCTGCGCCCAGCAGAGATAGCGCGTCCCGCGGTGGACGAAGGTCGTCGAGTCGAGCGTGAACGTATCCCACGGCGTCTCGAGCTGCCCCAGCACCGACCATTTGCCCGTCACCGGATCCTTGCCGTCGCAGCGCAGGACATAGGTCCGGATGTGGAAGACGTCCCCGCCATTCCCCGCCGCGACATAGACATACCAGCGGCCGTCGATCTGATGGATCTCGGGCGCCCAGATGTGACCCGCCATCTTGCCGGATGCGGGGCGGCGCCACAGCACCGTTTCCGGCGCGGTGGCCAGCCCGGCGATGGTTTTCGCCCGCCGCAGGATCACGCGGTCATATTCGGGAACCGACGCGGTGAAGGTGTAGAAGCCGTCGGCCTGCAGCACGATCTGCGCGTCGGCGCGCTGGCGGACCAGCGGGTTGACGATCGTCTCGCCACGCGACTGCCGCGCCAGCAACGGCTGGGCGAGCCCGACGGTGGCGGCACCGGCGACGAAACTGCGGCGGGTCAAAATGGTCATCGGCATCGTCCTTCAGCTGTCGAGCACCGGCCACCCGTCGCGCGCCCAACGCATGCGCGCCAGCCGCAGCGTCGGGACACCGCGCCGGTCGCGGTCATAGGCGTGGTAGATCAGGTAATCGCGACCATCGCGGTCGTGCAGGAAACCGGCATGGCCGGGGCCGCGGAAGCGGTCCTTTCCGGCGGCATCGGCCTGAAGCAGCACCGTCCCGCCGCCATCGCGCATCGCGGTTCCGGCGCGGTCGACATAAGGCCCGGTGATCGCGCGCGACCGCCCGACGACGAGGTGATAGTCGCTCTTGGCGCCCTGACAGCATCGATCGAACGACGCGATCAGCCAGTACCAGCCGCCATGATCGATGATGAACGCCGCTTCGATCGCCGTATTCGGGCCGGGGGCGCGGCGCGCGATCGGGGTCAGCGGCGCGGCGGGGTCGGCCAGCTTGCCCGTCGCGGGATCGAGCCTGGCGAGCTTGAGGCCGGTCCAATAGCTGCCCAGCGCGAGCCACGCCCCGCCCTCCCGATCGCGCACGAAATTGGGATCGATCGCATTGTAATCGTCGCCGGGCTTCGACGCGATCACCAGACCCTCGTCGCGCCAGCCATAGCCGGGTTTTGCCGGATCGAGCGTCGGGCTGGTCAGCAGTCCGATCACCGACCTCTGCTTGCCGAACGTCGAGACCGAATAATAGAGCCGGTACCGCCCGTTCGCGTAGGAGATATCGGGCGCCCAGATATCCTTCGCGCCCGGCACCGCCGCGAGCGCCCAGGCCGGAATCGCCGGAATCGGCCCCGGCAACGCGCGCCAGGTGACGAGATCGCGCGAAGTCCGCGCGAGGATCGGCAACCGATCGCGCTGGCCCGTCGAATAGGAGTAATAGGCGTCACCCTCACGGATCAGCACGGGATCGTGCCCGGGTACGATGTCGCCCGACAGCCGTTGGTTGAGCGACGGCGGGGCCGCACTCGTGCACAAAATGGCCGCAACGATAAGACCTAGCGTCGAGGCCACCGCTCGACCGAGCCGAGTCACCGTGCGCCCCCGAAATAGCGTTCGAGCCGCGCCGCTTCCTCAGGCGTGACCGCCATAACGGTGCCATGCTTGGGCTGGACGAAGTTGGTCGCCTTCATTGGCGAACCGGGATCGTTGAACCGGCCGATGTTGCGGAAGCTGACGAAATCGGTCGTCTCGGCAAACCCCATGTTGTTGGGCGATACGCCGAACACGTCGTACATCAGCACCCACGTGTTCGTACCATGCCTGCGCCACAGATTGGGCGCTTCGGCGGCGACCGTCTCCGGGTCGATCTTGCGCGCATCGTAGACGTAGCCGCGATCGATCTGGTTCGACACCGCCTGGCGAATGCTGCCGGGCTTTTCATGCGCCACATAGAACATCCGGTACTTGCCGCCGACCAGCGTGATGTCGGCGTCGATCGTGTTCACCTGCGGCCGGGGATAGTCGAGGATCTTGCGCGGCACGGTGGTCAGCGTGGTGAAAGCTGGGTTCGCCTCCGACGAGACCATGAAGTTGGGCCCGTTGCGGATTCGCGTGGTGAAATATACCATCATCCGCCGGGTCTTGGGGTTGTAGATCGTCTCGGGTGCCCAGGCGTTGCCCGCCTGGCTGTACGCCGGGAACAGCCGCGACACGTCGACCTTCGCCAGCGTCCAGTGGAGCAGGTCGACGCTCTTCATCAGCAGCATGTTGCGATTGTTGCCCCAGCCATAGTCCTGCTCGGGGCGTTCCCACTGCGTCGTCCGCACACAATCGCGTTGCCCGAACACGTGCAGATCGGTCATCGCCATGTAGAACGCGCCGTCGGGGCCACGCATGATGTGCGGATCGCGAACGCCCTTCTGATCCGCGATCGATTGTCCTGACAGGATTGGCCTCCCCGCGTTCACATCGGTGAACGCATGCCCATCCCGCGACGTCGCGAAGTACAGCGAATGCGTATCGTCCTTGAAATAGACCATCAGATAGGCGGATTGTTTGCTGGCGGGCGTAACATGCGCGGGTGCCAGCCGGGAAACGATCGACAATTGCCGTCCGCCGTCGGCGACCGCAGGGTTTGGCCCAGCAGAACAGGCGGGCGCACTCTTCGCGGAATCACTCCGCGGCGGGAGCTGCTGGGCGACAGCCGTACCCGCCAGCGCGGAACCGATCAGGCCAGTCACGATAAATGCTCGGCCCAATGCCACTTCCAGTCTCCCCACCCACGGCATTATTCCGCTTCTTGTCTGACAATATCAGCCAATTTTTATTGCGCAACAGCGGGGTGAGACTTTCCGCACGCCTCCCGACAATGACCATCACCGGCACGATCGGGTGCGATAGCCCCGGTGAAATCGATCCAAAGTCAACATTGCGGACCCATTTGGCATATCTGCGCGACAGGCAGTCAACTAATGAAACGCCACGGCAGGCTCTTCCATTGCCAATGGGAAACCAGCTTGACGGCGCATTAGTCGGGGTTATTGTCAAACAAATAAGAGGAGAGGAGCCGCGGTGCAGTCAGCCGGATACATCCCCCGCGGGGCTTGCTGCCCGGCACCGGGTACGGAACAAGGGGATGTCGGCATGAACGGCTACGACCCAGCCCTCATCGTCGACGCCCATAGCACGCGTGCTGCCGACACAGCGCGCGGTTCCGCGCACTTTCAATTCAGCGTCAAGGATTTCGGATGACCGCACCCACAGGAACCCAGCACCGGGACGGTGATGGACAGCGCAGCATGATCGCGGGGCATTCGCTGTGAGCGCGCCAATCCGCATCGCCGTCATCGGCATGGGCAAGATCGCCAAGGACCAGCATCTCCCCGCAATCGCCGGGATCCCCGACTTCGATCTCGTCGCCACCGTCAGCCGCAGTGGCGACAGCACCGACGGGAAACCGCACTTCCACGACATCGAAGCCCTGGCCGCCAGCGGCATGAAGATCGATGCGGTCGCCCTGTGCACCCCGCCGCAAGTCCGCCGCCGCATCGCGCAATTCGCGATCGACCAGGGCTGGCACGTCTTCCTCGAAAAGCCCCCCGGCGCAACGTTGTCCGAAGTGGAAGCGCTGCGCGAAGCCGCCGCGGCGCGCGGCATCAGCCTGTTCGCGAGCTGGCATTCGCGCTTCGCCGATGGTGTCGAGCCAGCACGCGCGTGGCTCGCAGATCGCACGATTCGCAGTGCCACGATCACCTGGCGCGAGGATGTCCGCGTCTGGCATCCTGGACAGGACTGGATCTGGGAACCGGGCGGGTTCGGTGTGTTCGATCCGGGCATCAACGCGCTGTCGATCGCGACGCGCATCCTCCCCAACCCGATGTTCGTCGAACAGGCCGACCTCGACGTTCCCGCCAACCGTGCCGCCCCGATCGCGGCGCGCGTCGGGTTCCGCGACACCGCGGGCACGGCGATCGCTATGGACCTCGATTTCCGCCAGGAGGGCCCGCAAAGCTGGGACATCGTGGTGGAGACCGACGCCGGCACGCTGACGCTCGCCAAGGGCGGGGGTGAGCTTTCGATCGACGGCGGTGCGGCCCCGACCGCTGCGGTCGATCTGCACGGCGAATATCCCGGCCTCTACCGCCGCTTCGCCGAGATCGTCCATGCGGGCGTTTCCGATGTCGATGTCAGCCCGCTCCGGCTGGTCGCCGACATCTTCCTGCGCGGACGGACGACCATCGTCGAACCCTTCGTGGAATGAGGCGACCCCGCTCCCGCCGGGTCGCCGCCTGCGTTGCCGCCTTATGCCTTGCGACCTCGGCGGTAGCGCAGGAACGGACGGTATCGGTCACGATCCGCCCGGCGGTCGAGCGTCCGTCCACGGTGTTCGAAGGCTGGGGCACCGCGCTCGCGTGGTTCGCACACGTCACCGGCGGCTGGCCCGAAGCGGATCGCGCGCGTCTCGCCGACCTGTTCTATGGTACGGACGGACTCGGCTGGACGATCGCGCGCTATAATATCGGCGGCGGCAACGCGGCCGATACACCCCCCTATCTGCGACCGGGTGCCGCGATTCCCGGCTTCTGGCGGCAACCGGCAGGTGCCACCGGTCGCGACTGGTGGCGCGCGGATAACGCGGCGATGTGGGACTGGTCGCAGGACGCGAACCAGCGGTGGTGGCTGGATGCGATCCGGGTCCGCGTGCGCGAACCGATCTTCGAAGCGTTCTCCAACTCGCCCCCCTGGTTCATGACCGTGTCGGGACGTGTCTCGGGTGCCGAAAAGGGCACGGACGACAATCTGCGCCCCGGATTCGAACGCCCCTTCGCCGACTATATGGCGCGAGTGGTGGACGAGCTGCAGCACCGCCACGGGATCACTTTCCGCACATTGTCGCCCGTAAATGAGCCCAACACCGATTATTGGTTCGCCAAGAACACACAGGAAGGCGCGCATTGGTCGCCCGCGCGCCAGACGATGATGATCGACGCGACGGATGCGGCGTTGAAGGCGCGCGGTCTCGCGACCATCATTGCAGCACCCGATGAGACGAACTCGCACCTGTTCCTGCAGGACTGGGCCGCCTACCCCGTGGCAACCCGCGCGCGGATCGGGCAGCTCAACGTCCACAGCTACGGCACGGTCAACCAGACCGGAGTGCGCGACGTCGCGCGTGCTTCGGGGATCAAGCTCTGGATGAGCGAGAACGACACCCCGCTCGACAAGGACCCGCAGGACTTGGCGGGCATGCCCTCCGCGCTCGCCTTTGCCGAGCATGTCGTGCTCGACCTGAAGCGGCTGGAACCCGCCGCCTGGGTCTTCTGGCAGGCCACTGAGAACACCGCGCTGTCCGGGCCGGGCTCGAACTGGGGGCTGGTGAAGGCGGATCTGCGCGTACCCGCCGCCGGGCCGCACGCAATTCACGTGACGCGCAAATATTGGGCGATGGCACAGTTCAGCCGGTACATCCGGCCCGGCTACCGCCTCGTGCCCGTCGACGATCTCGACACCGCAGGCGCGCTGTCCCCCGATGGACAGACGCTGGTGCTCGTCCATGTCAACGGCGGGATCAACCCGCGCGCGCTGACCCTCCCGCGTGGCTGGCACGCACAGATGGTGCTGACTGACCAGACCCACACGGCCAGCTGCGTCACCGGGACCACCGTCCCGGCCCGCGCGATTGCGACGCTGCTGCTCACACGAACCATCGGGAAGACGCCATGCGCTGCCGGACGCTGACTGTTCTCGCCGCGCTGCTCGCAATCGCACCCGCGATCGCCGCGCCACCCGCCCCGGTTCCTGCCGCCAAGCCCGCCACGCTGCACATGCCCGACATGCCGCTGCACGATCCCTGGATCGTCGCCGACCGGAAAAGCGGCACCTATTATCTCTACACCAAGAACGATCGCCGGATGACCGGCAGCGCAGACGTCGGAATTATGGCCTATACCAGCCGCGACCTGAAGACCTGGACCAGACCCCGCGTCGTGTTCACGCTGCCAAAGGGTCTTTGGGCGAACGACGGCGCCTGGGCACCAGAAGTCCATCGCTGGCGCGGACGCTGGTATCTCTTCGCCACCTTCTACAACGATTCCGCGCCGATTCCAGCGACCGACCAGCGCCGCCCGGTCCGAAGGAGCACGTTGCTCGCCGTGAGCAATGCGCTGACCGGTCCGTTCGCGCTCGTGCGGAACGGCGAACCGCTGGTCGACAAGAGCCGGATGTCGCTCGACGGGACGCTCTATGTCGATCCCGCGGGCAAGCCCTGGCTCGTCTATTCGCACGAATGGGTGCAGGTCGGTGACGGCACGATCGAGGCGATACCGCTCGACGATAGCCTGCGCGCCGCAGGACCGCCGCGCTTGCTGTTCAAGGCATCCGACGCACCATGGGTCCCGCGCAAGGCCGAGACGAATTACGTGACCGACGGCCCCGAGCTGATCCGCACACGCACCGGCACGCTGCTGATGCTGTGGTCGAGCTATGACGCCAACGGCTATGTCCAGAGTGTCGCGCGCTCACGCTCGGGGGCGATCGAGGGCCCGTGGGAGCAGTTACCGCCGCTGGTGCGCGCCGATAGCGGCCACGGCATGGTCTTCCGCCGGTTCGACGGGACGCTGATGATGGTGCTGCATCGCCCGTTCGAAAATGCGCGCGGCAAGCTGTATGAGATGCGCGACGCTGGCGATCACATCGCGGTCGTGCGCGAGGCGAGCGAGCTCGACGGCGAGATTCACCCGACCCATTAGTGGCTTGCAAGCGCGGGACTGGTTCCACCCGTTCGCTTCGAGCGCAGTCGAGAAGCCCGGCACAGCGCAGGTTTCTCGACTTCGCTCGAAACAAACGGTTGGGGCTGAAGGCTAGACGTCGAGGTTCGCGACGCTCAGCGCAT
>Ga0265780_10003194_pt1 | contig 21716 bp, 16 predicted proteins | sample P1T30metagenome_FD_192432 | JGI IMG/M metagenome (GOLD analysis project Ga0265780, IMG submission 192432) | Plant litter microbial communities from East Loma Ridge, Irvine, California - P1 T30 | ecosystem: Environmental > Terrestrial > Plant litter > Unclassified | place: USA: California...
AGCCGGTCTGGATCGTGGTGGGCGATATGGCGAAGATCGAAGCGGGGATCCGCGCGCTGGGCCTGGGCGAGGTGGAACGCATCGATACGGAAGGGCATCCGCTGCCGTGACCGACGTAGGGTTCTTATTGCAAATTACTTTCATAAGAATTCTGGATTGCCATCTAATAGCAAAATAAATTCTTATAAATCCTTGTTGACTTCTATTTAATGGCATATCGTTAGTGAGGCGATAACGATGCACAAGCACGGCTGGACTTGTCCAGGCAGCGTGAAGCTGCGCACGACGCTGGGGCCGACGTTCTCAACGAGGAGAGTCCGATGACCGTTCACCATTTCCGCTGCGCCGCCGCGCTGTCGCTGGCATGCGCGATGCCGGCGCTGGCTCAGACCGTACAGGACCTGCGCGTTCCCCTGGAGCCCGGCGTGGCGCTGGCCGCAACCCTGCGCACGCCGGTCGGCCACGGCCCGGGGCCGTATCCGGTCGTCATCCTGATCCCGGGCAGCGGGCCCAGCCGGCGCGGCGTGTTCTCGCTGCTGGCCGAACGCCTGCTCGCGCGCGGCATCGCCACCTTCGACTACGACAAGCGCGGCGTGGGCGCATCGGGCGGCAGCTTCGTCGACAGCATCGCCACCGACCGCAAGGACGGCGCCGCCGCCATCGCCTGGCTGCGCACCCGGCCCGAGCTCGATGGCCGGCGCATCGCCGTGCTGGGCATGAGCCAGGGCGGCGTGGTCGCGCCGGCGCTGGCGGCGCGCGACCCCGACATCGCCGCCGTGGTGACGCTGGCCGGGCCGGTGGGCGCGCGCAGCGAAGCCTTCATGGCGGGCCTGCGCGCGCGGCTAAGCGAAGCGGGGAAGAGCGCGGAGCAGGTCGAGACGATCGCCGCCGCGGTGCGGCAGTGGATGGAAGCGCGCACGCGCAGCGAAGGCGTCGGCACGCTCGCAGGTTTGCGCGATGCTGCGGGCGCCGCCTTCGTGGCCGGCGGCGCGACGCCAGAACAGGCGCGGGGCATGCTCGCCGTGCTCGATACGCCGCTGCTGTTGTCGATGTACGAAGCTGCTCCGGCCGAGGACCTGGCCAGGATCCGCGTGCCGGTGCTGGCGCTGTTCGCCACAGAGGACCAGGTCATCGGCGCAGCCAGCATTCCGGCCGCGCGCCGTGCGCTGGCGGACAATCCAGGCGCGCGCGTGCTCGAGGTGGCGCGCGTGAACCACGTGTTCCAGCGCGTCGACGTCGACGCGGCCGTGGGCGAGGCGCGTCCCGCGGCGTCGGCGCCCGAGGTGCTTGCGCTGGTGCCGGAGTGGCTGGAAGGGCGTTTGGGGCCGGCAGGCGGGCAGCCTTAGAAGCTGTCCGCCGTGCCAGCCCGTCACCCCGGCGCAGGCCGGGGGCCAATGTGCTCGCGCCGGCTGAGCGACGACATTGGGCCCCTGCCTGCGCAGGGGCGACGGTTTCGCGGCCAACGAAACCAGGTCGGTTGGCGTCAAGCCGGCTTATCTGGCCTTGGCCTTCTTCTGCTCGTCCTGGTATTTGTGGAAGCGCTCGATGTGCGCTTCACGGCGCAGCACCTTCGAGCGCGGGTCGAGCGTGAAGCTGGCGCCGGCCGGCAGTTCGACGCTGCCGCGGCCATCGACCATCGGCACGCTGACGATGCGTTCGCCCACGCGCACCTCGACCGGCATCGGGAAGGGCGTGTCCTTCTCGGTCTTCCAGGCCAGCAGCAGGGTGTCGCCCTGGCGGCTGGCCTGCAGCTCGGGCAGGGCGGCCTGGTACAGATAGGCCTGGAAGAACCAGTCCAGGTCGCGGCCGCTGTTGCGCTTGACGATGGCCATGAATTCCGGCGTGGTGCCGTAACGCGGCGCCAGGCTGCCCGGGCGCGGATCGGCGCTGCCGTAGACCATCTCGCGCACCGAGCGGAAGAACACCTCGTCGCCGACCAGGCCGCGCAGGGTGTGCATCACCAGCGAGCCTTTCATGTAGATGTCCAGGCCCGGACCCTTCTTGTCGTCGTAGACGTCTTCCTCGATCTGGTGGCTGCCCGAGACGATCGGCTTGCGGTTGCGCACTGCCGCGCGCTGCTGCATCAGGGACGCAAAATATTCCTGGTCGCCGCGCAGGTACTGCATGTACAGCGGCTGCATGTAGCTGCCCAGGCCTTCGTGCAGCCACATATCGTCCCAGTCGGCGTTGGTGAGCTGGTTGCCGAACCATTCGTGGGCGAATTCATGCTGCAGCAGTTCGTCGTAGCCGTAGGCGGTCTTGGCGTACTTGTTGCCGTAGGCGTTGATGGTCTGGTGTTCCATGCCCTTGTGCGGGGTTTCGACCACGCCCATCTTCTCGTCGCCGAAGGGGTAGGGGCCGATCACGTTCTCGAAGAAGTCCAGCATCGGCGGGAATTCCGCGAACAGTTCCCTGGCGTTGGCTTCGCTCTGCGGCAGGTACCACAGGCGCAGCGGGATGGTGTTGCCGTAGCGGCTCTTGTACTCGCCCTCCAGCAGTTTGTAGGGGCCGACGTTGATCGAGATGCCGTAGGTGCTGGGGTTCTTCGTGCGCCAGTGCCAGGTGCGCCAGCCGTCCTTCTCGTCCATGCCGAGCGCCACGCCGTTGCCGGCCGCGACCAGCGGCGCCGGTACCGTGAAGTGCTCCTCGACCAGCTTGGCCTTGCCGGTGGGGTGGTCGATGCAGGGCCAGAACAGGTCGCAGCCTTCGCCCTGCACCGCGCTGGCGACCCAGGGCTGGCCGTCCGGCGTCTGCGACCACACGAAGCCGCCGTCCCAGGGCGCGCGCTTGGCCACGTGCGGCTGGCCGTGGTATTGCACCCGCACCGTGGTCTGCCTGCCCGGTTCCAGGCGCTGCGGCAGCTCGACGGTCAGCTTGCCGTCCGGGTTGCGCCAGCGCGTGGCGGACAGGGGCTGGCCGTCGACTTCGATGGCGTCGATCGGCAGGTTGTGGTCGAGGTCGAGTTCGATGCGGTCGAGCGGCGCGCGCGTGCCGAAGGTCAGCAGCACGTCGCCGCGGATGCTGCGGCTGGCCGGTTCGATGCGCAGCTTCAGGTCGGCCTTCTCGAAATCGAGCGCCAGCTGGTCGGCGCTGCGTTTGGCGCCGGAACCGACGGTGTAGTCGGACAACGGCGGCTGCTGCGGGGTGGCGCAAGCAGCCAGCAGGGCGCTCATGCCGACAAGGGCGATTCGTTTCATGGTGTCCGCGCGGGGCGCGCTGCAGTTGATGATCTTAGGAAATTTATCACAACGGCAACCCGATGCGAATACCCGGCGACAGCGAAATCGTCCTTGGCCGATACTGGCGCCAAGGAGGAAGCTACCGTTATGGACAAACTGGACACACTGGACATCGACATCGCCCGCACCGCCCTGGTGCTGATCGACCTGCAGAACTTCAATACCACGCGCGAACTGGCGCCGCATCCGGCCGACCGGGTGGTCGGCAATTGCGTGCTGCTGGCCGACGAGATGCGCAACCGCGGTGGGATGGTGATCTTCGTGCGCGTGCTGCTCGACGAGCTGCTGGCGCCGCCGGCCGACAATCCCATGAAAAAGCCGGGCACGCCCGCCCCGCCGCCCGAGGCGGTGCAATTCTCGCCGGACGCCCAAGTGCAGGCCACCGACCTGGTCGTCACCAAGCGCCAGTGGGGCGCCTTCTACGGCACCAACCTGGAGCAGCTGCTACGGCGCAGGAACATCAAGACTATCGTGCTGGGCGGCATCGCCACCAACTACGGCGTCGAATCGACCGCGCGCGCGGCCTTCGACCAGGGCTTCGAGCTGGTGTTCGTGGAAGACGCGATGAGCAGCATGGCGGCCGAGGCGCACCATTTCTCATGCCAGAACGTGTTCAGGACGATGGGACGGGTGCGCTCGACACGCGAGCTGATCGACGCCTTGCAGGCGGGGACGGGCGAGGCGTAGAACCTGTCCCGGACAGGCTCCTGATTACTTGCGCGGCGCGTTCTGCTGGGTGCGCGCCGCCTGGGCATTGGCCTGGGCCTGGGCATTGGCGTTGGCCTGGGCTTGCGCCTGTTGCTGCTGCTGGCGCTCCTGTTTCTTGGCCATGTGGTGGCCGACGGCGCAACCTGCCGCCGCACCCAGCACGCTGTGCTTGCCTGCCACGTGGCCGCCCACCGCGCCCACTGCGGCGCCCTTCAGGCAGCCGGGCTTGGCCATGGCGCCGGCCGAAGCCAGCGACAACATCAAGGATACTGCGATCAATGCGGTTTTCATGCTGTTTCTCCTGTCGACACGGCGGCGTGTTTGCCGCCCATGTCCTGGAGATTAGTCGTGTTCGCGGACGCTGAATGTGCGCCACCCAACCGGCGCAACAATCGGTAATGTTTCTACGTCGCTTCCTTGCGCATGATCTCGGCCGTGATCTCGTAGGAACGCAGGCGCGCCTGGTGGTCGAAGATCTGGGCGGTGATCATCAGCTCGTCCGCGCCGGTGCGGGCGATGAAGGCCTTCAGCTGGGTCTCGACGGTTTCCGGCGAGCCGATCGCCGAACAGGCCAGCGCCGAATCGATGATGCTGCGTTCGCCCGGGCCGAGCAGGTCGTAGTAGCCGGGAACCGGCGGCTTGAGCTTGGTCGGACGGCCGCTGCGCAGGTTCACGAAAGCCTGCTGCATCGAGGTCGCACGCACTTGCGCTTCTTCGTCGGTGTCGGCGGCGAACATGTTAAAGCCGAGCATGACGTAGGGCTTGTCGAGCTGGGCCGACGGACGGAAGTTGGCGCGGTAGATCTCGATGGCCTGCATCATCATCTGCGGCGCGAAGTGCGAGGCGAAGGCATACGGCAGGCCGAGCGCGGCGGCGAGCTGGGCGCCGAACAGGCTCGAACCGAGGATCCATACCGGCACATTCAGGCCGGCGCCCGGCACCGCGCGCACGTGGCGGCGCGGCGATTCGGAGAAGTAATCCATCAGTTCCACGACGTCCTGCGGGAACTCGTCGGCGTCGGAAGCGAGGTTGCGGCGCAGCGCGCGTGCGGTCGTGTGGTCCGAGCCCGGCGCGCGGCCGAGGCCGAGATCGATGCGGCCCGGATACAGCGACTCGAGGGTGCCGAACTGTTCGGCGATCACGAGCGGGGAGTGGTTCGGCAGCATGATGCCGCCGGCGCCCACGCGGATGCGCGAGGTGCCGCCGGCGACGTGGCCGATCAGCACGGCGGTTGCCGCGCTGGCGATGCCCGGCATGCCGTGGTGTTCGGCCAGCCAGTAGCGGTTGAAGCCCCAGCGGTCGCCATGCTGGGCAAGGTCGAGCGAGTTGCGGAAGGAGTCGGATGCGTTCGCGCCTTCCGTGATCGGGGCGAGGTCGAGTATCGATAATGGAATCATGCGAGAAATCATACGCCGATCCCATTGATCGCGTGCGCACCCTCTCCAAAACGGGGAATGGCGGAAGGCGGCTGCCTATGCTTGCGGCGTGGCGCATCCATGCTGCTGCGCAGCGCAGCGCCGCGTGCCGTGCGCATCCCTAACTGGGGCAATTGCGCACTGTGCGCTGCAGCATAAAATTTCCGCGCGGCTAACGAGCGCACCCTTTGTCCCGAGCGCTTTACACTTCGCCTTCCTGACAGTATCTATTTGATATTGTTGAGCTTTTTGCCCCAAATCCATATTAAGGAGAGCGACATGAAAGTGAATAAATTACTGAAAGGTCTGATGGGTGCATCCGTTGCAATGGCAATGCTGGGTGCTGCAAGCGCACATGCGCAAACCAGCGGCAGCTCGTCGACGGGCAGCAGCGCCACCGCGCAGGATCAATCCTCGACCGGCAGCTCCTCGTCGCAAAAGCATTCCGGCAAGAAAAAGCAATCCAGCGGCAGCTCGAGCACCGGTTCCAGCGGTAGCGGCACCAGCGGCAGCGGCAGCATGGGCACCAGCAACCAGACCGGCGGCAGCTCGGGCACCGGCGGCGGCAGCTCGTCGGGCACCGGTACTTCGGGCTCGATGGGCAGCGGCAGTTCCGGCTCGGGCAGCAGCGGCGCAACTGGCACCGGCACTTCGGGTTCGGGCAGCAGCGGCTCGATGGGCACCGGTACTTCGGGCTCCAGCGGCTCGTCGGGTTCCAGCGGCACCACCGGCGCCGGCTCGATGGGGAGCGGCGCCACCGGCACCAGCGGTTCGAGCGGCATGACCGGTTCGGGCTCGATGGGCACCAGCGGCGGCACCGGCACCATGAACTCGGGCGCGGCAGGTTCGAGCGGCTCTAGCGGCACCAGCGGCGCCACCGGCGCCGGCGGCAGCTCGTCGGGCAGCGGCCTGAGCGGATCGAGCGGCGGCATGAGCGGCACCGGCTCGGGTTCGGGCGCCGGCACCAGCGCCACCGGCACCGGCACCAACTCCGGCACCACCAGCGGCGGCACCAGCACCACCAGCGGCAACGCCGGCGGCACCGGCAGCCGCGGCTATTGATCGTCATGCCGGCGCGGCCGGCTGACGATCGTGCAATGAACAACACCAGCCTGCGGGCTGGTGTTTTTATGCCTGTCCCTACGTCACGATGCCTACCGCCAGTTCGGCCCAGGCCAGCAACAGCGCCAGGCCGAGGCCGGCGCCGAGCAGGGCGCGGCGGCGCGGCGTGCGCAGCATCCGCGCCAAAAAGACGTAGGCCAGGCCGGTACCGGCCAGCAGGACGCCGGCGGCGATGAAGTCGGCCAGGTCCCAGTTCACTTCGCTCGTGAACTGCATGGCGAGCAGGGGTGCCAGCAGCAGGGCGGCGCTGCCGAGCAGCACGCACAGCACCTGGCTTGCGAGCGGCCGGGCGCCAGGGGAAGGATTGGTCATGGCAGTCATCGCGCTTCTCCGTGGATCGTCGATGCATCCATGATAGCGCTTACCGGCGCCGTCGCGCCATCAGCTTTCCTGCATCGACCCCGTGTTGCGGTAGCGCTCATGCCAGGCGAATGCCTTCTCCAGCACGTGCGGGGTCTGGCCGCCGCGCTGCTTCGCTTCCTCCACGTAGGCGCGCAGCATGCCCTTGTAGGGTTCGGCCACGCAGTGTTCGATGATGAGCTCGGCGCGTTCGCGCGGCGCCAGGCCGCGCAGGTCGGCCAGGCCGAGTTCGGTGACGATGATGTCGACATCGTGCTCGGTATGGTCGACGTGGGTCACCATCGGCACGATCGAGGAAATCCTGCCGCCCTTGGCCAGCGACTTGGTGGCGAAGATCGACAGGTAGGCATTGCGCGCGAAGTCGCCCGAACCGCCGATGCCGTTCATCATGTGGGTGCCCGAGACGTGGGTCGAATTGATGTTGCCGTAGATGTCGGCTTCGAGCGCCGTGTTGATCGCGATGATGCCCAGGCGCCGGATCACCTCCGGGTGGTTCGACACCTCTTGCGGGCGCAGCACCAGCCGGTCCTTGTAGCGTCCGAAGTCCTGGAACACCTGGGCGCTCTTTTCGGGCGACAGCGTGATCGAGGAGCCGGAGGCGAAATCCAGCTTGCCGGCGTCGAACAGGTCGAAGGTCGAATCCTGCAGCACTTCCGAGTACATGGTCAGGTGTTCGAACGGGCTGTCGACGAAGCCCGCCAGCACCGCGTTGGCGATGGTGCCGATGCCGGCCTGCAGCGGCAGCAGCGAAGGGCCCAGGCGGCCGGCCGCGATCTCGTCGCCGAACAGCTTGATCAGGTGGCCGGCGATGGCTTGCGTCTCGGCGTCCGGCTGCAGTACCGAGGAGGTGCTGTCGGGCTGGTCGGAGATGACGATGGCAACGATCTTCTCGAGCGGGATCTCGATGAAGGGCGTGCCGGCGCGCTGCTCGACCGCCATGACCGGCACCGGTTCGCGCATCGGGCGCTTTTTCGGGATCCAGATATCGTGCAGGCCTTCCAGGTGGGCCGACTGCGACAGGTTCAGTTCGACGATCACCTTGTCGGCCAGGATCGCGAAGCTGGCGCTGTTGCCGACCGAGGTGGTGGGGACGATGGCGCCGCTCTCGGTGATCGCCACCGCTTCCACGATCGCGACGTCGACCGGCGCGATGTGGCGGCTGCGCAGCTGTTCGACGGTCTCGGACAGGTGCTGGTCGATGTACATCACCTCGCCGCGGTTGATCGCCGCGCGCAGCACCGGGTCGACCTGGAAGGGCATGCGCCGCGCCAGCGCGCCGGCTTCGGTGAGCAGCTTGTCGGTGTCGTGGCCGAGCGATGCGCCGGTCAGCAGGGTGATTTTCATGGGTTCGCGGCGCGCGCGTTCGGCCAGCGCGGCCGGCACCACCTTGACGTCGCCTGCGCGCGTGAAGCCGCTCATGCCGACGGTCATGCCGTCCTTGATCCAGCCTGCCGCCGCCGAGGCGCTGGTAATGCGTTCGCGCAGTTGCGCGCAGCGGAGTCGTTCCTGGTAATCCTGTGTCATCTGGGTCTCTGTCTTTATGCTGTTGAAAGGCTCAGCTGAGCCGGCAATCCACCGGCAGCAGGGCCGGCGGAAGCGCGCGCTCGCCCAAGGCCATGCGCACGTCGATCTCGATCGTGCGGCAGAGGGCGTCGAGCGGCAGGTCGTGGTCCGAGGAACCGAAGGGCTCCTCGATTTCGTCGCCGAGGGCGTCGAGTCCAAAGAAGGTATAGGCGACGATCAGGGTCACCAGCGGGGTCGCGTAGCCGATCGTGTCGACCAGGCCGAAGGGCAGCAGGAAGCAGTACAGGTAGGCGGTGCGGTGCAGCAGCAGCGTGTACGAGAACGGGATCGGCGTGCCGCGAATGCGCTCGCAGGCGGCGGCAACGCCGGTCATGGCGTTCAGGCTGGCGTCCAGCGCCGGCGCCGTGCAGGCCTCGATGCGGCGCTCGCGCAGGCACAGGGCCAGGTCGGCGCCCATCGCCAGCATCAGCGCGTGCGGCAGGTTGGGCAGGTCGCGCACGCGTTCCCACTCGCTCGCGTCGAGCCAGGGCGCGACGTCGGCGTCGGCGCTGCTGCCGCGCAGGCGGTGGCGCAGCGCGTGGGCATAGGCGATGGAACGGCGCAGCATGCGGGTGCGCACGTCGCCCGGCTCGGCACCGAAGGGCAGGGCGGGATCGACCAGCGACAGGCACTGGCGCGCCAGCGCGCGGCTGCGCAGCACCAGCTCTCCCCATTGCTTGCGGCCTTCCCAGTAGCGGTCGTAGGCGGCGTTGTTGCGAAAGCCCAGGAAGATCGCCAGCGGCAGGCCGAGCAGCGTGAAGGGCAGGGGCGTGAGGGAGAACTTGACGCCGTCGACGACGCCGCCGGTGACGCTGACCGCGATCGCGAGCAGCAGGGTGACGGCGAGGCTTTTCCAGATCGCCGGCAGGACCGAGCCGCGTACCGTGAGGAACAGGCGCAGCGCGCTGGGGCGGTCGCGGACGATCATGCCCGGCTCCGCATGCGGGGCGCCGGGTGCATCGTAAGCGGATCGGTGGAACCTTGCATTGCTGGCGTGTTGGATGTGGACAGCCACATTCTGCGCCCGCGAACGGACGCGCGCGCCTATCCTTGGGAAGGCGCCTGCATGGGCAAGCCATTCTGGCCGCTGCGGCCGGAAATGCCTAATTCCGATTCGTGATGGCAGGCATGCGCGCCATGTATGGCATGCCTGCTTCGTTTCAGGCCGCCGGCTTCTGGTTGGTCTGGCCGCTGCGGCCTGCCGGCCAGTGGCGCAAGCCCTGGATCGCATCTTCCTTGAGCTTGGCCTCGATCTCGATCCAGGGCGCGCGCGCGTAGGATTCCGGCATCACCGCGATCAGATCGGCGTGCTGGCGGTCGTTGAAGCCCTCGCGGCCGTTCGAGATATGCACTAGCTGGTGTTCCGGCACCGCCCAGGTCGTGCGCGCCTTGTCCAGCATCTCGGCCACGCTCGGATCGTCGTAGCTGGACAGCTTCTCGTGCACCACGTGGTGGTGGGCGTCGAACACCATCGGCACGCCGCTGCGCAGGCAGACGTCGAGGATCTCGTCGGCGCTGTAGGCGTACTCGTCGTTCTCCAGGCACAGGCGCAGGCGGATCGGATCGGGCAGCGCGGCGATGCGCGCCACCAGCGCATCGCTGCGATTGGCCTTGCCGCCGTGGATCTCGAGCAGAGCCCACGGCGAGCGCGGCTGCTGCAGCAAGTCCATGATATCGGCGTGCATCTGCAGGATCGTGATGCTGTTGTTCACCACCTCGGGCGAATCGGAACTGAGCACCACGAACTGGTCGGGATGCATCACCAGGCGCAAGCCGAGTTCGATCGCGCGCTGGCCGGTACGCGCCAGCGCCGGCACCAGCGCCTGCATCACCTCGCGCCCGATGTCGGCATCGAAGAAGGGAAAGATCGACGAGGGCATGCGGTAGAGGCGGATCCCTTCGCGCTTGCAATACTGCAGGGCGCCATCGAGGGTTTGCAGGTTGTCGCGGTAGATCTCGTCCAGCACCTTGCGCTGGCCGGCATCCGACAATTCCAGCAAGCGCTTGCGCGTGACGGTGCGATAGCGGACATCCTTCGAGGTCGTGATGCAGACCAGGCCAAGCTCGGGACGGGACGATGCAGACATGAGAGCAACAAATTCGTTGGTATTAACGCCATGGTCCGACGAATCCCGCCCCCCGTCAAACCAGTGCCACCCCGCAACTTCAATTCGGGGTCAGAGCACATTTTTCTATTAATTCGGGGTCAGAGCACATTTACTGGAAAAGTTTTATTGCCATGGATTCGATGGTTGTGACGCTGAAGGGACATCGATAAGCCTTGCCACCGCCTCAACCTTAGTTCACGACAATTTCCTCAAAAAGTGCTCTGACCCCGAATTATCGAAAAAAGGTGCTCTGACCCCGAATTTTATGACCCCGAATGTTAGGGGAGCAGGGGGAGGCGGACGGTGAAGGTGCTGCCGTGGCCGGGGCCGGGGCTGGTGGCGTCGACGCGGCCGCCGTGCAGTTCGACCAGCTTGCGCACCAGGGCCAGGCCCAGGCCGAGGCCGCCCTGGGCGCGGTCCAGCGTGCGCGAGCCCTGGGTGAACAGGTCGAAGACCACCGGCAGCAGGTCGGCGTCGATGCCGTTGCCGTTGTCGCGCACCAGCAGCTGGGCGCGGCCGTCGACGCGGTCCAGCATCACGTCGATGCGTCCGCCTTCGGGGGTGTACTTGGCGGCGTTGTTGAACAGGTTGACCGCCACCTGCACCAGGCGGGTGCGGTCGCCGTCGACCATCAGCGGCTGCTCCGCGACGCGCAGCGTCAGCACGTGGCGGCGCGTGTCGACCAGCGGGCGCGATTGCTCGACCGCTTCCTGGACCACCTCGCGCAGGTCGAGCGGGCGGCGTTCGACCGTCACCAGGCCGCGGGTCACGCGCGAGACGTCCAGCAGGTCGTCCACCAGGTGGCGCATGTGGCCGACCTGGCGCGCGATGATGTCGCCGATCTGGCGCGCGCGCGGCTCGCCGGCATAGGCCAGGCGCAGCATGTCGGCCGCGCTGCTGATCGGCGCCAGCGGATTGCGCAGCTCGTGCGCCAGCATCGCCAGGAATTCGTCCTTGCGGCGGTCGGCCAGCTGCAGCGCTTCTTCGGCGCGCTTGCGCTCTGTGATGTCGATGGCGACCGCCTGCACCACCGTGCTGCGGCCGTCCGGCCCCAGGCCGAGGCGGGCGCGGATGTCGATCCAGGCCAGGCGGCCGTCGTCGGCGCGGCGGATGCGCGGCGTGGCGCGGTATTCGCCGCCGTCGCGCACCGCCTGCTCGGCGCCGTCGCGCAGGGCCTGGCGCAGGTCCGGGTCGGCCAGCTTCCACAGTTCGGCGATGTTGTTCCAGGTCTTGCCGAACACGCTGTGCAGGTTGGCCGAGAAGCTCACCTGGCCGCTGGCCGGATCGCGCTCCCACACCGCCATGCGCGCCGCCACCAGGCCTTGCTGCAGGCGCTCCTCGCTGTAGCGCACCGCGCGTTCGGCGCGTTCCAGCGGCGTGACGTCGGTGCAGGTGCCGAACCACTGGACGATCGCGCCGGAGGCGTCGCGCAGCGGCGCCACCGAAGTCAGGAAGTTGCGGTAGCGGCCATCGGCGCCGCGCAGCGGGAAGCTCATCTGCGACATCTGGCCGGCGGCCAGCGCCTCGCTCCAGCGCCGCCGCACCAGCGGCAGCACGTCGGGATCGTGGAAGGCTTCCCACTGCGCGCTCTCGGCCTGTGCCGGCGTGGCGCCGGTATATTCGTACCAGCGCTGGTTGAACCAGACCGCGCGGCCTTCGGGGTCGGCGATGAAGACCAGCTGCGGGATGGTGTTCGACAGCTGCAGGAATTTCTGGCGCTCGGCTTCCAGGCGCGCGTGCTGTTCGTACAGGCGGTCCAGCATGCCGTTGATGGAGCCGGCCAGGCTGGCCACTTCGAGGCTGCCTTCGAGCGGCGCGCGGCGGCGCCCGCCGGCCTCGTCGCCCAGGCTGCGCGCGAAGCTCTCGAGGCGGCGCAGGTCGAGCGTCAGGCCCAGCGCCAGGCGCGAGGCGAGCAGGAACACCAGCAGCGCCAGCGCGGCGGCGACGCCGACGATCAACAGGTATTGCGGTCCCGGCGTGTCGAGCGGCAGTGGCAGGCGCCGCACATCCTCGCGCAGCTGCAGGCCGAGGTGGGCCAGGCTGGCCGGCAGCGGCACCGCGGCTGCGATCTCGTGGCTGCCGCCAGCTACGTCCCGGGGCGTCACGTTGGTCGCGCCGCGCGTGAAATTGGCCCAGGGCGCCGGCTTCAGGTCGGCCAGGCGGATCTTGACCAGCAGCGCGCCTTCCGGCGTGCGCGTGCGCGAATAGCGCAGCAGGTTCACGGCGATCAGTTCGTCGCCCGTCGGGCCGGCCTGCAGCGCAGGACGCTCGTCGCCGCTCTCGATGCGCGCGCGCAGCCAGGCCAGGTCGGCCTCGGTGATGCCGGACAGGCCGTTGCTGGCGATCTCCTTGCCCTCGAAATCGGTGAACAGCAGGCGCAGCGGAATGCCGTTCATCTGGCGCAGGCCGTGCAGGAAGGGCGTCAGGTAAGTCTCCTTGCCGACGCTGTCGACCAGCGCGTTGGCCAGGATCGGGCTATTGGCGACTTCGGCCAGGCGCGTGGTCAGCGCTTCCAGGTTGCGCCCGACGGTGGTGGCGTGGAAGGCCACCTCGCGCTGTTGCAGCAGGGCGTTGGCCTGGGCGCGCTGGTGGTCGATCAGCCAGAACGACACGCCGGAAATCAGCAGCACGGCGGCCGCGGTCAGGATCGCCGCCGCCAGCGCGAAGCGTTGCGACAGGCCGGTCGGGGGAGCGCTGGTCGTCATCGTCAGTCCCGGGTCGGCACCAGCACGCCGTCGGCGCGGTAGCGCGCCATCAGCAGGTCGGCCGCGCCGAGCGCCTCGTGGTTGGCGGGGGTGAAGGGCGGGGAATACTGCTTGACCAGGCCGCGCCACGGGCCGAGCCGCTCGAGCGCATCGCGCACGGCCTTGCGGTCGGTACTGCCGGCGCGCTCGATCGCGCGCGCCAGGATGTGGGTCAGGTCATAGGCGTGGGCGGCGCCGACCGGGCCCTTGATGTCCTCGATGCGGCGCACGCCCGACACCCTGGCCGCGCTGGCGAGGAAGCGCTTCACGCGCTCCGGGTCGGCGTTGAAGAAGCTGAAAGTCTGGATCACCGTGAAGTCGACCTGCTGCAGCGCCGGCCCGGCCTGGGCCGCAAACTCGCCGCCGGTGACGCCCCAGTGGCTCAGGATCGGAACGCGCTGCTGCTTCGGCAGGTGCGCCACTTCGCGCACCAGGATCGCGGCCTCGTCGTCGTTGGCGACCAAGATGATGGCCTGGGCGCCGGCCGCGCGCAGGTGCTGGTAATTGTCGACCAGGCTGGTGTCGCGCCAGTTGTACCAGGAGGTGCCGACGATCTTCATGCCCGGCTGGCGTTCCAGCGCCAGCTCGGCCGCCTTGGCGTTGCTGCGGCCCCAGGACGTATTCGTCAGCAGCAGGCCGACGCGCTCCAGCCCGCGCCTGCGGGCCGCCGCCAGCAGCCGCGGCATGGCCAGGGCGTCGCGCAGCGACAGCCGGTACACATAGTTCGGGCGCATATCGTTGTCGATGATGTCGTCGGCCGAGGACCACACGGCCATGAACAGGGTGCGGGTCTGGCGCAGCGTCGGCAGCTCTTCGATGATGACCGGGCTGAAACGCCCGCCGAACACCGCCACCAGGTCGGGCATGGCGGCGAATTCCTGGATGTTGCGGATGCCGCGCGCCGGGATCGAGCGGTGGTCCTTGGTCACCAGCGCCAGCGGCCGTCCGCGCAGCACGCCGCCGGCCGCATTGATCTCGGCGATCGCCGCGCGCATGCCCAGCTCGACCGCCTGGGCCGAGGTGCTGTTGTCCAGGCCAAATTCGCCGTCGATGCCCAGCAGCACCGGTTTGCCGTCGGCGACCGGCGCCGCGAGCGCGCCGGGCGCGAGCAGCAGGCCGGCTAGCTGGCAGGACAGGGAAGAGAGGAAACGGCGGCGGTCGTCCATGGCAAATCCGATGAGGCCATCGGTGAAGGATGTGAGGCGGCATTGTAACGTTGAATGCCTTTTTATTGCCCTTTATGAATAACCGTGTGTCATCCCAATAACGTATCCGTAGCGTTGGCAAGGCCTGGCTACGGGTCCCTAGCACAGCTGCGTGTCAAAAAGATGACACCCCATTTGTGATAGCAAGATTTGACAAACATGGACAAGAAATCAACGACACAATCCGCCCATACGAAGACGAGAGGCGCTGCAGCGTCCGCCGAATTCGAAACTGGCGAGTTCACTTAATTAGTGTGGGAGAGCACATGAATCAGTCGATGGGACGGAAAACGGTGGCGCGCACGGCAATCGCGGGCGCGGTGACCATGCTGGCGATGGGCATCGCGGCCCAGGCGCAGGCGCAGGAATCGCAGCAGGCCAGCAGCGCGACGGGGCCCCAGCCGGCACGTCCGGGCGATGCCCAGACCGTGATCGTGACCGGCGTGCGCGCCGCGCTGGAGCAGTCGCTCAAGCAGAAGCGCAATGCCGACGCGGTGATCGAGGTCGTGACGGCCGAGGACATCGGCAAGATGCCCGACAAGAACGTGGCCGATGCGATCCAGCGCCTGCCCGGCGTGAACACGCAGTCCTCGGCGGGCGGCGAGGGCGGTTTCGGCGAGAACGACCGCGTCAGCCTGCGCGGCACCAGCCCGAGCCTGCAGCAGACCCTGTTCAACGGCCACGCCATCAGCACCGGCGACTGGTTCGTGCTGAACCAGATCGGCGGCAACGTCGGCCGTTCCAGCAGCTTCTCGCTGCTGCCCTCCGAACTGGTCGGCTCGGTGGTGGTGCAAAAGAGCGCCAGCGCCGACCTGGTCGAAGGCGGCGTCTCCGGCGCGATCAACGTCATCACGCGCCGTCCGCTCGACTTCAAGCAGCCCCTCACCGTCGAAGCCTCGATCCAGGCCACCCGCAACGACCTGCGCGGCAAGACCGAGCCGCAGGTCTCGGCCCTGGTGAGCTGGAAGAACCCGGCCAGCACCTTCGGCGTGCTGTTGCAGGGCTTCTCGGAGAAGCAGAGCGTGCGCCGCGACGGCCAGGAAATCCTCGGCTACACCCCGATCAGCGCCACCAGCGCCGCCGCCATCGCCAATCCGCAACTGGTCGGCGTGGCGGTCCCGACCTTCATCGGCGCCGCGCTGTTCGAACAGACCAAGAAGCGCCAGGGCGGCGCCTTCGACATCGAAGCCAAGCCCACGCGCGACATCGGCCTGGACCTGAACGGCTTCTACTCCAAGCTGGAAGCGCCGCACCAGAACACCAACTGGCTGGCCGCGCCGGCCAATTCGATCAACAGCGCCGGCCTGATCCCGCAGAATCCGGTGATCCGCAACGGCACCCTGGTCGGCGCCGGCTTCGCCAGCAATTCCGGCGAGGTCGACAACATCTACCGTCCGGACGCCGGCGGCGAATCCTGGTACGTCGACCTGAACGGCCGCTGGCGCGTCAACGACGACCTGAATTTCACCGGCCGCATCGGCAAGACCCACGGCGTCGGCTACGACCGCGACGACGTCTATTACCAGAACAACGTCGACGGTGGCATGGTCTACGGCTTGAACGGCCTGTCTCCGGCCAGCGTCAGCTACCCGGGCGGCACCACCAACCGGCCCGGTTCGACCGCCTGGGCCGGCGGCGGCGAGGCCCAGTCGGTGGACCAGGAAAAATACGCCCAGGCCGATGGTGAATGGCGCCTGCGTAACGACACCTTCCACACCATCCGCTTCGGCGCGCGCTGGACCGACCACAAGCGCAGCGCCGAGCATCCGCTCGAGACCCGCCCCGGCCCGCTCGGCTTCAGCAACCCGGGACCGGCGTGGAACGGCGAACACTACCCGTCCGACTTCGGCTCCGACCTCGGCGGCGGCGGCATCTTCAACGACTACTTCAAGTACAACGGCGCGGCGCTGGGCGCCTGGGGCGCGGTGCCGGGCAACCGCCTGCTCGACTACACCCTGCGCCATAACTGGCTCGATGAATTCCAGGTCGGCGAGAAGACCGCCGCGCTGTACGGCATGGCCGATTTCAGCTATGAGCGCTTCAGCGGCAACTTCGGCCTGCGCGCCGTCGAGACGCGCCAGCACACGGTGGTCAACCTGCCCGGCGGCGCCAGCCCGATCACCGGCTCGGCCTTCGGCCCCTACACCCCGACCAGCTACAAGCGCACCTACCGCGACTACCTGCCGAGCGTGAACGTGAAGTACGACGCGCGTTCCGACCTGCTGCTGCGCGCCAGCATCGCCAAGACCATGGCGCGCCCCGACTACAGCGCGCTGGGCGGCTCGGTCTCGCTGAACGACGACGCCCTGTCGGGTAGCGGCGGCAACGTCAACCTCGACCCGATCCGCTCGGTCAACTACGACGTGACGGCCGAGTGGTACTACGCGCCGAAGGCGCTGCTGTCGGCCGGCCTGTTCTACATGGATTTCAGCTCCATCGTGGCCCAGGGCACCAGCACCGGCAGCTACTACAACAACAAGCGCGGCGTGTTCACCGAATACCAGATCACCTCGCCCTACAACACCGGCGCCAAGAACAAGGGCGTGGAGCTGAGCTGGCAGCAGCCGCTCTGGTACAACTTCGGCATGCTGACCAACTACACCTACGCGGACGGCGAACTGGATGACGGCGGCGAGCTGCTGGCTTCCTCGCGCAATACCTAGAACGTCACTGGCTACTACGAGAACGATCGCTTCAGCGCGCGCCTGGCCTGGAACTACCGCTCCTCGTACAAGGCCGGCGTGGACCGCGGCGCCAGCCAGCATGTGGACGGCATGCCCTCGCTGGCGGCCTCGGTCAACGTCAAGCTGACCGAGCACCTGTCGCTGACCTTCGATGGCCTGAACCTGACCAACGAGACGATCAAGATGTACGCCGAGAACAAGGACCGTCCGCGCGCCTTCTATTCGAACGGCCGCACCTTCTACGTCGGCCTGCGCGGCAAGCTCTGATCGTGTCGCGTCAACAGCAGCAGGGCGCCGCCGGAGTCCCCGGCCCGGCGGCGCCGGGGACGGCTGCGTCCATTGCCACCGCCTGGGAATGCCTGTCCAACCTGGTCGACGAACAGGTGTTTTCCGCCCGGCTGGTCCTGCGCAATGCGTCGGGCCGGAGCATCGCCCCGGGCTGGTCGGTGTACTTCAACACCGCCCGTCCGGCGCTCGCGGGGGCGGTCGACGCCGGCTACGTCATCGAACACATCAACGGCGACCTGTTCCGCCTGGCCGCGACCATCGATGCCGACTGGCTGCCCGGCCAGGCGCACGAAGTGCGCTACCGGGCGCGCTTCTGGGCCATCAGCGTCACCGACGCGCCGCTCGGCTTCTACCTGGTCGAGGCGGACGGCCGGGTGAGCGCCCTGGGCGACCCGGAAATCCTGCCGTTCAGCCGCCCCGAGCAGCTGCAACGTAACGCCGGCGACCTGCTGGCGCCGGCCGATGCGGCCTGGCGCTGGCGCGACAACGCGCGCCTGCGCCTGCTGCCGCGCGAACAGGTCGGACGCATCACGCCGCGGCCGCTGGCGGCCCGCTTCGGCGAGGGCGTTTGCCTGCTCTCGGCCGACAGCGAGGTCGCGCTGCCCGAGACGCTGGCCGGCGAAGCCGCCTTCCTGCGCGCCCTGCTGGGCGGGCTGCCGCGGCGCGCGGGTGCGGCGCGCATCGTGCTCGAGACCGGGCCTTTGGCAGGGTCGAGCGGCCCGGAAGCCTACCGCCTCGATATCGGGCCGGACGCCGTGACGGTGCGCGGCGCGAGCGCCCACGGCGTATTCAACGGCATCCAGACCCTGGCCCAGCTGCTGGACGACGACGGCCGCCTGGCGCAGGGGCAGGTACGCGACGCGCCGCGCTTCGGCTACCGCGGCATGATGCTGGACGTGGCGCGCCACTTTTCCACGCGCGAGACGGTGCTGCGCCTGCTCGACTGCATGGCGCGCTACAAGCTCAATCGCCTGCACCTGCACCTGACCGACGACGAGGGCTGGCGCCTGCGCATCGACGCGCTGCCGGAACTGACCGACATCGGCGCGCGCCGCGGCGTCGCGCACGAGGGCGCCGCGCTGCCGCCGTCCTTTGGCTCCGGCGCCGACGTGGATGCCTCGGCCGGCACCGGTTTCTATGACGCCGACGACTTCATCGCCATCCTGCGCTATGCCCAGGCGCGCCACATCGAGGTGATCCCGGAATTCAATATGCCGGGCCATGCGCGCGCCGCCGTGCTGGCCATGCGCGCGCGCCATGATCGCCTGCTGGCCGCGGGCGATGCCGAAGGCGCCGAACGTCATCGCCTGGACGATCCGGACGACGCTTCTGTATATGAATCCGTGCAGCTGTGGCACGACAATGTGATGTGCATCGCGCTGCCCTCGGTCGAGCGCTTCATCGACGTGGTGGTGGGCCATGTGGCGGCGCTGTACCGCGCGGCCGGCGTGCTGCTCCGCACGGTCCACGTCGGCGGCGACGAGGTGCCGGCCGGCGCCTGGCTCGGTTCGCCCCGCTGCCAGGCCCTGATGCGCGAGCGCGGGTGGACCAGCATCAGCCAGCTGCACGCCGATTTCGTCGGACGCTGCCGCGCCGTGCTGGCGCGCCACGGCATCGCCTTCGCCGGCTGGGAAGAGAATGCGCTGCTGGAAGGCGAGGATGGCCGGCCGCTGCCGAATCCGGACTTCGCGGGGCCGGATTTCAAGGTCTATGCCTGGAACAATGCCTGGGGCTCGGGCATGGAAGACGTGGCCTACCGCCTGGCGAATGCCGGCTACGAGGTGGTGCTGGCCAATGCCGGCAAGCTGTACTTCGACCTGGCCTATGCCAAGGATCCGCAGGAGCCGGGCTATTACTGGGCCGGCTTCGTCGAGACCCGCGACGCCTTTGCCTTCTGCCCGCTGGACATGCTGGCCGGCGCCGCCTGCGACCCGATGGGACGCGCGCTGCCGCCCGCGCGCCTGGCCGCGATGGCGCGCCTGGACCCGGCGGGGCGCGGCCGCATCGCCGGCCTGCAAGGCCAGCTGTGGGGAGAAAACGCCCGCTCGCGTGCGCGCATCGAATACCTGGCGGCGCCGCGCATGATCGCGCTGGCCGAACGCGCCTGGGCGCCCGACCCCTGCTGGTGCAGCATCGAGGATGGCGCCGCGCGCGCCGCCGCCATCGAGGCCGACTGGAACGAGTTCGCCAACCGCCTCGGCCAGCGCGAGCTGGCGCGCCTGGACCGCGCGCCGCTGGCCTGGGGCTACCGCCTGCCGCCGCCGGGCGTGCAAAGGGAAGGGCGAACCCTGCGCGTCAACGTCGCCCTGCCGGGCCTGGCCCTGCATTACACTCTGGACGGCAGCGAACCTGTCGCCGCCAGCCCGCGCGTGAAAGGCGAGGTCGAGGCCGGGCCGCGTGACCTTGCATTCAAGGTGGCCACCTTCGACACCCGTGGACGCAAGAGCCGCACCGTCACCATCGACCTGGAAGAGCATGGACAAGGCACAAGCTGATGTAATGAAACCGCGGGCGCCGCGCCACCCGCTGGCCTGGGTGCCGACCCTGTACCTGGCCCAGGGCCTGCCCTTCTACAGCGTGGCCCTGGTGGCCGGCCTGATGTTCAAGAGCATGGGCGTGCCGAACGAGCAGATCGCGCGCTGGACCGGGGTGCTCGGCCTGGCCTGGGTGTTCAAGGCCTTGTGGAGCCCCTTCCTGGAACTGGCGCGCAGCAAGAAGCGGGTGGTGGTGGCGCTGCAGGTGGCCGGCGGCGCGGCGCTCGGCTGCCTGGCGCTGGTGCTGCAACTGCCGGCCTGGTTCGCGCTGTCGATCGCCTTGCTGGCGGTGGTGGCGCTGGCGTCCAGCACCCACGACATCGCCGCCGACGGCCTGTACATCGCCAGCCTGTCGGCGCGCCAGCAGGCGGCTTACGCCGGCTGGCAGGGCGCCTTTTTCAACGGCGCCAAGTTCCTGTCGCTGGGCGGCCTGGTGATCCTGGCCGGCTACCTGGAACAGCGGGTCGGCGCGCCGCTGGCCTGGTCCACCGTGTTCGGCCTGCTGGGCGCCCTGCTGGCCGCGCTCGGGCTGTACCACGCCTGGGCCTTGCCGGAAGTACGCCCGGCCGCCGGTACGCCGGCCTCGGTGCGCGGCACCGCCGGCCTGCTGCTGGACGTCATTCGCGCATTCTTCGCCAAACCGGGCATCTGGATGGGCATCCTGTTCATCGTGCTGTTCCGCCTGGCGGAAGGGCAGGTGCAGACCATCGGCCCGCTGTTCCTGCGCGATGCGCGCGCCATCGGCGGGCTGGGACTGTCGACCCAGGAAGTGGGCGCCATCTACGGCACCGCCGGTACCGCCGCCTTCCTGGCCGGCAGTGTATTGGGCGGCTATTTCACTTCCTGGATCGGCCTGAAGCGCGCGATGCCGGTGCTGATCCTGGCGATGAACGTGCCCAACCTGGTGTTCTATTACCTCAGCATGGCCCAGCCGGAATCGCTCGGCCTGGTGACGGCGGCGCTGGCGACGGAGATGTTCGGCTACGGCTTCGGCTTCGTCGGCATGATCCTGTTCATCATGCAGGTGATCGCCAGCGGGCCTTACCAGACCGCCCACTATGCGCTCGGCTCCGGCTTCATGCAGCTGGGCTTCGTGCTGTCGAAGGTGGTCAGCGGCGACATCCAGCAGGCGCTGGGCTACCGCCATTTCTTCCTGTGGGTGGTGCTGTCGGCCGTGCCGGTGCTGCTGCTGACGCGCTTCGTGCGCATGACGCCCGAGCACGCCGCGGACGACGGGGCCTGACGCCCTGTCCCGGCTTGCTGCGTATCCTGCGACAGCGATAAATCTGGCCTGCTGCTCTTGAAATCCCCAATTTATACTCCAATTGGAGTATAAAGGGAGTATAGATCAAGAAAGGCACCCTATGAAACTCGTCGATAGCAAATCGAAACTGCCGGACACCGACAAGGTCACGGTCAATATGGGCCTGGTCGACCTGGCCCAGATGGACCTGCTGGTCGAAGAAGGTTTTTATACCAACCGCACCGATTTCGTCCGCACCGCCGTGCGCAACCTGTTGCAGCAGCACCAGGAGACGATCCGCCAGACCGTCGTGCGCAAGCGCTTCGTGATGGGCATGCAGCGCTATGCGAAGGCCGAGCTGGAACGTGTCGTCGCGAACGGCGAGCAGCTCGAGATCCACGTGCTCGGCCTGGCGACGATCGACGAGGACGTCACCCCCGAACTGGCGCGCGCCGCCATCGTCTCGCTGCGCGTGCTCGGCGCCTTCCTCGCCCCCGCCGCCG
>Ga0265780_10003195_pt1 | contig 21714 bp, 24 predicted proteins | sample P1T30metagenome_FD_192432 | JGI IMG/M metagenome (GOLD analysis project Ga0265780, IMG submission 192432) | Plant litter microbial communities from East Loma Ridge, Irvine, California - P1 T30 | ecosystem: Environmental > Terrestrial > Plant litter > Unclassified | place: USA: California...
GTCCTCGTTGAGGACGGCCAGGCTCATGACGTGGAACGTCACGTCGAGGTCGCGGTGGCGGGCGACCTCGTCGACCCAGCGGCTGGTCATCCAGGCCCAGGGGCAGGAGGGGTCGAACCAGAAGTCGACGGTGGTGTGGGGCGCGGGGGCGACGGTGTCGGTCATGAGCCCAGTGAACACCCCGCCGTCGGACCCCCGGTCTAGGCTCGTCCAGGGACCGCGGTCCCCCGCACACCTCATGACAGACCACACCTATCGACAGATGGAGCAAGCGTGCCCGGAGAGAACCTGACCCGACTCGAGGCGCAGGAGCGCAAGAGCGTCGTCGACGTGCAGTCGTACGAGATCGACCTCGACCTGACCCGCGGCGCCGAGGTCTTCGGCAGCTCGACGACGGTCCGCTTCACCGCCACGCCGGGCGCCTCGACCTTCATCGACGCCCTGACGCGCACCGTGCACTCGGCCACGCTGAACGGCACGGCCCTCGACGTCGACGCCGTGAACGACGGCGTGCGCATCCAGCTCGACGACCTGGCCGCCGAGAACGTGCTCGAGGTCGTCGCCGACGCCGAGTACACGAACACCGGCGAGGGGCTGCACCGCTTCGTCGACCCCGTCGACGGCGAGGTCTACCTCTACTCGCAGTTCGAGGTCCCCGACAGCCGCCGCGTCTTCGCGGTCTTCGAGCAGCCCGACCTCAAGGCGACGTTCCGGTTCACGGTGACCGCCCCCTCCCGCTGGCAGGTCGTCTCGAACCAGCCGACGCCCGAGCCGGCGGTCGACGGCGAGGTCGCGACCTGGTCGTTCAGCCCGACGCCGGTGCTCTCGAGCTACATCACGGCGATCATCGCCGGGCCCTACGACGTCGTGCGGAGCGACCTCACGAGCTCCGACGGTCGCACGATCCCCCTCGGCATCTTCACGCGCCGCTCGCTCACCGAGTACCTCGACGCCGACTACATCTTCGAGAAGACGCGTCAGGGCTTCGCGTACTACGAGGAGAAGTTCCGCTACGCGTACCCCTTCGACAAGTACGACCAGCTCTTCGTGCCCGAGTTCAACGCCGGGGCGATGGAGAACGCGGGCGCCGTCACCTTCGTCGAGACCTACGTGTTCCGCAGCAAGGTGACCGACGCCATCAAGGAGCGCCGCGTCGTCACGATCCTGCACGAGCTCGCCCACATGTGGTTCGGCGACCTCGTCACGATGAAGTGGTGGAACGACCTCTGGCTGAACGAGTCGTTCGCCGAGTGGGCCTCGACCATCTCGACCGCCGAGGCCACCGAGTGGACCGAGGCCTGGACCACCTTCCAGGCGATGGAGAAGAGCTGGGCCTACCGCCAGGACCAGCTGCCCTCGACCCACCCCGTCGTCGCGACGATCAACGACCTCGAGGACGTCCAGGTCAACTTCGACGGCATCACCTACGCCAAGGGCGGCTCGGTGCTCAAGCAGCTCGTCGCCTGGGTCGGCATCGACGCCTTCTACGCCGGCGTGGCCGCGTACTTCCAGAAGCACCACCACTCGAACACCGAGCTGAGCGACCTGCTCGTCGAGCTCGAGGCCACCTCGGGCCGCGAGCTCACCAGCTGGAGCGAGAAGTGGCTCGAGACCGCCGGCGTCAACACCCTGCGCCCCGAGATCGAGACGGACGCCGACGGCGTGATCACGTCGTTCGCGATCCTGCAGGAGGCGCCGGCCGACTACCCGACGATCCGCCCGCACCGTCTCGCGGTCGGCCTCTACGACTTCGACGGCGACGCCCTCGTCCGCACGCACCGGGTCGAGATCGACGTCGACGGCACCCGCACCGAGGTGCCCGAGCTCGTGGGGCAGCGCCGCGGCGCGCTCGTCCTCACGAACGACGACGACCTCGCCTACGCGAAGATCCGCCTCGACGACCAGTCGCTCGCGACCGCGATCGAGCACCTGTCGGCGATCTCCGACCCGCTGGCCAGGGCTCTCGTCTGGGGTTCCGTCTGGGACGCCACGCGCGACGCCGAGACCTCGCCGTCCGACTACGTCCGTCTCGTGCTGTCGAACATCGCGAGCGAGACCGAGTCGACGACGATCCGCACGACGCTGACCCAGCTCGTGCAGGCCGCCCGCAGCTACGTCGCTCCCGCCCGTCGGGCCGAGGTCCTGGCCGAGGTCGGCGACCGCCTCCTCGAGTTGGCGACCGAGGCGACGGCCGGCTCCGACGCCCAGTTCCAGTTCGTGAAGTTCTTCGCCGCTGCCGCGTCGACCCCTGCGCACGCCGAGGCGCTGCGTGCCCTGCACGACGGCTCGCTGGCGCTCGAGGGGCTCGAGGTCGACACCGACCTGCGGTGGGAGCTGCTCGAGGGGCTCGTCCTCGTGGGCGCCGCCGACGAGGCCGAGATCGACGCCGCCCTCGAGGCGGACAACACGGCGAACGGCGCGCAGGCGGCTGCCCGGGCCCGTGCCGCCGTCCCCACGGCCGAGGGCAAGCTCGCCGCCTTCGCGTCGGTCGTCGACAGCGCGGAGCAGCCGAACGCCATCGTGCGGGCGACCGCGCAGGGATTCCAGCACGTCAACGACCCCGCCGTGCTGCGACCGGTCGTCGAGCGCTACTTCTCGTCGCTCACCGGCATCTGGGAGTCGCGCAGCTACCACATCGCCGACACCCTCGTCTCGGGCCTCTACCCTGCCGGGCTCGCCGACCACGAGCTCGTCGACGCGTCGCGGGCCTGGCTCGACGCGAACCCCGACGTGCCGGCGCTCCGCCGCATCGTGGCCGAGAGCCTCTCGGGCGTCGAGCGGGCGCTGCGGGTGCAGGCGGTCGACGCGCGGTAGTTCCCCGGGGCGTGCACCGCGCCTCCTGCACGTTCGACGGACGGCGGGCCCTGCCCACAGGGCCCGCCGTCCGTGCGTCCAGCCGGCTCACGGCCAACGGGCGTCGCTCGTGCGAAGCTTGGCGAGATGATCGAGTACTTCGCCGCCGCCCCTGCTGAGCCACCCGTCGCCTTCGACTGGGCCGCCTTCTGGGCCATGTGGGGCATCCCGATCCGCATCGCGATCATCCTCCTGATGGCCGTGCTCCTGCGGGTGATCCTGCACTTCGCGATCCGCCGGGTCGTCGACCAGGTCGTCAACGGCATCAAGCGCAAGCAGAACGTCGACGACACCCAGGCGTTGATCGCGTCCCCCCTGGCCGCTGTGCGCGTCGTCCAGCGCACGCGGACGCTCGGCAGCGTGCTCAACAACCTCGTCACGGTCGTCATCTCGGCGATCGCGCTCGTGCTCGTGCTGGGCGAGCTGGACTTCGACGTCGTCGCGATCGTCGGCGCCGCCAGCGTCGTGGGCGCCGGCCTCGCCTTCGGAGCGCAGAACATCGTCAAGGACCTGCTCAACGGCATCTTCATGGTCGCCGAGGACCAGCTCGGCGTGGGCGACGTCGTCGACGTCGGCCCCGCGACCGGCGTCGTCGAGGCGGTCGGAATCCGCGTCACGCAGATCCGTGACGTCAACGGCGTGCTCTGGTTCGTCCGCAACGGCGAGATCCTCCGCGTGGGGAACATGTCGCAGGGATGGACCCGCGTCGTGATCGACCTGGCGGTGCCCTCCGCCAGCGACGTCGACGCCGTCCAGGACGCGATGCTCCGGGCGGCGACCGAGATGGCCGCCACCCCCAAGTGGAAGCGCGCCATGATCGACGCGCCCGAGATCTGGGGTCTCCAGTCCATCGCCGAGGAGCACGTCGTGATCCGCATCGTCTCGAAGGCCCGCTCCGCCGAGCGCGACAACGTCGACCGCGAGCTGCGGTCCCGCCTCAAGAAGGCCACCGACGAGCTGGGCATCACGCTCCCGTCGCTCAGCAGCGTCGTCCTCACCGGCTTCGACGGCGCCTCCTCCGTGCAGGGCGCCCGGCCGCCGCAGACCGTGCCGACCCCGCACGTCCGATCCCCGAAGGGCAAGCGCTCGTGACCGAGATCCCCCTCACCCCTCGTCCCGCCGGCGCCTCGCAGCCGATCACGCTGCGCGCCGGTGCGGGCCGCGACGACGCCCAGGGCAACTTCTGGCAGCAGATCGGCGGACGGCCGACCTTCGAGCGCCTCGTCCGCCGCTTCTACGAGGGAGTGCAGACCGACGACGTCCTCTGGCCGATGTACCCGGAGCACGACCTCGAGGGGGCGATCCAGCGACTCACCGGGTTCCTCGAGCAGTACTGGGGCGGGCCGACCGCCTACAGCGACGAGCGGGGCCACCCCCGGCTGCGCATGCGGCACATGCCGTTCACGGTCACGCCGGAGGCGCGCGACAGGTGGCTGCAGCACATGCGCACCGCGGTCGACGAGCTCGAGCTCTCGCCCCTCCACGACGCGACGCTGTGGGCCTACCTCGACCGGGCGGCCCACGCCATGGTCAACGCGCCCGGCGCTTGACGAGGACGTGCCCCCGGCTCGTCGTCAGCCGGGTCCACGCGCCCGTCTCGTAGAGCGAGACGTCGACGCCCTCCGCGAGGAACCCGAGGCTGAGGGCGGCGAAGGCGGCACCGGCCGGCACCGACTCGACGCCGGGGACGGGACGCGACCAGACCTCGGAGCGCACGCGGTGGACGATCTGCTCTCCGGCGTTCTCGGGCAGCGCTGCCGCGATCTCGTCGATGCCCGCCGTCGCCGCGGCGTCGAGCGCCGGGGCGTCGGCCCCGCCCTTCGGGACCCAGCCGCCACGGGGCGGCGAGATGGCGGCCCAGGTGACCGTCGCGACCTCGATGGGCAGCGTGACCGTCACGGGCGCCGTAGGGTCGACGACCTCGTTCTGCAGGCGCACCAGCCGCTCCTTGAGCGACCGCACCGGCACGACGGCGTCGAACTCGGGAGCGTCGTCGAGCTGGAACGTGCGGAGCCCCAGCACCGTGGGGCTCGAGTCGAGCAGGCCGAGGGGGTAGAACACGGCGGCGTAGACCGCGAGGACGCCGGAGCCGGCGACGAGGCGCACGGAGCCGTCCTCGACCCGGCCGGCGCGGCCCAGGAAGGTCGCGAGGTCGCTGAGGGACAGGGAATCAGGGAGGGCGAATGTACGGCTCATCGGCCCCCTAAACTACATCGGATGAGCGCCGATCCCCTGCAGAGCCTGCTCGCCACCCTCGACCTCGCGCCGGCCGGCATCGTCGGCGGACAGGACGTCTTCACCGGCACGTCGCAGCCCGAGCCGCTCGGCCGGGTCTTCGGCGGCCAGGTCATGGCCCAGTCGCTGGTCGCGGCCCAGCGGACCATCGGAGGCGACAGGCCCGTCCACTCGCTGCACGCGTACTTCCTGCGCCCCGGCGACCTCACGATCCCCATCACGTTCACCGTCGACCGCATCCACGACGGCCGCTCGTTCGCCGCCCGGCGCGTGCAGGCCGCGCAGGACGGCGTGCCGATCCTCTCGATGATCGCCTCGTTCCAGACCCCGGACGACGGACTCGACCACCAGGTCGCGATGCCCGAGGGCCTGCCCGAGCCGGAGGACGTGCCGAGCGACGCCGAGCTGCTCGGCGCCGTCGACCACCCGATCGCCCAGGCGTGGGCCGCCGACCGCGCCTTCGACATGCGACACGTGCCCTCCCCCGTCTACTTCAGCGTCGAGGGCGCCCACGTCGAGCACCAGGCCGTGTGGCTGCGGGCGACGGGCACGCTGCCCGACGACCCCGACCTGCACCGCGCCTCCTTGCTCTACGCCAGCGACTACTCGCTGCTCGAGTCGGTCTACCGCCGTCACGGCGTCCCCCTCGTCACTCCGGGGCTCAAGGTCGCCAGCCTCGACCACGCCATGTGGTGGCACCGCCCCGCCCGCGTCGACGAGTGGCTGCTCTACGTGCAGGAGTCGCCCACCGCCGTCGGCGGAAGGGGCCTCGCCCTCGGCCGCATCTACGACCGTGCCGGCACCCTCGTCGCGAGCGTCGCCCAGGAGGGGATGGTCCGGGTCCCCCGCAGCTGACGTCGACGCCGGGCACGCCCGGCGCGCGTCGAGAGGTCGGCGAGTCAGGCCGTCAGTCCCCGGTCAGCGGCGCCGGAACGTCAGGGGCTCCTCGACGAAGGGCGTCCAGGCGGCCCGCTCGGCGTCGGTGATGCGTCGAGGCGTGCCGGACGCGGAATCCACGAGCACGATCGACGTCGACGCCTTCGTGAAGAGGACCGCCGGCTCGACGTCGGCCGGGGACCACACCTCGTAGCAGACCTCGAGGCTGGCGCCGCCGAGACGGCCGATCCAGATCTGGACGTCGAGGGGCGCCCGGAGGTAGGGCACGGGCACGAGGTACTCGAGCTCCTGCCGCGCGATCAACGTCATGGTGGCCGCGTCGGGCCGGCCGTCGAGCACCGCCGCTCCCGAGGTCTCACCGACGGTGCCGTCCGAGACCCAGAACGCGTCGATGCGCGCCTCCTCGAGGAGGCGCAGCATCGACGCGTTGTTCACGTGCCGGTAGGCGTCGAGGTCGCTCCAGCGGACCCGCGTCGGCACGTGCAGGCGGGTCATCTCAGTCGCGCGTCAGCTTGCGGTACGTGGCGGAGCTGGGCTTCGCCGCGTCGGCGCCGAGGCGCTCGATCTTGTTCTCTTCGTAGGACTCGAAGTTGCCCTCGAACCAGTACCAGTTCGGGGTGCCGTCGTCGTTCAGCCCCTCCCACGAGAGGATGTGCGTGGCGATGCGGTCGAGGAACCACCGGTCGTGGGTGATGACCACGGCGCAGCCGGGGAACTCGAGCAGGGCGTTCTCGAGGCTGCCGAGGGTCTCGACGTCGAGGTCGTTGGTGGGCTCGTCGAGCAGGAGGAGGTTGCCGCCCTGCTTGAGGGTGAGCGCCAGGTTGAGGCGGTTGCGCTCACCGCCGGAGAGCACGCCGGCCTTCTTCTGCTGGTCGGGGCCCTTGAACCCGAACTGCGACACGTAGGCCCGCGAGGGGATCTCCGTCTTGCCGACCTGGATGTAGTCGTGGCCCTCGGACACGACCTCCCACAGGTTCTTGTTCGGGTCGATGCCGCCGCGGCTCTGGTCGACGTACGAGATGTCGACGGTCTCGCCGACGCGGAGCTCGCCGCCGTCGAGAGGCTCGAGGCCGACGATCGTCTTGAACAGGGTCGTCTTGCCGACGCCGTTCGGGCCGATGACGCCGACGATGCCGTTGCGCGGCAGCGTGAAGGTGAGGTCGTCGATGAGCACGCGCTCGCCGAACTGCTTGTGCAGCTTGTTCGCGTCGATCACCTGCGAGCCGAGGCGCGGACCGACCGGGATCACGATCTCCTCGAAGTCGAGGACCCTCGTGCGCTCGGCCTCGGTCGCCATCTCTTCGTAGCGGGCGAGGCGGGCCTTGGACTTGGCCTGGCGGCCCTTCGCGTTGCTGCGCACCCACTCGAGCTCGGAGGCGAGGCGCTTCGCCAGCTTGGCGTCCTTCTTGCCCTGGACCTGGAGGCGCTCGCCCTTCTTCTGCAGGTAGGTCGAGTAGTTGCCCTCGTAGGGGTAGAGGCGACCGCGGTCGACCTCGGCGATCCACTCGGCCACGTGGTCGAGGAAGTACCGGTCGTGGGTCACGGCGAGGACGGCGCCGGGGTACTTGCTGAGGTGCTGCTCGAGCCAGAGCACGCTCTCGGCGTCGAGGTGGTTGGTGGGCTCGTCGAGCAGCAGCAGGTCGGGCTTCTGCAGCAGCAGCTTGCAGAGCGCGACGCGGCGCTTCTCACCGCCGGAGAGGTTCGCGACCTCGGAGTCGCCCGGAGGCGTGCGGAGGGCCGACATGGCCTGCTCGAGCTGGGAGTCGAGGTCCCACGCGTCGGCCGCGTCGATGTCCTCCTGCAGCGTGCCCATCTCGGCGAGCAGGGCGTCGAAGTCGGCGTCGGGCTCGGCCATCGCGGCGGAGACCGCGTTGAACCTGTCGAGCTTCTGCTTGATCGGGCCGACGCCCTCCTGCACGTTCTCGAGCACGGTCTTCGTCTCGTCGAGCTCGGGCTCCTGCATGAGGATGCCGACCGAGTAGCCGGGCGAGAGCTTGGCGTCGCCGTTGCTGGGGGTGTCGAGCCCGGCCATGATCTTGAGGATCGTGGACTTGCCGGCTCCGTTGGGGCCGACGACGCCGATCTTGGCGCCGGGGAGGAACGACATGGTCACGTCGTCGAGGATCAGCTTGTCGCCGACCGCCTTGCGCGCACGGACCATGGAGTAGATGTATTCGGCCATGCCCACCAGTCTACGGGTGGGGGCGGCTCACCAGTCGATCGTGCGGGTCGTGCCGACGAGGCACGTGCCGGTGCCGAGCACGGGGGCGACCTCGCTGGCGAAGCCCGTGGCGCCCGTCTGCCCGACGAGGCAGTCGTCGCCCCACAGCACCGAGAACTGCACGGTGTCGGCCTCGCGCCCGATGGACGTCGTGTCGGCCGTGACCTGCATGGCCGACTTGTCGAACCCGGCGACGACGAGGGTGTCGACGACGGTCCGTCCGTCGCCGGCGCCGCCGGCCTCGAGGTGCCGCGACACCGTCATGTCGAAGAACGCCTTCGCCTCGTCGGTGGTCGACTCCGCGGACAGCGTCGGGTCGGGGGCGGGCGTCGCACCGTCGACCGTGGGCGTCGGGCTCGGGGCCGCCTCGCCCGAGGTGCAGCCGGTCAGGGCCACCACCGCGAGCGCGACGACGCTCGCGCGCAGGGCGGCGAGTGGGAGACGGGTCACGGGCGGCCTTCCTCGGAGGGCCCGGTCAGGGCCCTGACGATCCTACGACGAGCGCCCTGCCCGGCCGCGACCCGCGGGAGCGGCCCGAGGTCAGAACGGCGGGTCGTCCGGAGCGCTGAGGACTCGGTCGGCCTCGGCACCAGGGCGAGACGCGTCGTCGCCCTCGGGAGCGGAGCCGCCGGGGGCGGACCAGTCGGAGGCGGACTCGCTGGGCGCGGTCTCGTCGGGCGCGGGCTCGCCGCCCGTCGCCCAGGCGCCGACCGCGGCGGGCGTCTCGGGTGCCGCCGGCGTCGCGGCGTCCTGCCCCGCGCCTCCTGCGCCCGTCTCGGCCGACGCCGGCTGTGCCGCGACGGCCGTCGCCCTCGTGAAGCTCGACCGCCCCCAGCGGAGGTCGTGGCCGATCGCGTCGGCGTCGACCTCGACGGTCGTGCCCGACCTGTCGCCGGCCTCCCACGCGCGGACCCTCAGGCGCCCGAGGACGACGACGCGCTCGCCCTTGTGCAGGCTCTGCCCGGCGTTGGCGGCGAGCGCCCGGAAGGCGGTGACCGTGTACCAGTTGGTGTCGCCGTCGACCCACTCGTCCTTGGCACGGTCGAAGCGCCGGTGGGTGGACGCGAGGCGGAAGCTGACGATGTCGAGCCCGGCCTCGGTGGTGACGACGCGAGGGTCGGTGGCGATGATCCCGGTGAGGGTGATGGTGTCTGTCATGCGGCGAGTCTCACCGGGCCGCACCGTTGCGCGGGCGGACACCGCGCCTCCTTGTGGACCGCGGAGCCCGCCTGCGCCGACGGGGAGGGACGAGGGTCAGTGCTCGTGGAACTCGGGGTACTCGGCCCCGGGGCCGAGGGCCGCGAAGAGCGCGCTCTTCGCCACGGCGAGCGTCGGGTACTCGCCCGACGGCTCGCCCCGGCCGGCGAGGCGGACGACGAAGCCGCCGGCCGTGCGGCCGATCGAGCCCACCGCGCCCGCGGGGCCCACCGCCACCCAGGTCTGGTCGGAGGTCGTGCTGGTCGTGCTGGTGTGGTCGCTCATCGTCGAGCACCTTCCTGTTGCATCATCGGGGACCCCGCGCGGGTGCGCGGAGCACGGTCAGGTCGCGAGCACGTATCTCGCGAACGCCCTGCGGACCTTGGTGACCTTCGGCACCGCGACGGCCGTGCAGTACCCCTGGCCGGGGTTCTTGGTGACGAAGTCCTGGTGCTCGGGCTCGGCCTGCGTCCACGCGCCGAGAGGCTCGAGCGTCGTGGCGACGTCGCCGCCCCAGGTGTCGGACGCACGCTCGCGGGCCGCCGCGAAGAGGGCCGCCTGCTCGTCGCCGGCCGGGAACATCGCCGACCGGTACTGGCTCCCGACGTCGGCGCCCTGCCGGTCGACCTGGCGCGGGTCGTGCACGGCGAAGAACACGTCGAGCACGACGTCGGCCGGGATCACCGCGGGGTCGAAGGTCACGGCGACGGCCTCGGCGTGGCCGGTCGTGCCGGTGCAGACCTCGTCGTACGCCGGATCCGGCGTGCTGCCGCCGGTGTAGCCGGACACGACCGCGGACACGCCCTCGAGGGTGCGGTACACGGCGTCGAGGCACCAGAAGCAGCCGCCGGCGAGGACGAACGTGGTCATGTCGGCGACGGTACTCCTCGCCCTAGGCTGGCGACATGAGATCACCCTTCACCCCCTACGTCGCCGACGACGAGCGGTACTCGAAGCTGGACTACGTGCGCACCGGCCGGAGCGGGCTGAAACTGCCGCGCATCTCGCTCGGCCTGTGGAACAACTTCGGCACGGACCGCGCGCTCGAGACCCAGCGCGACATCGTGCTGCGCGCCTTCGACCGCGGCGTGACCCACTTCGACCTCGCCAACAACTACGGCCCGCCCTACGGCTCGGCGGAGGAGCAGTTCGGCCGCATCGCGGCGGCGAACCTGCAGCCCTACCGCGACGAGCTCGTCATCTCGTCGAAGGCGGGCTACGACATGCGCCCCGGGCCCTACGGCGACGGCGGATCGCGCAAGTACCTGCTGAACTCGCTCGAGGCCAGCCTCGGCCGCATGGGTCTCGACTACGTCGACGTCTTCTACTCGCACCGACCCGACCCCGAGACGCCGATCGAGGAGACGATGGGCGCCCTCGCGACGGCCGTGCGCCAGGGCAAGGCGCTCTACGCCGGCATCTCGAACTACGGCCCCGAGCAGACGCGGGCCGCGATCGACGCGCTCGCCGCCGAGGGCGTGCCGCTGCTCATCCACCAGCCGCGCTACAACATGTTCGACCGGGAGCCCGAGCGCGGACTGTTCGACACCCTGCTCGACGCGGGCGTCGGCTCGATCGTCTTCTCGCCGCTCGCCGGCGGCCTGCTGACGAACCGGTACCTCTCGGGCAAGGCCCCCGCCGGGTCGCGAGCGGCCGAGGGCCGCTGGTTCGGCGAGGACGCCCTGAGCGAGACCTACCTCGAGCGCGTGCGGGGTCTGAACGGCATCGCGGAGGCGCGAGGCCAGTCCCTCGCCCAGCTCGCCCTGACCTGGGTGCTGCGGCAGCCCGCGGTGACGAGCGCCCTCATCGGCGCGTCGTCGGTCGCCCAGCTCGACGACAGCCTCGACGCGCTGCACGGGGCCGCCCTCGGCGACGACGAGATCGCAGCCATCGAGCCCTTCGCCGTCGACGGCACCGGTCGCTGACGCCGCTCGCCCTCGACACCCGTCGCAGCCCGCTCCCCTCCCGGGGAGCGGGCTGCGTCGTCTCCGCGGCGAGCGGTGCGCCTCGTGGATGTCGGTGGTCGTCCGTAACGTCGGGCTCGTCCTCGACAGCATCGGCCGGATGACCCACAGGAGCACGACGTGACCCTCACGAGCACCACGACCAGCAGCCCCGTCGACCGCCGCGCCCTCGCGCCGACCGCGCCGACCCCCTCGACCGTCCCCGAGCCCCTCTCCGAGCTGCGCGGCGGGCTCCGTCTCGTCCAGGTCCGCGACGACCTCGCTCGGGTCACCCGCGCAGGGGGCGAGGTGCTGGGCTACGTCGAGCGTCTCGACGATCCTCTGGGCGAGCGCTGGCGCGCCAAGCGCTTCGTCGCCCGCCAGCGTCGGTTCGTCGAGATCGGCGAGTTCTGGAGTCGTACCGACGCCACCGACTGCTTCCGCTTCGCGTGAGCACCGACGTCCGCGTGTGCCTCGGCGGCGCGCGCCGGGCCGGGGCGTCGACGGGCGACCCGCTCCACGGCACGCCTTCCCGATGCTCCGACGACCTTCGACCTCAGCTGTAGAGTTCGCCGCATGCAGTGGTGGAACAGCTTCGTGGAGTGGGCCTCGTCGGACGCCGGATGGCGCATCGTCTCGGGGGCCGTCGTGCCCTTCGTGGCCATCGTGGTCGCCGGCGTCGTCGCCGCACTGATCGGACGGGCCGCCATGCGGCGGGTCGTGACGATGCACGACGACGACGCGAAGGCCGCCGCGGTGGCCGGCATCGTCTCGGCGGCACGGAAGGCCGCGATCTGGAGCTCGCTCGGGCCCGAGGAGCGCGCCTACGCCGACCACCTCGCCCAGGAGAGCGCCGTGCGGCTGCGGTTGCTGCCGGTCTCCGGCGCCGGCACGGCCGCGAGCTGGGCAGAGCACGAGATCGCCGACCTCAAGCGCAACTCCGCGAGCTTCAGCTACCAGTCGGGGCAGGCCCTCGACGATCTCCGCGACCGGCTGGTCGAGTGGCAGAACCGGCCGGGCCGCGCCAAGAAGCTGTTCAAGAACGACCTCGAGCGCTGGAGCTACGAGGAGGCGGAGATCGACAAGGGCCTGGACGCCCGCCAGAAGGCGTGGGACGCCGAGCAGGCGGCCTCGGCACGTCAGCCGCGACCCGCGTCGGCTCCGGAGCCGACGCCGGAGGCCGACCAGCGACGCGCACCTCTCGTGACCGAGCGACGTCCCGTCGAGCAGCAGCCCGTCGAGGAGCCGGTCACGGAGCACAGCGCTCCCGCCGAGCCGCGCACGGTCGCGGTGGCGGCTGCCCCGGTGGACGACGACGCGGACTCCGACCTCGACACGACGTCGTACGGTCAGCAGGTCAGCGCCCAGGACGTCCGTCGCCGCACCTCGCCCGACGCGTAGGCCGTCCCGTCAGGTCACGGTGCCCTCGGCAGGAATCGAACCTGCGACCAAGAGATGAGAAGCACCACGTGGATCACTGTGTGGTGCCCTCGGCAGGAATCGAACCTGCGACCAAGAGATGAGAAGCACCACGTGGATCACTGTGTGGTGCCCTCGGCAGGAATCGAACCTGCGACCAAGAGATTAGAAGGCTCCTGCTCTATCCGCTGAGCTACGAGGGCGTGGTTCCACGATAGCGCGTGGGCCCCTCGCCTCCGTCGCGCCGGTCAGACGGCGAGCGCGAGCGCTCCGAGCACCTGGTCCAGTCGCGGCGCACCTGCGGCGCGGAACACCTCGGTGCCGTCGTCGGCGAACACGATCATCGTCGGCGTGCTCGTGATGCCCTGCGCCTCGGCCTGGTCGGGGCGGGCGGCGACGTCGGCCTCGTCCACCACGAGGGCGGGTACGAGGGCCTGAGCCTCGGCCACGACGGCACGGGAAGCGTGGCAGGGGGCGCAGAAGGCGGACGTGTACAGCTCGAGCTTCATGGGGACCACAACGAACAGGCGCGAGGGATCCTTCCCCCGCGCCTCCTCGTGTCGTTCAGGACCGAGGTCAGATGGAGCCTGCCTGGTCGGTGCGGTCGCCGCGGTTCTCGAGGGCGTCGACGGGGTCGCTGTCCTTCTCGTCGAGCTCGTAGTGCACCTGGAGCTGGTCGGCGTTCATCTTGGCCTCGCGGGCCTTGTAGACGAAGCCGGTCTCGATGCCCTCGACGAGGACGTAGTCGACGATCTCCTCGTCGTACGAGCCGTTGGTGCTCACGCGCGTGTCGGTGCGCCCGTCGCTGGGGCCGCCCTCGAAGAAGACGACGTACTCGGATCCCTCGGCCACGGTGGGCTCGTTGTCAGTCATGGAGCAGTTCTACCAGGCGCCACGGACCCCGCGCCCAGCTTGCCTGCCTCCGCCGGGCGCTCGGCACCCTCCCGCGGGGCCGCCCCACATTCACATTGCCAAGCTATATAGATCAGCTATACAGTTGCCCCATGACACCACAGCCGACCGACATCCTGGAGACCCTCCTGACGTCGACCCATCGCCTGACACGCATCGCCGCGCAGGAGACCGGCCGCACGACCTCCCCCGCCGTCTGGCGCACGCTCTCGATCCTGACCACCGACGGCTCGATGCGCGTCGGCGACCTCGCCCGGACGAGCCGTGTGAGCCAGCCCACGATGACCAAGCTCCTCCACGGCCTGGCCGACGACGAGCTCGTCCGCCGCATCGCCGACGTCGACGACTCCCGCGCCTGGCTCATCGCCATCACCCCGAAGGGCACGGAGGCGCTGGCCGAGTGGAAGGGGCAGCTCGCGACCGCGCTCGGCCACCTCTTCGACGACCTCGACGACGACGAGTGGCGCGTGCTCGACCACGCCGCCCAGCTGCTGAGCACCCGCGTCGCGGCCGAGGCGGTGTCGGCATGAGCGCCCGCAGCCACGGCGACGCGACCGCCGGCCACGGCACGCCTGCCCGTGTCGAGAAGCAAAGCATCCTGAAGCAGCCCACGGCCGTCTGGGCCATCGCGTTCGCCTGCGTCGTCGCCTTCATGGGCATCGGACTCGTCGACCCGATCCTGCCCGCCATCGCCGAGTCGCTGAAGGCGACCCCGACGCAGACCGAGCTGCTCTTCACGAGCTACCTCGCCGTGACCGGCATCGCCATGTTCTTCACCAGCTGGGTGTCGAGCCGGCTCGGGGCGAAGACGACCCTGATGATCGGTCTCGCCCTGATCGTGCTGTTCGCCCTGCTCGCCGCGACGAGCGGCGACGTGTGGGAGATCATCGGGTTCCGCGCCGGCTGGGGCCTCGGCAACGCCCTCTTCATCTCGACCGCCCTCGCGACGATCGTCGGGGCGGCGTCCGGGGGCACCGCCTCCGCCATCATCCTGTACGAGGCGGCGCTCGGCCTCGGCATCGCGATCGGCCCCCTGATCGGTGGCCTGCTGGGCTCCGTGAGCTGGCGCGGCCCGTTCTTCGGCGTCACCGTGCTGATGGCCGTCGCGTTCGTCGCCATCGCGGTGTTCCTCAAGGGAGGCGCGCTCGCGAAGCCGACGCCGACGACGCTCTCGGCGCCGTTCCGGGCCCTCGCCGTCCCGGCGCTCGGCACCCTCGCGGCCACGGCGTTCTTCTACAACATCGGCTTCTTCGTGCTGCTCGCCTACACGCCGTATCCGCTCGGCTTCGGGGCCATGGGCATCGGCCTCACCTTCTTCGGCTGGGGCGTCGGGCTCGCGATCACCTCGGTCTGGGTCGCACCGCGCCTCACGGCGCGGATGAAGCGGACCACCGTGCTGCGCATCGCCCTGCCCCTCCTCACGCTCGACCTGCTCGCCGCCGCGGTGTTCGTCGGCACGCCCGCGGCCCTCGTCGCCTGCGTCGTCGTCGGGGGCCTGGTGCTCGGCGTCCTCAACACGGTGCTCACCGAGAGCGTCATGGAGGCGACCGACCTGCCCCGCTCGGTCGCGTCGAGCGCCTACTCGGCCGTGCGCTTCATCGGCGGTGCGATCGCCCCTCCCGTCGCGACCCTGCTCGCCGACACCATCGCGCCGAGCGCCGCGTACGTCTTCGCCGCCGCGAGCGTCGCCGTCGGCCTCGTGATCATCCTCGCCGGGCGACGGGCGCTCCGTCGCGTCGACGACGGACCCGAGTCTGCCCGCGTCGAGGCCGAGGCGATCTCGGCGGGCGAGGTCCTCTAGAGGCCCGGACTAGAGTGTGCGCATGGCTACGACGAACGACCGACTGGTGTGGATCGACTGCGAGATGACGGGTCTCGACATCGCCGTCGACGAGCTGGTCGAGGTGGCCGTCGTGGTCACCGACTTCGACCTCGTGCCCGTGCACCCCGGCTTCACGATCGTCATCAAGCCCGACCAGTCGGCCCTCGACAACATGGGCGACTTCGTCACCGAGATGCACACCTCGTCGGGTCTGCTCGACGAGATCCCGAACGGCGTCAGCCTCGCCGAGGCCGAGTACGAGGTGCTCGAGTACATCCTGAAGTACGTGCCCACCGAGCAGCACGCTCCCCTCGCCGGCAACACCATCGGCACCGACCGCGCGTTCCTCGCCAAGTACATGCCGCGCGTCGACGGCCACCTGCACTACCGCAGCGTCGACGTCTCGTCGATCAAGGAGCTCGCCCGCCGCTGGTTCCCCCGCGTCTACTTCAACGCACCCCAGAAGCACGGCGGCCACCGTGCCCTCGCCGACATCCTCGAGTCGATCCGCGAGCTCGAGTACTACCGCCGCGCCGGCTTCGTCGCCGACCCCGGACCCACCACCGACGACGTCCAGGCCATCTCGAAGGCCGTCGTCGAGCAGTGGTCGTCTCGCCTGTAGCGGTGTAGTAGAGTCTTCTCGTTGCGATCGCTCCGGCAGTCGCGCATGGTGGGTATAGCTCAGCTGGTAGAGCGCCTGGTTGTGGTCTAGGAGGCCGCGGGTTCAAGCCCCGTTACTCACCCCAGAAGAAAGGCCCTGCTCCTTCGGGAGCAGGGCCTTTCTCGTGTCCGGGCCGGCGTCGGACGAGTGCCGACGCGAGAGCGACGAAACGACGCGAGACCCCGCGGCGGTTCGTCGCTTCCGCGGAGGTACCTCGCACCCGCGCACCCGCGCGCCCCGGCGCCCCCGCGCCCAGTCGCGTGTGGGACGCTGGGGTCGTGGACGACCAGCTGCCCGACGACGACGGCCCCGCGGGCATCGACCCCGCGACCCTGAGCGCCGAGCGGTTCGACGAACTGGTCGTCGCCGAGCTCGACGAGCTGCCCGATGACATGGTCGACGGCCTCGACAACATCGTCTTCGTCACCGAGGACCGCCCCGAGGACGGCTCGCTCGACCTGCTCGGCCTCTACGACGGCGTCGCCCTCACCGAACGCGGCACCTACGGCTTCGGCGAGCTGCCCGACCGCATCATCCTGTACCGCGAGCCGCACCTCGCCGCCGTCGACAGCGAGGACGAGCTTCGCGACGAGATCCACGTGACCCTCGTCCACGAGATCGCCCACTTCTACGGCATCGACGACGCCCAGCTGCACGAGCTCGGCTGGGCCTAGCCCCTCCGACGGCCCCACCGCCAGGCGCTCAGCCCCGCCCCGACACCTGCCCCGTCGTCACGTCGACGACGACGTCGGCCAGATCCCGAGGCCGCTCGACGGCGAGGTGCCGCTCCTCCTGCTCGGCCCACACCTCCCACCACGGCTCGTAGGTCGCCCCGTCCCGCCCGAGTGCCCTCGTGCGCCGGGTCTCGTCGTCGAGCTCAAGCCACACGGACAGGGTCGACAGCGCCGAGGAGGCGCGGGTCACCGCCCCTGCCCCCTCCACGACGACCGAGACGGCCGGGTCGAGCGTCCGCCGCTCCCCCGGCACGCCCCGCTGCCAGTCCCACGTGGTCCAGCCCGGGTCCGTCGCCGAGAGCACCGACGACTCGACGACCCGCGACGAGGCCTCGAGCCCGTGCCAGCCCGGGTAGACGTCGTCGAGGTGGACGAGCTGCACGGGCCCGAGCAGCTCGGCGGGCCAGGCCGCGACCAGGCGACGGGCGAGCGTGGTCTTGCCCGAGCCCGACCTGCCGTCGACGAGCAGCACGACGCGGTCGTGGCCGACCCGCGCCTCCTGCGCCCTGTCCAGCAGGTCGGCGACGAGGTCGTCCGAGGCGACGAGCGCAGGGCGGACGGGCGCGGGGCGGGTCGGCTCAGGCAAGGACGAACTCCCACGTGCCGGCGAGCACCGCGGCCGTGACGGCCGACGCCGCGATCAGCACGCCGATCGCGACGAGCACGACGTCGCGCGGGCCCACCGTCGACGGCCGTGCCCAGGTGCGCTCGGCGTCCGAGCCGAAGCCCTTCGCCTCCATCGCCGTCGCGAGCTTGCTGCCCCGTCGCACCGAGAGCACGAGCAGCGCGAACGCCTGGCCGGCGAACCGCCGTGCCGCGGCGACGGGGCCCCGGGCGTCCGCGACGCCCCGGGCCCGCCGGGCCAGGGCGAGCTGCCGCCAGTCGTCGGCGAACAACCCGGCCAACCGCAGGCCGGCGAGCCCGCCGAGCACGAAGCGGGCGGGCAGCCGCAGCACCTGGGCCAGGCCGTCGGCGAGGTCGGTGGGGTCGGTGGTGGCGAGCAGCACGATGCCGGGGATCCCCACCGCGAGGATGCGCAGCCCGATCGCGAGGGCGAGCGAGACCGAGCCCTCGGTGACGCTGATCCACCACAGCTGCAGCAGCACGGCTCCGTCGTCGCGCCCGTAGAGCGTCGTGACGACGACCGACATCGGCGCCGCGACCCAGAGCGGGGCGGTGCGCCGCAGCAGCTGGCGTGCCGACAGCCCCGCCCACGGCAGCAGCAGCAGCTCGAGGCCCAGCGCGACGCCCGCCGAGACCCAGTCGATCGAGAGCAACAGGACGACCGAGACGAGCAGGGCGGCGAGCAGCTTGGCGACGGGGTTGACGCGCCCGACGGCGCGCGTCGTCTCGACGGCCTCGAGCAGGCTCATCGAGCCGCCTCTGTCGCGACGGGCTCGTCGAGGGCGACGACGTCGTCGGCGAGGGCCGCGACGAACTCCGCGTCGTGCGTCACGGCGACGACGCTGCGGCCCGCGTCGACGAGGGCGGCGAGCAGGGCCACGAGCTCGCGCCAGGTACGGGCGTCCTGCCCGAAGGTCGGCTCGTCGAGCACGAGGAGGCGCGGCCGCGACGCGAGGACGGTCGCGACCGACAGTCGGCGCTTCTCGCCCCCGGAGAGGGTGAACGGGTTCGCCCCGGCGAGGTGGTCGAGCCGGAGTCGCGCCAGCAGCTCGTCGACGCGCTCGTCGACCTGCGCGGCCGGCTCGCCCAGGGCCTCCGGCCCGACGGCGAGCTCGCGACGCACGGTCGACGTGAGGAACTGGTGCTCCGGGTCCTGGAACACGGTGCCGACGCGGGTGAGCAGCTCGCGCGAGCGCCACCGCACCGGCACCGTGCCGGCGCCGCCCGCGAGCTCGGGCGTCGCCCGGAGCTCGCCGGCGACCGGCGCGAGCAGGCCGGCGAGCGTCAGGGCGAGGGTCGACTTGCCGGCGCCGTTCGGCCCGGTCACCGCCAGCGTGCGGGCGTCCCCCACGACGAGGTCGACGCCCGAGGCGACGGCACGGCCCCTCGGCCCGCGGTGGCCGACGGCGAGGTCGGCGGCCTCGAGCAGCGGCCCTCGCGAGGAGGCGCGGCGACGGACGGGCGGCTCGGGCACGACTCCGGGGACCCACACCCCCGCCTCGGTGAGGCGTCCTCGCTGCCGGTCGAGCACCTCCTCGGGGGCGCCGTCGGCGAGCACTCCCCCGCCGGCGGCGAGCACCACGACCCTGTCCACGACGGGCAGCCAGACCGAGACGCGGTGCTCGACGACGACGAGGGTCGAACCGGTCCGCTCGACGACGCGCGACACGGCGTCGCGCACCTCGACCACGCCCTCGGGGTCGAGGTTCGCCGTCGGCTCGTCGAGCAGCACGAGGCCCGGCCGCATGGCCAGGGCCCCGGCGAGCGCCAGCCGCTGCTTCTGCCCGCCGCTCAGCTGCGCCGTGGGCCAGGAGCGCGGCAGGTCGAGGCCGACCGCCTCGAGGGCGTCGTCGACACGGCGCCAGATCTCGTCACGCGGAACGCCGATGTTCTCGCAGCCGAAGGCCACGTCGTCGCCGACGCGGGCGAGCACGACCTGCGAGTCCGGGTCCTGCAGCACGAGGCCGACACGGCCGCGCTGCTCGGCGGGCGCCCGGCCGTCGACGAGCAGCTCGCCGCGGGCGTCGCCCTCCTCGTCGCCGCCCAGCACGCCGGCCAGCCCGGCGAGCAACGTCGACTTGCCGGCGCCCGACGCCCCCAGGAGCAGCACGCGCTCGCCGGGCTCGACCACGAGGTCGAGCTCGGAGACGGCGGGGCGCAGCCGGCCCGCGTGCCGCCACCCCCAGCCGCGGGCGTCGACCCGCGCTCCGGAGGCGGTCGTCACGTCGTCGAGGTCGGGCCGGTCAGACGCGTGCCTCGGCCGAGCGGCCGGAGGCGAAGCGGCTGAGCGCGCCGGTGCGGGCGAGTCCCCGGGCGGCGAGCCAGGAGAGCAGGCCTGCCAGCACGACGCCGGAGACGACGGCGCTGATGCCGTAGACGACCTTGAACTCGACCGCCGTCGCCGCGATCGACGAGAACGACGTGTCGAGCAGGGCGACGGCCACCCCGGCGCCGGCACCGGCCAGCAGCGCCACGTGGAGGCGCCACGACGAGTACAGGAACGCGGCGAAGACGAGCTCGGCGCCGAGGCCCTCGACGACGCCCCAGATCAGGGTCGAGAAGCCCCACTGCGTGCCGATGAGCATCGACACGACGGCGGCCATGACCTCGGTGTAGACGGCGGCGCCGGGCTTGCGGATGATCAGTCCGCCGAGCACGCCGGCGAAGAGCCAGCCGCCCGAGAGCAGGCCGCTGAGGCCGGGGGTGAACGAGAGCAGGTTGCTGAGCGGCTCCCACGCGAGGCCCCAGGCCCAGAAGACGACGCCGCACGCGACGCCGATCACGCTGGCGACGACGATGTCGACGACGCGCCAGCGGCGCGACGGCCCCCTCGGCGATCGCTGCTGCGGCGAGGTGGTGGCCGGACGCCCTTCGGGGCTCGACGACGACTCGTTCGCGGACACGGAAACAGACATGTTCTCTCCTCCCTGCGCTGGCATGACCCAGATCAGGTTCGACGGTCGAAGCGTGGATCGCTTCCTCTCAGCCCGGCTCACCGGACTCCCGTGTGTGTGCCGCCGAGCATAGCGCCGTCGGCACCGCGACGCGGTCCCGGCTGTGTCGGCACGGATCAGGAACCCTGGCACCGCGCCTCCTGAGTCGTGCACGATGCAGGACGATCGACACCGCCCTCGCGAGGATCAGGACTGATCTTCCTGAATGAGGAGAGGGAGCCGAGCCGGGCGGGAGGTGCCGGAGGCCGGCACGGCGGACCGGGCGGGTCCGCTGCCCGTAGGCTGACGTGGTCCACGACCCGGAGGTCCGATTGCACACCTGGCCAGGCAACCCCTATCCCCTCGGCGCCACCTACGACGGAGCCGGCACCAACTTCGCGATCTTCAGCGAGGCGGCCTCCCGGGTCGAGCTGTGCCTGTTCGACCCCGACGGCACCGAGACGCGGGTGGACCTGACCGAGGTCGACGCCTACGTCTGGCACGCCTACCTGCCGACGGTCCAGCCGGGGCAGAAGTACGGCTACCGCGTGCACGGCGACTACGACCCCGCGTCCGGCTGCCGCGCCAACCCCGCGAAGCTGCTGCTCGACCCGTACGCCAAGGCGACCAGCGGCGACATCGACTGGGACGAGGCGCTGTTCGCGTACCACTTCGGCGACCCCGACTCGCGGAACGACGACGACAGCGCCCCGCACATGATGCTCGGCGTCGTCATCAACCCGTTCTTCGACTGGCAGGGCGACCGCCCGCCCAAGTACAGCTACGACGAGACCGTCGTCTACGAGGCGCACGTCAAGGGCCTCACGCAGACGCACCCCGACATCCCCGAGGAGCAGCGGGGCACCTACGCGGGCGTCGCCCACCCGGCGATCATCGACCACCTGCAGAAGCTCGGCGTCACGACCCTCGAGCTCATGCCCGTGCACCAGTTCGTGCAGGACAACACGCTGCTCGAGAAGGGCCTCAGCAACTACTGGGGCTACAACACCATCGGCTTCTTCGCGCCGCACGCCGCCTACTCGGCCACGGGCGACACGGGCCAGCAGGTGCAGGAGTTCAAGACGATGGTGCGGGTGCTGCACGAGGCCGGCATCGAGGTCATCATCGACGTCGTCTACAACCACACGGCCGAGGGCAACCACCTCGGGCCGACCCTGTCGTTCAAGGGCATCGACAACGCCGCGTACTACCGGCTGATGGACGACGACAAGACCTACTACATGGACTACACGGGCACCGGCA
>Ga0265780_10003196_pt1 | contig 21711 bp, 21 predicted proteins | sample P1T30metagenome_FD_192432 | JGI IMG/M metagenome (GOLD analysis project Ga0265780, IMG submission 192432) | Plant litter microbial communities from East Loma Ridge, Irvine, California - P1 T30 | ecosystem: Environmental > Terrestrial > Plant litter > Unclassified | place: USA: California...
AGTTCGGGACGACGTTGGCGCCGGGGGTGGCGAGGTTTGTGTGCGCGAAAGTTTATGGCGATGCTGGGAAGGTGGGGGTGGATGGGAAGGGGTGGATGGATGAGGAGGAGGCTGGGGGGTTGGAGGCGGTTGGGGAGGCGTATGGGTGGCCCAAGGGGTTTGATGAGTGAGCGAGTGAGTGCGAGAGAGTGAAGTGGGTGAGTGTGAGAGAGACACTGGGAGAGACTGAGAGAGACTGAGTGAGCGATTTGGAGTACCTTTTGGGTACATGCCTGCAGAAGAAGCGAGATAGTGACTAGCTGGCCTTGGTGTTTCAAGACCTAGTAGTGCCGTTCTTCTTTTTTCTTTTCTTCCTCCTCTGGCTGTACTTTAGCTGTACTCTAGCTATTCGATTGGATTTTGGACTTTTGGACTGATGGTTTCTTGTTTGCTTGTTTGCTTGCAGCAAGAATGAGAATGCGTTGGCCAGGGCCATTGCATGCATGCCACATAAAATCTCTTAACCTACAACCAACATGCAACACGCAGCATTCCATTTTTAACAAACTGCTTCATCAGCTCGTTTCGTGCTTCAACACGAATATTCTCAAGCGGACTGGCAAGGAGTTCGTCTAAAGGAAGTAGATCTTACTGTAATGACGAAAGAAAATCAAGAGAGCAGCAGCTTGACGGGCAGAGACCAGCTTGACGGGCAAAGACAAATGAGTCGAGAGAATCACAAGATTTCCTAAACAGCAGCGTGATAACCTGTTGAAGAGGATTGGCTCATTGTTCGATAGAATGCAAGATTTGCATGCGTTCGTATATGTATGTATATATAATCTTCAGTCTCTCCTTCCCCATAAGTCTGCTTGTTCACTTAAGCGCGAAATGCGTACAAAACAAAGCTATGTAGCTCTCTATGTTTCGACCTGGTAATATTTATTTCATTTTCTTTTTCGCTTCAACAGCGCCTGTTGTGTGTTTTCCTTGCTGTTCAAGTTTACACTGATGCCCACGCTATTTCCCATGATGCTTTCCTATGTATCTAAACTTTCCTCCATTTTTTGTGCGCGCGCGCCCGGGGAAGATGCGGGCGCTCTCGCCCTCCCTCTAATGCTAGGTGTCCCTCCTGGTATCTCATTCTTTTTTCCATCTTGCGACATGCAAATGCTGGCCCGAATCGGTCGGATGCTGAAGAGTCTGAAAGACGAGAGGAAAGATGGATATGTGCAAAGAAGTGGGAGGATAGTAGTAGTGGTAAGAGAGAACGAGCTGTGTCCGCTCCGCTCTCTGTGATGAATTTCGTCAAATCGTTGATCGGATCGGACGTGAGGCGCGGCAGTCGCCTAGTGAGGTAGTTTCTGCTACTCTTCTGCGATGCTCCCGAATGTGCTGCGACCTTTCCGGATCATGGGCCTCGCCGGTCTTTCGGCGTAGGGTGCAAGCGAACTGGACCGTCCCGTGACATTAGGCAATGGCGCTTCCAAGCCAGTGGAGTTTTGGAGATCTGCGTCTACAACGGACACGCCGCAACCCTGCCCGTCCAGCCCAGTGGAGCTTCGTCGTTCGATGCTTTCTTCGTATATCGAGGATGTGGTGGCAGCGCGTGAGGTCGCTGCCGACACGAACGGGGAGCTGCCATCGGATGGCATGGTGGGCATATCGCACTCCCAGCCAACCAGCAGGCAAGACTCCTAGAACACCGTGCCGTCGGAGAGGATCATAATAGGAGGTTCCTTGGTGTTCGGGCGAGATACCTCGGCAATTTCACGGCCGCCCTGGAATAATGTTAGCCGTAGGACGTTTATGCGACACACGAAATTATCGACTCACCTTCCAAGTACCAGCTTCAAGCATCTGGGCGAGAGAAAGCTTCTTGTCGCCTTGGAGACCGAGTAGGAGGTTGACTTCAGCCAGAAGATCGTCCAGGAATCCAACAGTGAGCGCTCGCCATTCTACAATCACATCGTCGTCCGCCGTGAACAGCGGTACGACCTCCATGTTAGGTTGTCCTTGCCTTGTGGCATTTGTCTGGTACTGCTCGAGCCCTCTCTTTGCGTCTTCGGGCTTCAATGTGAGCAAGCCTGTGTCTACGAGTAGTCCACCATTGCGGTACTCGGGCAAGCCAGTCATAAGCTCGACTCCGACAAAGTGCACGTTGGCCAGTTTTTGCATGGGCACCATGAGAGAGTAAGTCAGCCATTGTGTAAGCTTGTGGAAAGGCACGATGTTTTCCCAAGGCTGGGTAGGATGTGAAGGCATCGAAGCACAAGGCCAGGCGTCTCCGAGCGGTTGGCCTTCAATTTGGGTCCTCGTTGCTGGCCAAATGACCGACAAGCCATCCATGAGGGTTGTCCAAAGGGTGGGTAGAGGGACAACTGGCACCGATGAAGCGACAGTCGAGGGATGAGACAGCAGGTAGTCTAGCATGTTGCCAGGCCTGTTGTCGGGACCGAATATTTCCTGGTTCAGCAGAGCATCGGCAAGGCGAATGAGTAGATTGGTGCGGCCCTCCAGGCCGTCAATCGGATTTTCGTCCGTGACTTGAAGACCCTTGGCCATGGCTTGGGTTGTGAGCTTCTTGAGTCCCGCGCTGTCGACTTGGTAGGGTTGTTCCGGGTTGCTCGAGAACATGCCGAACTTGAACATCTCCAAGCTTGCAACGGCGAGACCCTCGCTGCGACGGTACACCTTGCCGCTCTCCTTGGACTTGTATTGCCACTTGGTGCCTGCGCCAGCGTCGAGAAGCACTGATACGAGGAAGAGATCCAATAGGCGGCGCGTGCGCTCTTGAGCATCGAGGGAGGAGGGCCATGTGGCCATGAGCTGATCGATGCGCGGGCGGCCGCCAACTTCAAAGTGTTGCCATCGGCCATGGGGAGGAATGGTCGAGTAGTCGTCAAAGTCGCGCTGTTGCAACGTGTTAATAGTGGACGAGGGACAGCAATACTACCATGATGCAACATACCTTGATGATGGACACGACATAGTTGGCCGTGTCCTGGAACTTTGTCATGTCGACATTGAAATGGCGCAGTTGGTTCTTCTTGGCCTTCTCCAACACCAAGTGACAGCGCTCCCTCACAGCATAGATGCTTCTCAGGTAGCCGGCGGGGTCGAGGTTTGGATCGGGTGCGCGAGGCAGGGCGATCTGGGGGATGTTTGCGGTGGCAGCGGGGTTGTTGGACATTTTGTATTTCGTGTTGCCGTTTAGAGCGAAAGTCGAGTTGCGGTTGTCTGAGTGGTGTTCGTTGCTTGCGGCGCGATTGTTACTGACGCCTCGGCGGGAGAAGAAGCCCATGGTCTATAGTACTAATAGTGTATAGAGCTCTGGGTGTTATCTGGCCGACGGCGGGCTGCTGCTGGCTGGCTGGCTGCAATGCGGGGCCAGATTTTGGTGCAGGGCGAGTTTTGGCGGGCTTTCTCGGTGGGATGCGACGATATGTGATTTGTCGCTATCGCCGCGCAACGGCAAGGGTGAGATATGGCGGGGAGTGACAGCAGGTGTTTGGCGACATGAGCGAGTGTATACGTAGTGCAGTTGGAGGATTGGAGAGGACTGGTGAGGACTAGGTAGAGTGGGAAGTCCTGAGGAGGAGGAGGAAGAAGAATCAAGTCCGCATAACAGAACGAGCGAACGAGGCAGCGGCGGCGACGGAGGAGGAGGAGTGGTCTAGGTAGTTCTAGTTTTACTGCTAAGCCAGACAGACAGGCAAACAAAACAACACTTGCCTCGCCTTGCCATGTCTGCGAACGAGTCTAGTTACCTCACCACCGTCCGGCGCACGCGCAGAGTCATGGAATCAGGGTATTTCTTGGGGCGACCTGCCTCCCGTCGGCAGATGGGCCCCTAGCACCTCTTAGCAATTGCCAACTGTTTGTGCCGCCCAAGTCTTCACGCCTGGCGCAGAGCCAATCGGCAGCCCATCTGGCCCTCGCTATCTGCCTGAAGACGGCATTCTTTGGCCTGAGCACTATGGGGTCGCGATTTCCCCCCCTGCCGATTTTCTTCACGCCATTGAGGAAGGTGGCACTGGTGGATGGGGGGAAAGAGGAGCTTCTGTGCCGCGGCTGCTAGCAAGAAAAACTGTTGTTGAGCTTCATCTCCTAGAGGCTCGCCGTTTTCCCTGTACTCGATAAGCACCATCAGAAGTGGAAGGAGGCAGCCAGCCAAGTGTTTGAAAGAAGGCTGACCCCGTCGACGCCTGTGACAGCTCGGATCAAACTCTCCTTTGAACTCTGCTGTTGACTCGACAGGTTGGATGCAATATTTAATGTAGATATAGAGTGTATCTCGCGTCCCGTCTTTCACCCGCGGTGGTACAGACGGCACGAGCAGCATCTCGCATGTGCGTGTATGCGAAGAGGATCAGGTTCTCCTCCTCGCTTACTCTTGGTGGCGTAGACCTCATCTCGGTACGAGTAGTTTTGCTTGTCTTGCGCAATATGGAGTGACATGAGAAGAAGGCAGGCGAGGATGCATAAGGGCACTGCATGCTTCCGAGCAATCTCGCTCGGCGACGCCATCCGGATCAGCAGCGTCTCTCCATCGCATCGGGTCCGAAGGTCAGTGATGGATTTTATGGAGCTGGCGGCCGTTGTCGAGCGAGGCTGTCCCTTCACAGTGCTTCACACTTGGTCTCTTGTCTCGGCCGTCCGTTGCATGCATGCAAAGCGAAACCCGTCTCGAACTCTCCCAAACAAACTTCAGCCGCCTCTGATGAGCCGAGGAGCCCTAAGGGCCTTGGTCAGATGGTAGTGGGGAAATGGAAGGGAAAGAGAAGAGAATTGGGCAAAAAGGCCGACGGAACTTGGTGTGCCATTCTGCCCACCAAACAAATCTGACAGACTACTCAAACCCTTCTCCTGACCCGAACGACCCATCGTCGTGAGCCATCTCGCCATCTCGCCGAGTACTGTACAATCCTGCCGTCCGTATGCCCGCTCAAGTATTGAACCTTCCCAATTGGTACCGTACAGTACATTACCAAGTATTCAACACACATTTCTCCGTCTTTCTCTACCACGACAAATACAAATCACTTGGCGACTGACTCTGAGACATGTTCCTGCCAGCACACGTACCGTACATGTATAGGTATAGCTATGATGCAGACAGGCTAGGTGGCATCTCTCTCAACCTTCTTTCTTGTCACATCCCTCACTCGAGAAATCTACCTCGGGATCTCATCTTTCCCATCTCCTTATCGGCGAACTAAATTCCATCAATCACCATCAATCAATCAATCGCCAATCAAACATACTTCCATCGCGAAATCCGACAAAACAACATCAAACAGATCCAAAAGATGAGACACAAGGATGAAACTCCCTGAACCCAGCAAGCCTGACCATCCTCCTCCGTAAACCACAAGCCACTCCCGCAAAAACGCACGCACGCACGACCGCCGGCTCATCATCACGCAAAATAACCACTACTTGACATTTCACGCCGGGCCACAAAGTGGTATGGGCGCGCGTCTGTCTCTTTCCCAGTCTACCCACATGGCCCAAGGTTTCAAACACGTCAAAAGATTATGACGCCCGAGTTCATCATCAGCTGCATGCAAGTCAAAACCATCATGTCCTTAAACTTCGATGGCTAATATCACTCCCATCACACCTCTATATCACATGCTGTCCTCCCTCCCAGTCACATGTGCGCCAGGAAAATAAGGCTTTCAGAAAAACTTTATGCATGTACTAACCTCCAAGGTCAAGACTTTTCCTCCTGCGAGGTAATAACGAAAAACCGAACCTAGCTTCACAAGTCCTCGGATAACCGATAACGCAAGTTTTACAGTAGTACACGCCAACGGGGAGAAGTCCGCGAAACACTCGGATTCAAAACCCAAATGATGCTCCTGCTACAAACTGTATCACTGCCTCGTTTCACCCTTTGGCAACAAGCGGTCTTCGTGATTTGCTTTCACTTTTTTGCTCTTCACTGTTACTCGGGCAGGCAGGCGGGCAGGTACTTACTTACCTACCTACATCACACATCAGTACAGTAAATGTATACTCTAAAAGCCACAAAATTCACATTATAGGTACCAATCATTGCGCAAACAGACTGCATGTTCGCCACACGCTCTCGATTCAAAGGAAGAATGAGCACTTAAATCTGAAGTTCTACAACCGTCGGTTTTTCTTTTTTTTTTTTGGCGAGACACTATCATACCTACTCATTACCTGCGCGATGAAAAAGAAAAAGCAAAAGCAAAAGGAAAACTCCACTTCTCCTTTGGAAGATCCGAAGCTCGGAATTGCATACATATTGTTACTTGGACTGGACACAGCACATGCATCAACAATACTACAAGTACATGTACTACTACGTAGTTAACGAAAGGAAAATTTCTCAATCTCCCGGGAATCGCACAGCTCTATCGATCGAAACAAACGACACCAGGATTCTCACGCTATTTTTAAGTTGCAATCATGAGAAATCCAACAGTTTCGGCCGATGGGCTTTAAGATCGTCGGAACATGCCAGAGAGAGCTCTCCAGGAGAGAAAACCTAGATGATTCGTGCTTTACGCAGCTCTCGAGGGTTTAGGCAATAGCATACGACATGCACGAACATTCTTGGGGAGAAAAATCTTCTTTTTTCGAGAGATTTCTCGCTTGGTCGTTTGAATTGATGGAGGGAGAAATTGTGAGGGAGAGAGAGAGAGCAGAAACGCAAAAGACGAAGACGAAACGTAGGCGAAGATTTGAACGATTCATACCGGGCATTTCATACAAGGAATAGGTAAACCAAGACTCCCACAACAGGCAAGGTAAGGCATTTCCTACCCTCGCCTGACACCCCCCTTGGCTCCTTTCCAAAAAATTGACAACACCACCAAAACACCAATACCAAACAAAGGACACAGCTCGCGAAATATGATGCAGCCCACACACACTTACCTCCCCACAAACCTCAACTCCAACCACCTCAGCGGCACATACGCCACCAGAGTCATGGCAAAAGTCATCTCGTTCGCCACATCCCCTCCCCCCTCCCCAATCAATCCGCCTACGGGCCCCACAAACCAAGTCTCCACCATGCCCATGCACCACATCGCCACGCCGAGCAAGAAACTCGCCAGAGCCGCCAAACCCCAAGGCAAGCGCGAAGGGTCGTTCCAGGCTTCCAGATCATAGTTGAGAGCGACGTTCCCGCGCCGGAACAGGAAGTGTTCCGTGGCGACGATGACGAAGTAGGAGGTGCACCAGTAGCCAAGCAGCGAGAGGAAGTTCTCGAGGTAGGACAGCAGGCTGTTACGGCCGGCGAGGGCGATGGCGAGGATCGCGGCGAAGCAGGCGAGGGTCCAGAGGACGCGGGGGATGCGCGCAAAGGGGCGCGCGAACTGCTGGCAGCTGAGCGCGGCCGAGTAGGTGTTGATGATGTTGCAGTTGATGCCGCTGAGGACGAGCAGGACGAGCAGGAACTTGGCGAAGCCGGACGGGTGCAGGGCCGTTTGCAGCAGGAAGCCGAGGCCGCTGCCGCCGTTGTTGTTGTAGGCCGCTGCCCAGGCGGGTTGGTTGTTGAGGGCCGAGGAGACGACACAGCCGCAGACCATGCAGAAGGCAGTGGGCAGGGAGACGCCGAGGGTGGTGAGCAGGAAGACTTTGGTGCGGCTTGTGGTGGGCGGGTAGAGGACGTAGTAGTCGGACGCGCACGAGCACCAGGAGGCCGAACTGCCGTAGACGATGGCTAGCAGGGAGAGGACGGTGCCGCTGAGCTCGAGGCCTTGGAGGGAGGTGCCGGGTGTTGCGTCGGCTGAGGATCCGGTTTGGCCGAGAATGATCAGGAAGACGACCAGGTAGACGAGCCAGGCGTAGCGTTCGAAGGGCAGGATGGCTTTGATGCCGAAGAACGACACGATCAGACTGCAGACCGCGATGATGACGATTCCAACAGTGGTGCTGACTTTGCCGTCTGCCACGGCGTTCAGAGCAATGCCACCGGTGATGCAACCAGCCGAGCTCCAGCCCACTTGTTGGATCGTGTTCAGGACCGCGACCAGCTTGGTCGGCCACCAGCCAAAGCTATACCTGCTGATGGAGATCTGGCGCAGACCGGTCGGGGCGCCCAGACTCGCGCAGAAGCCAGATACCTTGGGACATCGGTCAGCTTAAACAGTCTCACACTTTCTCCGGGGAACTCGCTAGGATGGACCTACAGATCCTCCTAGAATAGATCCGAAGATGCAGATGAGAATGCTCTGTCTGCGTGGAGATGTCAGCGTCCGAGCCTAGAAGAGTGTGCAACGAAGCTCTCGTCAACCCAAGCGAACGAAGATTCGCATGTACCGACTTCGTCCGTGACGGAAACACATCTGCAGGGCGAGAGAGAGAGCTCACTTCAGATCCAGGCCGAACTCCCAGCCAAGGAAGCCCGTAGCGAAACAGCTCAGGTTCATCGTGCCGGAGGCCCACAGGGAAGCCATGGTCAAGCTATCCTTCCACGTCAAATCGACTCTGTCTTCGGGCAGTTTCCTCTCAATGGCCTGGCTCTCGATCCCCAGTTTCCTGTCCATCGCGGCTTCCCATTCGCGCATCCGTGCGAGTATTCCGGTTTCTTGCTCTGATGCTGGCTCCGTTTGCGTCTTGCTCATGTCGACGTTCCATTCTGAAGATTTCGGCGAGGCTTCGATGTCGAAGGAAGTCTGGTCGAGCTTCTCTTCCGTCGTGAGAGCGTGTTGTGGTCTAGACGAGCCAGAAGCGGCGAAGATCTCCGGGTCGCCATGTGATGCCATTGTGAATTGTCGGTGTCGGTGTCGTTGTCGTCACGGTCGTCTTCGTAGTCCTTGTCTTCGTCTCCAGTATGACTAGCGCATCCAGGCCCGAAGCACTCACTCGCAAGGGCAGTCCGGGCGGCAATCTCAAACAGCACAAAGTTGGAAGAGAGAAGTAAAGAACACTAGCTAGCGACAGGACGAGACAGGACAAGACAAGACGGACCTACTCATTCCCTCGGTCGGTGACATCGCCCACAATGGCGGCGGCTCCCACGGCACCGACCACACCGTCAAAACTCGGCTCTTATCTTTCTGCGGTGCGCCAAAAGGCGAGCCTGGGCCTCGTGGTGCACCCAGAAGGTGGAAAGGGTCCAAAAAATGCGAGTCTGTGAGTGGGGCAGAAGAATGGATGGAAGCGAGAGAGAAGGCAAAGCCTTGTGCCTCGGGCCAAGCTTTGACTGGGCGAAAGCTTGCCGCGCGTGGCAGAAAACGCTTCATTCAGTCAATCCTTATAAAAGTTTGTCGGTCCCTCATAGAGGTATGTAAGTTATCAGCGACTTTCGCATATCCAAAAAACATCCTCTTACCGGCGAAATACTGACAAAGATTTAGAGGTCAATGTACAGTATCCCGCTGGATCGAAGTTCTGTAAACATTGATACTAGTAGTAGCTTAAGCACATTATGTATCAACAGATCGGTACTAGTGAGGCAACTGTTCATCCGACAAACTTTGGCATATTCGGAGGCGTGTGGGTTGGGGCCTAGATCTGCTGTGTTACGATTGCTATTTCCGAATGACCACATCTAGATAGCATGGCCAACAATCAGACGAGCGCCGTAATCCAATCACACTGCAAGCTTTCATTCATCTTCGTATCAAACGCATTCGCGCTTATATTACATAGGCAGGTAAGTACGTACGTACGGTAGTGTTCGTTATCTCGTAACGTTATTGGGCGGCGAGAAGCGAAGCGAAGATGCAAAACCCAAAATCCAGCAAACACAATCCAACGATAAGTGAAAATCGTTAAAAACCGGCTCCCACAGCTGCCGAGTCTCTCTCTCAGCTCGGAATGACTAGCCCCAAAAGGGTGCATTGTTGCTGTTACTTTCCTTTTCCCGCCAGCGCCTCGCTTTGTAGGTGAAGATGAGACAAAACACAAAAAGATCAACAAGAAAGCAATACCGTCGCTCGGAACAAATGTGATGCCCGCGACCAAATGCAGTGAAATGTCAAAGGGAAATGAGGCATCCATGAAAATGCCTCGGACTTGCTTTCTTCCTCCATGCTGCGGTCCTCAACAACCCCTTCAGGGCAATCTCTCCATCTCCTCTCGCTGTCGCAAGAACTCTCTCGCAAGGGCGTCTCCTCCTCTGGCTCCAAGGACCATCCAGTGATGCGCGACGCACATCGTTCTGGGGTCGCATCGCTCGGGATCTCTGTCCCGCTTCCATCTGCCCTCGATCTCGTCCCTGAACACATCACCGGGCAATGCGAAGGGTGAGATGACGTGGTCCATGAGCTCGGGATGCGTCAAGTACAGGGTGGCAAGCTCGCGCTGCGCTGCCGCATCACCCTCGCGTGCTGTGATCTGGAGGAGGTGGGCGGCATCCGCCATGCTGTAGTGGGCTATCACCTCCGCAGACGGCGTGCGTGACGGCGCGGTGAAAGTCGCCGAGTCGCGTTGTTGTTGCGCGATCGAAGCAGAGCGGCCATGACCACGATTGTTGGTGTGATAGTCGATGATGTTGTCGGCCGTCTCGACGAGTTTCTTGCGTGCCTCAGACTTGAGACGGATTGCAGCTGCTGCAGCGTTCCAGAAGGCTTGGCCGCGGGATGGGCTGTCAAGGATCGAGCTGGAGCAAAGTGACGAGATGTACTGCAGGTCGCGGAAAATTGCAGGTGGGCGAATGCCGCGTTGGCAGAAGAGTGTGTAGAAACCCTCTGTCAGCAGCTCCGAGTCCGGCGTAGTGTGCTTTGCAGCGACTGACTGCAACAACTTAGAAGACGTGTCTTCATCCGGCACGAGGGCATCCATACATCTATCCCTGCGCGCCATGTATGGTCGAATGAGTTTCTGGATGGCATTGAGATGTTCGAGTTTTGCATAAGGATCGCAGTCGATGGCGAAAGACTCGAACATGGACTTGAAGGCGTGTTCAAAGTCAAAAGATAGGCGTTGCTTCGATATTCGGTTGTTGCAATGGATGTCTGGTACTCCATGCGAGTGTTCGCGATTGGCAAAGTTCATCTTCGACGCAAGGTGTTTCTCGGTTAGATCGGCGCCTAGGCCGGCGAAAAAGGCCTCGTCTGTTTCACTGCCCTGAAGGAAGAGAGTCGCGCCGACGTCGCTCAGCAGGAGACCAGTCACTTGTTCGCGCAAGATGCCGGTAGTCTGCGACTCCAACGAGGGAGACTGAGACGCAAAATTCGACTTGCGAGGAGAAGTGTCCCAGCCTCTTCCGATGTGTGATGCAACGCTCGTGGCGCTGGAGGGCGATCGGACTTCAGTGGCAGCGGGCGACCAAAATGCTGAAGACGACCTGGCCGCCAATGTCGGACTTCTGTCAAAGTAGTCTCGCGAGCTGGTGCTCGACAATGTCTGAGACGCGTTGGAGATGTTGTCGATAGTCGTGAACGGGTTTGTCTGCAAGGAAAGCATGTCGAAGCGCCGATGAGGCGGCTCTGGTGCGAAAAGGCGCGTACTGTCAATTGGTGGAGGTCGTGTATCGTTGGAGTCGTGGAAGAATAGCGCATTCGACCACAGCAGGGGGTTGTCTTGCCGAGAGGGTGTCACAACTTGATCGACGCACTTGCGAACTTCCATGCAGAGCTTGTGGAGCCTCTCCTCTCCCGCGCAAATCAATTGGATATCGTTGCGTCTTAGCCAGGTAAGTGTCAACTTCGATTGATCGTCACTGAGCTTGTTCGGTCCGCCATACTCAGGATTCGTCCCCAGCAGTTCCAAGATCTGTGCCTCGGACTTGAGGTGGACGTTCTGACTGGACAGCCTCGTTCCGCTCCAGTGTCGTAAGGGCGGTGCTTGTTTGATGGCGCCGGCACGCTTGGGTTTGCCCATGACGCGCAAAGCGGATGTGATCGCGCGCACGTTGTCGTAAGCAGATGAAGTACGAATGTCAGCTGTGTACCACATCTTAGTTCTTAGTGCTTTGTTGGCCTCGCATGAGAACACCAACTGCGACGATGCCAGGTCCAGTGCGGGCCGGACTGTTTCTAACCACTCTTCACACTGGGCGATGGCTGACAACGAGGTAGCGATTAAGGTCTTCGCGGACTCTTCAATGTCCAACAGCAGAGGGGAGACCGAGTCTGAGCCGTGGAATCTGATGTAGTCTTCAAAGTCCTCCATGTGAGATAGCCAAGTGTGACTTGCAACAAAGTCGTGTCGGTCCTCGCATGCCGCAATCCGAAGATCGAAAAGTGTCAATATTCGTTCAGACAAGGCAAAGATACTCTCCGGTGTCGATAATATGACGGCGTCCATGAAGTCCGCGGTCTGTGGTAAGCTACTTATCAGACTCTCGATAGCAGCCTTCCCAGAATGAGACAACTTGGAACTTCCCTTGCCGGCAGTGGAGTGGGCGGTCCCGTTGCTCCCGGTCGTCTCTTGGTCGAGCAGCCTACTGTAGCTTCTAACCTGTTCGACATCGTCAGATGCTACCAGCAGCGTCCAGTGAGTACCATCGTTAGTCCCGTGCGCAGCAACATATTCCTCGAGTTCGGATCGAGCATCCATGACCTCTAGGTCCAGCTGCGGCTCAGGTGCGAGGTACGATTGGGGCCCATTCACGATCTCAAAGGGTGAGGACAGTCGACCTGAGGAAGGGGGTGTGACTGCGCTCCATTGGGGTCCCGTCTGATCTGTTGCGCGAAACAGGGAGAAGCCAGACATCGAAGACGCCGACGATTGCAAACCAGACCGAAGCGTGTCATGATCTGAAGAGACCGACACTGGCCTCCTCGCTGGAAACAGTGCATTCATAACAGTGACGGTGTCAGTAGCCGAGACGTACAAGAGGTCGGAATCAGAGGGAGGGGGGTCCACTGGATGGTGAATGGAGGATGATTCTGTCCGTTGGTTGTTGGACACCTCGAAGCGGCTGATAACTTTTTGGACACGTCCAACTGTTTCAGCTGACAAGATACTGCTGTGTTTCCTACAAAGGGCAGGTTAGTATGGAGTCATTACGGTCAGACGACAGGAGGAAGACTACCAGGCATAAACGACATCATAGACGACTTTTTGACATCGAGCAGCGACCTCTTTCAGGATCTTTAGCCGAGCAGGTTCAGAAATGTAATGGCCGTTCAATAGTCCGTGGCTTTCCGGAAGTATGATCAGGTCCAATATGAACGAGCCAAAGAGCCAGCGTGTAGTCACAAAGCTTGAAAGGTCCTTTTGGTGATCTGGCCTGGCGCCTAAACTGGCATGTATCGCCATGGTGAGGTCCACGGCTGCATCAGGTATGACACTCGGTCCATGCGGGTCACCTAGAAGCTCAAGAAGCTGATCCACCGAATCCTTGTAGAACGCTTCCGTGCGCACTGTCTCATCCGCGGGCAAGTCCACTTGGCCATGAACCCGCATCCGAAATGATTGTCTGCTTGGCTGGTCCAGAAGAAATTGGCCGCGCTGCAAAGTATGTAGCATCCATGTTCGCAGACGGTTCTTGCCTGGCCAATCCGATTGATGAGACCAGATGTCCAACAAAGCGGAGGTCAATCGATCGCCGCCAGACTTCCGATCAGAAATCACCCGGGCAGCCACGTGAGCCCAGAGTTCCTTTGAGCGAGCACAGTCCGAGCGACCAGGGCTTGCACTGCTGTTCAAATGGACCAGAGTTTCCAGGGAGCTTCTGAAACCCCCGCCAGATATGTCGTCAACAACACGGTCTACAACGAACCCCAATGGTTTCGCACTTCGTGTGCTCGTCCTTTGAGATCCGCCGAGCACAGATTCTGCGCGCCGTGCCGAAGTGCCGTCAGATAGCAAGGCGGTCAGCTCTCTTTGACTGAGCAAAGCTATACGGTCAGCAACAAATTTTTTATCATAGCGTAGTCGCGTGAGCAACTGAATGGTGGTCTCGCGGGAAGAAGAAGAGATGTCATCCAGGAAGTCGCCAGGCAAGCTCTCCGAGGGCTCCAAATCCTGGGCACCTGCTGGGGGCAGAGATGACGACTGGTCACAGGCGAGGTGAAAAGTATTAAACAGATGTGCAAAGGAATGCTTGTCCTCGAAACGCAGACAGTCGGCGAGCGTCCGACGCACGTGGCGCGAAGCGACGGCCAGGCGTTGGGTCCGAGATGCAGCAGTCTGCAAGCGATGGAAGAGACGTTGAGTCTGCAGTCGCCGTTTCTTGTGGTACTTTGCCTGGCTCAAGAGATGGGATATTTGGTTCAAATCCGGGATAGGAATTGGAAGTGGCAATGGCTCCTGCACAGCAGGCGACTGGATAGTCGCATCCGAAGCCGTGCTTGTATGAAGAGGCACCGAGTGAGTGTGGCCATTTGCAGGTTTCGCGTTGGCAACGCGCTCAGAGTGAACGGAAGCATCATCCAAGAACGATGACCTGATCGCCATGTCCGGCAAGGGAGCAGAGGCCGGACGGCTCAGCGGGGTGAGGCACTGGTTAGTCAGGATGGAGGGAGTGGGAGAGGAGAGTTGCGCTGAGGCGTGATGCAGCAAAGGTGCAGAGAGCCCGGGCATTGATGAGGGTCGAGGAAAGGCATGACGAGAGCTCATGGGAGGTGACACGGCTGCACAGAGACGAGGACATTAGCGGGTATGCTTGGCACAAATGGCAGCGGCAGCGGCAGTGACAGCAGCAGCAGTAGTTAGCAGCAGATCAGAGCAGTGCCAGCTCATCAGTACATCAGGTGACGATGATTGGAGGAGAGACGTACTCGCCGGAGCGGTTGCCTCGATCTCACGCCGACGTGGACAGCCCGAGGGCTCCAGAACCAGCGGCGGCGACGGGAGCTCCATTTCCTGTCCTGTCCAGCAGCGTCGGCGCGGTGGCACGATGCGACGACTCGACTACTGGACGCGGGGAAGGGAGGGAAGAGGTGGGTTGAGAAGAGTGGAGAGCTTGGGCTGGCTGGACTCTGGCCTTGAGAGGCTGAGAGGCAGGCAGGCAGGCAGGCAGTCCACAGGTTGGAGGACTCGGAGAACTACTGGCCGGTCTTACATGGCGAGCATGTCGCACGGCAAGGAACCGAGCACGGCGGCATTCCTCTTGGCGATGTGATCGGGGGAGAGAGAGGATGGAGAGGTTGCGGAGGATGAGGTAAGAGGAGTAGACTGCTGTAGACAGGCAGAGGCAGTCGGCTGGAGAGTTCAGCCGAGTGATAGTGATAGTCCAGTCTCAGAGTCACAACCATAAACTGAAAGCTGCCTCGCGACGGATATGGCCGGGGATGGAGGATGGGATGAGGTGGAGGAAGAAAGTCAGTAGTCAGTCCGACGAATGGGCAAGAGATCAGAGCGACGGGAAGGGACGGCAGGGCGTTGTTAGCAAAAAGTGAGGAGGGAGAGAAGATGTGATTACTCTGTAGGTACAGTACTGTAACTAAAGTGTGTGATTCCCTTTACATGACAGGGTGGAAAAGGCAACATGTCATGGCATCACGAGCGCAGGCGGGTGAAGCAGTCGAGGGTTGCGCGGATGATGGCCTGATTTGCTGATTTGCTGCACCCGTGAACAACTTGGAGCCGCTTGCATGCCTGCCGACGTGGCAGCTGCGCGCTAATGCCAGCGTCTCGTCCTTCGATTGGTGCTACTCCGTGTCAGAGCATGCTACAGAGCGAGTGTCGTGTTGAGACATGCATGCACTACGCTGCCTGCTGTTGTTGTTGCCGTTGCCGTCCATCTTGCTACTGTATGTACTGCTGCCGTCGATGCCGCCGTTGTCTAGCGAGAGAGCCAAGCAGCGGCCGCGACCAGGCGGCCGACATGCCATGCCATGCACCGTCTCGTATATACAGCTCGAGGAGTACGGACCGACTGACTACTTGCACGATGCATTACATACATGATGTCTCTGTGCATACATACGCGCCCGTGAGCCATCGACCTGCCACTCCTGCCTTCCCTGCGGAAGACGCATGCAGTCGTAGAGATAGCAACATCCCATGTATCAAATCCAGCCGGTCATGCGCCGAGAGCAGCGATGGAAAAACGCATTGGATGCCTCGATCATGCAAATTGCCATTGGCGCGCTGGCAACGAAACACGTCCCTCGCTATCTCGCATGTACATGGTAGCTTGCACGGCGGAGAGTTTGATAGGTGCCGTCCAGCGTGCGTCTGCAAAGATCTCTTGGAAGCTTTCCAGAGCTTCTCCACGATTTCCCTCGAATCCAAGATGGTTGTAACGTGGATTAGCGTTATCGCTCATGCACTCTCAATCACATGTCCAATGCCTGGTGCTTCCCGTGTCAGTGGTCGCAATGTTGGATGCGATGTGATGAGTGTAGTAGGGTTAGAGTTGGGGTCATGTCCGCCAGCAAGACGTCAGTACCTGAACACCTGTACGAGTGAACTGTCTGAGCGTGACCCGGCTACCTCTTTCGAAACACCTCGTACATAGCAACACCCATTTCGTTCGTGCCACCTTGTACTCATGGTGCCTGAGTTCAGTGTCCAGCGTGCTTAGGCGCATGTGACTCGTGAGCAGATGGTGATTGAACGAACTCTCTGTCGTGAGGTGTAGACGTGGCCTCGCGCAAGTAGTCGCAACAGATGCTGGGAGACATACTCTCGCAAGGATAAGTAGGTACTAAAGATAATAATTAGCAACTCCAATCAAAGATGACTTTTACGATTGCTCACCTGCATTGACAGGACTGCGGAAGACCATAGCAGCATCTCCACCACAAAAAGTGCCCACCTGCGTTGACGTCACGGTGGAGGGCTCGATGGAAATCACTCAAACCACGAACACTTGAAGCGGCCGGTCGAGTCAAATGCCTTTCGATACCAACACCAGAAACACCGTCATCTTCCTCGGCATCTTCATCCTCGCTTTCTTCCCAAGGTCAGTACCTAACTACCCACGAGAACGAAAGAATCACTGCCAATATGCTACATACAATCGAACCACCCGCCAGGTAACTAACCCTCAATCCAACAGCGCTTTCCACCTCCTCCTCAAACCAATAACCCTCCCCTTCGACCTCCTTGGAACACCACTCACACCCACCCCAAAACTAAACCTCCCAACCTGCGCCTGCTGCCCACCAGCCTCTTGCTCTACCACCAACAACCCACCACCACCACCACCACAAACAATGGCCTTCACCCAAAAAACCTTCACCCTCCCCTCCAAATCCCGCGGCTGCTACCTCATAACCGACGAAGTCACCCGCCAACTCCCCGAGCTCAAATCCTACAAAATCGGCATCCTGCACCTCTTCATCCAGCACACCTCGTGCGCCCTCAGCCTGAACGAAAACTACGACCAGGACGTGCGCGAGGACATGGCCGACGCCCTGGACCGCCTGGCGCCCGAAGACACCAAAGGGAATTTGTACAGGCACGACGCCGAGGGCTTGGACGACATGCCGGCGCATATCAAGAGCTCGCTGATGGGGGCTAGTGTGAGCGTGCCGGTTACGAATGGAAGGCTGAACACGGGGACTTGGCAGGGGGTTTATTACTGTGAGTTTAGGGCGAGTAAGCATGCGAGGAAGGTGGTGGCTACAATTCAGGGGGAGAAGTTTGAGTAGCTGGGCTTTGGTGTTGTTTGATCATGGATGGAATTCAAGAAGTTTTGATTATCAACTCAGCCTCCAGGGCTAAGTTTTGCTGAATCGTCATTTTCGTCATAGGCAGAGCAGCGTGATGACCTTGGAGAAGGCGTATGTGTGACGTTAACAAGAAAATAATCGCATGCGTATGTACAAATCTACAGTACATTGTATCCCATCTATCGCTGCTCCAAAGGCTTGCCAGTGGCGGACTGGTAGGGCTCAGTAGAGCCAGTCTTTGCGTTCAGGGTCTCGAAGTCAGAGGCAGGAAGAGTTGCCGGGTCGTTGGGAGCCTCGAGAGGGTAAGGTGTGGAGGGCAGGCTCTGGAGGTGTTTGCGGTGGTGCTCGTTGGCCTGGATTTCGTTTAGTATTGCTGCTGGCTAGAAGTGAAGGAACTCGAGCATATCGAGGCCTATGTACTCACGTATGGCACGCCACAGTAAGTGCACGCGCAGATCTGGGGCTTGTCTGTGTTGATGAAGATACGGGGGTGACCGAGAGGGCCTCCGCCTCCGTCGCAGGAGACGACTTTCTTCTGAGTCCAGCGCACGGGCTGCTTGTGAATGAGGTCGATGGCAGCCAGAGGTCTCGGCTGCACTCATTTGTTAGCCAATGCTCTCTCGCTCTACACATCTCTCACCCAAGCGTCCCGAATCCCGCCCTCTTCTATTTCCTCTTCTTCTTTCTTTTTCCTCATCCTCTCGCTCATCCATTGGTGATTCATACCTGATCTTCCATAATCGTCTGCTCGAACCTAGGCCCAACCATAGCCTTCTCGCGCGGCGCCTGGCTCCGGCTCCAGATGCCCTTGCGGTTGGGCGCCTGCATGGTACGCATCTGCTCGCCGGCCTCGACGCTCTCCTGCAGCACGCGGTCCATGCTGCCCTCCGAGGACGTCGGGGTGGCATTGGTGGCCGAGACGGGGGAGCGCGGCTCGCGGGCTTTGGGGTCGTTGGCCGGCACCGGGTTGTCGTTGGCGGTGCTGTAGGCGCTGCGCAGCGCAGGCATGCGCCTGGGCACGGCGCGGAGGGTTCGTGAGAGCATCTTTGGGGGGCGTGTGTGTGTTGGGTGGTTTGTGGTATCGCGATCCCGGTGGGTGAAGTCGCTGGCGTGGAGAGCTTGATGGCGGAAAGCGGCTGGGGCACGGGCCAATGGGGCTGTTTCGTTGCTGCTGCTGCTGCGCTCCAATGGTATTGGACACTTTACACATCATTTCTTGAAAATGAGCTGCATGGGCTTACGTAGGATTGATATACTGGACGCTCTGTGCAACTACATGCCTGATTGGTGTAATTGTTGCAATTGCCCAAACATCATTGTTCTCGATATCCACTTTCAATCCCATCTTTCCAGCCGTGAATTCGATTCAAAATTGACCAAACAGCGAAAACATGGGCAGCAATGATATTATAGTTTCATCCAACACTTCCACCCCAACCCATCTAGCTCAACTCCGCCAACCTGGGAATAGCAGCCATAGCCCCCTTCTTGCCGACCGTCTTCCCAGCAGCCAAAGTAGCAAACTCCAACGCCTCCTCATACCCAAACTCCCCCTCGCCATCAACATGCTGTGCCTTTTTCGCAGCATAAGCTCCCAAGAAAGTATCCCCCGCAGCAGTCGTGTCCACAACCTGCACCTTCTTCGCAGCGACCTTGCCCTGCTTGCCCGACGCCGTGGCGTACATGACGCCCGCACCGCCGAGGGTGATGATGACTGCGTCGCGGACGCCGAGTTGGAGGAAGTGCGAGAGCAGGGGGGTTAGGTCCGCGCTCTCTGTTGAAGCATCGCTGCCGCTGAGGATGTGCGCTTCGCTCTCGTTCATGATCAGCGTGTCGATGTCTTTGTACGAGGCCTCTGGGAGCGGGACGGCGGGCGCCGGGTTGAACATGGTGTGTTTGCCCTGCTGGCGGGCGAGGTGAAGGTTGTGGAGGACCTGTCATGTGTTAGTACAAAGACCATTGTTAAGCCCTCGATAAGAAAGAGGGAAATCGATCAAGTAAAACTTACAACCCGCATCGGAATCTCCAACTGGAAAACCACAACCCCAGCATCCTCAGGGACCAAATCCCACTCCTTCCCATCTCCCTTCTTCGTCTCAGCATATGAATTGTTGGCTCCAGGCGTAAACATAATCCTGTTCTCCCCCGTCTCCTCCTCGACGATGATGTTCGCCGCGCCCGTCGTCTCGCCCTTGACGGTCGTCACGCCGTCGGCGTTGATGCCCTCCTTGCCCAGAGCTTCGAAGTAGTCCCTGCCGAAACCGTCGTCGCCAACATTACCGACCATGGCCACTTTCGTGCCGGCGGAAGCGAGGCGGGCGCAGGCCACCGCTTGGTTGGCGCCTTTGCCGCCGAAGCCGGTCGAGAAGGAGTTGGAAGTCAGAGTCTCGCCGGGGCCTGGGACGCGAGGCGTGCGGGTGATGAAGTCGATGTTGAGGGAGCCGATTACGGCGATCGAGTTGGAAGGCATGGTTTTTTGTTGTTTCAGCTTTGAGCTTTTTCCAGGCAATGATGTTTCCCTTGTTTTGGTTCTTCTTTTGGGCTTTGATTTTTCTTTGCTGTCTTGTTTTTCTCTATTCTTCAAAGGTGTCCTTTTGGTTTTGGGAAAGGATGTGGAATATCTTTATGGGGCAAGAAGGCTGGGGAATTTGTGGGAGAGAGTCAGTTGTGTTCGGCTCCACATCTGGGGTTGGTTGAATATTTCACAAGGTTACATCTGACTAACGCGATTCACAATGACACTTGGATGATATTTGTGAAAGGCTGAGTTCAATTGCCAATGAAGCTATTAAAGCTGTTGAACTCGTTATACCACAAGACATCATCTCCACACGGAGACACTGTTCCAACCTATCAACTCAGCTCCACTACTCATCGCTTCTACTTACACCTCTACCACGCATCCAACGAAACGCAAAGGCAACAACACATCTCTCAGGGCATAACGCACCCACCTTCACCACATGTTGTGACCTCCAGGAACATGAAACCCACCTCTCCCCTCCTCAGCATCCTCCAAGTTCTGCCACTCCGCCGTGCCATACGTGACGTGACTCTCCGCTGGACCAAACGACTCTCTCGACCCAGCAGAGCCTCTCGAGCTACTCGCATTCGAGCGCAGATGTGATCCAATAACGCCTACCCCTCCAACGCTAGCGGTGTGTCTACTATTCCTCGACGAACCAGCAGAGGACGACACCTGCCTTACCGGAACAGCAGATCGAGCATTTACCTGACTCACAGTCGGATCCCAGGGCATAGGCAGCTGAGACTTGACGCGTGGGTACGAGAGGTTTGGCGGGAAGTTGTGGATCGAGTGCTGAGAGGGAGATGAGCGGCGCGATGAGCGATGGCTTTGTCCACTGTTCCAGACTTCGTAGTCGGGTTGTGGCGGAGTTTGTTCGCGCTGGACGTGCGAAAGCTGCGAGGAGTAGCGGGAAATGGTGTTACCCAGTTGGTTTTGGTAGCTTAAGAGTTCAGCAGGGGTCAGACCGACGTTGTAGGCAGGTGAGTGGTTGGAAGTCGAGTTCTTGTCTTCCGGTGGGAAACTCCAGCCTGCATTCTGGGACGTGGCGATGGGAGTTTGGTGGACGAGTCGGTTGTAGTGTGAGTTGTTGTGCGCCGTGCTTGTGTTTCCCGAGCGACTATGGACAGGGCTGTGGCTTCGCAGAGAACCTTGCTGACTGTGAGCTGAGCTTTGGCTTCTCAGGGAGCCTCGATGACTATGACCAGAGCTGTGACCCCGTAAAGAAAGCTGTTGACTGTGCACAGAAGCTGGAAGCTGCATCACATTGGCTCCCTGTAGCGGAGAGAAGTGCTGACTGATCCACGCAGGCTCTCCGTCCATCTGAGGCACAGGCTGTAGAGAGGCATACCTAGGATCAGGATTGTAACTTCCAACATAGCTAGCAGGAGGCGGGTGGCCGTACGCCTCGTCCGGCAAAGGTTGTAGACCTACAGCACTGGGCACGCGAGAGCCTGCGTAGCTCTCTATGTCGGAATCCAAAGCCTCTCTGCGAGACCTCCATTCGCTGTACGTGAGAGTGCCGCAGTGGCCTGGACCGTCGGCAGATATGTACACAGCGGTGTCATGGCTGGGGATTGTGGTGCAAGGGTGCGGCGAGATCCAACCACCGCCGGCAAATCTCGTCTGTTCTGGGTCAGGAGTGATCAACTGAGGAGTTGGAGCCAGAGGCGAGAGTGGTGAGTGACTAGGACAGCGCGTTCC
>Ga0265780_10003197_pt1 | contig 21711 bp, 16 predicted proteins | sample P1T30metagenome_FD_192432 | JGI IMG/M metagenome (GOLD analysis project Ga0265780, IMG submission 192432) | Plant litter microbial communities from East Loma Ridge, Irvine, California - P1 T30 | ecosystem: Environmental > Terrestrial > Plant litter > Unclassified | place: USA: California...
TGTTGATAGTGATAATGAAGATAGCGCGGAGTAGGTTGGTCGTGCCAAGCAAAACTGACCGGGTCGATGGGTTGACCGGGTCGATGATCATTCACGTTACAGCATTCGAAAGAATGTTAAATATAATACTAAAGATGTAGTATATGATATTGTAAATGTCGTGAGGTTAGTGTGCCTTGAAGAAGACGTGTGGAATACAGGATAGCAAAAGTTTGCCGTTGGAGACGTCGTTGTCTAGCTTCAAGCACTACGCTACAAAAGGCATCGCCCACTCGACGTGGCTGGCAACAGCACAACATGAAGTAGATGACTATGAGCAGTCTGGTGCAAGTTGATCCTAGATGCAAGCTGAATACACATACATTTTGTCGCATCAGTAGGGAATGGAATGTCTTTCTAGAAGTCGCAAAAATCTCATTATCATGACTACGGCCCTATATTCATGTAGGGTTACCCAGAACGCCTACATAGACTGATATCGAATCCTACCCATTGCCCATCACTTACTGAAGTACCCCTGATCACCATGATGCCAGAAAGTTACAATATAATGCCCGTACTATCCTCCCTATCGTACCCCACCTGTGAACGCCACGAAAAGAATCGATGCATCTGCCCACTCTACACAAAGAAGGTATCTGGAAGGGTTGAGAGGAGTGCGAAGGAAACAACTGCACCAGTGGCGCCGAGGAGAGGGTAGGCAGCCTTGTTGAGAACGCGGTTAAGAATAGATCGGGGGATCTTCTTGGGACGTTGGGCGATTGCAGCAGCTGCTTGCGTGGTCGCGGCATTATGAATAGGGACAGCGACTGTGGCATCGGCAGAAGCCTTCTCAGTAGCAACCGCAGCTTCCTCGAATACTTCATCACTGATGGCTATTGGCTCTTCATGCTCGAGTACATCGGCCTTGCGCTTCAAGGAGCTGACCGACTCGGGTGTACGCGGCTGTTCCTCTACAATTTCCTCGATGGATACTTTAGTCCGTCGTCCAGGCTGCAGTGGAACTGTACTCTCAACATCTGAAGTAGGCATAGGCGGAGGGGACGGAAGTCGGTCGGCTTGGAACATTTGCCCTGCTGGATAGCCACAGAAGTTGGCCATGGTAGTACGAGAGTGCATGAACTCGGGTGCTGCAGGAGATTCAGGAGTGAATAGCGAAGGTCTGTCACCGAATGTGCCCATGTAGTTGTCAAAATTGAATGCTGTGCAAACAGTCTGATGTCCGAAAATGGGGAAGGAGTCATTCCAGTGCGCGGGCCTCACCGTGGGACGTGGCGGTAGAGGTGGAGCTGCATCGTCGTTGGAAGACACGTTCCCAAGACTAGATGCGTTCATGCTGGGCATAGAGTGATTGACATAACGCTGGGGTCCCAAGAGACCAACTTGTGGTAGGCACTCTTGTGGTTGAGTCGTGCCATCGCTGTTGTAGGCGTCAACACGTGGTAAATACTCTTGTGCAGGCGCATCGTCGCTGCTATAGACATACCGATGTGAAGAGAAAGTGGGTACAGTAGTAGACGCAGGCTCAGTCATGTGTGCGGGGCAGTCTTGTTCCAGAGCCTCATCGTCAGAGTCCTGAATTTCAGCCTCCGAGTCGGATTCCATTTCCGGGTAATCAACGCTTCCAGCCTCACTGTCGAAATCAGATTCAAGGCCGCCGTCAGCTTCGGCGTCGCTAGAGGTGTGAGGCGCTGGAATGTAGAGCTTGGTAGGCTCCTCCTGACTCAAGACTTGGTCCATGATCAGGGTGACTTCTGCCTGTTCGTCTTCTGCAGACTGGCCCGAGGATGGAGAAGAAGAGCGGATGACGAATGGGTCGGTCAGACTGCCTCGACGCTCGGCAATGTCTTCTTCTTCGCTTTCGGGATCGGGGACGGTGAAGCCGGGACAAAAGGGGCGTGAGATTTGGGATTCGAAGACGTAGGTGCGGGCTACAAAGGATTCTGCGGCGGTCAGTGTCGTCAGGCTAGGGAGACTCAACGGAGGATTTACGTGAAGACGTACCCTCGTTGCGGTTGACGTCAGTGCCAAACTGCAGCTCATCACCATAAGAAAGCTTTGTGGAAGTGTATGGTAGTAGCCTCTGACCGTTCAACATGGTGCCATGCATGGAGCCTTGATCGCTGATGTAGACGTCTGGAACGCCGGCGTCGGAGTTTGCTGAGAGGACGGCGTGCTGGCGAGAGACGACGGGGCTATCAATATAGGCATTGTGCGGTGCGGCCATCAGCTTTTTCTTGGAAGCATTACTGGACGCCCGACCAATGGGAAAGGTGGTGCCGAGGGGCAGATCAAACTCGCGGGTCGCGTACGTGTCGTGCCGGCTTGGGTCCCGGAGGACGATACGGAAGACTGGTTAAGTCAGTGAGCCCTGTGTGGAAACATGGTGGGCGGGGGCAGAAGAAGGCTCACTCGAGGCCATGAGGATGCTTATATACCGCCGCAATGAGAGGGAGATGGAAAGAGTCGGCGTTGAGTATAGAGCGTACGAGAGAAGCACGGTGAAGGAGGCAGGCGGGGCGCAGTTGGGTGGGTGGATACAGCCTGTTGAGTGTACCGTTGTATAGAGAGGCGGCAGGGACGATCACTGTTGTAACTCTAACTATGTGGCAAAGAACGTGGAGGGAGAAACAGAGAGTTTGGAGGTGGGTGAGCGTCTACTTGTAATGTTTCACCGTGACCATGAGCGGGGCAGAGAGAGTCGGGAGGTGAGGCAGCGCAATGATGCTCCAGGTCACGGCTGGCTTCCGGGGTACTATCAGCTTATCAGGCTGCATTAGGCTGCAGTGATGCACAGCTGCAGTGCTAAGCGGCTAGTGGGCACCCACTTAGCGCGCCCTAACTGCGGGAGCGTCCCCCACCCAAAATCTGCAGAGGCGCGACTGCGAAAGGCAAACGGACGGCAACTTTTCCACTTGTCGGCTTGATCATGAGTCACGGTGCAACGACTATGCAAATACGGCACGACGACGACCGATAGCACTCACTTCGCACTGTAGTCTAGTATCCTCCATGCACTCCGCCGCCGCCGCCGCCATGGAGACTCCGCGCACCACGGCCAAGCAGCAGGTCGTGGACCGCATCCCCGCGCGCATCAAGCATATTCGATTCGGCATCTAGTAGGGCACCGCCGTGGCAACTGCGCTCGAGGACAGACGCATGCTGATACTCTGCAGCTCCAACCAGGATATCGTGAACCAGGCCGTCCTCGAAGTATCCGACCGCAATGTCTATGACCTCCAGCCCGCCGCAAACAACACCCGCACTCTCACGGCCAATGGGCCCATGGACATCCACATGGGCATATCAAGCAAGGCTGGAGCATGTGGAACCTGTGGTGAGGGCCTCGACAAGTGCAACGGCCACTTTGGCCACATCAAGCTGGCGCTGCCCGCATTCCACATCGGCTACCTTAAACACATCATCGAGGTGCTGAACTGCATCTGCAAGGACTGCTCGCGCGTACTGCTGGATGAGGGGGAGCGGATGAGATACCTGCGCAGCATGCGCCGGCCGGACATGGACACGCTGCGCAAGAGCGCCGTCACCAAGAAGATCCTTGAGGACTGTCGCAAGAAGAAGACGTGCCCGTACTGCCACAGCATCCAAGGCACTGTCCGTAAAGTGCCTGGCCACCCGCTCAAGATCATCCACAACAGATACGATGCCTTCAATCGCTCGACCGCAAAGAACAAGAAGGCCCCGCTGTGCAAGATCGAGTTCGACCAGTCCTTCGACACCGCCAAAGCCGCCGACCCGGACCTGGAAAAGCACGTGAAAAAGGCCATGGACGACATGAATCCGCTAAAAGTGCTCAATCTCTTCAAGAAAATCAAGCCCGAGGACTGCGAATTGCTCGCCATGGTGCCCGAAGGTGCGCGACCGGAGATGCTGATCTGGGAATATATGCCTGTGCCCCCCGTGGCTCTGCGGCCGTCGGTCATGCAAGAGGGAGGTGCGACAGAAGACGACGTGACGAACAAGATCGGAGACATCTGCCACATCAGCAGCATCATACGCGCTGGCCTCGCTCGCGGCTTTCCCATCCAGATCCTGGAGGAGCAGTGGGACTTTTTGCAGTTGCAAATTGCCATGTACATCAACAGCGATGCCCCAGGTCTCAAGCAGCAAGGACTACAAAAGACCATGCGTGGATTCTCCCAGCGCCTGAAGGGAAAGGGCGGCCGCTTTCGACAGAACCTTTCCGGAAAGCGTGTCGACTTCTCTGGTCGTACTGTCATCGGCCCAGATCCGAATCTGAGTATCGACGAGGTCGCGGTGCCGCAGCGCATAGCTAAGAACCTTACTTATCCCGAAAAAGTCACACGATACAATATAGATAAGCTGAGGAGGCTTGTGAGGAACGGCGCACAAAAGTACCCCGGTGCCAATTACGTCCTCAGCGACCAAGGTCCGAATAGAGACCCGGGCAAGATATCACTCATCGCCCTTTCGCGCGTTGACAAGGGCGACCGGCTTGAGGGCGCAGCGAAGCGACTCAAAATCGGTGATGTTGTCGAACGCCACATCGAAGATGGTGACATTGTCCTCTTCAACCGGCAGCCTTCTCTGCACAAGCTTAGTATCCTAAGTCATCGAGCAAAGATACGCCCATGGCGGACGTTTCGACTGAACGAATGTGTCTGTAATCCCTATAACGCCGATTTTGATGGTGATGAGATGAACCTGCACGTTCCACAGACCGAAGAGGCCCGGACCGAGGCCACTGAACTTATGGGCGTCAAATACAACCTCGCTACACCCAAGAACGGAACACCCATTATTGCTGCCATTCAAGATTTCATCACTGCCGCCTACCTACTTAGCAATAAGAACAACTTTTACGATCGAAAGACTTTCTGTCAAATTGTAAATTACATGTTCAACGGAGAGGGCGCGTTCGATCCAGATACAGGCAAGAAACATGCCATTGATATACCGCCCCCAGTTGTATGGAAGCCTCAGGCACTATGGACTGGAAAGCAGGTTTTCAACCTCTTGATGAAGCCTAACAAGCAGTGCAGGGTATTGATCAATCTTGAGGCTGCATGCAAGCAATTCAAGAACACCCCTGGAGAGGCGCCTGATCTCAACGAGAATGACGCCTACCTCGTCATCCGCAACTCCGAGGTCATGTGTGGCGTCATGGACAAGGCTACGGTCGGTGACGGTAAGAAGGACTCGGTCTTCTACGTAATGATGCGAGATTTCGGTCCCGATCACGCTGTCCAGGGGATGAATAGGCTGTCCAAACTTTCCGCCCGATGGCTCACCAACAACGGCTTCTCTCTCGGCATTAGCGATGTCACGCCCGGAGACAAGCTGAACATGAAGAAGCAGTTGCTCGTGCAGGAAGCGTATGCCAAGTGCGACAAGCTGATTAGTGATTTCAAAGAAGGCAAATTGCAACGAGATGCCGGTTGCGACGAAGAACAGACCATGGAAAACAGGATCGGTGGCATCTTGTCTGGTGTCCGTCAAGCAGCCGGTGAAATCTGTTTCGAGGAGCTCAGCAGATGGAACTCACCCTTGCTCATGGCCAAGTGTGGTTCAAAGGGTTCAAACATCAACGTCTCCCAAATGGTAGCTTCCGTCGGCCAACAAATGATTGGTGGTGCCCGTGTCGCAGACGGATTCCAACATCGGACACTGCCTCACTTTCCCAAGGCCGCACGTCAGCCTGCATCCAAAGGATTCGTCAGTAACAGCTTCTTCTCTGGCCTAACACCATCCGAGTTCATTTTCCACGCCATGAGTGGTCGTGAAGGTTTGGTCGATACAGCCGTCAAGACCGCCGAGACTGGCTACATGAGTAGAAGGCTGATGAAATCGCTGGAAGATCTCTCCGCGCAGTATGACAATACCGTTAGAAACTCATCCGGTACCGTTGTGCAGTTTCAGTACGGAGACGACAATCTTGACCCCGTAGACATGGAGGGCAAAGCCAAGCCTGTGCATTTTGACAGAACCTTTTCCCATGCCGTCACATCGACTTGGGACAATGCCGAGTCCAGTCTGACACCGCAAGAGGTACGCGAAATCACAGAGGCGAAGTTAAACACCGAGCGAAACAGGTATCCGCGCTATAAGCTAGACGGTGTGACACAGCTAGCTTACCGCGATACGACCGACGATGGCATCGATCAGAAAGAGTCTCTGCGTGACTTTCTCGATACAGTGCAAGACTACGTCTTTAAGAAAGCGCAAAAGCTCGAACAGACGCTTGCCTGGCTCGGAGTGGTCCAGCCCAATGGTAGAAAAGACCGCAAACAGTCGCCAGCGGATGCAGAAAAGTACAGTCTTGCCGATGGTATCGCAAAGATCTCACACAGCGCGCTTGAAGCTTTCATCACGCTCTGCCTGACCAAATACCATCGTTCTCGCGTACAGCCCGGTCATGCCGTCGGAGCTATCGGTGCCCAATCCATTGGTGAGCCTGGAACGCAAATGACACTCAAGACTTTCCATTTTGCTGGTGTCGCTGGTATGTCCATTACCCAGGGTGTGCCTCGTATCAAGGAAATTATCAACGCCTCCTCCACTATTTCCACACCTGTCATCGCCTGTGAGCTTTCGAACAAGGTTTCCGAGTCCGCTGCACGAATCGTCAAAGCGCGTGTGGAGAAGACATATCTCCGCGACGTGATTCAATATGTCGAAGATGTTTGGCACCCCGAGGGCGCATACGTGGCCATGCGTATCGACTGGGACACCGTCAACAGGCTCTTTGTCGACGTACAGCCTCACGAGATCGCGGCAGCAATAAACGCACACAAGCCGCTTAAATGGGGCAAAGCCGGTGCCCAAGTCCGCATTGCCTCAAGCATTATCCGAGTCGAAGTACCCGATCCCAACTCCGCTAAAAAACGCCCTGTAAAGACGTCACGCAACCACAAGGAGTTTTTCGAGCGCGTCCAACAGGTCAAAGCCCTCATTCCTGATGTCGTCATCAAAGGCTATCCCGACTGCTCCCGCGCCATCATCAAGAAAGAAAGCTCGCCCAATGCCCAAGGCCAATATGAATGCCAGCTTCTCGTAGAAGGCTACGGTCTCCGTGACTGTATGACGACTCCAGGCATAGAACCCTACAATACCAAATCCAACAACGTCATGGAAGTCAAAACCGTGCTCGGTATCGAGGCCGCCCGCGCTACCATTGTTCGCGAAATTGGAGACGTCATGGGTAACATGGACATTGATCCGCGTCACATGCAGCTTCTAGCTGATGTCATGACGTTCAAGGGCGAGGTCTTTGGTATCACGCGCTTTGGACTCCAGAAAACAAGGGACTCGGTACTGCAGTTGGCTAGTTTCGAGAAGACGCCTGATCATCTGTTTGAGGCTGCTGCAAGGGGAAAGACGGATACAATTGATGGTGTCAGCGAGTGTATCATTATGGGGCAGAGCGTCAAGCTCGGTACAGGTAGCATGCAGGTTGTGAGGCCTTTGTATCTCGTGCAGGACGACATGAAAGTGAAGAAGACGCTGTTTGAGGAGGGCTGGAATGCGTTGTAGAGGATTATTTGGTGGTTCGTCGTCATTTTGAGGGATCTGGTGTTTGATACACCCGTGCATTGTCTGGGCGTAATTCTTTTCATATACTTGATGTACTAGCTATTGCTGCATAGCGAGGAGTTTGACGGCCATTTTTTCGGCAACAGCTTCGTCATCGAAGACTGAAAAAAGGAGAATGCGATAAACAGTCTATACTGACTTTTTGCTTACATGTACAGCACATTGTCTTTCCTTTCTCAATCTCGGGACTTTGTGAAACCCAATGTGTATTTTCGTCAACGCATATTCACATCCAGAGATTCACGTCGCTATCTGCGGTCCTTGTAAAGAATAGGGCAGTTTTACTGATGTATCAACAGTAAGATATTGATATCAGCTCAGATGGGTAGTAACTAGGCATGCAATGCTAAACCACTCAATCATGTGACAGCTTGAGGCCCCTTGAGCAGTGACGGTGACGGTGACGGTGAGTGGAGCTCAGACCAATGGGACATGCAATTCATCTCTCGAGAATCTGCAACACAAAGAATCTGCTGCTGCCAATTTGTGCTGTTCGGCCGGACGGTGGCAATATGTTCTTCCATGGTGCCTGCCTCTCTCACTAGCGTAGCAACACAACCCAGCCTCCATCTCTCTCGCATTTGTTTGCACCGAGCCACGGGTCGAGCTTGTTATCCCTATCTTCTTCGACAGTCAGCGACGAGCTACAGCTAGTCCAACTGCGAATTCCAGTACGTGTCCACACATGCCGTTCGAATATGCCAGTCACTGACGCACCCACAGAGCAAGGGGGAAGCACAGCCACCAAGGCATCGAATTGTCCGAGTCAACGCATGGCTCTTGCTGCAGCAGGTAAATGCGATGCAGCAGAGCACGCTGACACAACGGCAGGCGTTGACTGAGTCAACAAGATCACTGAGGCTACCAAGGACGACGCGACTGCTATAATGCGGGCTGAGTCTGAGGAGTCACCCCAAGTCTTGCGAAATCAGCGAACTGGGTCGGTGATCATATAACACAGATAGCTGCTCTATTGGTTGCGGTGAACCGAGTTTGGGAGCCAGTCAGAGCGAAAGCCCACTCGTAGCCCAAACTTGCAACACCATGGCCAATGCAGACAGGAAGTTTCATAATGGTACCGCCCTGATGGACTTTCAAAGTGGAAAAAAAACAGCGGAAATGGACACATCTGATTCTGATTGCAGCAGAAATGGATATGTCTGATTCTGATTCCAAAGGGGAAAGACGGAAGCCTATGCGCTCAATCCAGTACCCAAGACTCATTTGAGAGATGGGGCGATGAAGGCATATGCCTGATTCAATCCAAAAATGGGGCGATGAAGACAAAAAACGTCTGATTCAATCCGATCCATCGAGGAGAGGTCTAGGCCGAAGCCAGTCTCAACTTGATACAAACAGCTACTGTGCCGAAGACAGAGCGGCCTGCGAAGCAAGACGGTCAAAAGTTTTGTGGAGGCTCCCCTGGGACGAGTTCGCATCTTACCGCGATCCGGGGGTACGGACGGAGAAGTACTCTGTTCGCCAAGACGAACTCATGTATGGTAGAACATCTATGTAGCGCACATAGACCTGCCAATGTCTATTTTGTATGCTAGAACACTGGATGCCAATCGTGGATAGCGTTCCAGGGACATGAGATATATATTGGGAATGACATGTAGATGTTCGAGTATATAAAGAGAGCTTCAATATCACAGCCTATCAACTAAACCCCCTACATGCGCCTAGTCAAGAATTGAAAATCCAAAGGAGAAGAAAAGAAGACATGTTCAGCATGAGACATTAACACGAACTAAGCCAAGGCGCCCATGGGGTCCCAAAGCTCCAACATTCGTGGCTTCTGCTCCAGCACCTTCTTGACCGTCGAGCTGACAACGCTCGGGTCAACAACAGCCTGATAGACAAACTCATCCATCCACGCATCGCTCATGACAAAGTAGCCCTTGTCGCCAGCGCGCTCGCTCCAAGAGTTCTCCACCCGCCAGCGCACAGGCTTACCGTCAACGACATGGACAGCAGTCAGCACCATGGCATGAGTCATTTGGCTCTCGCCAGTCTGCAGGCGCTCGGCCTTTGACATGCCAAGCTTGATGTTGAAGCCCAGCTCGTACTCGTACAGGCCCGTGTCCATGATGCCCTTTGTAGAGTCCGAGTACTTGCCCACGTCGGAGCCGAAGAAGACGGGCATGCCGCGCTTGAGCATGGCGATGCAGGCGTCCTTGATAGTCTTCATGTCGACGTTGACATAGGTTACCGGGCGGCCGTTCCAGACATTGCCGAGGCGCTTGACGCTGAGCAGACGGTTGTATGGGTTGCGCGGGTCGTTGACGAGCGAGAAGAGGGAATGTACGTCTGTGCCGGAGAGGGCTCGCATGGTCTTGTTGTCTGAGAGCTCCTTGGCGAAAGCGGTGGGACGTGTGCGGACGGTGCAGAAGTGGCCGTCTTTGTCGTAGTATTCCCAGGTAAAAGGCTTTGTGGAGCAAGGTGGGGGGCCGAGCATCAGCGTTAGGATGAGATGGATCTCACGCAGCATCCTCTCCTTTTCACCCGCAAGGGTTGCTTTGATTACCTCGGGTTGAGCGTTGCTGGAGGCAATGTGACGCAGGCGAACTGCGTCTTCACGCAGCTTGGTGGTAATCAGACGGTCCATGGTCGACGAGTTTGCCGCGTTGAAGGAGTCTGGGTACAGCGACTGAGGTACGAGTCCGTACTTCATCACGAGATTGGCTACCATGTCCCATTGACCACCGTCACCAACGGGGCTAGCCATCAGTGCCTGTACTATCCGGCTATCGATATCTTCGCTCTTGGTGTCAAGTATGCTCTCGAGGAAGTAGTTTGCCTTCTCGATCTTGTCCCAGTAGAAGAGGTATGACTGTGATAGCTGGAACTCGGAGAGCTTGTATTTTTTCATAATGGCGACGCGGAAGACGTTGGTCGAGGCAAAGAGCCAGCAGCGTCCAGAAGAAGCTTGATTGGTGACTGGTGAGCCCTCAAAGGGGATCTTGATGTTGAACTTCTGAGTATCGGAGATGACCGCCGATCGCGACGAGAGGACGGCGTTGGCGGGGTTCGAGCTGAGGGCTGCGAGAGCGAGGCGGTTCTATAATGTGTAAGTAATGCAAAAGTAATGCATATGTTGAAAGCAGCGTTGTTGCCGTTGTACCTTTGGGTCCTCCATAAGCTCCTTCTCCCACTCTGACACTGACGCGGCGGATACATCTTGCTGGTACTTTACACCAGGAGTATATTTGGGAGCTTTGTACGTCAGTATACGAGCACCGAGCACCCTTCTTTAGCGATATAAACATACCAGGTTCTCCTCCCACGACAACGAAGCCGTCCTTCTCATTCATCGGCCGATCATCCTTCATGTTGAGCGCTTGAAGCCGCTCCATCAGTTTCTCATTGACGGTGGCTTCGCACGGCCTTGACTGGTTGGCGCCCATGATGAAATAGCGGTGAATACTTGTTGGTCGATTGTACAGTGCCTCAAATGAAGCTATCGTGGTGTGTAGTCAGACCAGCTGTCCATCAAGGTGTAGGTCGTTATCGGGCTTATCGGGCCACGCGTGCAGGGGTCTCGTGGTCCGTCGTGGCAGCCCCACATAGATCAGATGGCTGGGGAAGGCACCATCCGCCTGCCCTTCTGGGCGCATCTGTACCAGGTGTGACACTTGCACGGATGAGATTTAGTGCATCCTTCAAGTTTGACAGCTTGGTGCTACCAACAAAAGAGACCTATTTTTGAGCCACAGTAGTCCTATTTGAACGCCAAAAGTCGGAACAACTCCAGACGTTGCGCTGCTCTGCGGCCAATGCTTCGTCTCAGCCACGGGACCCCGCTGATTGCGCCCTGCCTCCACTGCCCAGCTGTCATGGGCAGGAGACCCAGCTTTCCGTGACAAAGTCAAAATGTTAGGGCGGTGACCATCTCTTCACAACTTGTACGACTCTCACAACGCATATCCATCTTTCTGTTCGCTCATCGATGGAGTTGACGCGTCGTTGGCTCCCGTTACGCGCGTTCCCCAACAAGGAAATGAAGATGTACAGGGACCGAACGCTCGTTTCATGAGGCACACAGGCGCTCCCCTGAGTTCAGGCCTTATAGTTCGACCGCAGTTGCGGCGCATTGCGGAACTTCTACATTTGCAGACATTGCAGCATCTCCTGCACAGCCTTGTCAACTCTGACATATCTTCTTCTCTTCTTACCCATTACTCATTGTTTCGCCATTTCAGCGTCGCACCTGGTACTTTTACTGAGCAGGCATCTCCATTATACCCTCCCACACATCATGGCCGCCCCACAACCGATAATATGGAAGAAGCGCATCCTTGTGCCTTTCTGGATTGTGCGAATATGCATAATGATCCTTATCATTGCAGCATATGCATACACGCTGCGGACCCTGAGTGACTTCGACGATGTCGTCCAGCCGGCTGTAGGGTAAGTTGGTGACGATAATTGCGCATGCGCATAGGCTGACCTTTAGAAGATCTGTCATTGTCTTCATGCTCTTCATTGTCATCGTGCTGTTGATCGATGTACTCGCCATACTCCTCTTCCTTCGAGACGCGCTGAAACCGGGAACCTTCCTTACCATGAACTGTTTCCAAACGGGCTTCTGGGGTGGCGTTCTAATCATGGATTTTGTCTCCATTGGCAGTGGCTCAAGCTCTGTCGGCATCGGATTCAGCATCTTCGTCTTGTAAGCTCAGAGCCATCGCAGTTTTTTTTTGACAGCGCTGATGTGTCGTAGCATGACATTTCTTGGTTTACTCATCTACTCGATCGTCGGGTTTCGTCGCGCGAAGGCGGCTGCTCAACGAGGCACATATGCGCCAGCGCTCAACCCAGCGGCTGTACCACCAAATCCGTATAATTCTCCCTACAACAGTGCACCTGATTATCAGCAAAATACGGCATACCATTCCCAGACACAACCTCAGGTCGACATGCACGATCAATACCTTCCCCCATACCAGTCTGGTGCAGCAAGCGATTATTTCCATCAGGAGCCCATGAAGCCCGCTCATATCGTGTAAAGAGGGATACGGAAGAAGATGGAGACAAATAGCGTTCTAAGAGATGGGGGAATAGCGATACCAGGGTGTTGCGGCGTTGATACCAAGCCTACGTACTGGCTTATTCACTTATTGACCGTATACAGACTAATCAATAAATGTGTTTAATCCCTCAAGCTTCTAGTCTTGGATATTTTACTAACAACACGTACTCGGGACGCGGCGGGTAAAAGAATAGATAGTAAATGCCTCGTGCTAAAGTGGTATACGACGGAGAAGTAGTCGCATCTGGTAGGTCTAAAGTCCGGTGCCTGGAGCTATGCAAGCAATCCTTTCTCAATATCCGAATTATCGGAACTGGACCAGTCCATGAATGAAGTCGCACCATGTCTACACGTGTGAACGGACATATAAGCGCACCATGCCAATTCGGATAGCACCTACCGAGAGACTAGGATCGATTGGGAAGTGACTCCTTCACGAGACTAGGAATGTTTCCCCACCTCGGAGGTCCACGTCCACTCACAGTCCAAGGTCCCGATTTGCGGCCTGTCACGGGTTTGCTCGTTTAACGCATGGAGCAATAAGATTGCTGCTATCCACAACGTTGCAGCTTGGCTGCGACGTTCCTGTGGCTGTGCGACTAAACCTTGGCTCGACAACGCCGTTTATTATGCTGCAAAAAATCGCATGATCCCTGACTAGGATTGAATCCTAGTGCATGGGGAGGGAGGATGGTTGGTGTATAAACGTCCAGCATCTGCTGTCTCCAAACAGGCACGCTCAGCAGTCTGCAACATTCCCTTCGTTGTTCAATCCCCGGTGATTTTCTGTCTCACCACGCCTTTCGTTCCATCAAGATGCGTTCATTCATTCTGATCGCTGCTGCGGCGTCCCTCGCCCAAGCAGTACGCATTGTTCAGTCCAATGACGACGGTTGGTCAGAGGCTAACATTCGAACTTTCTTCAACGTCTTGGACGCGGCGGGTCACGAAGTTGTTCTCTCAGGGCCTGCTGAGAACCAGTCTGGTAAAGGTTTGTTGTCCCAAAATCACAATCACACACATACTGATCGTGACAGGTTCATCCGACGCGGCACCTACAGTTGTTGATGCGGATGGTTGTATTCACGCATCTTGCCCACCCGGAAGCCCTCCAACAGGCGCCGACCCAAAGGATCCCCGTTTGAACTACGTCAACTCCTTCCCAGTTACTTCAATTAAGCAAGGCATCGAGGTCACTGCGCCTGCGCTATGGAATGGCGCAAAGCCTGAGCTCGCTCTCACTGGACCGAACGTGGGAAGCAATATCGCCATCCAGGCACCCTTCTCTGGAACTATTGGCGCGGCTACTTTTGCAGCAAAGACGGCCCAAATCCCAGCCATTGCCTTCTCCGGTATCACTGGAGACCCCACTGGATTTGATCAACCTACGCCTTTCCACAGCAAGATCTACGCCGATCTTGCTCTCAACGTCACCACGACCATTGTCAACAGTGGAGCGCCTTACCTCCCCGCGAACACCTGGCTCAACGTCAATTTCCCCGCTACATCCGAGACCAAATGCAGCGATCCCAGCCAGTTCAAATACATTTTTACTCGCATCAATGTTGGTCTCTTCAGTGCCAAGGATGCAGACTGGTGCGGTAGCACGCGTCTGCCATGGGAGGCGGATGTCATCTTGCTCAAGGGTAGTAACTGCTATGTTACCATTAGCCCTGGTGACGCAAACGACAAGACGACTGTCAATGATGCGGCTGTTCAGATGCAGATTATCAACAAGCTCAAGCCGATTCTGTCGTGCTTGCCATAGGGACCGCAATGATAGCGTTCACGGGGTCAGGAGCCTCTCCATGTCGTCAATAATGAACAGTACCAATTTTATTTATTCACTAGAAGAGCCCCAGTGATAGTTATTCTTGGATTTGATATAATTCGCATAAGAGCACGTGAGCTGATGAGTCATTCACAGCCCCCCAGCTGAGTCAAAGTGAAGGCTTCTCCCATCAACACCAGTCCCATTTCAACAATTCAGTTAATCTCTGGTCCATCGTCGACGTCGACTGCAAGACATTTCCATCAACTCCCCAGCCGAGGTTCGCACCAAAGGTCAAACCATCACCCAAAGAACCACCCATCAATACCCATTATGAGCCCATCTCCGACTCCTAACCCCGACAAAACTTCCTCACCACCCCACCCCCAACCCCTAGCCTCCCGCATGAAATCCTACGAATCCCAGCACGACCACAGACTCCCCCTATCCACGCCCATCATCCTCCGCCTCGACGGCCACGGCTTCTCCCGCTTCACCTCTCACTTTGCGCGCCCCTTTGACCAACGCATCCACCTCGCCATGGCGCGCACCAGCAGCGACCTCCTGTGCTACTTCGCCTCCGCCACGCTCGCATACACGCAATCTGACGAGATCACACTCGTATTCCCCTATGGCATTGGACTCTTCAACTCGCGCGTCCAGAAACTCGCTTCTATTGCTGCTAGCTACTGCTCCGTACGCTTCAACAAGCATCTGACTGCTGCCGTGCTGCACGAGCTTCCCGAGCCGCGTGTCACGGGTGACGTGGACGAGTGGCTGGGAACGGCGCATTTCGATGCCCGTTTTTTTTTCGTGCCGAGCGTCGAGGAGGCGCTGAATAATCTCATCTGGAGATGTCGGAATGATGCGGTGAGGAATGCGGTTGGTGCGTTTGCGAGGACAATGTATACGACGCCCGAGATGCATGGGAAGAAGACAGATGAGTTGATCCATATGATGCTGGAGGAAAAGGGCGTGAGGTTTGAGGAGGCAGTACCCAAGTGGGCGATTGAGGGCTGTTTGATCAAGAGGGAGCAGTATGAGCACGAGGGTGTGAATATGAAGACGGGGGAGAAGGAGAAGACGTTCAGAACGAGAACACGCATGGAAGAGAGGGGTGTGAGAGAGTTTAGTGATGAGGGATTGAAACTGGTTACAGAAAAGTACTGGTAGTCGAAGGCAGATACCTGTAGACACCAACTACATTAGTGAATAATATGGAATAAAGAACATTTATGGGATTTCATGTAAAATGTTAGACTACATGATATAACACCGCCCATATCGACAAAAAATCAAGCAAGGAGCTCTGTTATTGTCTATCCACTTCTACTCCAGAAGCAAAAAAAGATGGGGCCTGACCGGGATTCGACTGTACGTTTATTAGAAATTTGTACAACATCGAAACTTGTTGGGTGAAAACTTACACCCGGGGCCTCCTGCAGAATAGGCGATGAACCCAAAGCAGGAATCATACCACTAGACCATCAGGCCAGACGTTAAGAGAGTCTTATTCGATGAGAAACAGTGGGCTTTGGTAAATAATAATGTTAGGTATTGTGGGGTGGCTTAGTACTGCATTGAGGGGTGTGGGCATAAGCGAAGTTTACCGACAGCCGGACCGTCACAGGCTCCCCTCTCCCCACCTTACACATTCTTCTAACACGAGATCTTGGCGTCGGAGTCGTTTCCGGCTGTGGTCTTTGTTCATTGGAGTTCCTACGGTTCATGTGCATATGCATCCGTGTCATTGCGCGGTCTTCTAGGTTGCGGTTATGACGAGCGAGTCAGGGGTACATTTCTAACATGTGCATGGCAACTATCTCGCTTTTTCTTGGCTGCGAAACGATGCAACAACACATACGACTGTAACTTCTAACAACATCTCATCTGATATCCTGACGTGTGCACTTCTTACAACCCAGAACTTCGAGCAATAATAATAAAATTGAGTAGCACCGGTTTGGACTTTTTTGAACTTATGATACCCCCTATAGCAATATAAGATCAAAATCACAAAACTGAGTAGAACTTCCAACTCCGCGCTTGAATGAATATCATTGCGACAGAATATGCCTGCCAACATAATCAATCTATCCACTTGTGCCCCCGGCAATAATAACCCAGTCATGTTAAGTCAAGTCCAATTCTTCAACAGCGCTCTCCCTCCATTTCCGTCTATCTTTGCCTTTCAGAACAGGCTCTGTTGCATCTTCTCCCACCTTCTCAGGACTGTCTACGTCTACAAAATCCCAGGCACCAGGTACGCTCTTTCGCAGAACTATGGCGCGTTTTTTCTTCCCTCGTGCTTTCCATGCTGCTGATGGTGATGTCCGGAATTGCTGCTGGGGTGAGGTGGATTTGTGACTTCGCGACGAAGGTGAAGAATGTGTCTGTGGAGGAGATGTCGGCGCCGTGGCTAGCGGTTGCTGTTGGGGCTCTGATACGCGCTCAAGTATGGGTGATGATAGATCTGTCAAGTCAAGTATATCGACTTTTGGAGATGGCTGTCTCGATTTCGTTGGCGCCAGACGTGGTGATGTAAGATCCAGGGTGTCCAGCTCAGTAGGTGCAGATGTGGTTTTGCTGAGACGGGGCGAGGTACGGCGAGGTCCAAAAATTCCCTTCGCGCTCTTCTTCTTAGTCGATCCGGAGCTTGCTGAGGATATCGATCGTGTAGATGTGTTTGAGGCATTCGATGAGATGGATGTCAATGGAGGGCGTACCACAGATGATGCAGCGGTCTTTACCGCGGCTGCGCTGTCATTCTGATGGTTTTTTGCCACAACTGAGTCTTCTGACAAGGAGAGTGTTAGATCCAGCGTGTCAACCTCTTCTGATACGGAGCGAAGTCGCGGTGGTGGAGGAGCCGGTTGGGCATTGAAGACTGGGGTTGCGCGTCGAAGCTTGGTTGGTGTCACCGATGCTCGCCATGCATCTAGTGTAGACTGCATCGACTTTCCAGAAGGTACATCTACGAATGCATCGCGCGATGCTCTTGTGGTCGGTGCGTCTTTGGTCTGCCGTGTCTTCGCTTTCTTCGCGGGAAGCCGTGAAGGAGAAGGACGTGCGGGCGAATCGACTAGGTCCAGTATCTCTATGGAGCAAGGAAGAGGGGGTGTCGAAGGCCGATCGAATATGGTGCTGGTATCTGCAGGAAGTGTCCTCGAGCGCTGGATCGGGGCACGCCTTCTCCGCTTAGTTACACTCGGAGGCAGCTCAATAGGCGCTGGAGAAGATGATTTCTCGCGTTGTGGTTGCGGTGGTATCTCAGTTCGAGTCCTCACTGGAGACGGAGACGATAGATCTAGCACATCCTCTTGTGGTTGTAGCGTGGGGCGAGATGGTGGTAGAGGAGGATCAGAAACCTTTTCTTGTGACTGCGCAAGAGCTCGCGCCAACCTCAAGCCAGGTTTGGTAACCTTTGCAAACGTCTCAATGCGAGCCTGTGGCTGGTCCTTGGCCGTCTTCCGTTTCGCTGCAGGCTTAGGTTTTGGTGCAGCATTACCAGACTCCTGAGGTGTTGCTGCACGCTTGGGCTTTAGCCTCGTTTGTCGCCCTGCTTCCCAGTCTTGAACTTTGAGGGGAACGCCAACCTTCACAAACGTCTCCATCACCCATATCCGCGCATCCTTGGTAGGGTCAAATTTGGTCGGTCCCCGTTTCTTTGGACCATCCTCATCCAGATCATCGTCAAGATCTGCATCTCCTCCCGCTTGTTGTGAGCTGGGTGGCGGTATATCTACATCATCATCCGGGTCTTCTTTGCTCAAATCGATCTTAACGAGTTCGATGGGCGTGAAGCTTACCCGTAGCTCTGTACAATTATCAGTAACAGGGTGTTGTCGTTTTCCATGAAGGCCCTTGACCACAAGTGACTCGTCTTCTTGTATTGCTTGAATGTTGGTGGTAGGTAGTTGCTCACACTGTTCGGCGCGCATTCGTAACTGACGGACAACCATGGAGGGGGCAAGACTGCGGATAAAGTGCTTCGCGCCCTCTAATTTGATCCAGTCGAACGCATCATGCGTAAATTCACGTAGGCCCGGGAAGTCCAGGTCTTTGTCCCAGTTGATAGACCGACGCAATTTGTCTAAGCCAGACTGATTTGAGATTGCCGGATGCGTATAGTATCCAAGAATGTCCAACCGTGGGAAGTCATCCGGAATGTTGAGGGAACTGTGTTTGCGTTTGAATAGCTTGCTTTCGTTCGTCTTGAGCTCGTGTTGTAGCCGCTGTTTCCACTCTGACATAGCCCTAGAGTCGTTCTTCGGAATCCTGCACAGCTCAGCGCCAAAGCCTGCCTTTGCAGCCTCGCATGCAGTCTTAGGCCCACAGCCTGGTATTCCTTCCGGTACATAGTCTCCACCGCTCATCATGGCGACCAAGATCATCCCCTCGCGGTCCAGCCCCGATTGCCCGTTCTTGGTCTCAACCGCATCGTAGACGTTCACGTGTGTGGGCGTGGTTCCCGACTTCTCCGGAGACCAGTTGCGTATTGTGATGCCGCTTCCAAACATGAGGGTATCAACATCCTCACTAAGCACAGCATCAACGATCCCCTCTCTTTGTAACAATGCGCATTCTGCTTCTGCCTCGCCGGGTGCAAGATGTATAGGGTATCCGAACTGCTTCAGAAGCTGCTTTGCGAGGAATTCGGGAATGGAAGCGACATTGGGTCCAGTTCGTTTATTACGCTTGAACGGAGGTTTGTTTGGTCCGTCAAAAACGAAGATGGGGTGTATAGCGAGGGCAATCAATCGAAGAAGGCGGTAGTAGAATGTTCGCAAGGCCGGGTTAGTACCGCCTGACAGCTGTCAGCGCTTCCTATCGCATGTATTCCCACATACGCGCCTACCTTTGCTGGCCTGGATCTGGAAGAGCCATATGGAGGTATCAATAGCAATGCGCAGCGGTCGGCCAGTCTCTTCGAACTTTTCGACAGCAAGTTTGGACAAGGCTACGCGCCTGCCTGGGCCGATTTCCTTGTAAATACTGCGCAAATTAGTACTCGATACCGCGAGATGAAATGCGCAACCTACCCATGAATACCCATCGCAAATCCGTACCCTGCGTTGGATCGCCTGCAGGCTTCCTTTGTTGGTGATGTTGCGCGCAGCTACTAGTGATTAGATAGTTGCTAGGACGACGGCGCGCATCCCGTCCCGCATGTCACGGATGCACGTCTGTTTCCCCACCATGATCATTCCTATCGCACTAACAACTTAGACATCCCTTCGAACCATTCCAAAACCATGGCGTCCCGTGGTCGAAGCGCTGTCGCAGGCGAAGGCCCTCATAGCGATCGCAGCTACGACTCCAGCCCTGACCCCTTGGCGCTCTCCTTCAACGACAACACTCCGGCATCACGACGCAAATCCGTCGCAAGGAATTCAATGACGGCCAGCTCGCCGACAAAGCAGCGCCGTAGACTGGAAGCGTCCGAAATGATGTTTTCGTCGCCGTCAAAGTCGATGATCATAAGCACACCAAAAGGGCCTGGCGCGAGTCCCTGGCGCATCAAGGTCACCGTCCAAGCCGAACCCGGAATCGACGAAGAAAACGCCGAGTCGCCATCAGTGAAGCGCGTGACGAGAACTAAAACAACAACCGTACCATTAAAGGACCACGGCATGTCTTCACCAGTCAAACGCCCCCGTGGACGGCCGAGGAAGTCGGATATCGCCGCCTCCCCACATCCCAAACCGAAGCCCAAGCGCAAGGGAACGCCAGTCAAGAGAACAGCACGATCTAGATCTCGAGACATTGGCATGAGAGCTGGAGAGTCGAGCGCCGACGTGGATACTGACGTACCCCCTAAGCGGCGGAGGGGCCGTCCCAGGAAGAGCGTGCAGCCACAAACTGAGGACGACGATATTGTTGTGGACGAGCCTATTCGAGACATCACCCCTGCACCCTACTCAAGCTCAGTGGCAGGAGACTCGAAGAAGAGCGCGCGCTTCGCAGATACCTCTAACCCTGCACCACGAATGTCGTCCGTGGAAACCCAAGACACACCTGTTCGAACAGCATCAGGAAAGAATCTGCGAGCTCGGAAAGGAACCCCACATGCAAACAAGGTGGTCCTAATCGAGTCAGAAGAGGACGGAGATAGCGAGGTGCTCACGCCAACTAGTGAAGAAGAGGACCACGCCTTTAGAACTAGCCAAGATCGTTACGTCTCCGAAGACCACGAGGGTAGCCTCCTCACGCCAAGCGAGACCTCTGCACACTCAAGTGACGGAGGCGATGATGTAGACGGCGATTACGACGACCAAGTTCCAGACGCTCAGGAATACGAAGATGAGCCCGGAGAACAGGATGCTACCACCAAGTACGCCTTCGATGAAGGCACGACGAGGATGCCAGATGACACGACTGTCCTCAATAGCGAGCACTTTACCATGATCTCGTTTGACTCATTGCGCAGCAACGGACAACGGAGCAGCCCTCTACAACCCGAAGGAACACAAAATACTAGAGCTGCAGCCAGCAGTTCAAAGCTTAGGAACGAATACCTGAGACCATCTTCATCTGAGCCTCCGAGTCACGAAGAACAGGCACCACCGCCATCACAGGGCCTCACTGTTGATGCGGCTATCAGCTCAGGACGCCCCAAGCTATCACGTCACGTGACCCCTGCCTTGGACGCCGAAATCCCAGCAGCCCCACCCGCCGCTCCTCGGTCTTCTGCCTCAAAGTCACAGAGTCCGGGGCTCGGCCGTGCGGTAACTGCTGGTGTGGCTTTGCAGGGTCTGCTAGATCCTAGCAGACTTACACCGGAGGCTTCACAGAAAGCGCTTGACGAGAACCGCGACCAGCTAGACGATCTTTTCCGAGGTTTCAGCGAAAGTACACGAAAGGAGCTCCAGGCAGGCCTGCGTCTTGGGGAGCAGCTTGCAGAGGGTCAGACGAAGGAGGCTAGCCCGCCCCTTCCTTCGAGTCCGATTAGAGGACAATCCAAGACCGCCCCCAAACAAGGTGTGTTCCGAACACGACGAAAATACAGCCAATCGCGTCTTCTTACACCAGAAGATCAGGATCATGTCATCACACCGGCAGAGCCCACGGCCACAGCCGACGTCCAGTACCCGACCTTGAACGCCGATGAGATGGAAAGCGCACCCTTAAGTCCTGCGCGAAGCGAAAACGAGATGAGCTGGCGAGTCGACACTCCTTCACGTGCAGCTGTAAGCGCATCACATGCGAACACTGAAAACGCTGGAGACGACGCAAAGGAATTAGACTCTGCGCGGCAAGACGACTACGGTGACATCTGGCAAGAGGAGGCTAGCCGCCCGTCCAACTTGGAAGGGGAAGCGCCAGCAGA
>Ga0265780_10003199_pt1 | contig 21707 bp, 23 predicted proteins | sample P1T30metagenome_FD_192432 | JGI IMG/M metagenome (GOLD analysis project Ga0265780, IMG submission 192432) | Plant litter microbial communities from East Loma Ridge, Irvine, California - P1 T30 | ecosystem: Environmental > Terrestrial > Plant litter > Unclassified | place: USA: California...
CGTGAAGCCATGTATGGTCAAGGCGAGTCCTCATCTGGGCATGCTGCGGCGCGGACCAAGCTTTCATCGAGCCGGCAGGAGAAGATAGATGAGATAAGACGGGAAGAAGAGCATAGTCAACGACGTCGTAGTGTGAGTTCGGAGAGGACTCTTGTACCCGATCAGCCACCACCACGATATGAGGACGTTGTTCGAGACGACGCGAGACGCGCGTGAACTTTTCGATCGGTTCCTTTGTATGTCCTGCTCAAATTTCAATATAGTAATACGCCTTCTTTGTTTCCACTCTCGACCATTATCCACAGCTTGGAGCATGCATTGTTGCGGCTGCTACTCCCAAAGCGTGATCACCTGCATGCATTCTCTTGGACACTGCAGGAATTGCGTACTCAGCCCCCTTCCACGACTTCGAACGCCTTCCAGATACAGCGAAACAAACAATCAAAGAGCACTGGTCATTCGTCGCCCTAACTTGGGGCTGGTAGTACCTGAGACACTGTACCACCTATGCAAGCGGCCCTGTTAAGGCTTTGACAATTTTCTTGAGCAGAGCTATAGCTGGCCAGTCAACTTGACATAATGCTTTGTTCTGAAACAAAGACGCGAGCACCGCTCTCGGACAGTATCGTCGACTACCGAGTCCGGCTAGACTCGTTCTCGAGGAGTGACTTCGAAGTGTTTGAACGTCGCACTTAATTCTACTTGTGCGCAGTGTTGGTCTGTAGCCGCTTGCTTGTCCATTGCCGCTTCCTGGCATCGTCTAGAATACCACGCGTTCCACGTGTACTCCCCAGCACCAGGCCCGCGTCAAGATTCCCACGTACGTACGACGTAGTGTGACATTGGGCAACATTATTCGGTTCGTCGATCCGTGGATTTGCAGGATTGGGACGTTGCCCATTCCTCACTGCCTAATCCGGCTTTCACGATCGAACGTCACTTTGTTCCGCCTTCCACTTTCACCTGTAGGCCACGATGCTGCTCACGCGACCCAAGAGGCCCTGCCGTGTTCAGCGCGGTGTCGTGCCGCCGTTTGTACTCACCCACAAACGATAAAACCCTTCGTTCCCCCAAGCGCTTCTCTCCATATAACCACAACCGCCCTTGCATACCACGACTACATTCCAACCCCACGATACCTCAACCGATTGAGGCTTAACCATTCCCTTGCTTACAAGTAAAGCTTAATCACTAGCACCATGCCCTCCTGGGCCCCTTCCGCTGTGCGCCGCGGCGATGCGCACTCGCGTATCGAGGCGCCGGTCACGATGCGCGGCTATCTCCTCTGTGTCTTCGCGGCGTTTGGTGGAATCTTGTTCGGCTACGACTCCGGATACATCAATGGCGTCCTTGCCATGGACTACTTCAAACAGGAGTTTGGAAGTGAGTGTTAACCACGGGCGCTTATTCTGATAGGAAATCTAACACTAAACAGGCCCATCCACTGACAAGCTTGCTTTCAATGGCCGTCTGTACACGACTTCCCAGCAGTCGTTGATTGTGTCGATTTTGTCGGCGGGTACCTTTTTCGGCGCACTGTTCGCTGGATCTCTCGCCGACTGGATTGGACGCCGCTCCACTATCATTGCTGGATGTGGTGTCTTCTCGCTCGGTGTCGTCCTCCAAGTGGCTTCAACCACTATCGCGGTCCTCGTTCCTGGTCGCCTCATCGCTGGAATCGGTATCGGTTTCGTTTCGGCTGTCATTGTTCTGTACATGTCCGAGATTGCGCCCAAGGCTATTCGCGGTGCCATCGTTTCCGGTATGTGACACACCATTTCAATCTACAGACGACATACGCTAACTAGATTCCTAGGTTACCAATTTTGTATCACAATCGGCCTCCTCCTAGCTGCTGTCGTCGACAATGGCACTAAGGACCGTATGGACAGCGGCTCTTACCGTATTGCCATGTCCATGCAGTGGCTTTTCGCCATCATCCTCGCTACTGGCTTGTTCTTCCTGCCTGACTCTCCTCGTTGGTACGTCAAGCGTAACCGTCACGATGACGCTGCCCGCGCCCTCAGCAGGCTCCGTGGCCAGCCCGCCGACTCGCAGTACGTCAAGGATGAGCTCGCTGAACTCGTGGCCAACTACAAGTACGAGATGACCCACATGCAGGCAGGCTGGATGGACTGTTTCCGTGGCGGCTGGAAGCCCTCGAGCAACCTCCGTCGCGTTGTGCTCGGCATGACTCTGCAAATGATGCAGCAATGGACGGGTGTAAACTTCATCTTCTACTACTCGTCCACGTTCGCAAAGACGGTTGGCATCAACAACGCCTTTGTCATCTCCATGATCACCACCGCGGTCAATGTCTGCTCCACGCCTCTCTCCTTCTGGGCTATAGAGAAGCTCGGCCGGCGTTCGCTCCTCATCTATGGCGCCCTTGGCATGCTGATTTGCGAGTTCATCATCGGTATTGTTGGCAGCGCCACCCCAGAGGGCAGCAAGGCGGCTTCTACCTGCCTGATTGTGTTTGTGTGCTTCTACATCTTCTTCTTCGCCACGACCTGGGGCCCTGGCGCCTGGGTCCTGATCGGCGAGATCTTCCCCCTACCCATCCGCTCCAAGGGCGTAGCTCTCTCCACCGCGTCGAACTGGTAAGTCCTCTCCAAACCCCCCCTCTCCCTCCAACCCCACACTAACACCAACAGGTTCTGGAACTTCATCATCGGCTTCATCACGCCCTATCTCATGAACCCGACCGACGGCAACCTCAAGACCAAGGTCTTCTTCATCTGGGGCTCCACGTGTACCCTCTGCGTCTTGTTCGCTTACTTGTTCGTCCCCGAGACAAAGGGCCTCAGTCTGGAGCAGGTCGACCGCATGCTCGAGGAGACGACGCCGCGCAACTCGGCTAAGTGGGTCCCGCACTCGACGTACGCGGAGCACAACGTAGAGGTCAGCAGTATGGAGACGACAGACAAGGCGGGCGCGCACCCCCAGGTCCGCGAGCACATCTAGACAAGGCTGCGAAACCTGTGGTTCACAAATTTCTTTGACCGTCTGGGTTAGGTGCGTGGGATTTGTGGGTCTGTGGGGTTCATGGGCGCGGCGCAGGACGGGGTCGTTGTTGTTGCCTTTTCTTCGGGATAGGAGCGGCGATCTTGCATGTGCTGCTTCGGCATTGCTTGCGTGGGCATTTTCTCAAGGGGCTGTGAGAGTCTCGTCTTTTCTTTTCGACTTTTCCCCCTGGACTGCATGGCTTCTTCGGTATAGGGGATGGGATGTATACATAGAGGGGTTTAATTTCATCATACACTTTCTGTCATGCATTCGTGCTGGGGTGAATTCTTTCGAACATGGATTGATTTACATACCTGATATGCTGCCTGTCGTGAATAATTTTGACCAGTCCGCCATGCTGTGCGCCGCAAGTATGCCTACCCATAATCATGTACGCCATCAACGCCCAGCAGTCCCTTCTATATGCCTCTGCGCCTCTGCCATGTATGATACCAATATTCAACGCCTGCAGTCCCTCGTCTACGCCTCTAATGCACCGCGCCCCCGGGCTTCCTGCCATGCACAAAGTAAAACTTGATGTACAAGTGTATCGCCCTGTTCCGCACCTCGTTGGCGACTTTGGCAATGAGGATGCGGCACTCTGCCTCGGACCAGCCCAGGACCTTGCCGATGAAGCCGAGGGTGTAGGGCTCGATGCCGAGAAGCACGTGTTCGCGCTGGTAGCGGCCGATTTCCTTCATTTTGGCGTCCTTGGGCCACGGACCTATTGGTACCTACAGGCGCATTAGTGAGGTGTTACCAGCAGAAGCCAAGGGGGGGGGGTCTTTACTTTTACAAGTTTCTCCTGGACATCTACAAACCCCGCGTCCAGCATCCTCTGCTTCAAGGTATCCCCCACGCAAAGGTCCTTTTTGAACCCTGCTGCTGCCTCGTTACACAGCTCCTGCCACCGGCATATGTCGACGGCTTTTTCTAGCGTCCCGTCGTCGCTCTCGCACAGCGCAAGGGGTTCTTGGAACTCGACCCATCCACCCGGAACAACGTGGGTGTAGCACTGCGCGATCAATTGGTTCCAGTCGGACACGGAGCCGGACATGGTGCGGCAGTGGATAAAGTCAAACGCCTCGGAGGGCGAATACACCCACTCGCTCTCTACGTCGTCAATGTAGAATTTCAGATTCGGCGGGACCCAGGTGGGCTGTATGGGGGAGAGGTCGGTGCCGACGACTTCGGTGCCGGGATACGTGTCGGCGAAGTCAATGGCCCAGATACCTGTTCCGGTACCAATGTCCAGCACGCGGCTCGGGGCGGTGGCTATGGGCGCGTCGTACAGCTTGCCGCCGAGCAGCAGCAGGAAGATGTGGTGCAGCAGGTCGAGGCGGTCCTGCTCCTGCTCGTCGTTGGGGAGCAGGTACGAGCCGCTGCGGTAGGCGGCATAGCGGCGGCCATTGCTGTACTCGTAGTTGAGGATGGAGGAGGCGAGCGAGGTCGAGGCGGACGAGGCGCCGTCGTAGGCCGAGTCGGTGTCGGGCTCGAGATGCAGGACAGACTGCAGGTTGCCGTCGCTGGAGGGGTCCGGGTGGTGGGCGTCGAGGTTCGCCGTGGTTAGCTGGGCGGGTGTGGAAGTCGATGTGGGTTCCGACGACGGGTGCTGTGGAGTAGGCGCCGGCCCGCCGTGCGCGGAGACAGCCGCAGACATTTGTCGCGATGTCGAGGATGCAACTCGGGGTGCCAGGCGTCAGTGGGGTGCCAGGCGTCAGTGGGTGCTGGTGCGCCCTTATATGCTGCCCTACCGCCTGTCATCATGGCCGTTCCCAGTCGCGTGGGAGCGATCCGCCGACCAGAGGGACCTTGTATTGTACACACCGCACCATGGCCCTACTGTGCCACCCAACCATGTGCCGCAATATCAACCTCCACCTTATTAATATTGCGCCTCAGCAGCCGCCATTGCCGCGCCCGTTCGCCCGTTAGAAGCTGCCACTTGGGGCAAGGTCGCATGCACGCGCTTCGGACATGGTGCCAGAGCCAGTGAACTGCGCGGCTGTCTCCACACTCGTTTGCTGCAGTGCGGCGTGAGCAAACAGCATGTGCTAAGTAGATGCGGCAGGAGGAGGTAGATCCTTCTCTTCTCCTACGCGATAATATTTCCTACAAGAACATATGTTCCCTCTCTGTTTCGCTAGTCTGTCGTTTGAACTGCTTAGTTGCCATCATGGAGTCGGTTTCGGGAGTGACGAACCGTGCCGCTCTGCCCTCGCTGCCCATCCTATTAGCTAGCGGTATCACCATTTACGCACTCGGCTTGGTCCTATATCGCTTATACTTGCATCCGCTGGCCAAGTTTCCCGGGCCGAGAATTGCAGCTGTCACGAGCTTCTACGAAGGGTACTTTGAGATAGTACTGAAGGGACAGTACTCGAAGCACATCTCGAAGCTCCACGATCAATATGGTGTGTTGGAACTCTTTCTTATTCCTGTGTGACAACGCTTTGGATATGGTCTGAAAAGAGCTGGAATTGATCATATACAGGTCCGATCATCAGAGTCACGCCACATGAGCTACACATCCGTGACTCGCACTTCTTCGAGGACTTCTATGGCAAGAACCTTCATCTCGACAAAGAAGGATGGGATTCACGCTTTGGGGCCGAAGGAGGTGTCCTGAACACTGTGAATGCAGCGTTTCACAAGCGGCGTCGAGCAGCATTATTGCCTATGTGAGTTTCCTCACACCACTCAGCACACCCATCTAACACCACCCCCAGGTTCTCCCGCCGCTCTATCCTTGACTTCATCCACATCATCTACCGCCACATCGACACCCTCAGCATCCGCGTCCAGGAATTCGAAGCCGGCAAGGAGCCCCTGAACCTCACCCATGCTTTCCCTGCCCTCACTGGCGACATCATCATGGACTACTTCTTCGGCTTCAACTACGCTCAACTCAAATCTCCAGACTTCTCAAGCTTCCACGAGGCGTTCATCAAGCTCGGTGGCACCGGTCATATCGCTACGCAATTCCCATGGTTCTTGCCAGTACGTCCACAATGCTGGGGTGAAGTGCGACGAGACATGGCTAATCTAAATCTACGCAGCTCATGAACAGCATCCCAGACTGGCTAACAGAACACCTCCAACCCGCCGCCAAGCCCCTTCTCAAATTCAAGCGCGACCAACACGCCCTCGTCGGCCGCACCATGCGCGGCGACCCCGTAAAATCAAACGACGCAAAGCGCACAATCTTCCAGGAAATCCTCGACTCGAAACTCCCAGACGAAGACAAGACGCACAAGCGACTTAGCGAGGAAGCGCAAATCGTCGTCGGAGGCGGCGTCGAGACCACTGCCTTCACGCTCTCCATCGCTGCGTTTCATATTATTAACACGCCACGCATATACGAGCGCTTGCACAATGACCTAGTCGAAGTATTTCCCAACCGCGCAACGCTGGAGCTCTACCCCCTCGAGCAAATGTCCTACCTGCGCGCATGCATCATGGAAGCCGTACGCCTGTCCTACGGCCTCAGCGCGCGCAACCCACGCACGCGACGCACTCCCTTGATCTATAAAGACTGGGTCGTGCCGAGCGGGACGTGTGTCTCCATGTCCATCCCCGACGTCAGCCACGACGAAGCTGTCTTCCCGCACTCTAATGAATTCCGGCCGGAGCGCTGGCTTGACAATCCGCTCACGCCGGATGGGCTGCCGCTGGATAGATTCATGGTGTCGTTTGGACGCGGGACGAGGCATTGCATGGGCATGAATCTTGCGTGGACGGAGTTGTATCTCACCCTGGGTATGATGTTTCGCAGGTACAGGTTTGAGCTGATTGAGCCTGATGTAAGGGATGTGCGGATTGGGCATGATTATTTTATTCCGGTGACGTGGGAGGGCGGGAAGGGGGTTCGGGTATTTGTAGAGAGTTGCAAGGATTAGTGGGGAAGTGTTGTATTGGGTGGATTTGGTGGTGGGATGGCGCTGGCTTTATCGTCTGTTGAATAGTTCATACAAACACATGTGTATGCGCTCTGCCTCTAGTACGCCTCACTGATGCCTGCGACCAAGTGCAGTCACTGTCGTCGTGGAATTCGACTCGGGCGCATCCATTTCCCTCGATTCGATATTGTACCGCGTCTTCATGCCCTCGCCCCAACACTTTAGTCTCAGTCCTCGTCATCAACCCTCGTGCTCCAGCGCTTCCTGCCACTCTTCCTGACATTCGGGTCCGGCGGACCAGGTTCTCTGACGAGCGAAGTCCTAACACCAGAAAAGACAGTGTTAGCAAGGCTTGATAAAACGTAGTAAAACAACAACAGAACGATGCGAACAAAAGCACACTGCAATAATTCACCTCCTTCTGCTCCGATCCCCACTGGCCTGCTGCGCCGCCTGTTGTGCCGCCTCATGGCCCATTTCCGCTCTCAGCGCCTTGAGTTTATTCTCGACGTCTTCGCGGCGCTTGGTTTCCTTGTCCAGTTCCCGATCGACGTCTTCCATTTTCTTCTTCAGCAGGTCGATGAGCGCCTGCTCCTGATCCTGGCTGAACTGCACGTCCTCTGCGCCTTTTTCCGGGAGTTGCGCGCTGCGCTCGCCGTTGGGTAGGCCGCGCTTCAAGCGGCCGTTGGCGTTGAGGCTGGCTTTCTTAGACCCGCCTTTGCCCGCGGGGACGAGGTAGTTCCACTGATCTTCCGAAGTGAGAGCGTCGAAAAGCGCCTCGGTGGGTTCGTTGAATTGCACGACTTCGAGGAATTCCGCGCGCACGCAGCCCGTCCTGTCCTGCTCTGCTTGCTGCTTCTCGTCACCGTATTTCTCCAGCTGCAGAAAGTGCTGGCGGTACTGTGCTTTCTCGCCCGAGATGGGTTGGAAGTGCAGCCGGATGTCTATATTAAAGCCACCCCAGCCTGTCTCCGTGACCTCGAACGGCGGTCCCTCACATGTCCGCAACGGGTTCTCGTATGTGTTGAAAATCTTAAATTGAACTTTGTTGAGCCACGTTGTGAGCGCCGGGTCCCCTTCTGGCTGACGGACGTAGACAGTCCACCTCTTAGTATGGTCCTCGGGCACGTTCTTGGGGCGGTCGGGGCTGCCTACTGGGGGTAGTAGCCAGGCTTCAGAGCCGATGACTAACGAGGTGGTCAGATGGAGTGTAGAAGGTGTGCGACTTGTTCGTACTGATGTTTCGACTTATGCGCTTATTCTGCACGTCGTCAGTATGTTCGCACTGTAACAGGCACCAGTCGTGCGCACCTTGACGCGCTTGTTTGCGGCCGGTGCGGGCATCTTGGGAGCTCGCGAGCCCGATCGGGGGTATTTGAGTTGATGAGGTTTGTTCCAGAGCTATCGAATCATTTGGAGTATTCCCTAGAGTTAGGCGATTGGAGTGAAAGTGGGTGAGTAGCAGTAGATGACGTTTGGCAGTGTGAAGGTGGTCTTCTCATCGAACATTGTCGCAGCTTCCAAACCCCAAATCTTTGGGGCCGAGGCGCGCTAGCGGTCGATCCATGCATGACGTACCGGCCCGCTTCACGCTTCAAGCTTCCAGACGTCGTTCCTCCATCTTACTAATACATGACTCCTTGAGCACAATAGATACCGATATTCCGTAGGAAGTCTAGATTTACTGGGAGAATACCTCCACGCACTCACTATGCAGTGCGATTTTGGGCCGTTGACAAGCTTGCTATCAGTCTACTCCGATACCGCAACGACTTCTTGCTTTCTCTACAGTTTGAAGCCACTTTCCCGCACATAAATCTTCATCACGGTACAGAGCCTACAACGTAGGATACACGTCGTTTTCTGCGAATAGAGGTCACGAGCCGAATCGCTCAGGAGGACAGAGTTTAGAATTTCTTCGGCCAAAGATGTGATCATCGTGCATTTGAGGAGGATGGGGGTGAGTGTATTGAGTTAACCCCCGCAATCCTACATGTTGTGCAATTTCAGTCCTCAAGATGAAAGCCGCCCCTCAAGATTTACGCATGACATATCTGGTACGAGTCTGTTTTTTTCATCGACAATTGTTCAGCACGTAATTACAAATGTATGCATCCTCAGGTTCCGATGTCGTTACCAAGCACAGTCAGTCACGTGTCGCAGTTGGTCCAAAACGTAAAGTTTGATTCGCGCCGTGGGTGGGCATCCAAACGTGCGGTAGAGACGCTCAATCCACGGTGATAAAGCAGATCTCTTAATACACTCAATCATACCAGGTTTAGCTGCTCGGCTTATATTGTGACGTACTGACATTCTTCTGGGAAGTCGCGACTTCCTCAAGCGTCGACCCACTTTCTCTCACCTCACGAGTCCGGGCAAGCCTCAATCGGCTTCCTCAATCCTACTCACTACCTTCTTTCACCCCACAATCTCTCGTCACATTTTGCCGCCTTTTGCCACCCGAGCAGTGTGCGGCGTGGTGAGCTCGCAGCTAGCTATCACCATGGGTGACGGTAGCGAGGTTCGTCGAAGCTCACCAATGGCGCTCAAAGGACGCGATAACAACCAGTCAATTCAATCGTTCTCTCTGCTATTGAAACTAAGGAGCGCCCGGAGAACGAAAAGCATATCGATGTACAGATCATTGAACCCGGTTCGCAAAGAGAAACCCCTACGTTGCTACTGCCACGGGCCATGTTCGATAGCTTTAGTGCATCCGAGAAGAAAGCTCTACCCAAAATGTTCGAGGAGTATGTGTCTCGGCCTAACCGTGCCCGCTGCAACGCTAATTGATTATTCAGGTTCATCTCGAGTCGCGCCTTCCGAAGCACGATTAGCCATGGGCTCGACTCACTATCAGGTCTTTCTTTCACGCCAGGACCTGCAGTCGCGAGCTTACACACTCCCTGCCGTTCATATCGTTTTCCTCTGTTGGAGTTACCAGCCGAGCTACGAATCATAATCGCAAAGTCCGTGCTTTATAAATCCAACGGCTTGCAATGGGTCTGGAAAAATTATTGCAAAGGTCCACGCATAGCTACATTGAGAGATCCGCACGGCTATAATGGAACGAATACATCGTGGACTTGACTAGCTTGACACGCACCTGCAAGCAGATCTACCAAGAGACACAGGGACTGGTCGTTGAGATTAACGTTGTCATCTTTGATTTGGTTCAAATGCACACATATCAAGTCCCAAAAGCGTGCAGAGATGACCCAGGTGGATCCAACAGCGACCTTGGAGCTGCCAGCGAAGCCCTCGAATTTGTACAGAAGATTGCTCCATGTGAGGCACATCGTTCGCTCAAGCATGTGCAGATCACTGTCCACAGCTTCCACGTGATCTGGTATCATTGGCATCAATTCGGAAACCTTGTGGACCGTGCGGCAAACACGCGTGTCACAGTCATTATCAACGACTGGGAAATCGTCCCATTTGATGAATTCGATCGAAAAAGCCTGGAGCTACTAGAGGATGAAGGGGAGCCGTTTGTCACTGAGCACGAACAGATGCGACAGCGCGCAGATGACTACTTGAGCAAGAGACAAGAGATACAAGATTTTGTGGCCAATCTCGATCAGCGACACAGAAACTGGACTATTCACCCCTTTCCTATTCATCCGATTTACGTCGAAGGGCTCAAGAAATGTCTGCCTGGAGACGTATGGAACGTTATAGAGGCAACGGCAGACTACGGTATTTGAGCAGAGCAACGTGACATGCGCATCTTACTTCAGTCAATCGCGCAACAAGTCCCGGTATTTCTACCGTGCACAGAACGAGGAACGAACCGGGAGCACACCGTTGAGACATGATCTGGGTGGGTGCAGACAAGCTGAGGGAGTTACATTCGTATATCTAAGATAGAAAAGGCTCAACACTTCGTTCGCTTCTAGTACAATGTGTACACAAAAACCTATGGTATTTATGCAACAAATCAACTGTAAAATGTTTCATCCTTCATACCACACACTATTCTCGCAGCCGTTATTGAACAGTTGGATCTAATCACTACAGTGAATGTACTTTCGCTGGAGCGGCAAATAAGACCTCTTGATTGACGCGCCCACCCTTGCCAGCAAGCCTTAAAGAGCAATTCCCGATGACGCGCTGATCTTCGGCCTAGGTAATCACGTCTGCCTAAGCATGGACTCTTTCTCTCCCACATTTAAAGGCTATCTCCTCATTTCCTACTCCTGCTCTCCACCTCTTCTCACTCAACTTCCTTTGACTGACCCTACTACATAAGCACTGCTATCGACACTCGGAAAGGTTCATTCCGGGGAAGCAAGCGCAATGGAAGAGGATGGTGTCCTAAGGATGTCGCCTGAACAGCACCGCTCAGAGGGCATGAGAGAAGATGATCGCCGTGTAGCTGTACAGATCACAACCCGAAGCGCATCCAGCTTAAATACCACCCTGCTTCTACCACAGGCAATCCTCGATACTTTCAGTGCATCCGAAAAGGAAGCATTGCCTAGACTGCTCGAGCAGTAAGTAAAAGTAGCTTGAGACGCTATGCTGAAAGCTAACTGCCATTCTAGGTTCCTAACTAGCCGCGTTTTCCGAAACACAATCATTTATGATCTTTCTCCAAAGTCAAGGGCTATCGTCGACGTCGAATTGGGTATTGACAGTCACTCGGAAACAAGCTCATCCGGATCATGGCAATCAGCCGAGTCCTCCAAAGCAGGTTCCAAAAGTTCGAAATCGTACCGCTTCCCTCTCATGGAGCTTCCAGCTGAGTTGCGCATCATGATCGCAAAGCACGTCTTACACGTTAGTGACGGGCTCTGGTGGATCTGGATCAACTACCGCAAAGGTCCGCGCATCGCTTCTGTAGAAGGCAAACCACGTTACCTGCGAAGTTCGAGTGTCGACAACATAACAGCCATAGCTCGGACCTGCAAAAAGCTGTACCAAGAAACTCACGGCCTACTCTGCGCCGTTAACGTCGTAGACTTCAACATTTCGAGCATGCACGGCTACCTTGTTCCTAGAAGATGCGAGGACACGTCTGATGGGTCGGACCCGGATCTAAGAGCTGTCAGTGAGGCTTTGGGCTTTTGTTACAACCTCAAACAGCAGCCGAATTTCCACCACATTCGACTTCGCTTTTACACATTTGAGCGCCTCCAAGCCCATTGGGCCCAGTTCCTGGCTCTTGTCCAGATCAAAGAGCGCTTGCAAATCACAGTACTCATTGGTGAATGGTCGCTACAGGCATTCAGCGATGATCAGCGTCATGCGCTAAGACTGCTGATTGAGGAGGAAGAGCCTTATGTGTCGGAGAAGGACCAGATGGAAGCACGTATTCGAGAGCATATGGACATGGGTAAAATGATATCCGAAGCCGTCGCAGAACTCGGTCTCACTTGCAAGAATTGGCGGATATGCCCGACTCCGATATTCAAGGGCACCGCTGACGGGCTTCGTTCGTGCGTTTCAGATGCCGATTGGGAGATGATACAGGGATGGGAAGGCGATGGGATTTAGTACCATGTAGTGGATGAACCGACTTTTGGTCTGCGGACTTGGGCTATGGAGAGCAGCTTTTGAGAACAGTTACTCGGAGTCTCATGTGTGTCAATGGTGCTGCCTTGCTATGCTCATTCATTCAACACAAACGTTCATCAAGCGCCAGCGCACTTCCTAGCTACTCTTGCCAAACGAGAAGAGATGAAGAAGTAGCTTGTATACATTCAAAAATCCCCATAAAATCACGTAGACAATCTTACCACTGCGTATATCCATGCTGCTCTAGAAACCCATTTCATCCGAAGACTATCAGCTCATATTGTAGTCGCGGAACAGTCACGGATTTTCTGCAATTCTTATGAGTACTTTTGAGTTTGGTACCCGATCCATCACACGAGCCCAAGTCTTTCAAACTACTATTATCAACACAACACCCACCAAGAACATCACTCATGAACAGGAAGATGCTCGGATATAGAACCAGTCAATGCAAGACGCTTTCATCAGGCACTTCAGATCGTCTATACCCTACCTGGACATGTTTACTCAATTCCAAACCCTTACCTTTAGTTCTATGCCTGAGATTAAGGGAAGTACATCAAGCCGAACAAGGCTTGCGGAAGCGACGTGGATGAGACTCTAGACAGCTTTGTCAGACAAAGGACAGTGTTGTTATGTGAACTGATATGAAATACCCCCAGGAAGGTCGTACGAGGATGCTGCTTAGGATGAGAGATTGCCTATTTCGCCGAAAACATGCGAAGACACATCACCAACAATTTTCAAGAAAGATTCAATCTCATAATGTTCGAATGCATTCAAGTCTAGTATACAATCCAGCTCACCCCAGTCCTCTCAGACCAGTCAGTAACGCTCAAGCACGTGGGCATGATGGCAATGACTCCCTTCCAAATCATGGTAATCATATTCCTCATCCTGCCCTCTCGCTACCCAACTGGGTAAGCCAGCCGCCCAAAAAATGTGTGTATGGACTCCAATTTTTACGCCTGGTGAAAATGCAACCGCAAGTGTTTATGCAAGAAAGAAAGCAATGGTTTCTTTCGTTTGGTACTCCGCTCCGTTATGCTCCAAGAATGCTAAAAGCCGGGGATGGGGAAGGGTATAAAGTCGGTCCTCGTGCGTGCGCCGGAAGATCAAAGGTAGGGTAGGATGTTGGTGTAATTAATAGCAGAGGGGTCGAGATGCCTTTTGTTGGCATGCCTTTTTGGGTGGAGAGGTCGCCGTTTCGTCTGATCGGCTGGGAAAGCAAAGTATTTCTTCGGCGTATGTCAGGGTGTTCAGTGGTCATCTTCACTGCTCCAACCGCCATCGTCGTCCTGATCAATACTCTCCAGAACCTCCTTGATGATACCATGCGACTTGGGATCGAGGTTCATGGCAATTGTGAGGTGCTTGATAGCGTTGGCGCGATCATGGAGCCTCTTGTAACATCGCCCAAGTAGGAAATGTACGTTGGGATCTTCTGGAGCAATGTCTTTTAAGATCAGACACTCCTCGACTGACTGGCTCGGTGCGTTCAGCTTGAGCAGCACTTGCGCCTTGCGGAAGCGGGCCATCTTTGAGTACATATCCGCCTTGAGAGCGTTCTCGAACATCATTAACGCAGACTCGGTCTTCTTCATGCGGTCGAGCATCTGTCATGGGATTAGTAAAGATTATACTAAAAAGTTATACAAGACTTACTATGCCAATCCGTACAAGAACCATGGGGTTGTTCGGATTGATGCGTGTTGCTTCCCGGTAGTGCTTCTCGGCCACGTCAAACTTGCCCATTCGCTCGTACACTGTACCCAAGCCATACCACCCGTTGTAGTGACGGATGTCTGCGTTGATGGCACCCCTGAATGCTATCATTGCCTTGTCGAACTCCTCGTTGGTGACGTGTTCGTGGCCTTGGAGTGTGAATGCATATGCGAACTTCGGATCAAGCTGGGAAGCTCGAACAAAACACTGGATTGCATCGTCATGCTGTCGATCTAATGACTTGGCGTTGCCGAGCGCGCACCAAGCCTGTGGAGAAAGACGATCCTGGTCCATGAGAGTATGTGCAAGATGGCCTAATGGGACCTCCTTCTTCAGTTGCCACAATGTGTTGGAGTAAACTTCCATGTGCTCCAGGTATGACGGTACCTTCTCTCGTATCCTCTGGAAGACTTCCTCTGCCTCGACGTACTGATCCCGTTCGTAGTAGGCTTTTCCAATGTGTGCCAGTACCCAGGGTGTATCACGCTGTGCCGGGGTGATCGACCCGAACATCTCCAATGCCTTCTTGGTATCGTACCTACTCAAGTGCTTGTAGCCTGATCCGATCTTCAGTAACAGACCTAGCAGCCAGGTCAACGCTTCTTGCTCCCGCGCGGTATCAACCGCCGGTGCCATCCGTGGTGGCGGGGCGTTGAACGCAGCGGCGCTCGTAGGCCGCGACTGAGGTTTTGCTGAGTCGACAACGTCGAAATGCGGGTTACGGTTGCCACTGACAACCCTGCCCACAGTTGAAGTTGAGCCGGGTTTGCCTTTGGTGCCCGTTGCCTTCACCTTGCGGAGTTCCCTACTACGGTCCTTCGCCTCTGGATCCTTGCTTGCTCCGTTTGCCATCCGACTGCTTCCTGTACGGAACCCTGTCGTTACAGAATTCAGTAAACGGGTACTTCTCCGTGGCGGGACAGCTGTGGGGTCCATGGACTGGTTACTTGACGCCTGGCTGTGTTGTGTCGAATGGCCAGAAACAGTCCTCTTATGGCCGTTCTGGTTAATGGGCCTCGGGATATCAGTCTGGTCGGTCTCAGGAATGGTCTTGGTCCTAGACCGCGACGTGATCGGGCGCATCTTCGGCGGATCATCTGCTGCGTTGAAGTTCAACCGTGCCCTCCGTGGCGGTGGCTGGTTGTTTTGGGCTTCCGGGCCTTGCTCGTTTAAGACCGGGCCTCCTACTTCGCCCATCATGACATCTTCGTCGTGATAGTTCTGACCATTCGCGACCGGTGTCTCCATGTTTTGATATTCACCATTGGTTTGACTCTTGCCGTTCAGCCGCGAAAACAGATTCGCGCCCCCTTTGTGCAGTCCAATGTCGCCTCCCTGCCGACTCGAGGGGTTGAACGGGTCGGCGTCCGGAGTCGAAACAAAGGGATTTCTTGACTCGGTACTCTCTTGAGGTGCGGTAGAATGTGTAGTTCCGTTCGATGTCGTGTGCGAAATCGATGCTAGCATATCGGGAGTCATCTTGAAAATGTTGTGGGGACGGACTGCAGCCCCGAGGTCGCATAGACCGGTGAAGGCGTCCCACATAAAGGGATTCAGCTTCAGCGCAGCGACGAAACTATCGATCGCCTTCTGGTTGTCGTCATGCGCCGCGTAGAGCTTGCCTAGCATGCAATAGCAGGCTGCAGCATCGGGTACGTGCCGTCTTGAAGTCTCAGAATGTTTGTCTAGAATCGTCAGCATTTCCTCTCACCCATGAATGCACAGCGCGCTTACTCCAGTGATTCCGACCAGCCCAGAGAGCCCGGGCCTTTTCTAACGCCAGTATTCCCTGCTCGTGTTTCTCGAGGCCTAGACATGATTGCGCAAATACGTAGGCGCACCCCAAATGTTGTGACTGTGCGCCTTTGGACTTTGAGTAGTCGTAGGCGGCTTTGTACCTTCCTAACCGAAGATTACATAGGGCTATCAGATGTGCGGCATCGGCGCTGCGAGGCTCGAGAGCGTGTAGGCGGCCGGCGAGGAAGAGGGCGTTTTCTGCAAAGCCGTTGTCAAGGTGGTAGTGTATAAGTTGCCGTAGCTGGGCGTTTACACCACTCGGCGGCGGCGACATGTCGGGCGAATGTTGTGATTTCCGCGAGTCTGCGCCGGAGGAAGGAGATGGTGGAGGTGTAGAGAATTACGGCCGTGTAGTCATGAGAGGCGGCACGGCACAGGGACGGAGGTAATAGAGTCGTGGGGAAGGCGTGTCTCGGTGACTGTCGATGTTGTTGCTAGGTGACGCTCGCGGATGTTCGACAAAGCGAATTGGCAAACAGCACTGGCGCGCAGTTGAGGTGAAGGCGAAAATATCAGACAACCATATTAGGATGCAGCTGGTGCCGCGAGTAGCTGCAGAGGGTCCGGATGAAAGCGCGTCGCCGTTGTTGTTTCGTGTTGCGGGTCGACGTGAAGTTGCTCGCGCTTGTTGTGCATGGAAGGCGCGATGATCACAAACGGGCAACCAATCATGGCCCAGCAACGCTAGATGCCTTACTTTGCGCCGCAGACTTTCTACTTTCCCGACGTCACCGCACACCACGACAACAAATTAAGGTGGTCGTCTTTGGGGTTTAGCTATATTCTCTCACGTTCAAGAGTGAAGGGAACTCTCGAAATCGTTAAGATGGCGCAAGTACGTACTTCTTGATTCCAAAATAGCTTCAATCGCTTGCATTCGTTGCGTGTCAGTTCAAAACCTTATCGCCCTTTCTTCATAAAAGAGTTATAGTAGTAGTAGAAGCGCCCACTTCATTTCCAGAAGCTCTCAAAATTCCCCGAAGAAGCATCATACGTTTTCCCCTACCCCCCACTCTGCAATACACATTCACTCCACTAACCACCTCCCAGAAAGCCACCAAAACCCTCGCGGCCTCCAACACGGCCCGCCTCAACCAAACCCTCTACTTCACCCTCTTCATCCACGGCCTCTTCTGGCTCCTCCGCGCCATCCTCTTCCACTCCAGCTTCACGCGGCGCTCCCTCCTCCTCTACCTCTTCCTCGCCTCGCCCCAGATCCTCATCCAATTCGCCTTCGAGCGGCAATCGCGCCCGACACTCACCGCGGACGGCGCCATCAAGCGCGCCGGCGAAGACCTCGAAGCCAAAGGACTCACAGAATACATGTGGGACGTCATCTACTGGACCTACGGCGTGATATTCTTTGCGGGCGTGCTGGGCGACAAGGCGTGGTGGCTGTGGGGCGTGATTCCGCTGTACAGTGCGTATGCGGCTTGGACGACGTATACGGGCATGAGGGGCGGGTTTACGGATGCTGCGGGCGTGCCACAGCCCGAGGCCGGGACGAGTAAGAGGCAGGCGAAGATGGAGAAGAGAGGCGGGGCGAAGGTGCAGTATCGGTAGTGTGTGGGACGGAGGTGCGCGCACGGCAGATGGGCGGTTGAGGTCTAGATGTGCACGGCAGGACGGTGGGTTCACGAGGGCTGGGGTGCGTACGGAATGCATGTTGTAGCCAGTGCATGGATCGCGCGGCCGAGCCTATGCTAGACAGACTGGGGTGGAACACTGTGCGAGTGCGATGGGTGCGGTGATCTGCAACATGGTCGTATTCGTGTAGCAAGACATGTAAGACCGTTCAGTTGGATAGTGGCATATGCAAGGCGTTTGAGCATGGTGATGGGAATGCTAGATGGCGACATGGTGGGGGAAACATAGCGTCGAATGTTCTTCTTGAACGGTGAACAAGACGTACTGCCAGCATACACCGGCTGGACTAGTCTGTGGACTAGAACAAGCACGTAGAGGTTTTGTAATGTTTGCGATTGCCAATTGATGATACTGGCCAGCCTCAATGGCTATACTACATGTCATATACATCCATATCATACACTTCAGACTAGGCTTCCACCTTGGTTGGTATCTTGACCTGTCCCTTCTTCCTATCCTGGTGTGGCACGCCATACCGCCATCCAACGCCCGTGTGTTTCCTTCCATCCCGCCCGCCAGCATCGACACTGACATCCTGGAACACAAAGTCCCACCGCCTCTTGGGTACGACCTTGCGCGCGCGAATCTCTGCTTGCTTCTTCTCCTCAACCCTACGCTTCTCTGCATTTTCAGCTTCGAGGCGCTCTTGCGCTAGGCGTCGGCGCTCCTCGAAGCTAAGACCTTGAGCGAGTTCGCGTTCGGCAAGAACAAGTTCGGGGTGGGGGATACGTTCGTCAGCAGGAAGCAGATCGTTATCGAATGCTTTGCCAGCATCCACTCGCGTGAAGTGCCGCGACTCAGAAACAGGAACGAAGAGCTGTTGACGTGTGGCGGGGTGGACAATAAGGTCATTAATGGGCTCGTGTATGATTGGGCGCTTGCCCCTGTTCTCGGGCTTCGAAGTGTCGACGTATGGTGTGACGGGGAGCATGTCGAGGACGGCTTTGGAGTAGGGGATCGCAAGGTGTTTACCCTAGATACCAACGTTAGTGGGTGCGGCTCAAAGAAGTGTGGCATAACAGTGCAGTGGTCTTTAACGTTCAGCAAGAGCATAACTTGATTTTGTAACCATGTGGGTGTCTTAAAGACTAATCGAATTTTGAAGGTCTCTCATCATGTAGTCGGGGATTGAAAGAAAAGTGTTAGTGACATACCTGTGCTATCCACTCCTTCTCCAGCTGCTTTAACCGCACGACGGCGCCAACACGCTCGTTGCTAACACCATATTCGACACTGGCGAGTGATACTGTGGCTCCGTCCTTCTTGACGCGTTGGTAAATAGCCTCTCGCAGGTCTTCGCTTAAGACTGGCTGACTCCGGAAGTGTGGGTTGAGCGGGAACGGTCTCAGATCTTCTGCGGTTTCAGGTGGCAGCTTGCTGTCGTCTTCCTCTTCTTTGTTCAACTTCTTTCCATCTCTCGCTGATGCCTCTCCTTCTCTCGCTGCTGCTTCCAACTCGTCTAGATCTTCTTGTCCCGCTGGCGCCTTCTCTGGATCTGCCTCTGGATCTTTAGTGACCTCTTCAGCCTTCATCGCTGGCTGCTCTCCATCCGCAACACCCTTATTTGGCGCGTTTCGTCGCCATCCTGGCCCAGCTCGGACCAGGTTGCCATACCTGTCGTAGGCCCCAAGGTAATTCGTCGAATTGGGCAGCGGATCTTTCATCGACCTCCCAGGACCGTTCATCCACTCATAAAATTTCCGCCGCCGCAATGTTATTTGCTGACATGATGTCTGTGAGAAGTCGCGTGATGATTGTGCTGGTTGTGAGATGCATTGCGGTCTGAGAGGCGAGCACGAGGAGAAGGGCGTGGCGGAGGAAGGTAGATTCGCGGAACGTAATCGGGGAGGCATTATGGTGTGTATTAAGTGCTACCGCATTGGCGGATGAGGAGAATGAGTGACAAAAGAAACGCGTGCAGAAATGGGCTTGTGGTGTGGCCTGCAGTTCGCAAAGTTCAAGTTGGAGAAAATCGGCCAACGCTAGACTGTACCTAGCTTAGCCTCGTAGTGCATCAGTCATCGGCCAATTATCGCGCTGTTGTCCATGACCAGGACATCAGACTGCAGCCCTTGATTGTGAGGCAACCGTCCGCGGAAGCTACTCATCTTTAGGAAAGTGCTCTGCTTCTAGAAGTCCCGACAGTAAAACGATCTACAGGGCGCTCCCAGCAATGAGGCGGCTCAGCGCTGCAAGCCGTCGTCATCTTCGCACATACCACGTGCGCGTACTCTCAAAAACCTTGTCCAAAGGAAACGCTGTCTACAGTGCTATTTGTGTGACCTGTCACCGCGGCCGGGTCTCAGGAAAAAATTGCAGAGGTTTCGTTAAATCGACTTTTCATAACGTTGAAATATTGACAGCCTACATCAATCAAAGATTGTAAAATCATAGGCCAAAGCCAAGCGAGAAGATCGAGAGCCCTACAGACGTATGCTTGCAAAGATCGCTGTAATGACAGAAAAGTGCCTAGCTCCACTGTGTGGCGTAGCGTACCATGCGCGTCTGCCATATAAATGAATCCAAGCATTGCTCAAGGAGATGAAAGAGTATATTTCCAAACAATTAGCCGCCATGCAACGAAATCCCCCTGTATCATGTGTTGTCCGTCAAATGTGAGAAGCCGAAGCCACCCACATCAATGTAGATAGCGCCGTACCATGTGTGCAAACCTGCGAAACATGCTTTCGCAGGAGTAGAAGAGGACTAACAAGCGACCAAAAGAACGCACCTAGTGTACGAACAGGGCCCTGTTCATACGGTTCCATACACCTCTGGTGTTTCCTGGTCCAGACTAGGAAATACCAGAACAAAGGGACCTGATAGGCGCAATAGAAAGAAGAGAAGAACGAGATTCCTGTCTGCAACGCCAACTCCAAGCAAACCGTGTGAACAATCGCGCAGGGGGGAATCATCGCTTGTATGCTGGAAATGAAGCCCAAGTCCAACGGACACAATGGCCGTCAGGAAATTACGCGCCGGTACCCATGCCCTTGCTCAAATCAAGAAACGAAGCCATATCGAAATCAAACAACTCAACACCTTCGCAATGACTGAAGTGACAGGATATAACGCAACAACAGATGAAACACAGTTCGTGCAAATGCTCGGTGATGGCTGCTACCCCAAACTCCTAGATCATCACTCGTAACGGCATAGCAAAGTGATTCATCATCGCATTCAACGCCCCATCATATATGACGAGTACCCTCCGAAGCCATTGCCAGCAACACTCGAGGCCAGAGGCTGCCGCATTGGAGGAGCCATGTCATGATGACCAAAACCGCCGTTGGCATACATGCCGAAGCCAGAGGAACCGTGGGAGTGTTGCACCGGAGTCGACAAGCCTGGGGGTGCAGATAGTCCAGGCGGTGGTCCAGTGGCGGTAGAGAAGCCGGGAGGGGCTGCAACATTGCTGGCAAAGCCAGACAAGGGGGTGGACGGTGACATGGCAGAGGCAGGGCTCATGCTGGAATTCTGACCACTGCGCACGCCAAGAGGATTCTTGGAGAAACTCAATCGGATACCGCCCTTGACACTGTTATGTAGCATGTATCCGTAGAGTTCATTGAGAGCTTTGGTAGCGAAGGACGTGTCTTCGAATTCCACAAAACACATGGGTCCATTCTGCTTAGTCCGGAAACAGAGGCGCTTGTATCCGCGCTGCTTGGAAAAGACTGCCTTCAATTCGTCCTCAGAAGTGTCCATAGGCAAGTTGCCTACGTAAAGCGTGTTGCATGGTGGGTTCTGGTCAGCTGGGTTAACAGGGGGGTATGTCGGTCGCGCAAAATGCTGTGAGTACTGCTGGTAGCCGCCGCTGGGTGCGTTGCTCAACGCAGAGGGGATGGTATGTGGAGACATTGCGGATAACGCTGCTCCAGGGGATTGCATGTTTGCACCAGATCTGGGGGAAGCATAGTTCGGTAACGGTGGAGAGCTCATGCCGTTGACGCCGTTGGTGTTTAGTGATAGGGATGCGAAGCGTGAAACCGGGATAGATGGATTTGGGTTCGTAGCCCTGCGTTGCATGCTCGATTGTGCAGGTGGTCCACCAGTAGCATATCCGAGTGGGTCATTGAGGAGGCCATCGTCGTCGTCGGCTTCATCGTT
>Ga0265780_10003200_pt1 | contig 21705 bp, 17 predicted proteins | sample P1T30metagenome_FD_192432 | JGI IMG/M metagenome (GOLD analysis project Ga0265780, IMG submission 192432) | Plant litter microbial communities from East Loma Ridge, Irvine, California - P1 T30 | ecosystem: Environmental > Terrestrial > Plant litter > Unclassified | place: USA: California...
CAGTCAAAGCCACGGGCGAGGCCGTGGGGGCGGGCGTGATGGTGGTAGCGGTGCCACCGGCCGGGGTGTAGGTCACGGCGTAGCTGGTGTTGCCATTGCCGGCCGTGAAGCTCAGGCTGGCCGTAGTAGCAGTAATGCTGCCGGCCGAGAGCGAAGACACTGGTGCACAAGCCGGAGGAGCCACGCAGGAAATAGCGGCGGCAAACCCGGTGCTGGTCGACGAGCCATCCGAGGTGAAGACCAGGGTGAGCTGGCCGGTGGCGTTGGTGGCCGTAACGGTGCCCGGGCCGGTGGTGCCAGAATAGGTGCCAATCAGCGGTGCCGAAGCGCTGGCCCCGTCGTAGATGCTCAGGAAGTCGTAACCCGACTCGGTGCCGAAGGCCGAGAAAACCAGCTGCACGTTAAAGCCAGTAGTAGCTGGTGTTAACACGCTGGTGAAGTTTTCGTTGTTTTGGTAGCTGCCGCTAGCTCCGCCCGAGTCATAAATTGTGCCGGCGCAAGTGGTAAAGTTGTTGCCAATCAGCCCACTACCCGTGTTGAAGCTGGTGAGGCTGGTGGCGGTAGCTACCGGAGTGGTAACGGTGATGGGACCGGTAAGAGCGCCCGCGGGCACGCTCACGGTAATCTGCGTAGCCGAGTTGACCACAAAACCGGTCGCCGCCGTGCCGTTGAAGGCCACCGCCGTGGCCCCGGTGAAATTGGTGCCGGTAATGACCACGCTCGTGCCCGCAGGCCCGCTAGTGGGCGTGAAGCTGCTAATGGTTGGGGGATTGGTTACACAGGAAATAGCAGCGGCGAAACCGGTATCGGTGCTGCTGCCATCCGAAGTGAAAACCAGGGTGAGCTGGCCGGTGGCGTTGGTGGCCGTAACGGTGCCCGGCCCGGTGGTGCCAGAATAGGTGCCAATCAGTGGCGCTGAGGTGCTGGCCCCGTCGTAGATGCTCAGGAAGTCGTAGCCCGATTCGGTGCTGAAAGATGAAAAAACCAGCTGCACAAAGGCGCCGGCCGTGGCCGGGCCAATCGTGCGGGTGAAGCTCTCGCTGTTGGCGTAGCCGCCACCCGCCCCGCCGGAATCATAAAGGTTGCCTGTGCAGGTGGCCAAGGCGCCGCTGGTGCTAATCAGGTAGTTGGTCGTGGTGAAGTTGCTGGCGCTGGTAGCCGTTGCGCCGTTGTTCGTCACTCGGATAGGTCCAGTAATTACGCCCGCGGGCACGCTCACGGTAATCTGCGTAGCCGAGTTGACCACAAAACCGGGTGCCGCCGTGCCGTTGAAGCTCACGGCCGTGGTTCCGGTGAAGTTAGTACCAGTGATGACCACGCTCGTGCCCGCAGGCCCGCTGGTGGGCGTGAAGCTCGTTATCGTGGGCACCGTGTTCACGCAGGAAATAGCGGCGGCAAACCCGGTGCTGGTCGACGAGCCATCCGAGGTGAAAACCAGGGTGAGCTGGCCGGTGGCGTTAGTCGCCGTAACGGTGCCCGGGCCGGTGGTGCCAGAATAGGTGCCAATCAGCGGCGCTGAGGTGCTGGCCCCGTCGTAGATGGTCAAGAAGTCGTAGCCCGACTCGGTGCTGAAAGATGAAAAAACCAGCTGCACAAAGGCGCCGGCCGTGGCCGGGCCAATCGTGCGGGTGAAGCTCTCGCTGTTGGCGTAGCCGCCACCCGCCCCGCCGGAATCATAAAGGTTGCCCGTGCAGGTGGTCAAGGCGCCGCTGGTGCTAATCAGGTAGTTGGTCGTGGTGAAGTTGCTGGCGCTAGTGGCTGTGTTAACGGGAGTGGTGACGGTGATGGGACCGGCAAGAGCGCCCGCGGGCACGCTCACGGTAATCTGCGTAGCCGAGTTGACCACAAAACCGGGCGCCGCCGTGCCGTTGAAGCTCACGGCCGTGGTTCCGGTGAAGTTAGTGCCGGTAATGACCACGCTCGTACCTGTAGTCCCGCTGGTGGGCGTGAAGCTCGTTATCGTGGGCTGAGGCGTTGACGGGTTGAAACAGGAAACAGCGGCCGCGAAGCCCGCTCGGGTAGTAGACACATCCGAGGTGAAGACCAGGGTGAGCTGGCCGGTGGCGTTGGTGGCCGTAACGGTGCCCGGGCTGGTGGTACCAGAATAGGTGCCAATTAAGGTCGCGGCCGAACTGGCCCCGTCGTAGATGGTCAGGAAATCGTAGCCCGATTCCGTATTAAAGGCTGAGAATGTGAGCCGGGCCTTGGTGCCAGCTGTGGCTGGTGTCAAGGTCATTGTAAAATTCTGGTTGTTGGCGTAATTGCCACTAGCGCCGCCCGAATCGTAAACGGTACCTGCACAAGTTGTTACGTTGCCACCGTTAACTAGATATGTTTGAGCACGGCCTGGCAAGGTTATCAACCAAGTACACAGCAAAAACAGTAGCCATCTGGCGGGCCATTTAGGAGTAAAAGTTTTCCTCATAAAGAGAGTGAAAAAGAGTGAAAGAAATAGGTGAAAAATAGAGTGGTTGAAATGGGTGAGGGATTAGAGATTGATATCTCACACTACATGAGATATACTAGGCCAATTAGGTGAATAAATTCTAATCAAGGAAAATATTTTCTGTTTATTATCAATCAAGTCGGTTGTTAGGCCCTTAAAGCGCTATTCTTAATAGTATAGCCGATGGTATGCTCCGCGCATTAGCAATAGGAAAGTTGTCGTGCACACTTTTCGCTGGAGCCATCTTCGGGCTCCACTATTTCACAGCAGCTTGGACAAGTGATGGAAAGGCGCCTACGATTTTCGTACTCCTGCCTTATGCCTACCTTGCAATCACGCTTTCGCGACTCCTTGCCTTATGCTTCCTGCTTCCAATACCTCTGCTCCCGCGCCGACGCCCGTCGACTACCATCCCCTCATCCGCCAGGTATTTACGGAGATGGGCAAGGTGGTGGTGGGCCAGCAGCCACTGCTCAACCGCCTGCTTATCGGCCTATTTACCGGGGGGCATATTCTCCTTGAAGGTGTGCCTGGCCTAGCCAAAACGCTCACCATCTCCACGCTGGCCAAGGTGCTGCACCTGCACTTTCAGCGTGTGCAGTTTACCCCCGACCTGCTGCCCTCCGACTTGGTGGGGACAATGATTTACAATCAGAATCAGTCCATCTTCGAAGTGAAGAAGGGGCCGATTTTTGCCAACCTCGTGCTAGCTGACGAAATTAACCGCTCGCCAGCCAAGGTGCAGAGCGCCCTGCTCGAAGCCATGCAGGAAAAGCAGGTTACCATCGGCGATACCACTTATGCGCTCGACCTGCCCTTCCTAGTGCTAGCCACCCAAAACCCCGTGGAGCAGGAAGGCACTTACCCGCTGCCCGAGGCGCAGGTCGACCGCTTCATGCTGAAAGTGCACGTCGATTACCTCAAGAAGGCCGACGAGCTGGAAGTGATGCGCCGCATGGCCAACCTCAGCTTTGTGGAAGACGTGCAGCCTATTCTGACGAAGGCCGACATCTTCGGTATTCGGCAGCAAATCAACCAGGTGCAGATTTCTGATACGCTGGAGAAATACCTCATCGAGCTGGTCTTTGCTACCCGCCGTCCGGTTGATTACGACCTGCCCGAGTTTGCTTCAGCCGTGCAGTTTGGGGCCAGCCCGCGGGCCAGTATTGCCCTGCACCGCGCCTCTAAAGCCGTGGCCTACCTCGAAGGCCGCGACTACGTGCTGCCCGAAGACATCAAGGAAGTGGCGGCCGATGTGCTCAACCACCGCATCCTGCTCACCTACGAGGCCGAGGCCGACGGCATCCGCACCCAGGACTTGATTGAGGCCATCCTGCGCAAAGTCCCGATTAGTTAATCAGGCTACGCGCCGTACCGCGCCGCGACCAACAAGGCATAAAAAAAGGGCTGACCATGCGGTCAGCCCTTTTTTGTAGGGAAGCGGAAGGGGGTTATTCCACCACCACACGCTTCACCACCAAGTCATTGCCCGACTTGAGTTGCAGCGAGTACACGCCAGCAGCCAAGCCGCTCACGTTGAAGTTGGCAGAGCCACCGGCCGCGGGCAGGTTCAACTGACGCGTTTGCACCACTTGGCCCAGGGCGTTGATGAGCTGAGCCGAAGCCGTGTGCAGACCACTCGGCACGTTCAGCTGGAAGCTCTGGTGCGCGGGGTTGGGGTACAAGCTCACGTTGGCAGCCAAGGCGGCGTTCTGCGTAGCCGTTACTACAGCTAAGCGCACGTTGTCGATGCCGAGGTCGTCGTCGCCGAAGTCCGACCAAGCCCGGAACCGAAGTACGGTGGTAGCCGAAGTGCTAGGAATTGTAACCGTCTTGCCGGTAAAGGAGGTGTTGTTGAGTGCTACCAGCAAGGGCGTAGCGCTGAACGTAGTGCCACCATTGGTGCTCACGTACACTGCCAAAGAATCCGACCCGGTCGGGTTGATGTAATCGAATTGCAGCACTTTGGTACCGGTACCACTCAGGTTGGCATACAAGTCGAGGGTACCAGGTGCAGCGGAAGAAGCCGTGCCGTATGAGTGGAAGCGCGCTGAATGTGCACCGGTGCTGAAACGGGTATCATAAACGTGCAGAGTGGGGTCGGCATCATCACCCAAGAAACGCCAGGTAGCCGAAGCTCCATCATCATCACGGCGCCAAGAGTTATTGCCGGTGGCCGGCGTGTTACGCCAATTTACCGTCGGTGCATCGTTAGTGCTTGCTACGCTAGCCCAAGGGCCTTCAAAGCTCTCTGTGTATGGAAGCGTGACATAAGTAGGAGAAGGAAGAGTCACTGTGGTGGTAGCGCAGATGTTGAACGCACCGTTAGCCGTGGCATTATAGGTACGCACACGCACATACACAGTGGCACCAGGCGTGAGGCCAGTGAGCGCCAGGGTAGAGAAGCCGTCAGTCCCGTTGTCATCGTTACAACCGATAGAAGTGAGGCTGCCGCAAGTACCCGTGTAGAGTTCAATAACGGTATCATCTACGAGGCTGCCGGTGGCAGCGCTGGTAGTTACGGTCAGGTTGCCGTTGGCTGGCACTACTGCCGAGTACCATACGTCAACCAGGGTACCCAAGGCTGCTCCGCCGCATGTAGGAGCCGGTGCTGTCGTGCCGCTGGCCGTGGCGCCGAGGTTGGTGCCCAGCGTGTTGGTGCAAGTCGTGACGTTAACAGTAAGAGGAGTGGCGTTGGCACACAAGTCGTTGGCCGGAGCTACCGGGGCTGTGGTGAACGTCGTCGTCACCGCCGCCGACGTGGTGCCACCCGAGCAATTGGTTACCACCGTCACGGTGTAAGTAGTGTTAGGCGTGAGGCCAGACAGCGCTACGGGCGAGGCCGAAGGGTTGGGCGTAACGGTTTGCACAGCACCTGACGCTGCCTGATAGGTCACGGTGTAGGTAGCGCCGGTGATTGGCGTAAACGTTACGTTGGCATCCGTGGTGGTCACACCGGAGGTTGCCAGGTTTTGTACGGCGGCGCAAGCCGGAGCTGGCGTTACACTTACTTCGAGGGCCAGGCGCGTGCGCAGGGTGGTGGTGTTAACGGCCGTCCAGGGACTAGCGGGCACCTGGAAGTAGAACGTGGTGGGGCGCAGCGGGTCTTCCACTTGGTAGCCAAGGCCAACGTTTAGGTCAAGTTCTTTAATGGCAACGAAAAAATCACCGGCAGCAATCGGAACGTTCGGAAGCGTGATAACCGGGGAGCCCGTGGCCGTGGGCCGCGTCTGGGTAGGCGAGGTGTAGAGCAGGGTGCCCGGCGTGCCACCAGTGCCGGTTGCATCGTAGAGCTGAATCTGGTAAGTGGTAGCGCCAGCGCCGGCACCCACAAACGAAGGCGTAACGCTGGCAATGGTACCAGCCTGTGCCAGGTTGTATTTGGCTGCCAGAATGCCGCCAGCAGCGCCGATACCCACGCCCGTAGCGTTGAGGGGCTGCGTGCCATCAATGAAAGCGAGACGGTTGGCGGTTACGTTCTGCGTGAAAACCTGGCTGTTGTTGGAAGCGAGGTCGTCGGCAGGCACCGTTACGGTGAGCGTGTTGACGCCGGTGCCCGCCAGCGGGTAGCTAGGGAACGTTACGGTAGCCGAGGCGTTCGGAGCCAGCGTAGCCACCGTTTGGGTAGCGGTGAACGTGCTGGCGCCCGATACCGTCAGGGTCACGGGTACGTTGGTGAGGGTGCCAAGGCTGAGGTTGGTTACCACAGCCTGCGCTACCTGCGGCGAGTTGTAGGTCTGAGCAACCTGGCCTAGCGAGTAAATACTGGTTACGGCCACGTCGTTGGCGGGCAGTACCAGCGTGGTAGCGCAAATGGTGAAAGCACCTTGCGTGTCGCCCGAGCCATAGCCCGATACGTCTACATAATAGGTAGTGGCCGGGGTGAGGCCGCGCAACGCCAAGGCCGGGGCCTGCGTGTTGTTGGTGGTACCGGCTGAGCAACCTACGGTGACGAACGGCCCCGCCGCGCCGCCGGCGCTGGAGAATACCCGCACCTGGCCTGCCGGCGTACCGGCAACTGTGATGGTAACCGCCGTGCTGCCCTGTTGGCCACTGGCAGCCGTGGTGAACGTGTACCACACATCCTTGGGGCTGGAGGCGATGCCGCAGCCGGGGTTGGTGTAGCCGAGGCCCGTTACCGAAGTGGTTGTGGCGTTCGCGTTGGTGGTGCTAAGAGGCGTGCAAGTAGCACCCACTGGCAAGGCAATGGCGCCGGAAGGGTTATCGTTGGCTGGGGCTTGGGCCCGTGCTGCGAGGGGCAGCAGCGGCAGCAAAGCCACCGGTAACCACCGACCGGCTCTTTTGAGCCGGGATTGTAAGGTTGTTAACATGGAAAAGGGGGAAAAAGTGGGGAATAGGAAAGTTTGTTAACCGGAAAAAGTGAAAGAAAAACAGCCGCTCAGCGTGGGTGCTGTGCGGCGGGGTGGCGAATTGCCAGCAAAATACGGCGCCCGGCGCGAATAGCCGGGCTGCCTCAGATTTCCAACAGGAATCATAGACGATTCCTTGGGGAAGAAGTTGCAAGAGCGGCTAGCAGCGCGGCGTTCGCAGCCGCGTCGCAGGTGCTGGCTTGAATGAGGGTGTGGGGCGGCGCCTCGGGGCGGGGCGCGAGGCTGTGGGCGTAGGTTTTGTCATAGTAATCGAGGACCAGCTCTACCATCAGGGGGAAGTTGCCGGCCTCAACGGCCGCCAGCGCTTGCTTGGTGGCCTGGCCACCCAAGCGCTTTTGGAGCCGCTCGATGGCCGCTGCCAGCTCCGCAGGACTTTCGGCGCCATACTCGGCGGCCAGCTTGGTTACGCGGGCGGCCCGGGGCACCTCCAACACGTAGCGGGGGGCGGCTCGCATTTGCGTAAAAAGCCCCGCCGGGATGGTAAGCCGGCCAATCTGCCGGCTTTCGTCCTCCACCCAAATCGGCGCATCGGTGGGCAGTTGCGCCAGGGCGGTGGCCAGGTTATTCTCGAACTGCTCCTGCGTGGGCTGGGCCGGCTGCCCAATGGCCCCAAAGGCTGAGCCCTTGTGGTGGGCCAGTCCTTCGAGGTCCAGCACCGGGTAGTGGTAGGGCACCGCCGCCAGGGCATGCAGCACATCGGTTTTGCCGCTGCCCGTGAGGCCGCCCAGCACGCGCCACTGCCGGGGCTGGTCGAATGAGGCCAGCACGGCCCGGCGGTAGTCTTTGTAGCCGTGGTCGAGCAGGTGCACTTTGAAACCCGCCAGCTCCAGCAGCCACAGCACCGCGCCGCTGCGCATGCCGCCCCGCCAGCAGTGCAGGCGCACTTCCTTGCCGGGCGCGAGCTTCTTGGCCTGCTTCACCATTTCGGACATCTTCGGCCCGAAAAACTCCAGTCCCAGGTGCACAGCCTTCTCCTGGCTCACCTGCTTATACGCCGTACCAATGCGTGCCCGCTCTTCATCGGTGAATAGCGGCAGGTTGAGGGCGCCCGGTACGTGGCCTTGGGCAAACTCAATGGGCGCGCGCACATCGAGTAGGGGATAAGGGAGGGTTTGGAATTCGGGAAGGGAAAGGCGGGGCATGATTTGCGGTACGTTCAACGGCAAAAAATAGCCAACTGCGAAGGCAAGAACCATCCGTCGCGTGCGGCAAGCGCCTCGTGAGCCCATGAGAGGAACCCGCCATCGGTGGCGGACCTACCGGAGCTGCCGCTTGTAGAGCTGCACGGTATTCTCCAGGCCCAGGTAGATGGCGTCGCACACCAGCGCGTGGCCAATGCTCACTTCGGCCAATTCGGGCAGCTGCTGGTGCAGCCAGGCCAGGTTGTCGAGGTCAAGGTCGTGGCCGGCATTCACGCCCAGGCCAAGCTGACCGGCGCGGGCTGCCGTGGCGCGGTAGGGAGCCACGGCAGCTTCGCGGTCGGCTAAGTATTGCACAGCGTAGGCTTCGGTGTAGAGCTCGATGCGGTCGGTACCGGTGCTCACGGCGGCCTCTACCAAGCTCACATCGGGGTCGAGGAAGATGCTGACGCGGGCTCCAAAAGACTTGAGTTCGGCCACCACTTCGCGCAGAAATTGCTGGTGGGTGATGACGTCCCAGCCAGCGTTGGAGGTGATGGCGTCGGGGGCATCAGGTACCAGCGTCACCTGCTCGGGACGCACCTCGCGGCACAGGGCCAGAAAATCGGGGGTAGGGTTGCCCTCCACGTTAAGCTCGGTGGTCACAATTGCTTTCAAGTCGCGCACGTCCTGGTAGCGAATGTGGCGTTCATCGGGCCGCGGGTGCACCGTAATGCCCTCGGCCCCGAAACGCTCGATGTCGCGGGCGGCTTGCAGGATGTCGGGCCGATTGTGACCCCGGGCGTTGCGCAGGGTGGCCAGTTTGTTGATGTTAACGCTGAGCTTGGTCATGGGAAGTAGGGGAGGAAGAGGGGAGGGGCAGGGGCGGTTTGTCATCCTGCCGGTTGGTTGCCGTAGCTTCGGGGCGAAATTACGTCCGGCACCGCCGCTTGGCATGGCCGCCGTATTTCCCGACCATTAACCCGCGCTAACCCGCTCCATTCTCTTTCTCATGCTCAAAAACACCATCGACGCCGCCATCAAGCAGGCCATGCTCGCCAAAGACAAAGTCCGTCTCACCGCCCTGCGCAGCATCAAATCGCAAATAATGCTGGCCGAAACCGCCGAGGGCGCCAGCGACGCCGGCCTCACCCCCGAAGCCGAGCTCAAGCTCCTCAACAAAGCCGCCAAGCAGCGCCGCGATGCCGCCGCCATCTATAAGGAGCAGTTCCGCTCCGACCTCGAAGAAACCGAGCTGGCCGAACTGGCCATCATCGAAGAGTTCCTGCCCGCCCAGCTCTCCGAAGCCGACCTGGTGGAGAAGCTGGTGCACATCATCCAGCGCGTGGGTGCCACCGGCCCTTCCGACCTGGGTAAGGTGATGGGCGTAGCCGCCCGCGAGCTCTCCGGCCAGGCCGATGGCAAGCGCATCTCCGACGTACTCAGCCACCTGCTAAACAACACGAATCTATAGTTTCAATGGGCGAATGGGCGAATGGGTGAATGGGAAACTGACCCCACCCTGCCATTCGCCCATTCCCCCATTCGTCCATTGAACACATGACGGCTCTTGACATTCTCTTGCTGCTCCCGCTCTGCATTGGTGCCGTGAAAGGCTACCGGCGCGGGCTGGTGCTGGAAGTGGTGTCGTTGCTGGCTTTTGTGCTGGCCGCAATTGGAGGGCTGAGCCTGCTCTCGGCTGCCGTGCCGCTGGTGCGGCAGTACGTGGGGTCGGCGTTTGGCATGCTGCCGCTGCTTTCGTTCGCGCTGGTGTTTGTGGGCATTATGTGGGGTGTGCACCTGCTAGGCGGCCTGCTCAAAACGGCCGTCCACCTCACTCCCCTCGGCGTGCTCGACAACCTGCTGGGCGGGGTCGCCGGCGTGCTGAAGTGGATTCTCGGCCTCAGTCTATTGCTGCACGGCACCGGACTGGCCGGCGTGCACCTACTGTCGCCCAAGCTGGTGGCTGGCTCGCAGGTCCTGCCTATTGTGCAGCAGGCCACGCCGCTGGCCCTGCAAATCACCGGCTACGTGCTGCCCTTCGCCCAGGATTTACTCGTGCGCATGCGCACCGCCTTTGTCAGGAGTTAAGGGTTAAAAGGTAAGAATTGCTCAAACAGTGGCTTGGTCTGATAACTCTTCCTTCTTAGCTCTTATACTCCAACATGCGCCTGCTGCTGCTCGACAACTTCGATTCCTTCACTTTCACCCTGGCCGATTACCTGCGCCAGCTGGGGGCCGAAGTAGTGGTGCGGCGCAATGACGTGTCGCTGGCCGAACTGAAAGTGTCCATGTTTGATGGGGTGGTGCTGTCGCCTGGTCCTGGCACACCGTCCCAGGCCGGGGTAATGCCAGCCCTTATTCAAGAGTTTCATCAGGACATGCCCATGTTGGGCGTGTGCCTGGGCCATCAGGCGCTAGGCGAGTTCTTCGGCGCTACCGTGACGCGGGCAGTCCGGCCCATGCACGGCAAAGTATCCGAAATGCGCTGCGATAATAGCGAGGCGCTGTTTGCTGGTTTGCCCGCTACGCAGCTCATCACGCGCTATCACTCGCTCATTGTGTGCGAGCCGCTGCCGCCCATGTTGCAACCCCTGGCCCACACCACCGGCCCCGCCCCCGAGCTAATGGCCCTACGGCACCGCACCCTGCCGCTCTACGGCGTCCAGTTCCATCCCGAAGCCCTGCTTACCCCGCACGGCCTGGCAATTTTGGGCAATTGGCTCCGCTGTTGTATCATTGCCAAAACCGCATAACGAGTTATTGGTTGCTCGTAGCTGGCAGCGTCTTTCTGAGAAAACCCTTCGAAAGCCTGCCTTCAAAACCAACATTTCAGCAGAGAGCACGAGCATGGAGACGAAGCATCTACAGGGATACGAGTTTGTGGACGAAGGCCAAGGGCCGGTATTGCTGCTGCTGCACGGCCTGTTTGGTGCGCTCAGCAACTGGCAGGGCGTAGTGCAGGAATTTGCGTCCAGCTACCGCGTTGTCATTCCGCTGCTGCCCGTGTACGATATGCCCCTGACCCAGGCCGGCGTGCCGGGCCTTGTGGCCTACGTCGAAGGCTTTATCGCGGCGGCGGGGTTGCCGGCCACGTTCACGGTGCTCGGCAACTCATTGGGCGGCCACATTGCCCTAGTTTATTCGCTTAAGAATCCGGCCCGCGTTAGCCGCATGGTGCTCACGGGCAGCAGCGGCCTGTTTGAGGACAGCATGGGCGGCTCTTTCCCCAAGCGCGGCAACTACGCCTACGTGCAGGAGCGGGTGGGCTACACGTTCTACGACCCCGCCGTGGCAACCAAAGAGTTGATTGACGAAGTTTTTACCATCACCAACTCCAATGCCAAGTGCTTGCGCATCATCGCCATTGCGCGTTCGGCCCAACGGCACAACCTCAGCAAGGAGCTATCCAAAGTGAAGGTGCCGGTGCTGCTGGTGTGGGGGCTGAACGATACCATTACGCCGCCGCCCGTCGCCCACGAGTTTGCTACGCTGCTGCCGCAGGCCGAACTGCGTTTTCTCGACCACTGCGGCCACGCTCCGATGATGGAGCGTCCGGCCGGTTTCAATGCCTACCTGACCCAGTTCTTGCGTACTACTGAAACAACACCCGCTGTGGCTGCCTAAACGGCGCCGTTTGACCGTCGGCCCGATTCTTGTTCGCCACGCCATCACCCTACCCGGTGCTATTTTATCACCCCGCTCGTATTCCTTTCACCTAATTCACGCACCTATTATTTTCTAACCTATTTATCAGCCAGAATATGCCCGCCCTGCTTGCCGAAGACTTACTCAACGAAATGATTCCGCCTCTTAAAGGCACCGATTCGGCGGGCAAAGCAGCGCGCTGGCTCGACGAGTTCCATGTGGCCCAGTTGCCCGTACTCGACAACCGCCACTACCGCGGCCTCGTTACCGAATCGGACCTGGCTGATTTCGACGACCCCGAAACATTGCTCTCCGAGCTGCCGCTGAACTACGGCGACGTATTTGTGCGGCCCGACCAGCACTTTTACCGGGTGATGGAGCTGGCCATCGAGAACAAGATTCAGCTCGTTCCCGTCGTCGATGAGCGGCAGGAATACGCCGGGGTTGTTACCATCGCCGATGCCCTAGCGGCTTTCGGCCAGCAGCCGGCTGGCGGCCAAGGCGGTATTATCGTGCTCAGCATGGAAGAGCGCGACTATTCCCTCACCCAAATCAGCCGCTACGTCGAGGAGAATAACGCCAAAATCATCAGTGCCTTGGTGGCCCAGGATGAGGTAGACCCCTACCGCATCCGCCTCACCATCAAGCTCAATACCGATAACCTTACCCGTATCACTGCTACGCTGGAGCGGTTTGGCTACGTTGTAACGGCCCAGTTTAGTGGGGTTGCCGTCGCCAATGAAGACGAGCAGGAGCGCTACGATGCCCTCCTGCGGTACCTGAGCGTCTAAAAGAATCGGGTGTTAGGAATCCTGTTATTGTCGTTGCGGTTGCTGGCTGCCAGCTTGGCGCAAACTCCCTCCGATACCTTGCGGCCGCTGCGTCCGGTAGTAGCGCCTTCCGATACGCTGGTTCGTATTGTTCCGTGCCCGGGCATTGCCCGCATGGCCGTGGGCCCCATTCTTTTCGCGGGCAATGCCGTCACCAAAGAGCGTATTCTGCGCGCCGAGCTTGATTTTCACGAAGGCGATACCCTTGTCATCGATGACCTGCCGGCTCGGTTAGAGGCCAACCGCCGGCGCCTGTTCAATCTACAGCTGTTTCACGCCGTGGTGGCCCAGGCCAGTTGCGTCAATGGTAGGCTATTCATCGTATTTGGTGTGCAAGAGCGTTGGTACACCTTTCCCGTGCCCATCCTCTCGTTGGCCGACCGCAACCTGCGCTCCTGGCTCGACCGCTCCGACCGCTGGCGGCGGGTCGATTACGGCGTCCATCTGACCAAAACCAACTTCCGGGGCCGCAACGAGCAAGTGCTTGCAAACCTGCAACTAGGCTTCAACCGCAAGTATGAGTTGTTCTACGAGGTACCCGGCGTAGGCCCTTACCGGCGGCTGGGCTTTGGAATCGGCGCTTCTTTTTACCAGAGTCATGCGCTCGACTACATCACTCTGGCCGACCGCTTGGTGCCCTACCGGTCCGATGACGGCTTTCCCATTCAGCGGTTTTATGCCACGGCCGGCTTGCGCTTCCGCCACACTGTCCAGTTTCGCACGGCCCTTGACCTTTCGTATCACCGCGAGCAGATTAGCGACTCTGTCAACTACTACAATCCTGACTATTTCCAGGGCCGCACTCAGCGCGAGTTTTTGGACCTCGCCCTCACCAGCACCCGCAACGAGCGCAACACCTTCGCCTACCCCCTCACTGGCAAGTTTGCACAGGCCACGCTCACGCATCGCATTTTTCTGAATAAAACGACGCCCAGCCTCACCACCCTGCGTCTGAACTACGCCCGCTACCTGTCGCTGGGCCACCGGTTCTATTACAGTGTTGGGCTCAGTGCCCAGGGACGTCTCACGCGTTACCTCTCGTATGCCGATACCCGCGCACTGGGCTACAACGACTTGGTGCGCGGCTACGATGAATATGTTATTGACGGCCGCCACTACGGCCTCCTCCAGCAGGGCTTTTCCTACCGGCTCTTCGAGCCGAAGGCCATTCGGCTAAATTCCATTGATAGCCCGAAAGTCAATACCATTCCGCTGGCGCTCTACCTCAATATCTTTGCCGATGCCGGCTACGTCATCGCTCCCAACCCCTTGCCCCAAAACCACCTTTCCAATCAGTTCCTGCGTGCCGTTGGTCTAGGCCTGCACCTCGTCACCTTCTACGACCGTGTTTTTACCGCCGAGTATACGCTGAATGGCTTGGGCCAAACCGGCTACTTTTTCAGAGCTGGATTTCCTATTTAGCAGCCTTGGCTGTCGCCCTTGGTTATTTAATTGTTGCGTAGCCTTTTGGCACGTTAAGCCTTCGCTTTCATTTCCTGCATGAAAATCGCCATTCTCGGCAAGCCATTCGACGACGAAGCTGCCCCGGCCATCCAAGCCCTGCTCGATGACTTAGCTGCGCGCCGCGCCGAAGTGCGTATTGGCGAAGCCTTCCGCACCTTCCTCGACAACCGCCTGCGCCTTCCCGAAGGCACCACCGAGTTTCGTCGGGGCGATTCCCTGCGTGGAGTACACTATGTGCTCAGCATCGGCGGCGATGGCACCTTGCTCGATACAGTCACTTACGTTGGTAGCCTGCAAATCCCCATCCTGGGTATTCACACCGGCCGGCTTGGTTTCCTAGCTACCGTCACCCCTGACCGGATTACCCAAGCAATTGATGCCCTTTTCAAAGGGCACTTCACAATTGAGGAACGCAGCCTTATCCGCGTCGATACTGACCCTGATGTGTTTGGGAGCCTCAATTTTGGGCTTAACGAGTTTAGCGTATTAAAGCGCGATACATCGTCCATGATTGTCGTCCACACGTATATCGACGGCGAATACCTAAACTCTTATTGGGCCGATGGCTTGGTGGTGGCCACGCCCACCGGCTCCACTGGCTACTCATTGAGCTGCGGTGGCCCGGTAATGCTGCCTCAAACAAACAATTTTATTATTGCCCCCGTATGCCCCCACAATTTGAACGTTCGCCCACTCGTGGTATCCGACCAAAGCGTGATTTCCTTCGAAATAGAAGGCCGTAGCACCAGCTATATGCTGGCCCTCGATTCACGTTCGCTGCCCGTTGAAGCTTCCGTTCAAATTGCCGTTCGCCGCGAAAATTTTAATGCCCGTCTAGTAAAGCTCAACCACGTCAACTTCCTCAGTACCTTGCGCAGTAAACTGAACTGGGGGCTTGACCGGCGCAATCCAGCAGGTATTCAATTATAGCAGCAGATTTTTTCGGCAAAAGAATCAGGAAAATTTTTTTAGTTCCCAATATCGCCTACTTTTGTCTTCGTCTGAAAATGCGCGCTCACTGCGCGGTTCTCACACTTGCCCCACGCCTCATCACTTTAGTTGCCTTATGAAGAATATTTTCACTTATTCCACGGCCTTTGTGCTCGGGCTTGCCTTGGTGGCTACTCCTGAAGCAGACGCCCAACAATTCAGCAAGCGTAAGCAATACAACTCGGTTGGCTTCAGCTTGAATGCCATGAACTATTTCGGGGATGTTACCCCTGTAACTAGCTTTACCAGCCTCCGTTTGGGCGCTACGCGTCTCGGTGCGGGCGTTTCTATCACCCGTCGTTTGTACCCGCGTGTTTCGGCTCGGTTGGGGTTGTCATACGGTCGTATTTCGGGCAACGATGCCGATGCGGCCGATAAGGAAGGTGCTGACTCGCGCTTCCGCTATAACCGCAACATGAACTTCCGCAACGATATTCTGGAAGCTTCGGGGGTGGTAATTGTGGACCTGATTGAAAACCGCAACAACTACCTCAAGCGTCCTGACTTTGTGCCGTACGTATTTGCTGGCGTAGCAGGTTTTTACCATAACCCCCAGGGCCTTGATGCTAACGGCAACTACGTCGACCTGCAACCCCTGAAAACCGAAGGACAGTCTACTGCTTATAGCAAGACTCAGTTCTCCATTCCCTTCGGTGGTGGTATTCGTTACCGCATCAACCGTAACTTTGATGCAAGCCTAGAAATCGGCTGGCGCAAAACCTTTAGCGACTACATTGATGACGTAGGCGGCAAATATGCTCCTGTAGCATCATTGGCCCCTGGCGCTGCCACCTACTTCGGCCATGACATTACGCGTGACCGTGCTGCTTTCCCCGGTTTTGACAATCCTGGTGAAGCTCGTGGCGACGTGGGCAATAAAACCGACTGGTACATCGTAACAGGTGTAACCTTGAACTACATCTTGACGCCCCGCATCAAGAACCCCAAATTCCGCTAGCCAGTGGCCACTGGCTGAGCGATTTTTCTTCAGTCAGCAGTTAGCTTAGAATGACGAATTCAATTATTAAAAACGCACTCCTCGTCTGCATCCTGCAGGCGGGGAGTGCGTTTTTTTGCATCTCCGCTGCGGCCCAGAACACCAGTGAAATCGGTATCGGCTTGGGTGCTTCCAACTACCGCGGCGAGATATCGCCAGAACTGCAGTTGCAAAACAGCCGGCCTGCTCTGACTGCTTTCTATCGCAAAGATGTATCGGTGCCCATCACCCTGCGGGGCGGACTGATGGCAGGTTTGTTGCGGGCCGACGACGGCAATGTAAACGGTACAAATGGTGGCGTTCCGCCCTTGCAAGGGTATCGGCAGACCAATACCAAAGGCAGTGTGCTGGAGGTTTCGGCGGTAGTAGAATATAATTTCATGGATTACCACTATCGCACTGATAAGGTCCATTTTACACCTTACTTGTTTGCAGGAATAGCTGGTTTCTATGCCAATACCAAGACTGTCACTAATAATCCTGCTCTAACGGGCAGCTTTAATCAGGATGGTTCGACACTGGGGCTTTCGATACCTGCTGGAGTGGGCTTGAAGTACGCCTTATCACAGCACATCAACCTAGGGCTGGAAGTGGGCGTGCGAAAAACATTTACTGACCAACTCGACCATTTAAGCGAACAGGACCCTTTGCTCGTTAATCCGCACGACCAGGACTGGTATTACTATAGTGGAGTCAGCTTATCGTATACATTCTTTAAAATCCGTTGCCCGGACCTTTATAAAAAGAATAAAAAGCTGTTGAAATAGCAGTTAGCTGCCTGACCACTAAGCAAGGTGGCTTAGCCTTTAGCGGACTGGTGCCGAAAGGTGCTTATGGAATTCTCCGGCTAAATGCAACCATTTCCGTAACTTGCGTCCTCTTTTAGCGAAACCGCAAAGATGACCGGCAAGGCCGAAATTGATATTCAAAACATTCCCACTCACGTGGCCGTCATAATGGACGGCAACGGGCGTTGGGCTAAGCAGCGAGGGGGCTTGCGCGTGTTCGGGCACCAAAGTGCTATTACGGCCGTGCGTGAGACTGTGGAGGAGGCTGCCGAACTGGGCGTTCGCTACCTAACGCTTTATGCTTTCTCGACCGAAAATTGGAATCGGCCCGCGCTAGAGGTGATGGCACTGATGCAACTATTGGTGCACACTATCCGGCAGGAAACGGCTACACTGCTGAAAAACAGTATTCGGCTGGAAGCCATTGGCGATATTTCGACATTGCCGGGCAATTGCCAGCGGGAACTAGCCGAAGCAATGGAGCTGACCAAAGCAGGCACTCGCATGACTTTAGTCCTGGCGCTGAGCTACAGCGGGCGCTGGGACTTGACCCAAGCGGCAAAGCGCATGGCCACAGACGTAGCAAGCGGCAAGCTTCAGCCTGCCGAGGTAACTGAAAATACGGTAAGCAACTACTTGGTTACGGCAAATATGCCCGACCCAGAACTCTTAATTAGAACCAGCGGTGAGCAGCGCATCAGCAACTTTTTGCTGTGGCAGTTGGCTTATACCGAGTTGTATATTACGGACTTGCTGTGGCCGGATTTCCGGAAGCAGCACTTTCAGGACGCCATTCGGGCGTATCAGCGCCGGGAACGGCGCTTTGGCAAAACCAGCGAGCAAGTAGCTGTATCTTAAATTTTTGTAATGTTTATTGTGCGTAATTTATTTTTCAAGTATTTGCTTGTTTTAGCAGTGCTAGGCAGTTGGGTGGCTTCGCCCGCTCGCGCGCAGCAAGGGCCTGTTGGAGCTGAAGAACCCAAAAAGTATGAGCTGGGTGGTATTACGGTGAGTGGTGCCCGCTACTTGGACCCCAATACGCTCATTAGTTTGACTGGCTTACGGGTAGGCGACGCTATTAACGTGCCCGGCGAAGAGATTGGAAAGTCTATTCGCAAACTCTGGGCCCAAGGGATTTTGGGTGATGTGAGTGTCACCATTGCCCGCATCGAAGGGAACAAGATTTTCCTGGATTATAATCTGAAGGAGCGGCCTCGTTTGTCGAAGTTCACCTTCTCAGGTATTCGCAAAGGCCAAACGGAAGACCTGACCAAGAAGATTGCTCTAATTCGGGGCAAAGTCGTCACTGACGCGCTGATGAATAATACGCGTACTCAGGTGCGTAAATTCTTCGTGAACAAGGGCTACCTTGACACAAAGGTAAACATCGTTCAAGTGAACGATTCTGCGCTATCCAATAGCGTGGCCCTACGGATTGATGTGGATAAAGGGACTAAAATCCGCATTCATGATATTGCTTTTGAGGGCAACAAGGCTTTCTCGGACCGCAAGCTAAAGGGCAAGCTTAAAAAAACCAAAGAGCGCAAGCCATATAAGTTTCTGACTGCTGGCAAGTTTCAGCGGAGCGAATACGAGGAGGACAAGAAGAAGCTGCTGGAATTCTATAATGCCGAAGGCTACCGTGATGCTGCTATCGTGAGTGACACGCTGATGCGCGATGACAAAGGGCTGGCACTGCGTATCAAGCTAGACGAAGGCCCAAAATATTATTTCCGCCATATCACCTGGAACGGCAATTATTTATATGACGATAAGACGCTTTCGAACATTCTAGGCATTAAATCGGGTAGCCCTTACAGCAAAGAAACGCTGGATAAGCGCCTGAACTACAACCCAACCGGTCAGGACGTTTCTTCGCTTTACCTAAACGATGGGTATTTGTTCTTCACCATCGACCCGGTGGAAACCAAAGTGGAAGGCGATTCAATCGATATTGAGATGCGCATCAGCGAGGGTGTGCAGGCTCATATCAAGGATATCAACATTGCGGGTAATACCAAGACCAGCGACCATGTATTGCGTCGCACCCTTCGCACGCTGCCCGGCGATAAATTCAACCGGGAATTGCTTATTCGCTCGCAACGAGAGATAGCCACTCTGGGCTATTTCGACCCCGAAAAAATAGGCATTAATCCAATTCCTAACCCTGTTGATGGCACGGTAGACATCAATTATACGGTCGTTGAAAAGCCTTCGGACCAGGTAACTCTGTCGGGTGGCTGGGGTGGCTACGCGGGCTTTATCGGTACGGTTGGCTTGGTGTTCAACAACTTCTCGTTGCGCAAAGCTGGTTCTTTGCGTAACTGGACGCCTGTTCCGGCTGGCGACGGCCAGCGCTTGTCGCTCAATGTGCAGGCCAACGGCGTCCAGTATCAGGCCTATTCACTGTCATTTACGGAGCCGTGGCTAGGTGGCCGTCGGCCTAACTCGTTCTCCTTTAGCCTTAACCACAGCGTGCAGCGTACCGGTACGGCCACGGATGCGGCTTCTGACCAGTTCATTAAGGTAAACAGTGTTACTGTAGGTCTTGGCCGCCAGCTGCGTGTACCAGACGACTACTTTACGCTGAGCAATTCATTGTCATTCAGCCAGTATCAGACGCAAAATTATCCGTTGCTACCTGGCTTTACCACTGGTTTTGCCAATAACATCACGTTTAACACCACGCTGGCACGCAATAGTATCGACAACCCCACTTATACGCGTCGGGGCTCGTCGCTGAGTTTGAGTGTTAACCTGACGCCGCCTTATTCACTGCTCAATCCGGACCACCCCAACAACAACCAGTGGATTGAATTCCACAAATGGATGTTCGATGCGTCGTGGTTTACGCCCATCGTCGGCAAGCTGGTGCTCAATACCCGTGCTCACTTCGGCTATTTGGGTAACTACAACTCCAACCGGGAGCTGGGGCCATTCGAGCGCTTCAAGATGGGCGGCGCGGGGCTGGGCTACAACGGCGGCGGCAACTACTTGGTGGGTACCGACTACGTAGGCCTGCGCGGCTATGACGACCCTAACAGCAACTTTGCTATCCCAACGGCGCAAAGTGGCCAAAGTGGTGGTATTGCCTTCAACAAGTACGTGCTGGAAATGCGCTACCCGGTCAGCCTAAATCCCGCCGCTACCGTGTATGTACTGGCATTTGCTGAAGCTGGCAACGCTTATGACTCTTACACGAATTACAATCCCTACAAGCTGTACCGTTCAGCAGGGGTAGGGGCACGTATTTTCATGTCGGCTTTCGGTCTGCTAGGCTTTGATTTTGGTCATGGTTTCGATTCGGTGGTGCCACCCGCTAATACGCCTACCGGAACTAAGCAGGACCCCAACCATTTTCACTTCATCATTGGCCAGCAAATTCGCTAGGGTAGGCACTAGCAAACAGGATTTCACGTTTCCTCGGGTATGAAGAACTTCGGTGGCCTGTTGCTGGCCTTATTATTACTGATTGCGACGACGCTGGGCGCCAACGCCCAAAAGTTTGGCTGGGTCGATTCTGAGTTTATCATGGCCAAGATGCCGGAATACGCCAAGGCCCAGCAAGAATTGAATGTGCTTTCGGATACCTGGCAGAAGGAGATTGAAGCCCAGCAAAAGGACTTAGACAAGCTCTACCATAACTACCAAGCTGAGGAAGTGGTGCTGACTGAGCCCATGAAGAAAAAACGGCAGGATGAGATTCTTAAGAAAGAGCAGGAAATAAAGGCTTATCGCAATAAGCAGTTTGGCTACGAAGGCCAACTGTTTAAAAAGCGGCAGGAGTTGAATAAGCCGGTTCAGGACAAAGTATTCGAAGCGTGCGAAAAAGTGGCTAAGAAAAAGCAATTGGCCGTGCTCTTTGATAAAGCCAGCGACCTGACTATGCTGTATACCAATCCAGCGCACGATTACACGGAATTTGTGTTGGAGGAATTGGGTTTAGGTGCTGAAGACCGCAACCAGCCGGGTCCCAAAGGTGCCGTGAAAACAGTGGCACCTCCCAAAACCCCCGTTGACCCTAACTTCGAGTCGGACTCGGGCACGCCAGAACCGGTTATGGGCACTAAAGCTGCCGCAAAGCCTGCACCGCGCTCGACCAAAAAGAAGTAATTACCTTTGTCCCAACATTTTTCTGACCCTTTTTCTTTTTGATGAATCTCGTGAAAATCTTTCGTCTGACGCTCGCCGCCGCTCTGTTGACCGCCGGAACCCTGGCCGCCACTTCCGCGCAGGCCCAGGCCCCACTGAAAATTGGTTACACCGACGTGCAATACGTGCTGTCTCAGATGCCCGAAAGCAAGCAGATTGAGTCGGACCTGAAAGCTTATAATACCCAACTGGAGGCTCAGCTGAAAAGCAAGTACGCCGAATACCAAACCAAAGGCGAAGCCTACCAAAAAGGCGAGGCTACCATGACCGACGTGGTGAAAGCAGACAAGCAGAAGGAACTGCAAAGCCTGCAGCAGTCTATTCAGGAGTTCCAGCGTAGTGCAGAACAGTCGTTGCAACAGAAGCAGCAGGCGCTGCTGAAGCCGGCGCTCGATAAGCTGCAGAAAAATATCGATGCCGTGGCCGATGAAAACGGCTTTACGTACGTGTTCAACTCGGATGGCGGTGGCAGCCCGCTGCTGCTGCACGCACCCGAATCGGGTAATATTTCTGATTTGGTACTGAAGAAAATGGGCATTACGCCAGGTGCTGCCGCTCCCATCAAGTCCGGTCCAACACCTGCTCCCACGCCCGCCCCAGCGGTCAACAAGACCAAAGGCAAGAAATAAGCAGCCATAATTGCCAATTACGAAAAAAGCCGGAGCAGCTGCTCCGGCTTTTTTCGTAATTCTTTAGGTAAGATTATGATAGAAAACAAAGTACCCAACGAAGACCCGGACTACGACGCATCTGGGGACGAAGAAGGTGGTGATGAATTATATGAGCACCATCGTATTGTGGTGGACCGTGGGCAGGAGATGCTCCGCATCGATAAATTTCTGCACGGCCGGCTACGCAACACCTCACGCAACAAAGTTCAG
>Ga0265780_10003203_pt1 | contig 21702 bp, 14 predicted proteins | sample P1T30metagenome_FD_192432 | JGI IMG/M metagenome (GOLD analysis project Ga0265780, IMG submission 192432) | Plant litter microbial communities from East Loma Ridge, Irvine, California - P1 T30 | ecosystem: Environmental > Terrestrial > Plant litter > Unclassified | place: USA: California...
GATACACGAGGGTCGGGCGGTTCCTCGCGTCGCGCCAGATCCAGAACAGCCAGCGCGACGAGGGTGAGAAGACCAGCCCGCCATAGCCGTAAGCGTCGGTGTCGACGACGACGCTGACCGTACCGGTGGCGAGATCACGAACGCACAGCCGGTGGCGATCGTTGCCGCCGATATCCTCGGCCCAGGCATAGAGCCGGCCGTCGGGGCTCACCTGCTGCCCGGTGGTCCGGTAATAAGCGTGGCCGCGCGCGCGCACGTTCTCGTCGAGCAGCAGTTCGGTCGTGCCCTTGTCGCCTCGACGGCGCAGGTAGCGCGGGTGCGCCCCGCTGCTGTCGTCGGTGACATAGGTCCAGCCCCCGCGCGTCACCGCGGGCTCGCCGCCGCCGATCGGCACGCGCGCGGCGAACGCGTCAAGAAAGCCGCGTTCCCGCGCCGCGACGCGCTCCATGACGGCGGCGGCATAGGCGTTTTCGGCGCGCAGATGATCGCGGATCATCGACGGCATGGTGGCGAGGTCGCGCTGTCCGGTGGCCGGAACATATTTGAGCCACGCATAGGGATCGTCGCGCGTGCGCCCGAGCTGCTGGCGGGTGAGCGTAACGCGCGGCGTCTGCGGGGCGCGCGGCAGCGCCGGTCCGGCAGCGCGCACCGGCCGCCCGACCGCCGCCAGCAGCGCGGCGGCGCTTGCCCCGACGAGGAAGCGGCGGCGGGCCAAAGGCAGATGGGCGGCGGGCATGGCGGTCGTCGATCCTCGCTCGATGCGGTCGCCCCGACGTTAGAGCCGCGCCGCGCCGGCTCGCAATCGCCGGGCGCGAAATGGCCCGATCGCGATGGCGATCGGCCCTGTCCGCGCGGTCACGCCGCAAGAATGCGCGTCAAATACGTACGTTGATGATATTGCAGGGAAGGCGGGGGCGAAAAATGCGCAAGATCCTTTCACATCGTATTGGGGTGAGCATCCTGGCGAGCGCGGCGTTGCTCGCGAGCGGCGCGGCGACGGCGCAGACCGCGCCCGACGCGCCGCCGGAGGCCGGAAGCGACCGCGACATTGTCGTCACCGCCACCAAGCGCAACGAGAGTGCCAGCGATCTCGCCGGATCGGTGTCGGCGGTGACGCAGGCCGATCTCCAGCGGCTCAATGCGCAGAGCCTGTCCGACTATATCACGCGCGTGCCGGGCGTGGTCTTCAACGATTATCAGCCCGGCGTGTCCGAGGTGGTAATCCGCGGCGTCGCCTCGACCACCTATCATGAGGCGAACCAGGCGACGACCGGCTATTACATCAACCAGATTCCGCTGGTGGAGCCGGGCTTTCCGCTCGTCATCCCCGACATCGACGCGTTCGACGTCAAGCAGGTCGAGGTGCTGCGCGGTCCGCAGGGAACGCTGTTCGGATCGTCGTCGCTGGGTGGCGCGGTCAATTACGTCGTCAACGAGGCCGATCCGACCCGGATCGACGCGGGGGCGGAGGGGATCCTCTCCAGCACGCGCCGCGCCGGCGACGCGAGCTATGCCGCGAAGGCGATGATCAACGTCCCGGTGGTCAACGAAAAGCTCGCCGTGCGGCTGGTCGCGCTGCAACGCGATGACGCCGGCTATCTCGACAATATCGGCACGGGCGAGAAAGGCAGCAACGATCTGCGCGTGCGCGGGCTGCGCGGCTCGGTGGTGTGGCAGCCGGGCGAGACGACCAAGCTGGCCGCGCTGGCGATGTATCAGCAATATGAACTCGCCGATCAGACCTATGTGCTGTTCGGCGACAAGCCAAAGACGTTCGAGCGCAACACCAACGTCGACGAATATCAGGATACCGAGATCCAGCTGTACAGCCTGCGGCTCGATCAGGATCTCGGCGCCGCGAACTTCACCGCGATCGGCAGCTACACGCAGAAGAAGGCCGATCTGGCGTTCGACGATTCGATCTTCCTCGGCATCGACGCGCGCACCGGCACGCCGCAGCTTTCCAGCTCGACCGGCAAGTCCACGACCTATTACGGCGAGATGCGGCTCGCCTCGAACGGCGACGGACCGTTCACGTGGTTGCTCGGCACCAACTTCACCAAGCTCCGCTCGGACTCGACCGACGGCGCGCGACTTGATGGCATCGGCGCGTATATCGACGCCCATCCCGGCGATTTCGGCGGACAGCCGAGCAGCGTGATCGCGCCGGGCGATCTGCTGCGGCGGACGGTCAGCACCAATCGCGTCCGCGAGATCGCCGCGTTCGGCGAACTCGGTTATACCTTCCTCGACACGCTGACGCTGACGCTCGGCGGGCGCGTCTTCCAATATGAGTCGCGGCCGCGGCTGCAATTCCTCCCCAATGCCGCGCTGATTGCGCCGTTCGACTATCAGCCCGGCTCGCAGAAGGAATCGGGCTTCGTCCCCAAGGTGTCGCTGGCGTGGAAGCCGACCACCCGCTTCACCTTGTACGGTCTGTATTCGGAAGGCTTCCGGATCGGCGGCGTCAACGTCTACAGCGCCGCGACCGGCACGCCGCTGACCTTCGGCAGCGACAGCACGCAGAATTACGAGGTCGGCGCGAAATTCGAGTTGGTGCCCGGCGCGATGTCGTTCGACATCGCTGCGTTCCACATCAAGTGGAACGACATCCAGTCGCGGCTGTTCACGCCGATTACCTTCGACGCCTATACGGTGAACGGCGGCGGGGCGAAGATCGACGGTGTCGAAGTGTCGCTCGTCTTCCGCCCCAGCCGCAATCTTACCTATTCCGCGAACGTGACCTATAATGACGCGCGATTGTCCGGGCTGCTTCCCGACAGCAGCGCGCCGGGCGGTGGCTATGCCGCCGGAACGCAGCTGCCGGGCGCGTCCGACTGGATCATCGCCAACCAGCTCGACTGGGAGCTGCGCAGCTCGCCGCTGCGGCCGCGGATCGGGATCGCGCATCGCTATCTGTCGGCGGCGCCGGTGGCGTTCGGCGCGACATTGCAGAAGGGCGACTACAGCCTCGTCGATCTCAACGCGGCGATCCAGATCACCGATGGCGTCGAGGCGGGCGTGTTCGCCAAGAACCTGTTCGACGCCTACGGCATCCTCAACGCGCCTTTCTCCTTCGCGGGCAGCGTCACCCGTCCGCGCACGATCGGCGCGAGCCTGCGTTTCGCGCTGCGGTGAGCGTTGCCGTGCCGCTGATGCGCCGCCCCGACGCGGCGGCATTTAGCCCGGCAAGGCGCGGACTTGCCGGACGGTCGGCAGCCTGCCATCGTCGCGACGATGACGCGGCAAGCATCGTGATCGGGCCGGGTGAAACCGCCGGGTGCCTCCGCCCGCCGGTGCGCGGACTGACCGACGAATATGGCGCGGGCTTCGTCGATCCGATGCACGCGCACGACTGGATCCAGGTTCTGTACGCGTGTTCGGGGGTGATGTCGGTGGTGACCCCGTCGACCAGCTTTGTCGTGCCGCCGCAGCGCGCGCTGTGGTTGCCGGCCGGACAGCGGCACGAGGTGTCGTGCCGCGGGCCGGTGTCGCTGCGCACGCTCTATGTCGACCCGGCGCTCTATCCCGACCCGCCGCCGTGCCGCGTCATCGAGGTGAGCGACTTCCTCAAGGCGCTTATTCTGAAGACCGTTTCCTTCGGTGCCGATTACGACCCGCAGGGCCATGCCGGCCGGGTGGTCACGGTGCTGCTCGACGAGATCGCGGCCATGCCGGTCGCACCCTATGGCGTGGTGATGCCGGGCGACGCGCGGCTGTTGCGGGTCTGCCGTGCGATCCTCGCGCATCCCGCCGACAATCGCGACGTCGACGACTGGGCGCGCGTGGCGGGTATGGGACGGCGCACTTTCACGCGCGCGTTCAAGCGTGAGACCGGCATGGGGCTGGCGGTGTGGCGCCAGCAGGTGCGGTTGATGGAAGCGCTGTCGCTGATGGCGGCGGGCCGCCCGGTGACGACGATCGCCTTCGATGTCGGCTATGACAGTCCCAGCGCGTTCACCGCGATGTTCCGTCGCGCTTACGGGGTGCCGCCCAGCCTGTACGCGCTGCCGTGACGCGGCCCGCGCGCGGCAGTGATCGGCCCGGCTGCGCGGGGCAGGCCAGCGGCTTTCCATGCCACAGGGGGATGCGAGGACGCAGCAGCGAGACGGGCCGGCAACGCCCGCGCGAGGAGCAGGACGCATGACACTGACCACCGAGGCGCTGGCCGCGCACGACGATGTCGATCCCGAGATCCGGCGCTTCGTCGTCGCGCTCAATCATGGCTACGGGCAATTCTCCGACTTCGCCGCGCTGCCGCTGCCCGAGCGTCGCGCTGCGGCCGAGATCGTCCGTGCGCCGTGGCGCGCGGGTGGCCCGGTAATGGCGAAGACGGTCACGGCCGAGCTCGCCGGATGCCGCGCCCGCTTCCACTATCCGCAGCGATCCGACACGCCGCAACCGGCGCTGCTCTACATCCATGGCGGCGGCTGGACGATGTTCAGCATCGACACGCATGACCGGCTGATGCGCGAATATGCGGCCCGCGCCGGCGTGGTGGTGGTCGGCATCGATTACAGCCTGTCGCCCGAGGTGCGTTACCCGGTCGCGCTCGATGAGATTGTCGCGGCGTATCGGGCGCTGCGTGACGACGCGGGCGACTTCGGGATCGCACCGGCGGCGATCGCGATCGGCGGGGATTCGGCGGGCGGCAATCTCGCCGTCGCCACCAGCCTGCGGCTGCGCGACGCCGGGGATTCACCGCCGGCGGCGATGCTGCTGAATTACGGCGCGTTCGATCCGGCGCCGACCGCCAGCTATGCGCGCTATGACGGTCCCGCCTATATGCTGACCGTGGCGGAGATGGACGGCTTCTGGCGCGATTATGCCGGCGATCGCGCGACGCTCGTCGATCCGCTCGTCGCGCCGTTGCGCGCCGATCTGAGCGGGCTGCCGCCGAGCTTCCTCGCCGTGCCCGAATGCGACATCCTCGCCGACGCCAATCGTGCGATGGCGGCGCGCCTCGGGTCCGCTGGCGTGCCGGTCGAGCTGCGGCTCTACGCCGGCGCGACCCATAGCTTCCTGGAAGCGGTGTCGGTGTCGTCGCTGGCGAATGCGGCGTTCGACGAGGCCGCACGCTGGCTCGCCGCGACCCTGCGGCGCGCACTGGCATGAGCTTCGTTCCGCGCACGCCGGGCGAGATCGCCGCGCTGATCCGCGACCATCCGCTCGCCTGGGTCGCGTCGCGCGACCTCGATGCGACCCTGCTCCCGTTGATCGTGGAAGGTGACGCGCACGGGACGCCGGTGGCGCTCGTCGGCCATTATCCGCGCCGCAACCCGCAGGTCGCTGCTTTTGCCCGCGATCCGCGCGCGCTGATCCTCTTTACCGGGCCGCAGGGCTATGTGTCGCCGACGCTGGTGTCGAACCCGACCTGGGGCGCGACATGGAATTATGCCGCGCTCCGGATCGTCGCGACGCTGACCTTCGTACCTGACGAGACCGAGGATGCGCTGCGTCGTCTCGCCGCCCGGCTCGAACCCACGGGCGGCTGGCGCCCCGAGCAGATGGGCGAGCGCTTCGATCAGCTCGCACGGCACGTCGTCGCGTTCCGCGCGCAGATCCTTTCGTGCGAGCCGCAATTCAAGCTGGGACAGGACGAGCGCGTGGCGACGTTCGCCGAGATCGTCGCCGGTCATCCCGACCCGGCCTTGGTGATGGCGATGCTCAGGAACCGACCTCACGACCACGACTGAGCATCAAGGTCTATGGATCCTTGCTTCGGGTAAATCGCGAGATCGGCTGGAAGGTCTTAGCGGCCACCGCAACTGCCCTTCCGTCCAAACCTTCCTGACGTACCAAGCACACATGCCCGCCCGGCGCGCCGAAACATTCTCCCAGCCTCAGCCGAGAACCTGTGGCGGGGCTGTCGAGTCGCGCTCGACGAGCGTATAGTCCAGCATTCGCGCGATATGGTGAGCCCCCTTGCGTTGTGGGGCGCGCATCTCGTCGATGAGCAGGCGCAGCGCTTCGGCCGCCAACTCCTGCACGGGTTGCCGGATCGTCGTCAGCGGCGGCCAGAGCGTGGTGGCGGCGATGCTGTCGTCGATGCCGGCGATGCTCAGGTCGCGCGGCACTTCCAGATGACGCCGGTGCGCGACCGACACTACCGCCGCCGCCATGTCGTCGTTACTGGCGAGAATGGCGGTGGGCGGGGTCGTGTCGTTCAACAGCAGCTCTCCGGCAACCAGCCCGGAGGTATAACTGAAGTCGCCGTGCGCGATGCAGGTCTCGACACCGGCCTCGGCAGCGGCGGCCGTAAAGCCCGCCAGTCGCGCCAGGCTGGCGCTCTGGTCGGGATTGCCGACGATGAAGCCGAGCCGGCGATGGCCGAGCGCGATCAGATGGCGGGTCATGTCGCGCGCGGCGCGGTGATCGTCGATCCCGACCGAAATCGCGTCGGAGACCCGCCCGGCCACCACGGCCATCGGCAAGCCGGCCGCACGGAGGATCTGCCGCACCTCCACCGATTCGCCGAGCGGCGGGGTCAGGATCACGCCGCCGATCCCGGAGGCGATCAACTGCTCGATCTCGGCATGCGTCGGCACGCCGCCCTGCCTGCCCTTTAGCAGGATGAGCTGCGCCGCGCGGGCTGAAGCTTCCTCGAAGACGCCGGCGAGAAAGCCGCTCATGAACGCTGCGCTGGGGTTGGCGTAGATGACGCCGATCCGCAGTTCGCGCGAGGTGACGAGGCTGCGCGCCGAAAGGTTGGGGGTGTAGTTGAGCGTGCGGATCGTCGTCGTGACGAGCTCGCGGGTTTCGTCACGCACGCCGGGGTCGCCGTTGATGACGCGCGACACCGTCATCGGCGACACGCCGGCCTGCTTGGCGACATCGATGATCGTCACCCCGCGGCGACGTCCTCTCGGCTGGGGCACGCTCATCCCGTCATGGCGCCGCCGACTGCCGCCGCCGCCCTCATGCGGATCGATCTGCCTCGCCGCATCCCGGTCCGTCAATCACCGATCGCGCAAAGGCACTTGTCAGAAGCCGCCAGCCGCGGGTACGAAGTCATGATAACGTTACCATCGGGGAGGCGGGGTGGCACGATTTCCTTACGTGCGCTGGACGATCATCGCGCTGTTCGTAGGCGCGATGGTCATCAACTATCTCGCGCGCAGCGTGCTGGGCGTCGCTGCGCCAGCGATCATGGCCGAACAGGCAATCTCGTCGGAGCAATATTCCTGGATCACCGGCGCCTTCCAGCTCGGCATCATGTTTCAGCCGGTCGCGGGCTATCTGCTCGACCTGATCGGGCTGAAGATCGGTTTCACGCTGTTCGTCGCCCTGTGGTCACTCATCACGATCGGTCATGGCCTGGCGAGCGGCTGGATGGGGTTCGCGGGCCTGCGCGGTGCGCTGGGGCTGGTCGAAGGCTCGGCGCAGCCCGCCGGCATGAAGGTGGTGGCGGAGTGGTTCCCGGCGCGCGAACGCGGCGTAGCGGGCGGCATCTACCAGATTGGCGCATCCTTCGGCGCGGTGTTCGCGCCGCCGCTGGTGGCGTGGGCGATCCTCTACGACAGCTGGCGCGCGGCGTTCTTCGTCGCGGGCGGGCTCGGCATCATCTGGGTGCTGCTGTGGCTGTTCTGGTATGCACCACCCGCGCGGCACCGCGCGATCTCGCCGGACGAACAACGGCTGATCGCGGAAGGGCAGGAGGCCGCGCTGGCGCGTCGCCGCCGCCGTCCGCCGCTCGGCGAGTTGCTCCGTCGGCGCAACCTGTGGACGATCGCAGGGGCGCGCTTCCTCGCCGATCCGGTCTGGGGCATGCTGTCGCTGTGGATGCCGCTGTACCTCGTGCAGGTGCGCCACTTCGACCTCAAGCAGATCGCGCTGTTCGCCTGGCTGCCGTTCCTCGCCGCCGATCTCGGCTGCCTGTTCGGTCCTGCGGTCGTCGCGTGGCTGCAACGCCGCGATGTCGGCCTCATCGATGCGCGGCGCTGGGCGTTCACGCTCGGCGCGGTGCTGATGACCGGGATGATCTTCGTCGGCACCGCGACCAGCCCGGTCGTCGCGATCGCCTTGCTGTGCCTCGGCGGCTTCGCGCACCAGACGTTGTCGGTGACCGTGATCACGATGGTTTCGGATCTGTTCCCGCAGGATCAGGTCGCCACCGCGACCGGCGTTTCGGGCACTGCCGCCAATCTGGGCGTGCTGATCTTCACATTGGTGCTGGGGTCGCTGGTCGATCAGGTCGGTTACCAGCCCTTCTTCATCCTGCTCGGCCTGCTCGATCTGGCGGGTGCCGCGCTGCTCTGGACGAATATCCGAAAGCCGTCATGACCATTCGCAATCCCATCCTGCGCGGGTTCAACCCCGATCCTTCCATCGTGCGCGTCGGCGACGATTATTACCTCGCCACCTCCACGTTCGAGTGGATGCCGGGGGTGCAGATCCACCATTCGCGCGATCTCGCCGACTGGCGGCTCGTCGCGCGTCCGCTCAACCGGCCGAGCCAGATCGATCTGCGCGGCGATCCCGATTCGTGCGGCGTGTGGGCGGCGGACCTCAGCTACGTCGGCGGGCGCTTCCACCTCGTCTACACCGACGTGAAGCGCTACGGGCGCACGACGGTCGACGGAGCGGTTGGCGCATCGTTGCGCGATTTCCACAATTATTGGGTCTGGTCGGATCGCATCGACGGCGACTGGTCCGATCCCGTCCATCTGAACAGCAGCGGTTTCGATCCGGCGCTGTTCCACGACGATGACGGGCGCAGCTGGCTGCTCAACATGCTGTGGGACCATCGGCCGGGACGGCCGCGCTTCGGCGGGATCGTCGTGCAGGAGCTGGACCTGCGCGCCGGCGGGCTGACCGGCGAGCGCCGCAACATCTTCGGCGGGACGCCGCTGGGCTTCACCGAGGGGCCGCACCTCTACAAGCGCGACGGCTGGTATCATCTGTTGGTTGCGGAGGGCGGGACCGAGCGCAACCATGCCGTGGTGATGGCGCGGTCGCGTCACCTGTTCGGCCCCTATGAAGTGCATCCCGACGGTCCGGTGCTCACCGCGCAGGGGCGCCCGGCAGCGGCGTTGCAGCGAACCGGTCACGGCGACCTGGTCGACACGCCCGCGGGGGCGACGTGGCTCGTCTATCTGTGCGGCCGCCCGCTACCCGCCAGCGACCGCTGCGTGCTGGGGCGCGAGACCGCGATCCAGCCGGTCGTCTGGAGTGACGATGGCTGGCTGCGCACGCGCGACGGTACGGCGATGCCGATCGGGGAGGTGCCGAGCGATGCGACGTGCGCGACCGCCGCGCCGATCGACGAGCGCACCGACTTCGCCGGCGCGACGCTGCCCGACGCATTCCAATGGCTGCGGACGCCGTGTCCCGACGACATCTTCAGCCTTTCCGCGCGGCCTGGCTGGCTGCGGCTGCACGGCCGCGAGACGATCGGCAGTCACTTCACCCAGTCGCTGGTCGCACGCCGGCAACAGGCGTTCCGCTACAGCGCCGAGACGTTGCTCGACTATCGCCCCGACACCTTCCAGCAGGCGGCGGGGCTAGTCTGTTATTATAACTCGAGCAAATTCCACTACCTCCATATCACCGCCGATGACGACGGTGGTCGCGTGCTGCAGGTGCTGTCGGCGCTGCCGGTCGGCGACGGCACCAGCGCCATCACCGCGCCGATCACGATCGGTGCAGGGCCGGTCGCGCTGCGTGTGGAGGTGGATCACGAGGCGCTCCGCTGCGGATATCGCGTTGGCGATGCGGGCGAGTGGGAGTGGCTGGACGAGACCTTCGCCGCGGACCTGTTGTCGGACGAGGCGACGATCGCGGGGCTGCCCAATTTCACCGGCACCTTCGTCGGTATGGCATGTCAGGACGTGTCGGGTGCCGGCAAGCCCGCCGACTTCGGCTATTTCCATTACATGGAGCGGTGAAACCCGCCGCGGTGCTGCTCGTCGTCAAAACAAACAAGGCAGGTTGCGGCCTACAATCAATGCTGTAGAACATATCAGATAGGATTCGCCGACCCGGAAACGAGGATCGGGAACCAGGGAGAGGAATGTCGATGAGACTGGCTTCAGTTATCACGCTGGCGTGCTCGATCGCGGCGCCGACGGCGCTCGCGCAAGCGCCTGCGCCGGCAGCCGCGACGGCGATCACCGAGGACTTCAAGCCGTCCTCGCTGAACCAGCCCGGCCAGTCGTTTCCGCAGGTCAACTCGCAAGGTTATGTCCGCTTCCGCGTGCTCGCCCCGGAGGCGAAAAGCGTCAGGGTGAGTCTCGGGCTGGGCGGTCGCGGCGGCACCGTGCTCGCCAAAGGGGCGGACGGCGCGTGGACGGCGACCTCCGAAGGGCCGCTCGACGAGGGCTTTCATTACTACCATCTCACCGTCGACGGCGGAACGTTCAACGATCCCGGCACGCTCAACTTCTATGGGTCGACCCGTTGGGAAAGCGGGATCGAGATCCCGGCGCACGACGCCGATTTTTACGCGATGAAGGACGTGCCGCACGGGCGGGTCGAGCAGATCCTGTTCGCGTCGCCGAGCACGCGGTCGCAGCGCCGCGCTTATGTTTATACGCCGCCCGGCTATGACGCGGCGGCGCGCACCCGCTATCCCGTGCTGTACCTCCAGCATGGCTGGGGCGAGGACGAGACGGCGTGGTCGAACCAAGGCCATGCCAATCTGATCATGGATAATCTGATCGCCGCCGGGAAGGCGCGTCCGTTCATGATCGTCATGACCTACGGCATGACCAACGACGTGCGTCCCGGCAGCCCCGGCGGGCTCGCCAGTTTCGACATCGCGCCGTTCCGCACCGTGCTGATCGACGAGCTCATCCCCTATGTGGATCGTCATTTCCGCACCCTCCCCGACCCGCGGCACCGCGGCATGGCCGGGCTGTCGATGGGCGGGTTCGAGACCAAGCTGATCGCGCCGAAGAATCTGGACACTTTCGGCTATATCGGGCTGCTGAGCGGCGGCACCATCGCGCCCGAAGATGTCGCGCAAGCGCCGGGCTATAAGGACAAAGTGCGATTGACGTTCGTCAGCTACGGCAGTCGCGAACTGGAGAACGGCAAAACGCGCGGATCGCCCGCCCGGCCAAGCACCGACCCCGCCGCCAACGCCGCGGCGCTGAAACGCGCCGGCCTCAACAGCATGTTCTACGTGTCGCCTGACACCGGGCACGAGTTCCAGACGTGGCGGCGGAGCCTGCATGAAATGGCGCCGTTGCTTTTCCGCGACTGATCGCCCGGCTGGGGTGCCACCGACCGGATCGTAGGCCGGCCGCGACACAGAAAAACACGCATCTCACGTATTGACAAGGATTACCCTGAGTATAGTCTTTGATGGTAACGTTACCTTCTTATGGTAAAGGAGCGAGGGTGAACGTTCGGCGTGTTGGCGGAAGATGATAGGACGGTCGATAGACGACGTATTCACCGCCAGGCGTTGAGATAGACACCGTTCCTGCGAAGCGCAGGGTCAAATAGAAGGGTTCATCAATCGTCAGGTCTTGGCCTGCGGTAGTGGACCTGTGCCAAGCGCAGATAGCATTGATCCGGGCGAAGTCGCCCGGCCTGTAACCGGCGAGGCGGCAAAACGATCGCCCACAGCACAGCGATATAAACAAGGGAGCTAGGGGAAGATGATGAAAGCGTTGATCGAAGGGCGTCGTGCCCGGATGCGGACCGGCGTGGCCGTGATCGCATTGATTGCCGCGGGCACTGCGCCGTCGCTGGCGCAGGCGCAATCGGCACCCGCCGGGCAGGAGGCCGGTACGGCCACGACGCCGCCCGACGTGCCGCCGCAGCTCGACACCACCGCGGGATCGACCGCGCGCGCCGATCCGGCGAGCCAGACCGCCGAGGACGATGCCGCGCGTGACGTGATCGTCACCGGCTCGCGCATCACGACCGGCGGGTTCACGGCCCCGACTCCGACGACGGTGATCGATTCCGGCGCGATCGCCGCCAACGCGCAGCCGAACGTCTTCACGACGATCTCGCAATTGCCGTCGTTGCAGGGGTCGACGGGGACGAGCGTCAACACCTTCAGCACTTCGAGCGGCGCGCAGGGGCTCAGCTCCTTCTCGCTGCGCGGGGTCGGCGCGATCCGCACGCTGACCCTGATCGACGGCCAGCGTGTGGTCGGCGCCAACGTCACCGGCGTGCCCGACGTCAGCCAGTTCCCGCAGCTGCTCATCAAGCGCGTCGACGTCGTGAACGGCGGCGCGTCCGCGTCTTATGGTTCGGATGCGGTCGGCGGCGTGGTGAACTTCATCACCGACACGCGGTTCAAGGGCGTGAAGGGCAATGTGCAGGGCGGCATCACCGATTATGGCGACAACGAGCAGGTGCTCGTCCAGCTCGCCGCCGGCACCAGCCTGCTCGACGACCGGCTCCATATCGTCGGCAGCACCGAATATGCGCGCGACGAGGGCGTCGGCGGGGGTGAGTTCGGCATCGGTCTGGCGGGTGGCCGCGACTGGTTCAAGCAGACCACGCTGGTCAACCGCAACGTCACCAACGACGGGTCGCCGCAATATGTGCTGCGCGACTATGCGCAGTCGATCACCTTCACCAAGTACGGCCTGATCACCGCCGGCCCGTTGCAGGGCATCGCGTTTGACCAGTCGGGCAAGCCGTTCCAGTTCCAGTACGGCTCGAACGGCGTGCCGTCGCGGACCTCGTCTGGCGCGGTGATCGGCTGTTTCGCGGGCTTCTGTCAGGGCGGCGACCTGTCGGGCAACGTCGATGCCGGACGCTCGCTGCTGTCGGGGCTGGAGCGGCTGAATAGCTATGGCCGGATCGGCTTCGACTTCGCGCCGAACAACGAGATCTATCTCACCTCGAACATCGCGCAGGTGAAGAGCAACAACCAGCCGGTCGGCGGCCAGAATCGCCCCGCGCTGACGATCCAATGTGCCAACCCCTACGTCCCCGCCGAGGTCAAGTCGGCCTGTGCGACCGCGAACATCACGTCGTTCCAGTTCGGCACCAGCAACGCGGCGCTCGGCAACACGCAGGTCCACACCGACCGCCGCCAGTATCGCTTCGTGGTCGGCGCGAAGGGGCGCCAGCCGGTGCTCGGGTCGGAGTGGAGCTACGACATCTACGTCGAGCACGGTACCAACCGCACCAGGATCGACGTCGACAACATCCTGCTCACGCAGCGCTATAACGCCGCGATCAACGCGACGACGCTGAACGGCGCGATCGTCTGCGCCAATCCGGTCGCCCGCGCCGCCGGGTGCCAACCGCTGAACGTCTTCGGGGGCAGCCCGTCACAGGAGGCGCTCGACTATGTGATGCCTGCCAACGGCCCGCGGCAGCGGACCCGCCAGACGCAGGATGTCGCCAGCCTCAACTTCTCGGGCTCGCCGTTCAGCTCGTGGGCGGGGCCGGTGTCGGTCGCGTTCGGCGGCGAGTTCCGCCACGAATTCTACAAGGTCACTGCCGATCCCTACGGCGCGGGGATCGACAACCAGCCCTATGACTCGATCTATCCGGCGGATCCGTTGCAATTGCCGGCGGGCAACAACTGGTATGCCGGCAATTACAAGAACGGCACCGGCGCCTATAGCGTGAAGGAAGCGTTCGTCGAGGTCGACGTGCCGCTGCTCAACGGTGACTCGGTCGGCCGCGCAAGCGTCAACGGCGCGGCGCGCGTCACCGACTACAGCACCTCCGGCACGGTCTGGGCGTGGAAAGTCGGCGGCACCTGGGATCTGCCGATCGACGGGTTCCGCCTGCGCGGTGTTACCTCGCGCGACGTGCGCGCGCCGAATCTGTCCGAGCTGTTCGCCGCGCCGGTCACCACGACGCAGCCGAACTTCTTCGATCCGTTCCGCAACGTAAACGTGCTCGCGATCCAGAACACGATCGGCAACCCGAATCTGACGCCGGAGATCGCGCGCAACACCACCGCGGGGATCGCCTTCTCGGGCGCGAGCTGGCTGCCGGGGGTGAGCCTGTCGTTCGACTGGTACAAGCTGAAGATCACCGACGTCATCTCCAGCCTCGGCGCGGGTGACATCGTCGACCTCTGCTACCGCAACATCCTTCCGGGAACGTGCAGCGCGTTCAATCTCAACAACCAGGCCGGGCCGAATTTCATCAACGTGCAGGCGTTCAACCTCGCGTCGATCGATACCTCCGGGTTCGACATCGAGGCGAGCTACCGCTGGCAGCGGCCGCTCGGCCTGCCGGGACGGCTGACGCTGCGCGCGCTGGCGACGCACATCAGCAAGTTCGTCACCGACACCGGGCTGGTCGGGACGATCCCGAACGACACCGCCGGGGTGAATACCGGCAACACCCCCGACTGGAAGTGGCTGGCGGTGCAGACCTACGAGGGCGATAATTTCTCGCTGCTGCTGCAGGAGCGCTGGTTCAGCGACGGCGTGCTCGGCAACCAATATGTCGTCTGCCAGGCCGGCACCTGCCCGGTGTCGACCAATCAGCATCCGACGATCGATCAGAACTTCATGCCCGGTGCCTTCTACATGGATGTCGGCGGCACCTATAACATCTCCGAGGCGGTGACGGCTTATGCGAAGGTCGACAACCTCTTCAACCGCGATCCTGCCAAGTCGCCGTTCTTCGTCAACCCGGCATTGTACGACGTGCTCGGCCGCACCTATCGCCTGGGGGTGAGGTTCAGCTTCTGAGGTCGAAAGAGGGGCCGTGCGCGTCGCCGCACGGCCCTTCGCGCCGCAGCATCTTACGTACGGCGTCCAAACCCTATATGATCGGGTTCCTGATCTCTCCCGGAACGGCGACCCGACTTGCGGCATATCGACACGAAGAGCCCTGCGATGGCTACCTCCCGCGCGTCGCGGTCGGCACCGGTGCCAACGATGGTCGAGCGCGCCTACGACCATCTGCTCGACATGCTGATGAGTCTGAAGATCGCGCCGGGCGAGCGGATCGCGATCGACACCGTCGCACGGCAGCTCGGCATCTCCCAGACCCCGGTGCGCGAGGCGATGAGCCAGCTCGAGGCGGAGAAGCTGGTCTACAAGATGCCGAACGTCGGCTATCGCGCCAGCCCGCAGATGACGCGCGAGGAAGTGCGCGACCTCTACACACTCCGGCAACTGATCGAGCCCTACGCCGCGGCGCGCGCGGCGGAGGCGATGACCGACGGCGCGATCGCGGCGCTGCGTGCGATCGATCACGAGATGTCGAGCGTGGTCGAGGGCGACACCCGCGCCTATTCGCGGTTCGCCGAGGCCGATGCCGCGCTGCACCGACTGATCGCGACCGGGAGCGGCAACCGGTTGATCGCGGAGACGGTCGAACGGCTGCATGCACACCTCCACATCTTCCGCGCGCTTTACGCCACCAACGCCCCGCACGCGGCGGCGCGCGAGCATCGCGCGATCATCGACGCGCTCGTCGCGCATGATGCCGGCGCGGCGGAGCGCGCGGTGCGCCATCATCTCGAATGTTCGCAGCAGCGGATGGACGACGTGCTCGCGGAGCGTGCGCCAAGCACCTGACATCATTAGCTTCGTGTCGCGTCGCGGCGCTTGACAGCCACCGACCTGCTACCTACTCAGATCATATAGGATATGACTTGGGGAGGAGTGCGATGCGGCGGATTCGCCCAGCTCGCGCGCGGGCGATGATCCGCGTCGGCGTCGCGTTGGTGGCGCTGTGTCTCGGTGGCGGGGCGGCGGCCGAGACGGTGGTGCTCGACCATGTCACGCTGTTCGACGGCACCGGCAGCGCCCCGCGCGCGGATCAGGCGCTGGTGATGACCGACGGGCGGATCACCTGGGTCGGGCCGTCCGGGCGCCGACCAATCACGGCCGATGCCACGATCACCGACCTGCGCGGCAAGTTCCTGATGCCCGGCCTGATCGACAGCCACGTCCACCTCGGACTGGTCGATGGTGTCGACCAGAGCTTCACCAAATATTACGACCGCGCGAATGTCGAGGAGCAGCTGAAGCTGTACGCCGCTTATGGCGTCACCTCGGTCTATACGCTCGGCACCGACGGCGACCTGATCCATCAGGTGATCGCCGATCAGCGTCGCGTCGGTCGGATCGAGACGGCGCGCGCCTATACCGCGGGGCGGGGCGTGGTCTACAAGGACAGCTATGGCGGCGTGCCTGGGCTGGAGCAGTCGGTTGCGACGCCCGCCGAGGCGACGGCGATGGTCGAGCGCGAGACTGCCAAGGGCGACGACTTCGTCAAACTGTGGATGGACGACGAGTTCGGCACCGTCGCCAAGCGCATGCCCTATGCGGTCAGCACGGCGGTGATCGACGCTGCGCACAAGGCGGGAAAGAAAGCGGCGGCGCACATCTTCTATTACGACAATGCCGCCGAGTTGACGCGCGAGGGCATCGACGTCTTCATGCATCAGGTCCGCGACCGCGTTGCCGATCCGGCGCTGACCGCGGCGATGAAGCGGCGTGGGACGTGGCAGCTGGCCTCGACACTCAGCCGCGAGGCGAGCTTTACCTACACGCTGCTGCCGTTCGTCGACGAGCCGTTCTTCGCACGCGGGGTCGCGCCGTCGACGATCGCCACGCTGAAGAGCCAGGAGCGCCAGCAGAAGCTCGCCGCGTCGCCGCTGTTCCCGAAATATCCGCCGGTGCTGCGCAACGCGATGGCCAGCCTCGCCGCCGAGGCGAAGGCGGGGGTGCGCTACGGCATGGGTACCGACAGCGGCCCGACCGCGCGCTTCCCCGGCTATTTCGCGCATTGGGAGCTGGAGCTGATGGTCAAGGCCGGGCTGACGCCGCTCCAGGCGCTGACCGCGGCGACCGGCACCAACGCCAGCTTCCTGCGCGAGAACGAAAGCGGCGTGCTGAAGCCGGGTAAATGGGCCGATCTGCTGGTGCTCGATCGCGATCCGACGCGCGACATCCGCAACACGCGCGCGATCAGCGCGGTCTATGTCGCCGGACGCAAGGTGCCGACGATCTGGGAGACCTGCGTCGGCCGTGCCGCCGACGCCTGCGGTGCGGCCAAGCCGTGAGTGCGTCGGGCGCGCTGGTCGAGCCGGTGAGCGTCACGAGCGAGCAGGGCGTGCGTCCGACGCGGGTGCGCCATGCGGTGCTGTGGCTTACCGTGCTGGCCTATCTCATCACCTATATGGACCGGGTGGTGATCGCGACCGCGGCACCGTCGATCCAGAAGGAATATGACTTCTCGCTGGTCACGATGGGCTGGATCTTCGCCGCCTTCCAGTTCGCCTATGCGCTGTTCCAGATTCCGGGCGGGTGGCTCGGCGATCGCTTCGGCCCGCGCCGCGCGCTGACCGGCGTGGTGGTATGGTGGTCGACCTTCACCGCGGCGACCGCGTTGACCTGGTCGGCGGGGTCGATGATGGTGTGCCGCTTCCTGTTCGGCATGGGAGAAGCGGGCGCGTTTCCGATCGCGACCCGCTCGCTGTCGCGCTGGATGCTGCCCGCCGAGCGCGGCTGGGCGCAGGGCCTGACCCATGCCGGCGCACGGCTCGGCGGAGCGGTGACCCCGGTGTTCGTCGCGCTGCTGATCCTCGATTTCGGCTGGCGGATGCCGTTCCTGCTGTTCGCGGGTGTCGGGCTCGTCTGGGCGCTGTCGTGGTTTCTCTACTATCGCGATACGCCGCGCGAGCACCGCGGCGTCAACGCGAGCGAGCGCGCGATGATCGAGGGCGCGCTCGGTGCCGGACCGGCGCGCGCCAAGGTGCCGTGGCGGCGCTTGCTGCGCCAGCCGCAGCTGTGGACGCTGTCGGCGATGTATTTCTGCTACGCTTATTGCATCAACATCTTCCTGACGTGGTTCCCGAAATACCTCCACGACGCGCGCGGCTACGATCTCGCGGTGATGGGGCTGTTCGCCAGCCTGCCGCTGATGGCGGGCGTGGTCGGCGATCTCGCCGGCGGCTGGACCTCGGATCTGTTGGTGAAGCGCGGGGCGGGGCTGAAGCTGGCGCGCCGCGCAGTGGCGGTCACGGGGTTCGTCATCGCTGCGACGATGATGCCGCTCGCCGCCGCGATCGACGCGCCGGTGGCGAGTATCGTCTGCTTCTGCGTGGCGGTGTTCGGGCTCGAGCTGACGGTCGGCGTATCATGGGCGGTGACGCTCGACATCGGCGGCGAGTTCGCGGGGTCGGTTTCCGCGGTGATGAACACGCTCGGCAACCTTGGGGCGGCGATCGCCGCCGCGGTGACCGGTTACATCGTGACGGTCAGCGGCTGGTTTCCGGCGTTCATGGTGCTCGCGGTGCTGTGCGCGATCGCCGCGCTTCTGTTCCTGCGGATCGACGCGTCGCGGCAGCTCACCGCTGCCGACGAGGTCGCCGCGGCATGATTTATGGAGATACTCGCATGACGTCCGATCCGACCGCGCCCGCCCTGTTCGGTGCGGCGCGCCTGCCACGCGCGATCCTGTTCGGCCGCGGCCAGCGCGCCGCGCTTGGGTCGGCGAGTGCGCGGCTCGGTCGGCGCGCGCTGGTCTGCACCGACGAGCGTCAGGCCGCGCAGCCCGAATTCACCGCGATGCTCGCCGATCTCGCCGCCCACGGTGTCGAGACGCGCGTGTTCGACGGCACCGTCCCCGATCTGCCGCTTCGCTCGATCGACGCCTGTGTCGCTGCGGCGAGCGGCTTCGATGCGGATGTGGTGATCGGCATCGGCGGGGGCAGCTCGCTCGATCTCGCCAAGGTGGCGGCGGTGTTGCTCACCCACGGCGGCAGTGTGCGCGACTATTACGGCGAATTCGCGGTGCCTGGCCCGGTGATGCCGCTGATCGCGGTGCCGACCACCTCCGGCACCGGGTCCGAGGCGACGCCGGTTGCGGTGGTGGCGGACGAGGAGCGCGGCGCCAAGGTCGGGATCGCCAGCCCGCACCTGATCGCGCAGGTCGCGATCTGCGACCCCGAGTTGACCGTCAGCTGCCCGCCCGCGCTCACCGCCTTTTCGGGGGCCGACGCGCTGACCCATGCGGTCGAGGCCTATACGACGCTGGCGCGGCCGATCGACGCGATGCTGACCGAGCAGCATGTGTTCGTCGGCAAGAACGTGCTGTCCGATCATTTCGCGACGCTCGCGGTGACGAACGTGTTCCGCTATCTCGAACGCGCGGTGGTCGACTGCAGCGATATCGAGGCGCGCGAGGGCGTGATGCTGGCGTCGCTGGTGGCAGGCTGCGCGTTCGGCACCGCCGGCACCGCGGCGGCGCATGCGCTGCAATATCCGGTCGGAAACCTGACGCATACCGCGCACGGGCAGGGGGTGGCGACGCTGCTGCCCTATGTGATGCAATTCAACCGTCCCGCCTGCGCCGACGGCTTCGCCGAGCTGGCGACGCTGGTCGGGATCGGCGGCGCGAGCGTGGCCGAGCGCGCGCAGGCGTTCATCGACGCGGTCGACGCGTTGTTCCAGCGGATCGGCATTCCGAGGTCGCTGGCCGACCTGGGACTGCGTGCCGAGCAGCAGGACCATGTCGCCGAATATTCGCTCAACGCGGCGCGGCTCATCAAGAACAACCCGCGACCGCTCGACCTCGCCGCGATGCAGACCATCACGCGCGCCGCCTTCGCGGGCGATCGCGCCACGCTCCTTCACGCCTGATGCACGGAACGCTTTCGATGACCAGCTACACCCCGCCCGGCGACGGCCCGTTCGCCATCCCTACCGGCCTGCTGATCGGCGCGCACTGGACCCCCGCGGCGAGCGGCGCGACGATCGCGGTTGACGACCCCGCCACCGGCGCGACGCTCACGTCGGTTGCCGATGCCGCGGTGGAAGAAGGGATCGCCGCAGTCGACGCCGCCGCGGCCGCCGCGGCGGACTGGGCCGCGACGCCGCCGCGGAAACGCGCCGACGTACTGCTCGCCTGTTTCCACGCGATGATGGCGCAGCAGGAGTGGCTCGCGCAGCTGATCGCGCTGGAGAACGGCAAGGCGCTGACCGATGCGCGCGGCGAGGTGGCCTATGCCGCCGAATTCTTCCGCTGGTATGCTGAGGAAGCGGTGCGCATCCCCGGCGAGCTGGGCATGTCGCCGGCCGGCGGCAACCGCATCATGGTGCAATATCAGCCGATCGGCATCGCGTTGCTCATCACGCCGTGGAACTTCCCCGCGGCGATGGCGACGCGCAAGATCGCGCCGGCGCTGGCTGCCGGCTGCACCTGCATCCTCAAGCCTGCGTCGGAAACGCCGCTGACCGCGCTGGCGGTCGCCGAGATCATGCGCCGCGCCGGGGTGCCGGCGGGGGTGGTCAACGTCGTCACCACGAGCCAGCCCGGCCCGGTGTGCAGCGCGATCCTCCACGACGCGCGCGTGCGCAAGCTCTCCTTCACCGGTTCGACGCAGGTCGGCCGCGTGTTGCTGCGCGAGGCGGCGGAGCAGGTGATCAGCGCGTCGATGGAGCTGGGCGGCAATGCGCCGTTCGTGGTGTTCGACGACGCCGACCTCGACGCCGCGATCGAGGGCGCGATGGTCGCCAAGATGCGCAACGCCGGCGAGGCGTGCACCGCCGCCAACCGGCTCTACGTGCAGCGCGGCATCCACGACGCCTTCGTCGCAAAGCTGGTTGAGCGGATGGGGGCGCTGGCCGTCGGTCCCGGCACCGATCCTGCCACGCAATGCGGCGCGATGATCAACCGCAAGGCGGTCGACAAGATCGAGCGGCTCGTCGCGGATGCGGTGGGGAAGGGCGCGCGCGTCGCTTTGGGCGGCGAGACGCCCGCCGGCGACGGCTATTTCTACCCGCCCTCGGTGCTCACCGACGTACAACCCGGCTCCGAGATCCTGCGCGAGGAGGTGTTCGGCCCGGTCGCCGCGGTGACAGTGTTCGACACCGAAGAGGAGGCGGTCGCACTCGCCAACGACACCGAATATGGCCTCGCCGCCTATGTCTATTCGGGCGACCTCAAGCGCGCGCTGGCGGTCGCGGAGCGGATCGAATGCGGCATGGTCGCGGTCAACCGCGGGCTGGTGTCGGACGCCGCTGCACCATTCGGCGGCATGAAGCAGAGCGGGCTGGGCCGCGAGGGATCGCACCACGGCCTGCTCGAATATTGCGAGGCGAAATACATTGCGGTGACGTGGTGACCGCCGCGGTGTTCACGCGTCGCCAGTTGCTGGCGGGCACCGCCGCCTCGGCGCTGGTGCTCGCGATCGACCCCGCCGCGCTGGCGGCGCCGATGCAGGACGCCGACGCGCCGGTGCCCGATACCGAATGGCGCAGCTACGCCGCCGACAAGGCGAACACCCGCTACTCGCCGCTCGACCAGATCAACGCCGAGAATTTCAACGATCTCGAGATTGCGTGGAGCGTCAAGACCGACGTGTTCGGCGCGCGCAAGGAATATCAGTTCGAGCCGACCCCGCTGCTGGTCAAGGGCAAGCTGTTCCTGCCCGCCGGCTCGCGCCGCGACTGCGTCGCGCTCGACGCCGCGACCGGCGAGCTGCTGTGGATGCACCGCGTCGACGAGGGGCAGCGCGCGCTCAACTCGCCGCGTCAGCTGTCCGGCCACGGCGTGTCCTATTGGACCGACGGCACGGTCGAGCGAATCCTTTATGTCACGATCGGCTATCAGCTGGTGTCGCTCGACGCCAATACCGGCATCCCCGATCCGGCGTTCGGCACCAACGGGATCGTCGATCTGAAGAAGGACTTCGATCAGGAACTCGATCTCGAAACCGCCGACGTCGGGCTGCACGCCACGCCGATGGTGGCGCGCGACACGGTGGTGGTCGGCGCCGCGCATACCGCGGGCGACGTGCCGGCG
>Ga0265780_10003204_pt1 | contig 21690 bp, 30 predicted proteins | sample P1T30metagenome_FD_192432 | JGI IMG/M metagenome (GOLD analysis project Ga0265780, IMG submission 192432) | Plant litter microbial communities from East Loma Ridge, Irvine, California - P1 T30 | ecosystem: Environmental > Terrestrial > Plant litter > Unclassified | place: USA: California...
GGTTCTCCTTGGCTACCTCTTGTCCTTCTCGCATCATCATCGTCATCCTCGTCATCATTCGACAGCATCGTAAGGCAAGCAAACCTACAATCCAGCGAACATGGGTAGCAAGAGCTTCGCTCCTTCCAGTCCTCCTCCTCGAGACGACGAAACCGTCCTTTTCCTCTTTATCGCATTCGCCATTCTCATCGTCCTTTTACTCGTGCTGGTGTTGATATCGTGTCAGACGTGGATGTTGTGGAAGATGGCGAAGGCGGTTGTGGAGCAGGATACTCAGATCACGCGACGAGGTGGGGGACATGCTGGCTCTGCGTATGGAAGCAGCGGCGGGAAGAGAAATAGTGTTAGGGGCAGTGTGAGAAGTATTTACGCGGAAGATGAGGAGAGGAAGTTGATGAGTGGGGGTAGTGGTCAGAGTGAGGCGGAAGGGAAGAGGAGAACGGGCGTTTGGGGTCAGGGAGGGTGGATTTGAGATATGAGGTTCAAGAATGACTTGAGGACTGGTTGTTTTATCTGCTACGCTACGAGGATGCGATGAAAGGAAGGGCAAGAACATGAGGTGATAGGAGAAGGAAACGCCGTACAACAACACCCGCACACCTCACACCTTCGGCTTCAGCAACACACCCTTGAGCACGCGATACTCCTCCCTCAACGCCGCTACTTCCCGTCTCAGCGTCCTTTGGTCTTCAGCCAAACACGTCATTTCCTCCGCCACCGTCCTTGCTTTGGCAGTCACAACACCTGAACCGACATTTTTCGCCTTCTCTGCAGGCGGCCCATCAACAGCGTGTGAGCGGTCGAGAAACATACGAGGTGTAGGCTGCGAGTACAGACCAGTCGGTGAGCTAGTAGATATTGGGGTGCCTAGGGCGTGGATACTAAGTTGATGTTGCGGTGTCATGGGCGCATTTGACGATACTGACCGATCGGTATCTTCAATGATAGCGTTGGCTTGGCTTGCGCCTCCAGCCATGCCGGAGATGGAGCGGGAGTACACACTGCTCGGAGAATCCGCCCGCGTGTCGAGCGAATTCGGCGTGAGCTGCCGATGTATTGCAGTCGTCGGATTGCGAGGGCTATGGTTTTGCACAAAATTAATCTCGGCCTTTGGTCGGGATGGAAGAGAGTAAATGATGTCGAGCGAAGACGAAGAAGAGCCAGCCGCGATGGAGGCGGCTACGCGGCTCGGTGGAGTATGCGGCGTTGTCTTCAACTCGCTCGAGCCTGCAATGTCGGTGAACCTCCGTTCGGAAGTTGCGTCTATGATTTTACTTGGCGTTGAAGTTGAAGATGAGCATACACTGCTGGACAGTACTGGATCTGGATCGACGTTTACAAGCGCGGGTTTCAAGACTGGAGTCTTAGGCCCAGCTAGGACCCCAATTCTCTGGTCAGCACTATGCTCCTTTACCTTCCCTACCGGGAGTCTCTCCAACATCGGCGCAGTAGCCCGTGAGTATAGACTGCTCGGGCTATCAAAAGGCGACGACAATTCTGGATCAAGGATGGTAACATGACGTCCAGCGGCCTTTGGTACGATCACCGAGCGTTTCGATACTTCTACCATTGCTTCTTGGTGTTGGCCAGAGCTTTCTTTCAAAATCCGGGAGATTGGACGAGAGTAATTTTTATTAAGCGTATCGAAAGCAGTAGGTGAGGTTTTTGTAAAGGGCATCGGGCGTATGGACGCGAGTGTTGGCGCGCTCGGAAATGATTCTGGACTCAGATCACGCCGTGGAGCTTTCCCTTTGCATCTTCGCGTAGAGGGAGGTGTGAACCACTCCTGGTCTTCATCTGAAAAATCGGACTCTGGAGACGAGCTGGCGGATCTTTGAGATGTGGAGCAGGCTTGTGCTCGCAAAGGCGTTGGCACACTTGGCGCCTGATGTACCTGTGGCCATCTTCGGCTTTCGTGAATCGGAGGATCGGCTCTGATAAAGGAGTGTGAGACTTTGGTATCAGGGACGCCACTAGAAGAAGGGCCTGGAGGCGAATCAAAAGTCTCAGTGGAGATCCGCGGTCGCACCAAAGCCTTCTTTACGGGTCTTTCCCGCGATCGTTCGACGCGTAGGGGTGAGCCTCGCAACACATCCGAAGTTCTCCGACTAGGAACTCTGGATTTGGGCCCTCTTGGTTCATCCGAGAACAGATCCGGTGGAGATCGCATGGGGATTGACTTCCTTGTCACAGCTTGCTTATGAGACGATGCGACCTTCTTGACAGTACCTGTCCCCTCATCCGAGGATGTCGGTTGCTCTGCTTCGACAATATCAACAACCGAGCGAGGCTCAGGGGACAGTGACGATCCGCGAATCGGGAGGAGAGAAGGTGCCGTCATATCGCCGACCCATTCGACGGCTGTAACAGAAACTCCCAGTGCGATTTCATGTATCAGTAGGCCCAAGATGTTGAAAATGAGAACTTTCCCCGCCTGTGTACCGATTGCGATCAGCGTCTCAACGCCCTCATATACCTCTTTAACATCTTCTGCCGCATCACCACTCAATAACACCGCCCCATCTGCCCGACCTTTCGAGCGTACTGGGCCTTGCGCTGAAACAGACAAACAAGTAGCCGGGCCCGAGACATGCTATGTCCGCAGTATCTTCCCACCTCCTTCAAAGTCGACAAGTCGACATTTCCCATCATGCCTAATGCTAACAACCCGCGACTTGTAGCCTGGTAGAAACTCTACTGCCAGCATACCGCCCATGGCCGGCTTATGAAGCTTCTTGATGACACCGACTCGGATGGGTTGTAACTGGAAGAATTGCGGTTGATATACACGCGAGTCTTCGGAACGTTTTCGCAGTGAAGGTAGAAACAGGCGGTACATCGCTAGTAGCCCGTCTTGGAATCCAATTACGAAGTTCGTATACGACAGCTGTGCAGGACCGTCTGGCTGTTGGAACGCAGCACACGTGGCAGCCGAACGAGCGTCTGTCGGGCGAAAGTTCACCGCTGCGCTGCGTCCCCATCGTTGGTCCTGGAGGTAAATAGTTGGTGGGTTCGGAGAGGCTGAAAGGAGGACGGTGCCGTTATCGGATATTGCTATCGCGCTCAGTGGAGACGGATGTGATGGTAGGGAAGGCAGAAGCTCGTCGTTTGGTATGGAGTATGCTTGAACCGAGTTGCTCAGTGTTGTGGTGAAGTAGAGGATGCGCGAGTCGGGTGAAAACAGAAGAAGACGTGGCTCGCCCTATGCTAGTGTCAGTTCATGAAACTGTTCTTATGCGTGAGCATGCCATACGTCGCCGTTCTTCAGTTTGTATTTCCTGTCTCGGCTTCGAGTGGCGTCGTGTAGTATCACGACCTGACCATCTGCTACAGCACAGAGGCTACTGTTGTCTTTCGAGGCACGAGCGTTGACTATGCCGTTAGCGGTCTCGCATTCGAACAGCTTCTTCCGGGCGAGCTGCGATCTCAAATAAATCGCGTTCGGCGTTGCGACAAACAAGCCCTGATCAAAAGGTAGTCTCCCGGAATTCGCCATTGCTGGAAGTGGAGTAGTGATGGGTGGAGGGTGTTGTTGCGACAATGAATAGTGATCGGCACCAACATCGAATGATCTGCTGAGTGAACGTGCCGGGCAAGTGCTGCACGCTCGCACGTGGGTTCACGGGGCAAGAGCGACAGAATGTCGTGATGCCCTCACATCTGTCGTGTTATCGACACCGAGCGGTGATGAGGATTCCTGGACGCGTAAAAGATTTATATACATCTACCTATCATTGCAATCTACCTCTACTTCAACTTGGCATACTGCTTCCCCCACTTCTCCGCAATCTCCTCCTCAGTAAACTTCCGTGTCTTGCGCTTCAACATCTCGACTTTCTCGTCAAGCGTAAGCTTCATCTGGTCGCCCATGGGTACGAGACACTTGGCAATGTGCTCGTAGTTCTTTCTCAACAGATTGACTGTAAGGAAGAAGTAGTCGATGTTGTAAAAGACAATTGCTTGTTCGTCAGAGTACTGCTTCTTCTGCGACAGGAAAGCAACCGGGTGCTCGCGCCAGTGGCGGAGCGGGTTAAGGTGATGAGAGGTGTGGTAGCCATCGTTGTAACAGTATCGGTTGCTCTAGAACAATGTAAGCGGATTGTTCAGAACTAGCCAAAGTGAATGAATGCAAACTTACGGGCACATCGATGAGGGTGATGCTCGACCTGAAGTCGGAGTCCGGCTCGACCTCGTCAACGAAAGCATGCTGTCCCCAGTTGCCAGTCATCAAAGCCAAGCGCATGAAAGCGAGAGGGATCAAGAACACGAACGTCGTCGCGCGAGCGTTGACAAAACTGTACATGAAGTACAGGAAGACGTAGTTACCGATCTCGCATCCCGCAGCTTGGAGCGCGAGATTAGGCTTGCGAGTACGCAAGAAGTACATCGGCAGGTCGAGCCAGATCAGAAAGTAGAACCGACCGACGTATTGCGCAAAGTCCCAAACGCTGTCCCTCTGGTAGCGAATTGTAGAAGAAAGGTCGTTGGGTCCGTTGCCTTCAACGTGGTGATGCTTGACGTGGTGATAGTAGTACGAGTTCCACGTGTGGCCCATCATTGGGTCGAGAATGTATGGGAACAGCCGATCGACAAAGTCATACTTCTTGCTGAGGACACCACGCATATGGATATGCTGATGTTTCAGGAGAGTGTATGCTCCCATGTAGTAGCCTTGCATGACGCAATGGAGGACAGCGTGCCACCAATGGAAATTGATGTACAAGTATGCGGCTGACGGAATGCTGGTACAGAAGTAGAGTAGCAGATGCGTGACCATGATAACGTCGGTCTCGACTCGGACAACCTTCTTCGCCCATTGGATGTAGGGGTCAATGATCCATTGGCGAAGAAGAGGGTTCTTGATGTCGGGTTCATCCACAGAGCTGAAAACACTGGTCTCGAAGCTGTCGGATTTGGGGTCATTAAGCTTCTTGAGGTAAGCAATCGCCTGTTGCTCCTGGTCTTGTAGATCTAAACAAAGTTAGTCATTGGCCGCATCAGAAGCGCATATCGATATTGCATGCTTCCGAGGCATTGATTATCGACCGAAATGAGTACTGACCCTCTGGTGACGGCATCACGATCTCGGAATGTTTGACACCCGAGTCATCTGAGTCTTCCGCTGCGTCTGTCGATGATTCTGCAGGCTTGGCCTCGTGCAGCTCGTACTCCTTCTGCAGTATATTCAGAACAACCCTATCCGGCCCCGTGAGCTCTTTGTCGAGCGGAAAAGCCAGTTTGCCCATTTCGTTGATGATTTGACACGCTCGGTGCTGGTGTTGTCGCGATGTGTCGATAACGAAAGCAACAGCTAGCGCCCGCTTGAACGAACAGGAAACAAGCACTGTGCAGTGCTGAAGAAGAAAGACTGAATGGACAAATTCAAAGACTGTGGTAAGTGTCAATGGCACAAACGCATGCTGGAGTAGCAGTGAGCTATGAGGCTGCTATTTGATGAAGCCAAGCGGCTGGAAGCGGTGACCGACAAAACCACTTAGCGCGCCCCTGGCGACCCACAGTGGCAAACACCAGCATCGAAACGCGCATGCATCATTCCACATCGCCAACAGGCTGGAATGACGAGCATTAATGACTGTTGTTGTGTTGAAATCTGGAAGATGACTTAAGCAGCATAAGACTCACAAAATAAGGTTGTATCCGCAGCGCATCACATGCAAAAGCGCGGAGTCCCCTGCCAAGTCACATTTTCAGGGTCCTCGACTACCCCGCGTTCGCCCAAGCGCCTCAGAAGAAAGTGGGGGTCATTGATATCGACATGCACAGCTTCCAGATAGTACGCAGTTCTCATGCAAAAGATCTGTATTCAGCTCGTCCCAACCTAATGCTCCTTCTCCGCCCAGAACTGCAAGAATCGGCTCACAGTCCTCTCCTCCCAATAATGCGCCTCTCTGATATAGTTCGGCTCAGCGCTGACATTCTTAATCCCATAGCTATCCCAATGATGTCCAGCTCCCGCAATCAGATAACTCGGATACTTATCGCTGCTGATCCTAGGCTGAGCCGCCAAGTTTGAATGGTAGCACAGATCGAGCCAGACATCTGTGTTGCCATCGATAAGAGCGAGGTTCTCAGCTTGAAGATCCCAGCCTCCGTATTTGTTGTAGTAGTGCAACGCGGGAGTGGCGGGGATGCTGTTGTGCTCGCCGGGTGGAAAGGCCCAGGTGCACCATTGCTGGGTGTAGTCGATTTGGAGGACGCGAGAGATGAGGGAGGGGCCGTTTGTGGGCGCCACTTGGTAACCGCCAGACTCGGAACAGGTTGAGTAGAGGTATGAGCGCGCTGCTCCGTTTGTGGGGTCGGCGTAGTATGTCTGGTTTTGGGTGCCGAAGCAACCGGAGTTTGTGCTGTCGATCCGGCCACTCTCGCAGGTTGGGATGAGCGTCTTCTTGACGTAGTCGGCATATCCGCCTAATCCAGTCCAAGGCTCGCCATTGGTGTACTTGGAAAGCGCCATGTCGACGCTGCTGATGTTTGCCGGTGGATTGATTTGCGTTACATTGCCGCAGAAGCTAAAGAAGTCTTTTGAGCCGTAGCGGTCGGACCAGTCTGGTTTAAGATATCAGTTGCTGTTCTATCACCGAATAGTGGAACGCAGTTACTTACTGAGCTCTTGCCAAGTGTTGGTCGGATAGTTCATGGGACCACCAATCGGGAACGCAATTGTCATCGCAAAGTCTCTGAGATCTTGCAGGGCTCCAAGACCAAAGATGTCCTTAAGCTGCTGGATGCCGTCCTTGTTTCCGCTCCAGATGAGCTCGTCAATCTTGTCAACAATGTCGACGATCCTGGAAACGCAGTCTGCCGGGCCAAACTTCATGATGGGATTATACCATTGCGGATATTCGAGTAAGGCTTGGATGGTGGCGCTGCTACCGATACCTCCAGCAAAGATGTCGTTGTACGTCTTCATGGTGAAAGCGGTATGGGCACCAGCAAGAGAACCACCGTACATGATCCATGGGGTGTCAGCGCTGCTCAAACTAGCGTTGATGCCTGGGAAGGTGGCATGTTGTCTGAAGTAGGCGTTGTCGGCAATAGCTACAGCACGTCAGAAAATTCCGCCTTTAAAATCTTGTACGTCACTTACTCTGCTCTGTAGTCAGAAACCTCAGCTCATCCGTCGTACTAGAGTTGTAAGGGTAGCTTTCGCCATAGTAACGATTCTCAAGAATCACCCCAAGGCCATTGAACTTTTCCATGAGTATCTGGATTACTACACGAACCAATCAGTTACCCGAAAAGAGGTATCGCGGTGATTTGTGCTGATGACTTACTCCCAGTCTGCAAGTTAGAGAAGCGCGACTCTACGCTCGTCTCCCCACCAATGTAGAGGAATACCGGCCCTCCAGGCTTGTAGTATGACGAATCGAAAACTGTACAAAAGAGTAAGCTCAGGCTGTAAACGTAGATAGCAGTGTTGTATTTACCATAACGCTGCGTGAACGTAGCATTGGTATGCGGAAGATACCGATCGCTATCCGGAAAATGATCAATCTGCCCTAACAATCAGTAAAGGCCCGTCGATTGCCAAAATGCGATGCGACAAACCAACTGATCAATGGTATGCGCCTCATAAGCCGGCGCATCACCAGCCTGTCTCTTATCCATCCATGGCGTCCAAGTCTTAGCCGGACCCGCAGACCCCAGCGCCGCGAAACTGCAAACCAACGTCAGAAACCTCATTCTCAAAGCCTCTGTTCAGTCGACGTACCAGTGTACTTTGCAAGTACCGCATCGCTTTTATACGGCCCTCAAACTCGGCTTCTCGGAACCTGGGCTTGCCATCGCGTCATGTTCCTCTGTACCTCAAAAGCGGGGCAAGGCACGTTGGGTGCAGCGAGCGATGCCTAGACAGGCAGGTAGACGCAAGGCTTGTGCAGGCTTGGTGAAGCTTGTCGCTGCTTGGTATCTGCCTTGCTACTTTGGAACTATCTGCTTACTGTCTTATCGTGCGGTGAGGCTTTTCTGCGATGCGTAAGCGGGGTGGCTGGCTGTGTTTGTGAGGTTGGGCGGTGGTGCAACATCGCGGCTTCGCAAGGAACTTGCTCCGTTAAACGATGCTTGAAAGGGCCAAGAGGTTACGCATTTCCGAACAAATCAATTGAGTATGCATAAAAAATACATGCACATGCGCCATTGTAAGATTGGGTTCATTCGGCTACCCTGAGTGCTACCCCGAGTTCCAATCAGTAGCCTCATCCGGGCTCAGCTACAGGAACGATGACGCAACACTGCATCGCCAAATTTCCTCACTCCAACTCCGCACTTGTAGGCCTAATCGACATACCAGCTTTCTCATATGTCCGATCGGTAGCCTCCATCTGCTTAATGCTCTCCTCGCCGTCCACCCAGGCACCACTTCCCTCTCTGCCTTTGACCCTGTTCACAAACTCCTCAAGCTGGTACCTATACGATGTCCACCAATCCTGTCCCCTTTCTTCGCCGCCCATACCATCAGTCCACTTGTATGCTGTTTTGTGTTCGGTCTTCTTCTCTTGTTTGAAGATCTTGCCAGATGTGGGGTCGCGCAAGGTGATGGTTGTAGTGATGTCGATACGATGGTAGGCATGCGGACTCATGAAACCTGAGAAGATAAGTACCTTCTGACTAGACTTTTGTAGACCGCCTTCGACACCAAGATCTTCAGGATGTAGAGTCACGGAGATCCAGGCGAGAAGATCGCGGAAACTGGGCCAGTTGGATGTTAGCCATGGGAACCAGTAGCCACCCCGAGCACCTAGATCGGCTGAAACGTGACCAGTGCCGCCATTGGGAAAAGTATAGGTGGCTTCCATGGCCTGGTCGCAGCGTTGGTCGTGTGGTGCGTGTATGAGACGAGGTGTTGCTGAGGTGACCTCTGTGGGCTCAGTTCCAAAGACGCCTCGTAGTGCGGAGAGGGTGTAGTGTCCTAGGTCCATTGCAGCACCACCAGCAAGATCGTATTCAAACCTGATGTCCGTCGTAGGAATGCCTCCTTTGGGCACTCCAGCGCGAGCACTTGCTTTCTCTATCTCTTGCTTTTCGAATTGCGCAAGGAAGAAATGCCAGGCGGGGTGAAAGCGATAGTGACTTGCTTCAACAAGGACTGGAGCATTCGGAGCATGGAGGATTTGATGATGGAAAAGAGAGCGTGCCTCTTGTGCGTTCGACACGGAAGGCTTCTCTAGTAAGACGTGTTTTCCTGCTTTGAGGGCAGCGAGCGTCCATTTGTAGTGAAGGCCGTTGGGAAGGGGATTGTATATACAATTAATGGATGAATCGTTGATGAGCGCTACAACAGGTTAGTGTGACCTCGCGGTAGCTCGGGGCATTCATGTTGGATGCTTCCTGGCTAAAGAGATGCCACGAGATGGTCTACCTACCTTCATAGCTGTCATGAACGATTGGCACGTCCCATCTCTTCGCATAAGCCTCCGCCTTTGTCTTATCTCTAGCTGCAACAGCAACGACTATGATCTCTGCATGTGACCGCGCTGGGATGATCAAAGCTAATGGACTGTTCAACGATATGTTTTAGCTTCAAGTCTCATCTTGACGTTCTGTTGTGGACAGAGACAGTAGGGCGTAGACGTACGCAATCTTGGCAGCCCCCAAAACGCCGAAGCGCAGTGCATCAGACTTCTTCGTCACTGGCTTGCGTCCACCAGCCCACTCACCAAACTCCGCCATGGAGTTCAACCAATCGACGAGCCCCATATTTGACTATACGCGCAATACGAAACGCAATAGCTGAGCAGGAATGATGAGGAAGAGGAAGACCTATATTTGTATGTAGGATCGTCTTCCAAGCGGGCGTTGCGCTGAGCATACGCCCCGCATGCAGTACGCCGTATCGCAGCTGGACTTCCAAGATTCCCGAGGCGCGAATCAGATTGATTGGCCCGCTCGTACGACACGACCTCAACCTCCATGTGGCGCCTGTGGCTGTGCATCAGGACCATGAACTACATCGCAACGACATCTCAAGATCAAAATCGCAAAACATCTGAACGCGGGCGAAAGGTCCGCTTGATACCCCAGATAGGACCCCCACAGGTCTAGAGCAAGTACGCCGACAATCAATGATCAGCATATGCAGTTGGTGTGTAGTGAAGGCAATATACAGCACTTCAGCCGGATACAGCATCTTGCAGATGGAGCGTGGGGTGTTCCTTGCATACGTCCTCCAAGACGCGTTGACACCGTATAGCTCAGCTAGTCGAACTTACAGTGTGGCAGCCATGCTCACAACAACGCAAGGTTCTTTGATGCCTGAAAGATAGGCTGAATCTAACTTTACACGCCTCAAACTCGTAGACCCGGCTAATAACCACAGGCACCGCCTATGCAAATACCGAGGCACCGTTTGAAGCAGAAACTCTCTCACACTGTACTCCGGAGCAGACCATGCAAGTCAGCAAACAATGTCCGAGGCCAGCGGCAAAGGCGGTGGTAACAGACGTGGCAATATTGAATCATGGCGCGATTAATGGCTGTACTTGTTTCAGATGTCAGACGTAGTGGCGAGAGAATCCACTTTGCCGTATTGGACGACGTGCATGAACGGCATGTTCAGGACGCTGCTGTTTGATCGACAGAGCTACACACACACGATTGTGTGGGAAAGAGTGGGTGTGGGATATTATTGTCCACGAATGCCTTGTTGCCTGCGAAACAGATTGCGCAAGCGACGGGCAAGGAGGACGTCCATCCTTGTTTTGACACTCTATCTTGCAGGCATTGCATATCATGCATAATGGTACGCAAATAAAGAGGAATATTGAATACGGCCTGTTTGGGAGATCTCCATGAAGTCGGCGGAAATTTGTCGGTGATGCTCAAGGTGACGGAGGTATTACGATGAAAATCGTTTGTGTGCTCGGCGAGCAAACATGTGGAAGAAATGATTTCGCCGAGCTTGATCAACCGGACTGAACGTTTACCGTGCTGGGGTCTTCCATTGAGGTCACTGCGAGGCGGTTCGCTTACAGCCGCAGTGCTTGGCTGATGGTGAATCTGCGTAATGATCACCGAAAGGAGTGTGATGTTAGGCGAACAAGGCGAATATCGCAATTCCCACATAACAACCTTGGAAGTCACAAGATTAAAAATCCTCCTCACACATGCTGCGTTGTAGCATCCACCTGACCTATACAGCGGTGAGCCATGTAAGGGTTTTACAGCGGTAGCCGGCAGCTATAGGTTCAACGGCTTTTCCCTTTTGCGCGATGGGATCCGAGAACCCGGTTGCGACATGGGACATCGGCCAAATTGCAACGGCGTCCGTGTCGTAACGGTGACAGCTTGGGTACACCGCTGGAGGTGAGTCAGAGCGAGTGATCAAGTCGCCGACGATCTACTAAGAAAGGCCGACTGAGTGGGTTGATTGACAGCGGACTTTGCCAGCGCTCGGGGCGCGGTAGGCATCAAGGAAAAATAAGGCTGCAGGCTGCATACTCTGCCCGCAGGACCCACGATCTGCAACAAAAGCAACGTGGTTTGTGGAATGCGGGCGTGAGTCAATGATCTGCCAGGGATTGAGCAAGCACTTGGACGCACGCAGAGGGCTTGCATGGACGTGTGATTGATATGCGCTTGCGTGCGTGAAAGTTGATGTATCGAAGGACGACTGCAGGTTTCCACACGTTGTACACACGGCAACGCGCAGCTTGCGTCAGCCGATGGCGTACATGGATGCCTCGCTTCTTGCAGGATGGATTGAGTTGACGTCTGACAGAGCTGTTCTTAGCATCATCGGTGTTTGCGAGAGCAATTTGATAGCTAAGCGATAGGTCTGTGTGCGTGCAGAGGACCGATTGCATGGTTGCTCAGGTCCGTATTCATCAGACCGGAATGCAGCCTTGATGCCTTCTGCCAATGACACGGAATTGCAGAGGACGAAGGACGTCGGCGTTGCTCAAAGTCAATTCGCAAATGAGAGGTGCCATGAAAACGAGGGACTCCCAGTCAGCAGCGCAGACAAGTGCAAACTGTATACGCCTGGGCCCGAGCCGTCTTTGGTCGCCCACTGCGAACGTCGGCATACTCATCCGAGTATCAAAGGTCAAACAGCGTCAGGGTGCTGCCCCCAACGTGGTGTGCCCGGACCCGCTCGGAGGGGCGGAGATTGGCGTCAATTTGCGGCGTAGGCACACAATGGTACTTCCTGTGTAACCGCGCGATGCGCAGGTTGTTGTTGGCAATGATGGCAGAGGGGTAGTGCAATGCGACGCATACCGCTAACGGCTGCGCAGCTGCGGGCACGTCGTCTGGCAGAGCGGTGAAGTCGTGCAACATGCGACGCTGTTATGGCGACAGACGGTGCTGGGTTAGCGTGTGGTAGTCGATGCAGCGGTGGTTGGCTATACGCAGAGGAGTCATCTGCCTCAGCTGAAAGCAGGCCAGGGCTCCTGGCAGCATGCACCTGTGCCTGAAGGGCTTCACGGCCGTCGTTGGAGCTAGGCAGGCAGGCGCAACCGAGCCAAACCACAGACTAGAGCCCTGCCAATATTCGCATTCAGACACCGCATCTGTCCTGCTGATTAGCGTTGCAAGATGAAGCGGCGGCAAGTATCGTCGTTCCTGCACAAGCCGGGGTGGTGCCGTGATTTCAAGGTGAACCGGTCACACGGAAGGTTTCGGTAGCTGCGGGACACCTGAATCTGCATCGCAGGTAAACGACTCGCATTATTGGCTCTCTATTCGACCTGTCAGGACTACGTCACACACAGCCCACGTGTGTACCACCAAGCGCTTGTGATGTACAGGTGCCTGATTGTGGAGGTTGCAGTCCTGGTGGCTCTGACATGCTGCCGCGCTTGTCAACCACCGGCGCGTCCTATCACCGCCATGTGCCTTAGCGGATAGCAATGGTGGTGTGCACGGGAACTATCGCGCGCGCGCTGACAACTGGGCAGCCATGTTAGCGGAAGATGCCTTGCGCCCAGGAGACGTTCACTTCAGCCCCCAACGCCTTCAGTGTCGACTGCCGACGCGATTAGTGATCAGGAGCATGCTGTGGCGATGATTGGCACCCGGGTTTCACATGCAACAGAAGACAAGGTATGCGTGTAGTTGATCTGAGATCAAATGATTAATGCTATGAGACGATATTGGGTATTCCTCCTGGCTGTGATGCCGCCTAACCAGTAATAGAACTCCAAAAGCTAATGATGCTATGATGCCACACAGCCAATCCCAAGCGCCAACTAATGCATGTTCCAAAGCAAGTAATACGCTCAATATTAGAAGGACTGCGGTGTGTATGTGCCAAAATGAAGTAGGCGTCTATAAAGAAGGATCGTTCCGGACACCCGAGCCAGCGTGTGTTGGATATGCAGTCGTAGCCATGCTCCGATGTGAGTCAGACGAGCAGGTCCTGGTAGATGCAGCAATGCCACATGGCTGCAGGCCGTCATGTGGAGGCTCGTCATGCAAGGCTGAAGTGGTGTGGGATCGCTCTCCAAAGACAAGCGTAGGCTGCTTTTAACCGGATTTCGCGGCGGATGTCAGGTGAGTGACAGGGAGTTGTTCGAGGTCTAGGGCGCGTAGTGCGTCCAAGATCAGATCGTACTGGGTGCTGCAGATGCACTGCATGATGGCGGCAGACCAGGCGGCAAGGTGCGGGTCGATGTCGGTTGGTAGAGTATTAGGGTGGGGTGCGGTGGATGTTCGGGTAAGGATGCGGAGTTGATATCGATGTTGTGGTGCGCCAAAGCCAAGTGTGTGTAAGTCGAGCAAGACAGACGTGTGAGTTGATGTTCATGTCGATGTCTATTTGGATGGAACAGGAGGCAGAGGGCGGGTTGGTGGTGGGCCAGGGCAAGGTGGGAGGTTTTGCGATCCCATGTTGGACTCCTCGTAGATGATGGCGGCCATTGTATTGAGTTGAAGGTGAAGCTGGTAGGCTTGTGTAGAGCGGAAGTGTTGAGTAGATTGTTGTAGTGTTGGTTGGTAGTGTAGTAGTAGTGGTAGTGGTAGTAGTCTTCGGCTCTGGATGATGAAACGAACTCTCCGATGGTGGGGGGTCAACGTATTTATGTTTGTGCTCAGATTGCAGACCCCCAAAATGTCGGTCAGCTACGTACTTTGACGATGTGTGTAATAATGCTAGGCAGGGCATGGCACGGCCCAAGCGGTGAAAGAGGCGTTGGGCTGATGAGCAGGAAAGGGGTGGCTCCTGGCTTGTGCATAAGCTAAAGCACGCCGAAACATCGCTGATCCTGGTCACTTAATGAGCAGGGGGGAGAAGAAACACGAACTCGCGCGTTACCGCCTTGTCGTTTCATCGGCCTCGTGACTGCGTGAAGATCGTGTTGATCCAATCCTGTCGCAGTATTGTCGCCGTCGCGGCATGTCCTTCGTACAACGCATCATCCTTCAGGCAAGGCAGCAGGCTCAGCGAGGCATGATTGACCCACGGCACGTTCGTTCTCTCTTCTGACATCACCTGTTCCCTGACACTACCGGCTTATTGCTAGCAGACATGGCTAGTGCGAACGGTCGTGTGAATGAAACGTAGCCCTCCTTTTCACCTTGACGGTGCGCAGGGCTGGGATCAGTCGCCGCCTTGGGACCGCTTGCAAGAGGGTTTGCTTGCGAGCACTTCAGGAACAGGCATCGCTCGGTTCCAGTAGCCGGTGCGTGCCAGGAGCAAATTCTGACACACTGACAGTAAATTTCCGTCACACAATTTGCGACGTCGCCTATTTGCCAACGTCCGACACCCACCGACCTCCAGCGCAGGACGAAGATCTAGCGCCTATGCCGACCTTCTCCCGTGCTTCTTTGACGCTTCCACCCAATTTCGAAGCCCCCTAGAATTTTCCGCTCCACAATGTCCACAGCTGCTGGCGCCCGTGCTGGCGGTGTGAGGTCAGGCATGACTTTCCAGCTGCTGTCCTGAATCGACAGGCCGGGGTACACACGTTTGTTCGTGGGCAGCTAGGCTGAGAATGCGAAGCACCGCACAAAGGCATGTCATGATTATTTTTGTCTTTCTGGCTTGCCGTCTTCGTGCGACTCGTATTAATCCTGGCTCGCGCTTGTGACCGAGGTAGGAGTAGCTGCCGACGCCCAGTATGCCCTGTTTTCCAAGAACGTCCGGCGACCACAACTGGCTGGCAGTGGCCGCTCGATAAAGGTTATCAGGATATTCGGCTGGTCCGGAAGGACAGAGTTGAACGGGCGCCGTGCTGCCACTAGGCGCTCAGCACCGCAGAACACCATTGCGGAGTGACGGACAACAGCACCGCAACTTGCATGTCTCAGCTGGTCAAGATCCACGTGGATGCCAGGGGTCCACGTCCGACTTCAGATAGGCGTTCCTTTGATTGAGATTCGCAATATGTATGCCTCTCTTTACCCCTGCAGCCTCCCCGATCAATGCCACGATTGTCGAAGCGTTTGCCCTGAAGAGCCTGTGCGCGACAAGCAGAGAACGTCCCTTATTCATCAGAAAGAAAAAAAAGTGCGGCGATGCGCTCATCGTCGAAGGTAAGCGATTAGATTTGCAGGGGCAGACGATGCGTCAAACTCAACACAGCAAGTATCGTCCTCACCATCGCCACCCCCTTCGGTAGTTCAGTAGCTCAGTCTCAACGCTTCCAAAGAGCAGCTGTTTCAGCATGGTGGGTAAGGATTGCGACGGTGTTACAGTCCAATGCGAAGACATGCGACAGCAGCGGAGATCTGGTCTCATCCCAGTAAAAGACTTTAGGGCTGACAAGCGTTCCAACCAACTGGCCAGCGCGGAGAGACGACAGGACACCGAGCGTTAGCATGTCTGCCGTTAATTGACAGCCTGCAGCCCATGAGATTGGAGCCACAGAGTTGAGCTGCAGGGGCGGCCGCCATGCAGTAAGTTGCAGTAAGTAATCACGGCACCTTTCGACCGACAAACTTTTCATCTTGAGGCTGTCTGATTCAATAAGCCCTCTCGCAGTTCCTAATGCAGGACTGCTTGCAGCGACGAATGCGGCGTTCATGTCGCCGAAAAAGAAACATCGTATTGGCACTGAACTCTATCAGCCGGCTCCGCTTTCATCGATGTGACTAGCCGCACACCGCGTCATTATAGAGATGGTGTTGATTCTGCCATGCTTTGGCAGCCATGGTGCGATAACGGCGGTGGATCAAGGCGATCGTCATCAGCAGATCAATAGCTTGTGTGGAGAGAACTCCAGGCACGCTGCTGCAGGTACGCGCACCAATGTCTCGGCGCCGCTGCCGCACTCAGTGTGGCTTACGCTCCTTCACTTTCGCGCGAAAGCGGATTGGGCTGTGCCAGGCCGGCGAGCCCGAAGCGCTATCTGGGAAAGGACTCGGACAAGACAAAGACGAGACGACTTTGGGAGCGTGTACGCCGGAGAAGCACCGAGTTCACGCTCGCCAAGGCAGTGGTTCCTCACATTTGTTTTCGATCAGCGAGCTGTGGAGCGGTGTCGCAATATTCAATGTATCGATCGAGCCCGAAATCTGCATTTAGATACAATAGCACGCCTGGTCGTACCGGAAAGCCGATTGATCCTCCCACCTTTGTCAATACATCAGCACTTCTGTGTGCTTTGTTTCAGATTCATTATACTCATCAAGTCCCCATTAGGACATTGACCACGTTTGTGGTAAGATGAGGCGTGCGTACACAAGATGGCGCGCGATAATCGTGGCGCATGTTGTGCCCTCTGGGAGAATGGTTCACTAAGGCAGCCACCTATTGCGCAGGGGCTTCCTGAGGGACCGCGCATTTATCCGGTACGATGGTTGAGCACAGTGCGCTCCACGTGGATGAAGCCTGTCATGAACTTGTCGTGTTCAGGGTCGGCGAATCGTGACCGCCCTTGTTATTTTTGTCCCTGGTAGTCCGTGATCGTATCAGTCCACAGCTGTCATGATAGAATTGCCGGCCAGCTAGCACTAGCTTGCTGAATCTATTCAAACGGCGTCTTCATCGTCGTCAAGCTGTTCAGCCACAGCTTGCGTAGACACCCAATTCTCTAGCATTGCCTGGCTGGAAGTTGCGCCACTCGCTCCTGCCGGATTTCGCACGCCACGGCGCTTAACGACAAGACATAGTATACGGCCGTAGATACTGAAGCCGTCATATGATGTATTGAGACCAAGCTTTTTCTTATCATCCGCTTGTGGCTCCTCATCACTGGCCTGATCATCATCCCTTGTGCTGGCCTTCGTCCTGCTGCCATTGGCAGGAGGCTCGGGGACAAAGAGATCCGAACTTTCGCTGTCCGTATCATCGCCGATTCCATCATGCTCTTTGTTTCCTCTTCGGCGTCTTGGTCGTGCTGAACGTTCAGGCTGCTTTCCAAGTACATCGGCCGCAGGGATGTCAGCAAGATTGATAGGCTCGTCGTCCTCCTCCTCTCTGATGACTATCGGATCTGCGGCATCTTCGTTGATAACGACAGGCTGATCGCTAGTTCCGGTTGTCAGCCAGTTGGTGAGTTTGCCCGAGTTGCTCTGAATGCGGGCCTTGTCTTTGAAGATCTTTTGCTTGGTCAGGACGGAGTGGCGGGAGGATAGGTCCGTCAAGAAGATCGAAACCTCGAAATCATCTGACGTGATGTTAGCCGTCTGAGTAAGACTGCAGCATATATGCGGGGATGCTTGTATCCTAGATAGTTCGACAAGGCTTCATGCAGCTTACCTTCAACGACAACATCCTTCACTCCCTTCTTTTTAGATTTGGCACCACCTCGGCCTTTACCCCGCTCGTTTTCTTCTCGCAGTTTGGGCAGTACAAGCGGTCGTATGGCCTGAATGACGCGTGGCAGTGCTGGATCATCGCGTTTCAACAGCCATGCCTCAGCGTCGGCAGGTCTGTCGAGATAGATGCGGACCTCAAGGACCGAATGTTTTGTAATCCGCAAGTAGCGTCGGAGTGGTGCCATGTTGGAGTGGTGAAGGTTTGATGTCGACGATGTAATCAAGCAAGTGCGACTGGGAGCATGGAAACCAACGATGATGCGTGTTCACGTGCACGCGTTCCGACGCTAGGAACGTTCCGATCGGCGTGCGCAGAAGTTGTAGAGAAGTGCGTCAGGGTCTCGCAGACCAACCGCGCACCGCAACACGGCACAAGACATGGTGCTTGAGCTTCATGTATGGGGCCCAGCCTTTGGCCTCCCCTCAATAGAGCCGGAATGCATAGCGACGGTGGCTTACTGCCAGCGCGTCATTCCCAAGGGAGACTGGACACTCGTCGCGGAGCACGACCCCACGGTTGGCGCCACAGGTACAGGACTGCAACCCCACCGTGGCCGAAGTATATTCTTACACAGCAGCAGAGAGCCTGCCGATCCTTTTTGATGACGATGTTGCGACCGCATCCGGCTTCGAGGACATCGTCGCATACCTCCGCAATCACCCTGCAGTTACCGATGACCTTGATGTCAACCTATCCAGTAGACAGCGGACCGACAGGACGGCGTGAGTACCCAACAACCAAGTACTAGGCGTGTTCTAACACATTTCTAGTTTCATCACGTTTCTCCAGTCCACGGCGACGCCTCTGATCGACCTGTCCCTCTACGTCTCTGCCGAAAACTACAACACGGCGACCTCGTCCGCTTATACCGCAATCCTGCCATGGTATGCCAACTACACCGTCCCGCCGAAACGACGAGACCTTGCGAGAGCCCGGACGGCGCACATGGGACTCAGTAGCTTGGATGTGGAAACTACAGTCGAGGAAGGCTTTGCGCCGGGTCGGGGCACTGCTTCGTCCGAATATGAGGCCGCAAAAAGGGCAGCCGGCATACCGACCGAAAGTCAGCCCAGCGCCATGAGCATGGGGCGTGGAAAGGGTCTAGGCGGTCTCCTAGGTGGCCAAGTATACGCTGCGCGCTTTAGACTGGATGCTCTGTCGGGTGAGCTCCTGGATCCCTTATCAGATCTATTGGGGAAACACGACCATCTCTTTCGTGGAGAGCAGCCTTCTAGCTTGGATTGTTTTGCCTTTGGCTATCTGTCCTTGCTGTACTACCCAACGGTGCCCCAAGCTTGGCTTAGGGAGACTATTCAAACCAAGTATCCACGCATCGGAGCATACATTCGCAAGTTGCGCAAGGAGTTCTTCCACACCGACGAGGTAGACCCTGTAGATGTCTGGTCTGTTTCTACGGGCGCGAAGAAATCCCTAAGAAGTACCTCTCTACCATGGACAGCAAGATCACAGACTCTCGCCTCCAGTACGCTAGCTAGTGTGAAGGAGATCTTGGGCAACACTCCTGGACTGTCTGCCTTGTCTCGACGACACAACGTCGTTGTCTCAGAGCCAACGCTAGCATCAAAGCGCATCAGATCTGAGCTCCCGTCTCCGTTGTTCGTCAACACCCTCCTAGGTGTAACAACTGTATTCGCAGTAGGACTAGCATCGCTAGCTGTGCACCACCGCCGGTCACCGCGGGAGGGCGAACTTATCTTCTGGGCTCTGCGCCCAACCACTGGCCTGGGCGAAGCAGGTAGCATCCTCAGTGTCTTCGCCAACTCGCTCCATGACGGAGCGATGTATTAGTTCCGAGCATGATGTTTTGACGATATACCATGGAATTATGCACGAGTTATACATGGGCAGTGTAGACTGAGAAAACCAAGTTTCTGACATTGGCCAAAGCTTGCCATTGCAAGCGAATATTTGGAATTGCAAAGATAACCACTGTGCACCAGTGCTTTACACACACGTCGCGGAACCTCCGGCAACCAACTCCCTCTGTCTACAGCAACATCTCCGCTGCCATATAGTCGCTGTCCTGGCGAGCATTGAAAACCTGCAGAAAGTGCCCATTTGAACCTTAATAGATGCGCAACCTGATTTATAGACGACTTGAATGGCTCTTTCCGAGGATCTAGGGAGAGACGATTTCCTGGTAGTGCGGTTGTCATGGCGCCCATGGGTCCCGGAAACAGGCACGCATCAACGTCACATCAGCCGGATTGAACATAGCCACTGGCGCCAAAAGTTCTGGCCCCAAGCTAGGTGGGATCAGCGCAAGCAGGGCAACCATTGTCTGACAGTGTACGATATATGTGTCGCATGCGAGTGCAAACCACGAGAAAGGGTCTGGGTTCAGACGCAGGTACTCAGGGTCGTAGAAGGATGCTCTATGCTGGTTTGGGCGTGCCAATGTCGCAGTGTGGAGGATGTGCATGATGTGAGGGAAGGTAGCGTGCCCGAGAACATGATCGCCACGGGGAGAGTGGGGCTAGGCAAACGCTACGTCATTGAAGTCCCCTAAACAAAACCTCCGTCATACCGCGACATCTCTGCGCCTTCCATATCAACACCGCGCCGCCCCCGAAACTTCAAGCACGACTACATTCCTCCAATCCACACTTGATCGATCGCCAGAACACCACCGCCAACATGCACAGAACCTACAGCATGCGCCAGTCTCGCGCGCCTACGGCGTCGCAGATTCAGAGCCCCCCGCCCCCTTCGTCCTCGACCAAGAGCGGACGCTTCTTTGGCAAGGCTAATATCGGTACGTCCTCTCGATACGATTCTTCTCGCTTTGGTCTTGTTTCCAATCCCGACGCGAATCGTGCGAGGAGCTTCGCGCAATGCCATTTTTGCACACCGCATGTGCAGAGCTCGTCGCATGGTTCAGCAATGATGACCATTTCGATCGTTGATGCTCCCGGATAGCATCCAGACTGTTCAGAGAATGCTTTGTTATGCTACAGTTGCTGACTGGTCCTCTACCATACAGGCCACACCTTCCGCCACAAGTCCGCTGGTGCCTTCGGACCCGACCTTGCAAAGAAGCTGTCACAACTTGTCAAGATGGAGAAGAACGTCATGCGCAGCATGGAGCTTGTTTCCAGGGAGCGCATGGAGGTCGCAGTAAGCTTGCACAACCCTGTGCGACTCTACGTAGTACTAACTGGCCACACAGCAACAACTCTCCATTTGGGGCGAGGCTTGCGACGACGACGTCTCCGACGTCACTGACAAGCTCGGTGTCCTCATCTACGAGATCGGTGAGCTCGAGGACCAGTATGTTGACCGTTACGACCAATACCGCGTCACCATCAAGAGCATCCGCAACATTGAGGCTTCCGTTCAGCCCAGCCGTGACCGTAAATCCTCTATATGCGCGCTGCCCGATTGACGCTTACGTTCAAATAGGCAAGCAGAAGATCACCGATCAGATTGCTCAGTTGAAGTACAAGGAGCCCAACTCTCCCAAGATTGTTGTCCTCGAGCAGGAGCTTGTACGCGCTGAGGCCGAGTCCCTCGTCGCAGAGGCTCAACTCTCCAACATCACCCGTGAGAAGCTCAAGGCTGCTTTCACGTACCAATTCGATGCCATGCGCGAGCACTGCGAGAAGCTGGCCATCATTGCCGGCTACGGAAAGCACTTGCTCGAGCTTGTCGACGACACTCCCGTCACTCCCGGAGAGACCCGTCAAGCTTACGATGGTTACGAGGCTAGCAAGGCGTAGGTTTATCTATTCGTTTCCACGAGAAACCTTCACTAACATGCCACAGCATTATCCAAGACTGCGAGGATGCCCTTACCAACTGGGTGTCTCAGAACGCTTCCGTCTCCTCCAAGCTCTCCCAGCGATCGCGCACCCTTTCTCAGCGTCGCCGCAACCAGAACCGCAACATGGGCGAGGGTGTTGACCTCTCTGGCCAAGACCAGGCCCTCGACAGGGAGTCTGGCTTGT
>Ga0265780_10003205_pt1 | contig 21686 bp, 17 predicted proteins | sample P1T30metagenome_FD_192432 | JGI IMG/M metagenome (GOLD analysis project Ga0265780, IMG submission 192432) | Plant litter microbial communities from East Loma Ridge, Irvine, California - P1 T30 | ecosystem: Environmental > Terrestrial > Plant litter > Unclassified | place: USA: California...
CATCTTCGGCGCCGAGCCGTGGACCGACGCGATGCGGCAAGAGATCGAGACGCGCGCCGGCATCGACGCGGTCGACATCTATGGCCTGTCCGAAGTGATGGGGCCGGGCGTTGCCAGCGAATGCATCGAGAGCAAGGACGGCCCCGTGATCTGGGAAGACCATTTTTATCCCGAGATCATCGACCCCGACACCGGCGAAGTGCTGCCGGACGGCGAAGAGGGCGAACTGGTATTCACGTCGCTCACCAAGGAGGCGCTGCCGATCATCCGCTACCGCACGCGCGACCTGACCCGCTTGCTGCCGCCGACCTCGCGCGCGATGCGCCGCATGGGCCGCATCACCGGCCGCTCGGACGATATGCTGATCATCCGCGGCGTGAACGTGTTCCCGAGCCAGATCGAGGAACTGATCCTCAAGATGCCGGCGCTGGCGCCGCAGTACCAGCTGGTGGTGGCGCGCGACGGCCACCTGGATACGCTCGAAGTGCTGGGTGAATTGCGTGATACCTCTCTTTTGCCAGATAGCGTGGATGCGCTGTGCCGCGACCTCCAGCACTGCATCAAGACCTATGTCGGCGTGACCACCCGTGTGACCCTGCTGCCGCCGCAAGGCATCGAGCGCACGCTGACCGGCAAGGCCAAACGCGTGGTCGACCGTCGCCCAAGATAATGACAAATGCCATACAGGAGAGATTCATGATCGACGCCTTCATCGTTGACGCCGTCCGCACCCCCTTCGGCCGCTACGGCGGCGCCTTGTCCAGCATCCGCGCCGACGATCTTGCCGCGCTGCCGATCGCGGCGCTGATGGCCCGCAACGAGAATGTGGACTGGACGGCGGTCGACGACCTGTTCTACGGCTGCGCCAACCAGGCCGGCGAAGACAACCGCAACGTCGGCCGCATGGCCGCGCTGCTGGCCGGCCTGCCGCAAGACGTGCCGGCCAACACCATCAATCGCCTGTGTGGCTCGGGCATGGATGCCGTGGGCACCGCCGCGCGCGCCATCAAGGCCGGCGAGGCGCAACTCGTGATCGCGGGCGGTGTCGAAAGCATGACCCGTGCGCCGTTCGTGATGGGCAAGGCCGACAGCGCTTTTTCGCGCGCGGCCAAGATCGAAGATACGACCTTGGGCTGGCGCTTCGTCAATCCGGCGATGAAGGCAAAGTATGGCATCGACTCGATGCCCGAAACCGCCGAGAACGTGGCGCGCGAGTTCGGCATCGCCCGCGCCGACCAGGATGCGTTCGCGCTGCGCAGCCAGCAGCGCTGGGCGCGCGCGAACGAAGAGGGATTCTTCAAGGACGAGATCGTGCCGGTGACGGTGGCCCTCAAGAAAGGCGAGTCGCGCGTGGTCGACACCGACGAGCAGCCGCGCCCCGACACCAGCATCGAGGCCTTGGCCAAGCTAAAGGGCGTGGTCACGCCGGATGGCTCGGTCAGCGCCGGCAACGCCTCGAGCCTGAACGACGGCGCCTGCGCGCTGCTGCTGGCCTCTGGCGAAGCCGCCGCCCGCTACGGCCTGACCCCGCGCGCACGCGTGGTCGGCATGGCCACCGTCGGCCTGGCGCCGCGCATCATGGGCTACGGCCCGGCGCCGGCGGTGAAGAAGCTGCTGGCCCAGACCGGCCTCACGCTCGAGCAGATGGACGTGATCGAGCTGAACGAAGCCTTCGCCGCCCAGGGCCTGGCCGTCACGCGCGACCTCGGCCTGGCGGACGACGACGCCCGCGTCAACCCGAACGGCGGCGCGATCGCCATCGGCCACCCGCTGGGCGCCTCCGGCGCGCGCCTGGTCATGACGGCCGTGAACCAGCTGCACCGCACGGGCGGACGCTACGCCCTGTGCACGATGTGCATCGGCGTCGGCCAGGGCATTGCGCTGATCGTCGAGCGAGTTTAAAGGCATGGTCAAGGTCTACGAAATCGACGGCGTGCGGCCGGTCGTGCATCCGACCGCCTACGTGCATCCGTCGGCGGTGCTGATCGGCGACGTGATCGTCGGCCCGCGCTGCTACATCGGCCCCTGCGCCAGCCTGCGCGGCGACTTCGGCCGCCTGATCCTGGAAGAGGGCGCCAACCTGCAGGACACCTGCGTGATGCATGGCTTCCCGGGCGAAGACACGGTGGTCGAGGTCGACGGCCATATCGGCCACGGCGCCGTGCTGCATGGCTGCCGCGTCAAGCGCAACGCCATGGTCGGCATGAATGCCGTCGTGATGGACAAGGCGGTGGTCGGCGAGGAATCGATCGTGGCCGCGATGAGTTTCGTGAAGGCGGGCATGGTGATCCCGCCACGCTCGATGGTGATGGGCGCACCGGCCAAGGTGATGCGCGAACTCACCGATGAAGACGTGCAATGGAAAAGCTTCGGCACCCGCCAGTACCAGGAACTGGCCGTGCGCTCGCTGCACACCATGCGTGAGGTCGAGGCGGATACCGAACTGGAGCCGGACAGGCAAGGCATCGCATTCGACGCCGACGGCATGCACAAGCCGAAAGCCTGAAGAGACAAACGAGGAGACAGAACATGGGTGACATCCCGACACTACAAAGCCTGATCGCCGGCCGCTGGCACGGCCAGGAATCGCACACCGCGCTGCACAGCGCCCTCGACAACGCGCTGATCTATCACACGCACGCCGAGAAAATCGATTTCGACGAAGCCTTGAGCTTCGCCCGCAAGACCGGCATCAAGAGCTTGATGAGCCAGGACTTCCAGAAGCGCGCGCAATGCCTGAAGGCGCTGGCGCTCTACCTCATGGAGCGCAAGGAAGAACTTTACGAGATCTCGCACCTGACCGGCGCCACGCGCCAGGACAGCTGGGTCGACGTCGAAGGCGGCATCGGCACCCTGTTCGCCTACGCCAGCATGGGCTCGCGCGAGCTGCCGTCGTCGAACGTGCTGCACGAAGGCCCGGCCATGGCGCTGGGCAAGCGCGGCGGCTTCGCCGGCACCCACATCCTGGTGCCGCGCGGCGGCGTCGCGGTGCACATCAACGCCTTCAACTTCCCGATCTGGGGCCTGCTCGAGAAATTCGCGCCGAGCTTCTTGGCGGCCATGCCCTGCATCGCCAAGCCGGCCACCGCCACCAGCTACCTGACCCATGCCGTGGTCAGGATGATGATGGAGTCGAACCTGCTGCCGGCCGGCGCGCTGCAGCTCGTGATCGGCAGCACCGGCGACCTGCTCGATCGCATGCAGGGTTTCGACGCCGTCACCTTCACCGGCTCGGCCGACACCGCCGCCAAGCTGCGTTCGAACCCGAACCTGATCCGCGCATCGGTGCCGTTCACGGCCGAAGCCGACTCGCTCAACTGCGCGATCCTGGCGCCGGACGTCACGCCCGACGACCCCGAATTCGACCTGTTCGTGAAGGAAGTGGCGCGCGAGATGACCGGCAAGGCCGGCCAGAAGTGCACCGCGATCCGCCGCGTGATCGTGCCGGAAACGCTGGTCGATGCGGTCGGCGAACGCTTGCGCGAACGCCTGGCCAGGACCACGGTCGGCAACCCGAAAGTGGAGGGCGTGCGCATGGGTGCGCTGGCGTCGATGGAGCAGCACCGCGACGTGAGCGAGCGCGTCGAGCTGCTCGCGCGCGGCAACGAGGTCCTGTTCAGCGCGCGCGACGGTTTCAATCCGGTCGGCGACAACGTCGCCAGCGGCGCCTTCTTCTCACCCACCTTGCTGCTGTGCCGTAATGCCATGGATAACGACGCCGTGCACGATGTGGAAGCCTTTGGCCCGGTCAGCACGCTGATGACCTACCGCGACATCGACGAGGCATTGGAACTGGCGGCGCGCGGCAAGGGCAGCCTGGTGACGACGCTCGCCACCAAAGACCCGTCGATCGCCGCCTACGCCGTGCCGGTGGCGGCGGCTTCGCACGGCCGCGTGCTGATCCTGGATCGCGAAGCAGCGGTGGACAGCACCGGCCACGGCTCGCCGCTGCCGCAACTGAAACACGGCGGTCCGGGCCGCGCCGGTGGCGGTGAAGAGCTGGGCGGCATCCGCGCCGTCAAGCACTTCCTGCAGCGCGCCGCGGTGCAGGGTTCGCCGACCATGCTTGGCGCCGTGACGGGCGAATACGTGCGCGGCGGCGCCGTCAAGGAAAGCGAACTCCACCCGTTCCGCCGCTACTTCGAAGACCTGGAGATGGGCCACTCGCTGCTGACCCACCGCCGCACGGTGAGCGAAGCCGACATCGTCAATTTCGGCGGCGTCTCGGGCGATTACTTCTATATGCACTTCGACGAGATCGCCGCGAAAGACACGCAGTTTGGCCAGCGCATCGCGCACGGCTACTTCGTGCTGTCGGCGGCGGCAGGCCTGTTCGTGTCGCCGGCGCCGGGGCCGGTGCTGGCCAACTACGGCCTGGACAACCTGCGCTTCGTGGCGCCGGTGGCGATCGGCGACACCATCCGCGCACGCCTGACCTGCAAGCGCAAGGTCGACCGCAACCGCGCGGACGAGCAGGGCAGGGGACAGGGCGTGGTGGCGTGGGATGTGCAGGTCACCAACCAGCGCGACGAGCTGGTGGCGAGCTACGACATCCTGACGCTGGTGCTGAAACGCGGCTGAACCGGGTCAGTCGAGCTTGCGCGCATAGCGGTCGCGCACGTGCTGGCTGATGTACGTCGACAGGCCGCGGCCGTTCGAGGCCAGCTTGCGCATGCGGGCAATGTGCTCGACGCCGGCGCTGTCTTCGGTGTACTCATAGCGGTCGCCGCCGATGAATTTCACCGTGATCGAATCCTTCCCGAGCGCGTAGGCGACGACGCCGGATTCGCCGCTGCGGTTGGCGTAGCGCTGCATGGTTCCTCCTCGACGTAGTTCATGTCGATATGGAACCATGCAAGCGTCATGCAGGACGCACGATTCAGGACCGCGTGCGCTGCAGCCGCAGCAGTCCTTCCGGCGTGCGGATCGCGCGCAGGTCGTCGTAGTCCGGCACGCCGGTCACTTTCGTCTCGAGCGGCTGGTGATGGGTGGCGGTGACGACGATGCTGTCCATCCCGGCCGCCCCGGCCGACTGCAGGCCGGCCAGCGTATCCTCGAACACCAGGCAATCCTGCGGACGCATGCCCAGCTTTTCTGCGCCCAGCAGGAAGGGATCCGGCGCCGGCTTGCCGCGCTGGACGTCTTCGGCGGCCACCATCACGGGCGGCGTTGGCAGCCCGGCAGCGGCGATACGCGCCTCGGCCAGCGCGCGCGGGGCCGAGGTGACGATGGCCCAGCGGTCGGCTGGCAGCGTGGCCAGGAAAGCCGCCACGCCGGCGATCGCCTCGATGCCTTCCACGTCTTCGATCTCGGCCAGCGTGATGCGCTGCGCTTCGTCTTCCACGTCGATATCGGGCAGGCCGACGCCGCGCACCGTGTCGATGCTGCGCTTGCCGTGGATGGTCGGCAGGAAGACGTCGACGTCCAGGCCATGGCTGCGCGCCCAGGCGGCCCAGACACGCTCGGCGGCGATGATCGAAGTGAGGATGGTGCCATCCATGTCGAACAGGAAGGCGGCGTAGTCGCGGGTGGGGAGGGCGGTCATTGAATCGTTGCTATAGAAGGGTGAACAGAGGGAGGCCCGTAAACGATGCCCCGTCGTTACCTCCACTGGAGGTAACGACTTCCCGCGGAGGCGGGAACCCAAGTGCTGCCAGCGTCGTCGTAACGCGAAAACTTGGGTCCCCGCCTTCGCGGGGACGACGTTAATTGGCCAGCTGCTGGCGCACGCGCACGATAGCGGCGCGCACCTGGTTCGGCGCGGTGCCACCCACGTGGTCGCGCGCCGCCACCGAACCCTCGAGGGTCAGCACCTCGAACACGTCCTGGCCGATCAGCGGCGAGAAGCCCTGCAGGGTCTCGAGCGACATCTCGGACAGGTCGCAGCCCGCCTGGTCGCAGGCGCGCACCGCATGCGCCACGGCTTCGTGGGCGTCGCGGAATGGCAGGCCTTTCTTGACCAGGTAGTCGGCCAGGTCGGTCGCGGTGGCATAGCCCTGCAGCGCCGCGGCGCGCATGTTCTCGGCCTTGACCGTGATGCCCGACGCCATGTCGGTGAAGATGCGCAGCGTATCGAGCACCGTATCGACCGTGTCGAACAGCGGTTCCTTGTCTTCCTGGTTGTCCTTGTTGTAGGCCAGCGGCTGGCCTTTCATCAGGGTCAGGAGGCCAGTCAGGTGGCCATACACACGGCCGGTCTTGCCGCGCGCCAGTTCCGGCACGTCCGGGTTTTTCTTTTGCGGCATGATCGACGAGCCGGTGCAGAAACGGTCGGCGATGTCGATGAAGCCGATGCGCGGGCTGATCCACATCACCAGCTCTTCCGAGAAGCGCGAGACGTGCATCATCAGGATCGAGGCGGCGGCGGTGAATTCGATCGCGAAGTCGCGGTCGGACACGGCGTCGAGCGAATTGTGGCAAACATCGTCGAAGCCAAGCGTCCTGGCCACGCGCAGGCGGTCGATCGGGAAGGTGGTGCCGGCCAGGGCGGCGGCGCCCAGCGGCAGGCGGTTGACGCGGCGGCGCGCATCCTGCATGCGCTCGGCGTCGCGGCCGAACATTTCCACGTAGGCCAGCATGTGGTGGCCGAAGGTGATCGGCTGCGCCACCTGCAGGTGGGTGAAGCCCGGCATGATGGTGTCGGCGTGGCGTTCCGCCAGATCGGTCAGGGCGCCGCGCAGGCCGTTCAGCAGGGCCAGGATGTCGTCGATGGCGGCGCGCACGTACAGGCGGATGTCGGTGGCCACCTGGTCGTTGCGCGAGCGGCCGGTGTGCAGGCGCTTGCCGGCGTCGCCAACCAGCTCGGTCAGGCGTTTCTCGATGTTCAGGTGCACGTCTTCCAGGTCGAGCAGCCATTCGAAGCTGCCGGCGTCGATCTCGGACCGGATTTGCGTCATGCCGCGCTCGATCTCGGCACGGTCGTGCTCGCTAATGATGCCCTGGGCCGCCAGCATCTCGGCGTGCGCCAGCGAGCCCTGGATGTCGAATTGCGCCAGGCGCTTGTCGAAGAACACGGACGCGGTGTAGCGCTTGACGAGATCGGACACGGGTTCGGAGAAGCGGGCCGACCAGGCTTCGGCTTTTTTGGAGAATTGTTCGGTCATGGTGAAATTCCGGTTGGGGATCCGTCGATTATAAACCCCGTCGCCGCAACGTCTTCCGGCGGGCAGATTACCTGGGGAAAGTCGGCGAAAAAAAGCGTCCTGCAGAGCTCAAACAAGATCAATATGGAGGCCAATCGGCGCTAAAATGGTTTTTTTGCCAGCTTTGCAAGCCCAATGATGACGAACGATTCCAGCTTCCAGGTCAGCACCGACCAGTCCCGGCTCGACATCCCGATGATCTACCGCTTCCTCAGCGAGCAGTCGACCTGGGCCGTGGGCATTTCCCGTCCGATCGTCGAGCGCGCGATGGAGAATTCGCTGTGCTTCGGCGGCTACCTCGACGGTCGCCAGATCGCGTTCGCGCGCGTGATCACCGACTACGCCACCTTTGCCAACCTGGTGGATGTCTTCGTCCTGCCTGAATACCGGGGGGATGGTTATGGCAAACAGCTGATCGGCGTCGTGCTGGCGCATCCCAGCCTGCAGAAGTTGCGGCGCTTCACCCTGGCCACCAAGGACTCGCACAGCCTGTACGAGCGCTTCGGGTTCACCGCGCCGTTGTATCCAGAGACATTGATGGAGCGGTACTTTCCTAACATCTATTTATCCTGAGCGGACGCAACATGGCGACGTGAATCTGGAATCAGGCTTACCCTGATGGCTCATCAGAGGAAGCCCTATGTTCCGATTCGTCGTCCATGCCACGCTCACGTTGGCATTGCTGGCGAGTAGCGCCAGCAATGCTGCAGACAAAGAACCTGTACTGCCGAAAGGCTCGCTCGTCATCATCGGCGGCGCCCTGCGCGCCGACAATGACGCCGTGTGGGAGCGCATCGTCCAGCTCGCAGGCGGAAAAGGCGCCCGCGTCGCCGTCTTCGCCTCGGCCTCGGCGAGTCCCGAGCGGGCCGGCAGTTATCTCGTCGAGCGCCTGAACCGCCATGGCGCCGACGCCTTCTTCGTCCCGGTCGCCGAGCACCTGGACGGCGCCGATGGGCGCGCCGCGGCCGACGATCCCAAGCTGGCCGAGGCCGTGCGCACGGCCGGCGGCGCCTATTTCTCGGGCGGCGACCAGGGCCGCATCACGGGCGTCCTGCGCCGGCCCGACGGCAGCAACACGCAGATGCTCGATGCCCTGTGGGACATGTACCGGCGCGGCGGGGTGATCGCCGGTTCGAGCGCCGGCGCCGCCATCATGAGCAGCACCATGTTCGGCCATCCGCGCTCGATCCTGTCCACCCTCCAGCATGGCGTCGACGACGGCCGCCAGATCACGCGCGGCCTGGGCTTCATCGGCGACGACGTCTTCATCGACCAGCACCTGCTGGTGCGCGGACGCTTCGCGCGCATGCTGCCGGCCATGCTGGCCAAGGGCTACAAGATCGGCCTGGGGATCGACGAGAACACGGCGATGGTGGTGGGGCCGAAGCGCGACGTCGAAGTGATCGGCTACCGCGGCGCGCTGCTGGTCGACCTGAGCGAGGCCGCCACCCGCGACGGCAGCTTCAATCTCGCCAACGGGCGCCTGAGTTACCTCGACAATGGCGACCGCTTCAACCTGGCCACCAAGACCTTCACGCCGGCGCCGGAAAAGGCGCACGGCAAGGTCGACGCCAAGAAACCATACTGGCGCGGGCCGCTGTTCTCGGCCGACATCCTCGGCAACGGCACGGTGGTCGACCTGATGGCCAAGCTGATCGACAGTGACCAGGTCGACGCGATCGGCCTGTCGCTCGACAGCCCGAATGCCGAGCGGCCCGACCTGGGGTTTGAATTCAAGCTCAGTCGCGTGGGCGAGAGCGTGGGCTACCAGTCGGCGTTCAGCGAAGCCTATTCGGTATATAACGTGCGGCTCGATATCCGGCCGATCGTGGTGCAGCGGCCGCTGTACCAGTATCGCTGAGCCTGTATTGCCTCCCCGACATCGGTATTGTTGTATATCAAGCAGATATTGAACAAATTTTTGCGAAAACCAATTGCACGCGTATGGCTTGTGACTATTGGATAGTTTCTCAAAATATATATATGTGATACTCCTGTCAAAATTCGGTAAAACACTGTCAACACAGTGTGCGTAAATACCGATAAAACGATAAAACTAGGGAGTAAAACCATGAAGTTCGTCAAACACGCCGCGAGCGTTGCGCTAGCTATTGTCGGTTTCAATCTGGTCGCCATGCCGGCGCTGGCGCAGGAATCCGCTTATGCCGATCTGGACGCCTGCACCACCGGCGAGCAGCGTCGCCTGGCCGTCAAGGGCGCGGCCATCGGCCTGTTTTCCGGCCTGGGCGGCGCCCTGCTGACTGGTAACAAGGACAAGGCTGGCAAAGCCGCCCTGCTGGGCGCTGCCGGCGGCCTGGCTGCGGGATGGGCTACCGCTTACTACACCGCGGTCGATACCTGCACCAAGCAGAATCCGAACTGGATCACTGCGTCGAGCCTGGTACGCGATCCGAGCAAGTCGCTCGCCCAGGTCAAGAAGGAACACAACTACAAAGCCAACCAGGGCGTGCAAGTTCATTTGCAGGACGTGAGCGTGCCCGCATCGATCAAGCCGGGCGAAAAGCTGGCGATCGATACCACCTACGATGTCCTGACACCGACCGATGCCGAAGCCCCGGTGGTGTTCGAGCGCAAGCTGTTCGTGACGACCGAAGGCAACGAGGTCGAAATCAACATTCCGAACGAAGCGCGGATCGAGCGCACCGTCGAAGCCGGCCGTTCGGTCGAGAAGCTGTCGTTCCCGGTGTCGGCAGCGGCCCCGGCAGGCGCCATCTATCGCGTGATCATGAGCGCATCGGCAGGCGGCAAAGCGCCTGTCACGATGACGAAGAACGTCACTGTTTCCTGACCTGCCTTTCTTGAATGCGGGGATGGCCGGGCGCGGCCCGCGTGCGGCCGTCCCCGGCCCCTACCATGATTACATCCGCATTCCTGCGCGCCGCCGTCGTGGCGGTGGCGCTCGTCCTGTCCGGCTGCGCCGCGAACCAGCTGCACGGCTACCAGCATACCTATTACGCCTACAACGTTCCCGAGCCCCTGATGCAGTCGATCCAGGCCAAGCTGCGCCAGCATGGCCTGGCCGGCGCCGCGATCAAGCGCGACCTGGTCGGACGGGTGCAGCTCGTGGGCAGCTATGCCAATGAAGACGAGGTCGATCGTGCGTTCATGATCGTCCAGTCGGTGGTCGGCATCAAGTCGACCTCGCCGTTCTATCCTGCCGAGGTGCGCGTCAAGCGCATCGAGGACGAGGTGCGCCAGCAGCAGGTTGCCGCGCTGTCGGAAGCCGAGCGCCGCGCGCCGGCCCGCAATATCGCCCTGGTTGTCGGCATCAATACCTTCAAGGACCATACGCGCATCTCGGCGGTGCCGGGCGAGGACGACGCGCGGGTGGTGGTGAAGGCGGCACGCGGGGCGGACTACCAGGTCACCGAGCTGCTCGGGCCCAACGCCACCAAGGCCAATATCGAACGCGAGCTTGGCAGGATCGAACGTACACTACGCCCGCAAGACCAGCTGTTCGTGTATATCTCGAGCCACGGCAACGCGCCGCTGCCGACCTCGCGGGGCGGCGACCAGCGCAAGATGTCCATCGTGGCGTGGGATTCGAACGCCGGTGGCGCGGACAGGACCGAGCAGGAACTCAACCTGCAGCGCACGTCGGTGTCCGATACGCTGGTGCAGAACCTGGCACGCAGACCGACCCGCAATACCCGCATCTTCATCGACACCTGCTATAGCGGCGACATGCTGCGCGGCTTCCCCGACCAGAGCGGCGGGTACATCCTCGCTACCAATGGCGGCCAGGTCGAGCGCGCCGGCCTGCCGCTGCAATCCTGGACCGGGGTCGCGTACACCGCCAAGGCTATCCGGTTCGTCGACGATCGGCCGCGACCGGACGAGGTCCGTCAGGAAAAGGCGGATATCGCTGCCGACCGTGCCTACGCCATCATCACTGCGACCAGCGAAGGCGAACTGTCGCTGGCCCCGGAAAGCAACGGCACCTTCATGCTCGGTAACCGCGAGCTCAAGGGCTCGTATTTCACCCAGGCTTTCTTCGCTTTCCTGGAAGAAGAAAAAGGACATGTCGAGCCGGCGTTTGACCGAGCCCGTCAATTTACCAGCGACATGGTGCGGAAAGTGAGTGGTGCCCGGATGACCCAGGTGCCGCGCCATTTCGCTACCGAGACCGCCGTCCTCAACCGCTTCTGACGCGCCAATACCTCTAATAGGAACCCACATGAAACACGCATTCGCTGCCGCCAGCCTCCTGCTCCTGTCGGGCGCATCGGCGGCCCAGGAAGGCTACACCGCCAAGTCGCTGTTCTTCGGTGAAGACGGCAAGGTTGTCGCGGCGTCGACCGCGCAAAAGAGCACCGCAGCCAAGCCGGTCGTGGCCGCCAGGCAGGACAGCGCCGCCAAGCCGAAGAAAGCGCTGGCCGCGCGCCAGATCGGCGCCAGCTATTTCATTCGCCTCAAGAACGCCGACGGCAGCACGAGCGACGTGCTGGCCAGCCGCACTTTCAGGAACGGCGACCGCTTCCAGCTCGGCGTCAAGGTCAACCGTCCATCGTATGTGTATGTCCTGAACCAGGATCCGCATGGCCAGATGTCGCAGATCTTCCCGGTCGCCGGCCAGGACAACTACGTCGACGCCATGGGCACGGTATTCCTGCCAGGGCGCGGTGCGTTCGAGTTCGACGCCACCCCCGGCACCGAGCACCTGCTGGTATTCCTGTCGCCGACCCCGATGCGCGGCGGCGTCAACGAGCTGCTCGGCAAATCGCAACCCGACCTGGTGGCCGGCGTCGACCACGGCAGCTGCGGCAAGGCGATGGCGGGCACGCCGCTGTTGGCCGACAACGGTTCGAGCGGCTATACCTCCAAGGCGATCACCTACAAGGACGACGCCGCCACTTGCGCCGCCCCGGCCTATACCTCGAAGGCCATCACCTTCAGCGAGGACCCTGCGCCGGGCGAGGGCGGACAGGTGGCCTCGTACGTCGTCAAGAAGACCAGCAGCAAGGCCGACAGCAAGCTGTTCCTGAAGATCAAGCTGGCCCACGAATAAGACGCCTGCAGCGCACAACCCATCACCAGACGGAAAACTGATATGTCTCATAACCACCTGATCATCGGCCTTGGCGGCAGCGGCGGCAAGATCATCCGCCAGATTCGCAAGACCATCGAGCGCAACAAGGACACGCAGGAACCGGGCCGTTCGCTGGCCCGCTTCGGCTACCTGTACATCGATACGTCCAACGACGAGCTGGACAAGAAGGAAGAGTGGAAGGTGCTCGGCAAGGACGTCGGCCTGAACCGCAGCGAATTCCTGATCAATACGGCCAGCAACGTGCGTCCGGTGCTGGACGATCCGGATTCGTTCCCGGGTCTCAAGTCATGGGTAGAACCGCGCAGCGTGTTCGATTTCGTCAACCCGAGCACGGCCGGCGCGGCCCAGCGCCGCAAGCTGGGCCGCCTGGTGTTCGCGCAGAACGCATCCAGCTTCGTCAAGGCGCTGGAAGGCCGCGTGCGCGAGCTCGAAGCAAGCCCGGGCAAGGTCGGCGTGACCATCCACGTGGTCTGCGGCCTGGCCGGCGGCACCGGCAGCGGTTCGGTGGTCGACGCGGTGGCGCAGATTCGCCACAAGTATCCGCACTACGACCAGTACCGCATCCTGGTGTACGCGCTGCTGCCGGAGAAGAACTCCAAGCGCGTGAAGAACGTGGCCGGCTTCGAGAATTATTATGCGAACGGCTATGCCGCCCTGTCCGAGCTCAATGCCATGGCGGTCGGCAAATATCATCCGGTGAACCTGCTCGATGGCACGCCGATGGAGCACGCCACCTATTTCAACGGCTGCTACCTGGTCAACAACATCAACGAGCACAATATCCAGTTCGATGTCGAATCGGAGGTGCCGAACATCGTCGCCGAGTTCATCTACCAGAAGACCCTGAACAAGGAATGGGAAGGCCTCGGCCGCGCCGAAAAGGGCGAGAACGACATCAAGAACTTCGAGAGCGACGAGGACATCGGCAAGGCGCGCGCCAAGCTGTTCCTGTCGTTCGGCATCAAGCGCGTGGTCGTGCCGGAGCAGGAGATCAAGGAATACCTGGCCTACGGCTTCGCCGAGCAGGCCGCGCGCCAGCTGATGTTCAATAATTTCCGCCAGGGCGAGGGCTATGCCGACGAGCCGGTGGAAAAGGACTGGGGCGCACAGGCGCGCCAGCCCGAGACCGCCCAGTCGCTGCTGCTGACCGACGCCCACCTGATGCTGGAAAGCGGCATCCTCGAGGACGACGCGCGCAACGCGAACTGGAAGCCGAGTCCCGAATACTGGAAGCAGATCGTCAGCCTCCTGGTGCCCGAGATCAAGGCCGATCCGACCCTCGAACAAACCACCTGGGTGGCGGCGCTCAATACGCGCCTGGCCAAGGTCTTCGACGACACCTACCGCACCCTGGGCGGCGTGCGCAAGTTCTATGAGGTCAAGGGCAATGCCCGGCTCGAGATGGCGCGCCATATCGGCCGCCATATCGAGAAGGACTTCTTCGGCCGCTGGCGCGCCGGCAGCGCGTCGCTGATCCAGCTGCGCCAGCTCACCGATGCGCTGGTGGCGCTGGTCGACGAACGCATGGGCGTCTACGCCGACCGGATCGCCAAGATGCCGACCGCGCTGCAAGCGGTGCAGGGCCGCACCCAGCAGCTCAACGAACAATTCAACAGCGTCGGTTTCTTCGGCAAGCACCTGACCGACAAGCGCAGCGCGCTGTTCTCGGACATCGCGACCCAGCACCAGGAACTGTATGTGCTGCGCACCCAGCTCGAAGGTCTGAAATTCGGCGCCGCCCTGCTGCCGTTCGTGAAAGAACAGCTGCTGACGCTGCGCGCACGCATCGACGAGCTGCACCAGAACCTGGCCGAAGCCACCAAGCGCTTCGGGAACGAGCGCGACAAGCGCCTGGGCGCGGCGGACGCCGCCTACCAGAAGCGCGTGTTCGACCAGGACGCCATCGGCGCCGTGATGCGCGCGATCACGATCGACGAAGCGGCCCAGGGTGCGCGCACGCAGCGCGTGCGCCAGGCCATCATCGACCTGGGCGGCACCGAGGTGACCTCGTTCGACCAGCTCCTGCAAAGCCTGAGCCTGGGCGGCATCATCAGCTGCCTGTCGCAGGAATCGGCCCAGGTCGTCGAGCTGGCGCATGCCGAGATCGCGACCAGCATGCCGCCGGTGCTGCGCGTGAACATCGTCGAGCGCCTGCAGAAGAAGTACGACGCCAACCATGACGGCTTGCGCGATTTCGTGCGCGAACTGTACGACGAAGCCGGCTCCCTGCTCACCTTCAATAAAACTGAAGTCGATCGCACCGTGGCCAATAACGCCGGCGGCAGCCAGGGCCGCACCCAGACCGTTGGCGTGTTCGTGCCTGAGTGCCAGCACCAGAGCGGCTTCCGGACCATGCTGGCGAAAATGTTCGAGGAGCAGAAGGATCCGACCGCGCCCGACACCAAGGTCGCTACCGGCAACCTGCCGAACCAGATCGTGATCATGAAGATCGCCTCGATGATGCCGGCCCGCTTCATCGAATCGCTGGCCGAACTGAAACGCCACTACGACGGCCTGCAAAAGGACCGCAACGAATCGATCCTGCTGCACAGCGACGGCGATGGCCGCCGCCTGCCGCCGCTGTACGCCAAGTCGTCCGCCGAGCTGCAGGTGCTGGCCCGGCGCAAGCCGATCCTGCTGGTGGCGCGCCTGCTGGGCATGATCAAGGAACGCCAGAACCGCACCAGCGGCTTGCAGGAATGGGTGTTCATCCACGACGTCGACGGCCTGCCGGCCTCGAAGGTGATGGAAGGCCGTAACTGGGAGGCCGTGTTCGACGCCGAGCACAGCGACGACCTGCGCGGCCTGGTCGAGCGTGAAGTCACGCGCCGCATCGACAGCGAATTCAAGCACCTGGAGAAGAAGGAAGAGCTGTACACCGCCTTCCGCGCCCTGGCCCGCGCCCGTTTCGACGAGGCCGGCCAGGATGACCAGGATCCGGTCTACCAGCAGCTGCAAGGCCTGGCCGCACCGGTGCGCTCGATCATCGGCATGGCTGCCTGAACCGCCTGACCGCGCCGGCCGCCGCTGCGGCCGGCCACTACACGACATTGAAGAGAGAGTAACGATATGGCCAAGTACAAATGCCCGACTCTGGGCGATTGCGACCGCGCGAATGCGGGCGAAGTGTTCGAACGCGCTCCTGGCGAAGACCTGAAATGCCCGGGCTGCTCCACGCTGCTGGAAACCCAGGCCGCGGGCCCAGTCGCCGGCACGAAGAAAAAGCTGGTGGCGCCGATCGCCGCGGCGGTGGTGCTGGTGGCCGGCCTGGGTGGCTATCTGCTGCTGCAGTCGCCGTCCAGCCCTGCCGTGGAAGAGATCGCAGCCGCGCCGGCGCCGGCCGCCGTGGTGGCGGAAAGCGCCGTCGCACAAGCTGAAGTGCAGCCGGCCAGCTTCGGTATCGCGCCATCCGAGGCCGATACCGCCATCTTGCGCCAGCAGGGAGAAAAGCAGCTGCTGGACGGCAAGGCCGGCGAGGCGGAAGCATCCGGCAACCAGGCCGCCGCCAACGAGATGATGAAGGTCGCCATTGCACGGATGGCCCAGGGCAAGCTGGAAGAGGCCGAGAAGGAGCTGCTGGCAGCCCGCGCACGCGCGCCGAAGCAGCCGCTGGTCTATTACAACATGGCGGTCCTGCGTCTCAAGCAGGCGCGCACCGACGACGCGCTGAAGGAATTCGAAGGCGCCTTCCTCGCCGGCTTCACCCATTTCAAGGAAATGGATGCCGACACCGACCTGGCCACCCTGCGCAAGGATCCGCGCTTCGTGAAGCTGGTGGAGCAGTACCGCCCGAAAGGCGCCTGAGATGCGGATTGCGCACCCGGTCTGGAAGGCGTTTGCGGGTTTGACTCTCGCCCTCGCACTGGCCCTGCTGACGGCCGGGTGCGCGCGCGAGGATGGCAGCAAGATCATCGGCCAGTGGCGCGCCGAGCGCTTCCAGGTGATGAGCCTGAAGGTGCCGATCGGCCCTGAACTGAGCATCTCGCGCGATACGCTCAAGGCTGGCGAGGAGATCGCGGTGCCGATCGGCGGCATCAGCCAGGATGGCAGCGAGATCACGCTCGACCTGCCGATGTCCTTTGGCCTGACCTTCCACCTGGAGGGCGACGATCGCATGTATGTCGACCTGCCGTTCGTCGAGCGGATCTATTACCAGCGCGTGCCCGCGTTGGCGATGGCGCAGGCGGCGCCGGTCGTCGCGGCGGCTCCTGTCGCCGTGGCGCATCGCCCTGCGCCGGTGGTCACGCCGGTGGCAGCTCCCGCACCCGATCCTGTCCCGGCGCCCGCAGCGGCAAGCGTCTATGCATCCGCGCTGGGCGCTGCGCGTAGCGGCGACCATGACGCGGCGGTGCGCTTGCTGCATCGTGCGTTCGAGGAGAAAGAGGTCCGCCCGGCCGAGGTGCAGGGCGCACCCGAGTGGGTGGCGCTGCGCGACGATGTCCGGTTCCAGGTGCTGGTCGCCCGCTACGGCGACCAGTAAAACTTCGGCGGCGCGGCGGTAGGCGCAAGGGCGATCGGCTTACAATATCCCGGTCTATTTTCCAGGGATCGCCATGCGCCCGTTCCGTTTCTTCCTTGCGCTGCTGCTTGGCGCGCTTGCTTCCATCGCCAGTGCCGCCCAGCCGGCCACGGTGCGTCTAGACTACACCCATGGCGGCAACGCGCTGTCCGACCATTACGCCATCGAGCGCGTGGTGATCGAGCCGCTGCCGTGGCCGGGCAACCTCGCGCGCAATCTCGATGAGACCAACCGTGGCCAGAACCGGGTCGAAGTGGTCGATGCCAGGACCGGCGACCTGCTGTACTCGCGCGGCTTCTCGACCGTGTTCGGCGAATGGCGCACCACCGAGGAAGCGAACCGGATCAGCCGCTCGTTCCAGGAATCGGTGCGCTTCCCGCAATTCGACCAACCGGTGCGGGTGCGCATCCTCAAGCGCGACGAGCGCAATGGGTTCTCGGTGGCCTGGAGCGTCGAAGTCGATCCAGACGCGCAGGACGTCATCCGGCGCCAGGGCCCGGCCCCGGCGAAGCCGATTGCGATCCACTCCAGCGGACCGTCGCCCGACAAGGTCGACCTGTTGATCCTGGGCGATGGCTATACCCAGGGCGACATGAAGAAATTCGAGCAGGATGCGCGGCGCCTGACGAAGCACCTGTTCACAGTCTCGCCGTTCCGCGAGCGCGCCAGGGATTTCAATGTGTGGGCGATGGCGGTGCCGACCGGGAAATCGGGCATCAGCCGGCCGTCGACCGGCGTGCACAACCCTTCCGCGCTGGGCACGCGCTACGACATCTTCGGCAGCGAGCGCTATGTGCTCACGCTCGACAACCGCGCGCTGCGCGACATCGCCCAGCACGCGCCGTATGAATTCATCGAGATCCTGGTGAACAACGAGACCTATGGTGGCGGCGGCATCTTCGGCCAGTTCAGCACCGCAGCGGCGGGCAACGACTGGGCCGACTACCTGTTCGTGCACGAATTCGGCCACCATTTCGCGGGCCTGGCCGACGAGTACTACACCTCGCCGGTGGCCTATCAATCGGCCAGCGGCCGCATGGAACCGTGGGAGCCGAACGTCACTGCGCTGCGCGACCCGGCCAGCCTTAAATGGCAGCGCCACGTGAAGGAGGGCACGCCGCTACCGACGCCGTGGCCCAAGGCGCAGTATGAAGAAGAGTCGCGCGCCTACCAGAAGAAACGCGCCGCGCTGCGCGCCGACAATCGCCCCGAATCCGAGATGAGCGCCTTGTTCCATGAAGACCTCAAGCGCACGAATGCGCTGTTCGCGCAGCAGCCGCACCGGCATGCGATCGGCGCCTTCGAAGGTGCTAACTACGAGGCCAGCGGCTACTATCGGCCGGCGATGCAATGCCTGATGTTCGACCGCAGCGACAAGTTCTGTCCGGTGTGCCAGGACGGCATCAGCGACATCATCGATCTCTATGCCGGCCCTACTCAGCGGTAATCTTTGCTTACAACTCTGACAATTTGACTGTGGGCTGCCTAACAGACCCGGCGCTGCGATCGGCTTATTCTGGAATCACTGAAGAACAACAACGACTGCCCGGCAACGGTGCAGAGACCAACCAGAAAGGAACACATCATGAACAAACTGATCGCTACCCTCATCGCCGGCCTGATGGCTACCGCTGCTCACGCTCAAACCACCGCGCCAGCCACGACCGCTGCTGACAATCGCATCGTCAAGGCCGAAGCCAATGCCGAGAAAGACGTGATCAAGGCAGAACAGAAAGAAATCAAGACCGCCGTCAAAGCGGACGAAAAAGTGAACAAGACCGCCGCCAAGGCAATGGAAACCAAGTCGAAGGCCCATGCCAACCTGGTCGAGTCGCACACCGACGCAGCTGCGAAAGTGGCCAAGGCCGATCCGGAAGACCGCGCCAAGGCAATGGCCAAGGCTGAAGAGAAAGTGGCTGACGCTAATCTGAAAGCCGAGAAGAAAATGATCAAGGCCGACGAAAAAGTGCTGAAGGCACAGGTCGATGCAGCAGCCGACAAGGCTACCGCTGCCGCCAAGACCGAGCAGGTGCGTGCTGAAGCACAAGCCGACGTGCACAAGGCTGCTGCCCGCAACTAAGCGGCGCCTTCGCTGACACCGCGCCCTCGGGCGCACTGAGCCCCAATACCGGATGACGGTATTGGGGCTTTTTGCATGGCGCTGTCATCGTTAGATGTGGATGAGTATTGAACTGCTGAGCTAATTCGCGGTCCAACACCGGTCGTCATCGATCGGGAGTGCACGATGAAAGCGCCAGGGTTTGCAGACCTGTTTGCCCAATTGTCGCTGTTAAACCAGCAGCAACGCACGCAGGTGCTCGCTGCCCTGCATCCGGCAGCCGGCCTGGACCGGATAGTCGCCCTCATCGACGAGATCCGGTCAAGCACCCGGCGCTGCCCGGATTGTGCGTGTGAGCGCTGCCACCGGCATGGCCATGCCAACGACCTGCAACGTTTTCGCTGCTGTGCGTGCGGCCGCACCTTCAACGATCTCACCGGCACGCCGTTGGCGCGGCTCAGGCACAAGGGCAAGTGGCTCGACTATCTCGGCGCCGTGCTGGACTCACGGGCGGTCCGTCCCGCCGCCAGGCGCGTCGAAGTGCATCGCAACACGGCGTTTCGCTGGCGCCACCGCTTTCTTGACCGGGTCAAGGATGACCGGCCGGCCAGGCTCAGCGGCATTGTCGAGGCCGACGAGATGTTCCTGCTCGAATCGCAGAAGGGTTCACGCACGCTCGATCGCCAGCCGCGCAAGCGCGGCGGCAGGGCCGCCCTGCGCGGCATTTCCCACCACCTCGACTGCATTCTGGTGGCGCGCGATCGCAGCGGCCAGACCATCGACGCCGTCACCGGCCGCGGCGCACTCAAGGCTGCTCAGCTGACCAAACACTTGCTGCCCAAACTTGATTCCCAGGCGCTGCTGGTCACCGACACCAACGCCGGCTATCCGGCTTTCGCCAAGGCCCACGGCATCGCGCACCAGGCCGTCAATCTCAGCGCCGGCGAACGGGTCCGAAATGGCAATGAAGGCGCCATCCACGTACAGAATGTGAACGCCTATCACCGGCGTTTCAAGGAATGGCTGGCGCGCTTCCATGGCGTGGCGTCGCGACGGCTACCCAATTACCTCGGCTGGCATTGGGCGCTCGATGGCGGCAGAGTCAGTTCTGTCGAGCAATTGCTGCGCATCGCATTCGGAATCATCAATAGCTAACGGTGACAGCGCCTTTTGCATTGGCGTCGTAGCCGAGAACTTTCATTAAAAGGCATGCGGCAGCGCAAGTCGTCGATTTCCGAGTGAGTATCAAATCAGATGTCTGATGCCACCGGGAACTTTCATGCTTGCACAGGTCAAGTCATTGCTCCAGCATTTCACGCAGTCCAGCCGCCTGCTGCGCTTGCATACGCCGCTGGGAACGGATGTGCTGCTGGCCGAATGCGTACGCGGGGAAGAAGCGCTCAGCGCGCACTATGCGTTCACGATCAGCGCCTTGGCCGAGGATGCGGGCCTGTCGCTGCGCCGTTTGCTAGGCCAGCCCGCGCTGCTGGAGCTGGCCACTGCGTCCGGCGCCGGGAGCAGGCCGTTTCACGGCCACCTGACATCGGTCGAGTTCAACGGCGCAAACGGCGGCATGGCGCGTTATACGCTGGTGCTGCAACCCTGGTGCGCCTTTCTCGAGCAAGGCCGGGACAGCCGGATTTTCCAGAACAAGAATGTATTCGACATCCTGGAGGCGATCTTTCGCGCCTGGCAGGGGCAGGGTACGCTCGCGCCGGTATGGCGTTTCGATATCGCGGACAGAAGCATCTATCCCGTTCGCAGCCTGAGCTCGCAATATCAGGAGAGCGACTGGGCATTTGCCCAGCGCCTGATGAGCGAGGAAGGGCTGTTCTATTACTTCGAACATCAGGGCGACCCGGCTAGCCGCAGCCTGGGCAGTCATCAATTGGTCATCGCGGACCATAACGGGTCATTCAAGGCGAATGCCCAGGCCGATGTACGGTTCAGCCGGCCCGGTGCGGTCATGCGCGAAGACAGCATGGACCGCTGGCGCCATGAGGCGCAGCTTCTTTCCACAGGTGTCGCGCTGCACAGCTGGGATTATCGTTCCGGCGGCAAGCGCCCGGTCTCGTCGGAAGGGATGCAGGCGGGCGCTGTGCCCATGGTCGGCAGCGATGCGCCAGGACAGTATGCCTACCCGAACCGGGAGCAGGGACAGCGCATCGCCGACAACCAGATGGAGGCGCTGGAAACCCGCAGCGAACGTTTCATTGGCGCGGGCACGGTGCGCACGCTGGCGCCTGGCACAAGTTTCAGGCTGGGCGGTCACGCCTGCCATGACACGGAAACAGGCGCGGACGCGGGCCGGTTTCTCGTGACGCGGGTTCGCCACCTGATGCACAACAACCTGACGGCGGAGATGAAGGCAGGGATCACCCAGGCAATCGGCAATGCCCGGCTGACCGACGTCATCGCCGCGGAACAGAAGGACAGCTTGCATGCGGTCGGCCAGCATGCCGGAGAGCGGCCGGTATACAGGAACCGCATCGATGCGGTCCGCGCTCACGTGACTTATCGGGCCAGCCGCCTTGACGGGCAAGGGCTGCTATTGCATCCGCGTCCCACAATTCACGGACAGCAGACGGCCATCGTCGTCGGGCCGCCCGGCAGCGTCGTTCACACGGACCGCGATCATCGGGTCAAGATCCAGTTTCACTGGCAGCGGGGGCGTGCCGGTCAGCCGAGCCACAGCCGCCTCGAGCATCCGCATCCCGACGGCCATGCCGGCGCCCCGGGCGACGACACGGCCGGCACCTGGGTGCGCGTGCTTGCCGGGCTGGCGCCGCTGGCCGGCGCGAACTGGGGCGGGCATGCCGTGCCGCGTGTGGGGCAGGAGGTGCTGGTCGATTTCCTCGATGGCGATATCGACCGGCCGGTCGTCGTGGGGGCGCT
>Ga0265780_10003206_pt1 | contig 21686 bp, 31 predicted proteins | sample P1T30metagenome_FD_192432 | JGI IMG/M metagenome (GOLD analysis project Ga0265780, IMG submission 192432) | Plant litter microbial communities from East Loma Ridge, Irvine, California - P1 T30 | ecosystem: Environmental > Terrestrial > Plant litter > Unclassified | place: USA: California...
CCAGACATTGGCCTCACGTATGTTTATACCTGTACTTTGCATCTACTGTCGTCGCCTTGCTTACATTTCCTAGGTCGTAGTTCTGTTGCCTCTTCCTTCATGTCAACATCCACTTCTAGTACAAATTCGTCATCCTCGTCTGGTTCATCATGGCGATCGCGACTTTCCATTGCATCTACCTTCTCAAGTTCTTCTGGTGGTAGCAGCATCGCATCCTCAAATTCCTCGCGCTCCAGAATGAGGCGGCCAGAACCGCGCTCGTACCCTGCTGGCCTTGACCCCACGCGACCCGTGCCTGCCCTCTTGACCCCGGCCTCGGACGTCAGCAGCCCACTTGATGTCAAGCCCGAACCAAGCTTCACCCCTACAGACGATATCAGCGTAGCATCGCCTGTCACCACTGCTGACAACAAGGATCAAAGCCAATCTGGCGAGCCCTACATGTTCTGTACTTATTGTGCCGAGCAAAAATCCCTCAAAACTTTCAAGGCAAAGTCTGATTGGAAGAAGCATGAAATGAGGATGCACGAGACAGGAGAGGACTGGCCCTGTATTGTTATTGGCTGCAACCGCATCTTTGATCGACAAAAGGATTTTGTCAAGCATCACCAGCGCTATCACTCCGGACGGCCCCTGCCATCGCTCACTGACATCGGCATCACCTTGTTGCCAAGAAGGGTGTTTGGCTGTGGCTTCGACAAGTGTAAAGAGGTCAGCATCGGCTGGGATGAACGATGTGACCACGTTGCGAAACATATGAAGAATGGTGCCACCTTCGACCAGTGGAAGTATTCCAACGTCATCAGAAATCTGATACGCCAGGAGGCCTTGCATGATACCTGGAAAGAACTTGTCGCGTGCTTGGACGAACGCCTGCGCGAGACTCGATCACACATCAGCTGGTGTCCCGACAACACCAGAATCCTTCGACAGAAGCTCCAATGTTGTGACCTCCGGCCAAGTCGAGAAGAGGTACTGATTACTGCTATGAGCCTTCGTGCAGACATCTCCCTGGACCCCGTACACCAACAATTACCATTAGGCTTCGTCACGCCAAGTAGAGATTCGGTTCCCCACAGCGACAAGTTGTCACGAGAGCAACGGATGCAGATCCTCATCGGAAATTCCAACCCACAACTATCCCGGTCGCGACTAGCTTCCATCAACGCCGCTCTTATTAGAGTCACTCAAACCGCAGGTCATAGCGCAAATTATGATTGTGCATCTTCTCCATTCATCGAACCAGAATCCCCGGCCCTCGACACAACAAGTCGCCGCATTAGCTACATGGATGTCGATCCTGGAGATTATCTCGACGTTGCCCAGCCTGTGATACCGGACATGGCTCATCCAATGAGTGCACCCTCAATGAACCCGCCGCATCCCCAAGCTCCAACACTGGACCACCACCACCAACAACAACCACAGCCACAGCAACAACAAACAAACACAACCGCCGACGAATTCAATGATCAAGCCAAGCCTCCAGCCAACCCTCTGGGATGGTGCTACCCCAGCTACTTCGATGCTGCTCCACAGTTTGAGGAGTCACAATACTACGAGCGGCCTTCTTTTGGCTCGATGATTTCTAAGCCACTACACAAAATTGGAAACAGGCTCAACAATTCTAGGCAAAACTCACCACACGCATCACATATGCAGTCAGCGTCGCAGATGACCCAGGAACCTGAAATGGGTGCGGATTTTGCACTTCAGAATCCTGTAGCCGCCATGGGTATGCGACATACTCCTCACCATACTCAACAACAGCATTTGCCCCAGCATATACCACAGCAACAACACCCTCAATACCACGCCATGTCACAAGCGCCACAACAACACTACCGTAATGCCCCACCAATGCATCATCAACAACTTCACCTCTTCACGAATCAAGGTTGACGATGAGATTCTTGGGCGTGCCGACACTTCTCCTCTTTCGTACGTTCTTTCGAGCGAGCATGCATTATTTCTATTATTACTTTTCTTTGATACCCCGTGCCTCGGCATATAGATCCTGTACGATTATGTTATGGAGGGAATGACGTGGAGCTGGTTTTACGGAGACCGAAAATGAAAATCCGTGATTCAACGCCTTTTATGATTTGGCCGAACCCCGCCCATCCCCAGTATTGCTGTGCCGCTTGAGTGCCTTTGCGTATAAGCGAATGTATCCTTGCTGCTTGGACTATCGACGCCCTGAAGACTGACACTTCTTACTGCACAAATCTAACAAATGCACTTTCATTCGCAGATATTGAGGCGAATCCACAAGGGGAGAACGCGTTCAATGCAGTGAAATTTCTCTTACACGGGCGATGCACAATCGGCTACAGACATAGGATACGAGAAGGGGTAATGGCTCGTCAACGCGCCGTGAAATGCGTTGAGAGAGCTTTGTCCATGCTGAACTTCCTGATGACGAAGCTCACGACCAAAGCGCTGCCCGAGATTCCCGTCATCATTATGAAGACATACTGAAACCCTTTCATGTAGGCTTCCAGAATAGACGTCTTCTCTGCCCCCTCCGCCATGATGCGAAGCACATATACCCATCGTTCCGAGTCGTGTGCGATTTCCGCTGACAATCCCGACGCTGCCAAATTCCCAGACATGGCATTCTGAAAGATCGTGCTGGCAAGGACAACACCCAGGGGCATTCCTAGGCCCCGGAAAAATCCGTACATACAAGCGGCCATGCTGCAGTCCTCAGGCCTTGAGATCGCTTGAATGCCAACGTTGACACTCGTCAGTACCATGCCCGTTCCGATTCCGAATACTGCCAGTATCACATACAGCACTGTGTTGCTAGTATGAATACCGAAGAGTAGCAAGAGACCACTAGCGAGAGTTGTGACTGCCCAGCCAACCCATATGGCCCAGCGGAACCGCCCAAGCCTACTTGTGATGGTTGAGACAATGATGGAGCCAGGTACCAGGAGACACATGGCTGGCAATAAGTCCTTTCCGGCTTCCGTCGGCGATTGGCCTCGCACAGACATGAAGTAGAAAGGAATGTAGTATAGCGCCGTGAAGAGCTGCCTAGAATCAGTATGATGAATCGTGTTGAGATGGAGGTTGACTTACAATCAGTCCATTGGCGAGTGCACAGTAAAATGCTGCTATGGCGCTCCAGTTGTAGAAGATGGACATGGGAAGCAGACTGTGAGGCTGGGCAAAACGTTGCCACCAGAAGAAGATGACGAGTGCAAAAAGCCCAGCAACGACTGGCGCCAATGTCGCAGCAGAGTTCCATGGGTGTTGAATACCTCCCCAGGACAGACCAATGAGGAAGCTGATCATGCCGCCGACGAAGATGAGAGCACCAACCCAGTCAGTCTGCTTCAGCTTCTGGGCCAGCGTGATCTCCGCGACTCTGTTGAGACGGACAAACATGATTGCGACGATGAAGCCAATAACACAAAAAGGATAGTTGATGTGGAAACAAAAACGCCACGACCTTTTGAAAACTCAGTATGAGCTGGAAAGATGGGCAAGCGCTGAACTTACGCCTTTTCGGTCAGGACACCGCCAATGAGTGGGCCGATAATCGATCCAATCGACCACGACCCCAAAACTAGAGGGAAGTATTTGGGTCGCTGTCGGAGTGGTACAATATCGCAGAAGATGACTTGGGTGAGGCAGATGATGCCGCCACCGCCTACACCCTGTATGCTCCGGCCTGCCAGCAGCATTGTGAAGTCCTTTGATACCGAGCAAAGTACCGTGCCAACTGTGAAGAACCCGAGAGACAAGACGAGGAGTTGCTGTCGACCAAAGGTCTGGCTAATAGAAGCGATGACTGGTTGGAAGACGGCCGAGGTGAGTAGGTACGATGTACCAGCCCAGAATGCTTGTGCTGAGGTGCCATTAAGCTTGCGCGCTATCTCCTAAGACAAAGTCAGTATATTTCTATCACATGGGAGTGCTGCTTGGACTGACTGGTAGCACAGTGACTAATATCGAGGAATCCAATGCCACCATGAGCGAGATGAACGCGAGGCTGATCATAATGAGCCATTCGTTCTTATTTGGTGTCCACGTCTCTGGTATCAACACCGCAGCCTCGCTCTTGGCTTCCACATCTATGTTGATCTTGGCTCTTTGTACGCTATCCATTGTAATTGGCCATACAGTAACGACAGTCGCCTCCGTGAAGGTCTTGTCGCTCTCGGTGTCATCCACTGCCAAATCTTAGCATTTCCTTTAAATCAATTATTAATTACAAGGCATACCTTCCTCGTTGACGAAGCTTGTGTAGTAGCTGGGTATGCTCAATGGAGCTGAGTTGCGCTCTGTTGAGGCGGACCAAGCATCTGAGTTTCCAGGCCGCAGGCTCTCCATAGCAGCCGCCATGACGTAGTTGAATCTAGGATAAAGGCGACGCCCAATTTCAGACGATGGATTATGAGACGATCTGATCTCGGACAATTGAAGGGCGGACCTTTGTCGATTACGCTCAAGAGGAACGTGGTTGTTCGGTGGTTAAGGCTGGAGATTGCGTTTGAGTAAAGGAGGAAAGCAACAAGTTGCTCCGGGGTGAATTGAAGTTGTTTGTATTGGGATTGCACTGCGCTGCGTTTCCACTTCATAGGATTGGGCCATATATATTAGTACACTGGTAACATAGCAAACGGTGCTACATCGTAATTTGACGCCGCGGCCTTGCCTCGTGTACTTCAGAACACCACAACGTCTCAAGTGTGCACTCCGCCCCCCAATGATCATTATTTTAGGTCACAACCGTCGGGCGACATGTGGCTTGAAATGTGTGAGCTGCAAGGCGACGCCGACAGCGTGGGTCAAGACCTTGGAGCGTGGTTCATCCGCCTAGACAAGCTTTTAGGGCAGCCGTGACCATCCCGCTTGCAGTTTGACACACAGGTATTAACAAGTACAACGCATTTCTCGGCTGACGTGTGTGTTGTGTTTAGCGCCCAGGCTCAGCTCACAATAGTCAGCCTTATGCACTGCTATTAATCGACTATCGTACAGGCTTTAACTGAATCAGGTAGCGGGCGTTTTGTTAGTACATGTCAGAAACATTGGGGTCCAATAGCGAGCGCCTACGCGATGTTCTCGAATTCGTCTAGTCCAGCGCTGCATTGGAGGCTCAACTTGCCTGAACGCGATGTGGCATGCAAGCTGAAGGAAGTGCGCAAGCCACGCTTTGGTTTACGATGCTTTCTAGTCGACTCATACACTGTCAACCCACTCAAATGAGCCGGAAACGTAGAAGTAGCCTGATGCGTATATTTTCTTATTTTGGGGCGCGGTTGGGGCCATTTGTTTGGTGTTCATGCGACTACTGCAGCATGTTGGGGCTTCTATGTGCCCAGCTCACCATTGGTGCTTTTTGGATGATCTTTCGAACCCAGCCCAGTGCAGTGCAAACGAGAGAGCTTTCAGATGGCCACTTGCAAAATCGCGATCGGAGAAAGCGCCACTTTGGCACTCGCAGCACGGCGTACAGTTTTGCAAGCATGTGTATCCCATCCCTTGTCGGGGTGGCCGTACGCCTTTCGTCGGGCCAAGACTACAGCGTGAGGCTTAGCTCCCAAGTACATGCATGTTACTTTTGGATCAGAAACCTGTGCCAACGTCTGTGCCATAGTCTTGAAACGGAGATGGATATAACAGCCTTGGGGGAATCGTACCTAGTACCTAGGTAGATATTAGCATACCAAGATTTCGTACAGTCCCGATTGAGAAACACCCCACTCTCTTCTTGAACCTGTTTACTATTTGACTTGATCCTGTTACACCAAGTCGTTAATACACTGCCCACAATGGCTAAGTCGACAGACATGCTCCCTGGGTTCACTCAGATTGCGCCATCAATATATGAGCATATACCTTTGATCAGGTACAGCAAATCCTACACAGCCCTGGAAGAAGCAGATGTTCCTTCGCTCATAATATTATGTACCTGGACGGGAGCTCAATGTCGTTACATCGCCAAGTACACCGAGCAATACCGACGCCTCTTCCCATCCGCACGCATCATGGTCATCGCCACGACGGCCAAAGACCTCTGTCTCCGCAATTCCAAGCGGAAGCAGGAACGTCTGAGACTTACGATTGATCAAATTTCGAGTATCGACTGCCATAGTGTCAGCAACAGCCCCACACGCATATTGCTGCACGTCTTCTCAGAAGGCGGCAGTAACAAAGCATGCGAGCTTGCCGAAGCATACCTCAACACCACAGGCCGGAAATTACCCATCTCTGCACTCTGTTTCGACAGCACACCGGGCCATCCTCGGTTTCGACGCCTCTGTGACGCATTGGGCAAATCGCTCCCGCAAGTTCCGGTTCTGAGACACACCAGCTTGTTAGTTGGGGGCGCGATACTTGGAACTGTCTGGCTCACGTACAACGTGTTTATTGGGTTTGAGAACGATGTCATCACACAGTCTCGACGGCGATTACTCGACCCAACACACTTTGATCTCTCGGCTCCGCGGTGCTACATGTACTCGCAAGAAGACGCGCTTATTGCGTGGCAGGATATCAAAGAACATGCCGGAGAGTCAATGGACTATAATGTACCAGTAAACGAAGTTCTTTTTGAAGGAAGCGGACATGTAGGACATGCCAGACAAGAGCCAGAACGATATTGGGACTCAGTCATGGCGACTTGGCAGACTGCTCGTGCGTTCGAGGAGAAATCTAGGCTCATTGTTCTTATAGAGGAGATCAAATCTCACGAGAAGAAGAGATGGAGTGACGCGAGGCTTATCAGTGCAAGAGTAGTGGTAGAATAAGTCTAGTGCAACTGAGCATTTCCCGTTTCAGTACATATACAAGCCGTTTGAAACAATCGCCCCAGTCCCTGATTTTACTGAAGTATTTTTCAACCGCGGTATTTCACTTAGACGACTTACCAATGTCACTATTAGTCGAACTATTTGCTGTTACGATCAGCCCAAGTGTCTTCACGATCCAGGAATGACGTGCAGCTCATTCAAGGCTCACAGCAGCTACGCTGCCCACGTTCTTTATACCTGACAGATGCCTTATCCAGTACGCTTGGTGCAGTGATAGCAGAACAAGTATCCATTGGAGCTCCGGCCATTGGGCGTCTGGCAGAGTCGTCGCGTGACTCAGTATTCTACAGGCAGCTGTAGACACTCCATATGCTTCACGAGAAGTAAGTGGAGCTGAATTTGATATAGGATATCGGGTAAGAATGCGAACCAACCACCCTCAGAAGATGATGAACCGAAAGTTGTCTCGCGGTTCGAGGCACTTCAAGTTTTCAAGGAGGAGTTCGGTGGGCAGTTGGGTGAGATTGACGATGGCGTCACGCTTCTTGTCGCGTGTTACATTCTTGCGCTGCATGCGCGTTCTATATCGTTGGAGCTAGGGGTGTGGTTTGTTTGCAGCCTCCTCCATTTCAGCCTCGTGGCCGACGAGTTGCTCGGTGCCGCGCTTTATAATAGCTGTTGTTGCCAAACCGCGTATCGGTCATTTGAAATGCCGTGGTAGAGGCCTGAACACAGATCATCCGGTCTACCTGCAAAACCTAAACCTGTCGAGGGTCGCTATGGTATCGTGTGTTTACGACCTTTGGTCTTTGAGCGAAGGTACAACGGCTGCAGCGATGCCATGGGGTGGCCCTTTATTCTCAGGCCGATCGCCTAGGCGTGTTGAAGTATGATCGTCTTATAGAAGGGTGCCGATGCATCGAAAGTACTACCTCGCATACCATAGGTATGTGCGAGGGAGCGGGTTGGCATCTCCGTCGATGAGCTGTGCTTGGGTTTGGTTCGAGCTTGTGACGTTGTGAGTTAGTATAATAATCATCGCCTGCACACTACTCGCGTGATACACGTTGTGACTGCGACCATAGTCGACAGCAGCTCTATGTGTGGTTGCAAGCAACTGGGAACCAGCAGGAGCCGCGGCCACCAACACGAGCTGTGGCGCCCCCTGACTAAGCGATCCCTCGCCTCTCGATCAATTGCAACCTACATTATCTACCCACTTTTTCATCGCATGCTTCTAGGGGGACATTGTCTTGCCCGTTGCACTCCTCATGCTGAGGCAGATACCTATTGTCTTGAAGTGGTCAAAATCTACACTTTGACGTGGATCTTAGCGGACACAATCCTGGACACATCGTGTAGCGAAAAAGATAACTGTACGAAGAAAAAGGTCTGTGTTGTGAACGAAACTCTCTAGGGAAATAGAGGTATGCTCCGAGGTTTCATTGAGTGATTTACCTCACGGAGTGCACCCGAACCAGATTACCTCGGGCGGCCCCCGAGGCTACCGAAGAAGTCCACCGAGTCAACACTACAATCTGCATTTGCAGTCGTACTTGTAGGTATCAAAGCTTTATACTCGCAGCATGCTTCTCATACTACTTACGGGACCCGTGGAGACCCTTCTCATATGTTTTGCATCAATGCCTGACATCACCCTGGCACTGGCTAGAACATCGTCCTACATATGCAGTGCTACAGTCCATGAGGCTGGAAACCGATCGACGCTACGGGCGCTCAGTAGGGCAGGCTATGGCACTCTAGTTTTGGATATATATCTGAACATAATCTCACCTCACCCCGGTGCTTCTACAATCCTCTTTCAACGAGATACAATCCATTCTATCTTTCAACAAGATCTCACCAAGGTTCTACTACGACATTAAACATGGCCGATGAAAGCGAAAACCTCAAGGTGCTCATTGTTGGATCAGGCATCGCTGGGCCGGCGATGGCCTACTGGATGCACACCCTTCTGCCGAAATCACATGTCACCATTTTAGAGCGAGCACCTGAACTAAGATTAGGAGGCCAAGCTGTCGACATAAGATCGGCTGCACTCCCCATTGTCGAGAAAATGGGTCTTCTTCAGAAAGTGAAGGACAAAACCACGACGGAGGTGGGTATGGAGTTTGTATACGCGGATGGGAAGAGCAAAGCAGCCTTCCCAGCTACCGGCAACGACGAACAGCAGAGTAGTATGTCTCATCAAAGAGTGAGGTAGATGATAATATACTAATATATATAATAGTGACTTCAGAGTATGAGATCCTGCGAGGCGACATGGCAAAAATTCTGTACGACGCGACCAAGGACATGCCTAATGTCGAATATGTGTTTGGCGGGACCGTTGCCACAATCGAGCAGAAGACAGATAGCAAAGTCGAGGTCACATTCACTAACCATCTCCGGCCTACCTCGTACGATCTCGTTGTTGGCGCAGACGGAATGATGTCCCGGACGCGCCGGACCGTGTTTGGTCACGGTCCGAATAACGACGACTACCTGAACCGCTTGGGTCAATATGGAGCATTCTTCAAGATCCCGCGTACCAATGAGGACACCGACTACGCACAGTGGTGGAACGCTTCGCGCGGCCGATTGATTCTGAAGCGTCCGGATCAGTACGGTACTACGCGCGTTTACGTTGCTATTACAGACAGCAATCTCAGTCGCTTTGACGGCGTTGACAAACTTTTGAAGAACAGAAGCGTCCAGGAGCAGAAAGAGTGGCTAGCGAGGGAATTCGAGAGAGCTGGTTGGATGAGCGAGAGGATCGTCAGGGGCATGATGGAGTGCGACGACTTCTACATGCAGCAGATTGCCCAGGTCAAAATGCCAGAGTGGACTAAGGGTCGCGTGGCTCTTCTCGGCGATGCCGCATATTGTCCTTCGCCAATCTCTGGACTTGTAAGTATCAAGACAGCCCAACCTTGAGAGGAAACTTGACTTATGCATGATAGGGAGCCGGGTCGGCTATCGTCGGTGCATACGTCCTGGCTGGCGAAGTGTCCAAATCACCGGAGAACATCCCTGCTGCACTCAAGCGCTACGAAGCCAGAACGAGGACTTTTGTCGATCAGGTCCAGAAATTGATTCCCGGTGCACCACAATGCGCCAATCCGCAGACAGATTGGGGCATCAAGCTCTTCAACAAGACAATGGGCTTCATCTCACATCCTGTCATCCGTAAGTTTGGCGGCCTGGTTGGAAAATTTGTTCCAGCTTTCGGAGGGACGAAATGGGATGTACCTGATTACGACGTCGCAAGCAAGACTTGATGTTGTCCCCTGAAAGCCACATGCAGTATACCACAGGAACTTTGAGCTCAAGTACACAAATTCAATACAAGGAATATTCAATGTGTCCGTTCGATACATCTCCATGATCCAACGTTTCGGTGATCAATCCCCCCATCCTAAAATTGGCCGCCTCGCTATAACTCGGCCCCGCATCGTCCTTCATCACGGTAAAATACATGTGTTTGGGGTCGCATCTCTCTCTTCCCATTGGGAATCTGATGGATTTCATTATCATCCATTGAACAAGCATCACAAACCTCAAATCTCACTCTGTCTCTGCCTTTACCCTCGCAGGCGTCTTCTTCTCTCCATTGAAAATCCTCAACTTCTCACACAACATGTTCCCAAAATAGTAACTTTTCGTATCTCCACCTCCCATGCCGCCCGTGTTCTTCAAGAATTTGGTCAAGGCCTGGACGCCGGGGCCTGTGTCTTCCATGCCTTGGTGCGTTTTGATGGGATGGTGGCGCTCAGCTATGGCGCACAACTCCTTGGACATTGTCGTTTTGTTAAACGTCTTCGTCGAGCCTGGGATCTTGGCTTTCGTCTCGATAAGCTTGTTGAGCTTGCGGCGAATGGCGGCTCGCTATCACTTCCGGGCTTTGTTGATGTCGTCACGCTTGACACTTTTGCTGTTCCAAACGCGACCGTCACGCGAAGTCACATGCTCAGGATCTGCATGGGTCCCAGTCACTTCGAATGATGGAAAGCGCCAAAATCGCAAAAAGAATGCGTCGGATGAGATGTATGAATCGGCGTATGCATTTGATGTATGCTTTCTCTGTATTTGTCTGCTCTAGTCGGATGCCCCTCAATCGCTCAGCAGGTCAACACCGACACCACGTAATGCAGAAACGGCCCACTGTGGGTATTTTTCCTTTTGCTGATGGTACAACTTAGCGAAGAAGTCTCTCACAAACTGGGGATACTGATCCTCCAGGATAGCTTCGCGTGCCAGTCGCATCAGATTCAGCTGGTAGTGTACATTGTGCATTGTCAACAAATGGGCGCCAGCAGTTTCCTTGGCGGTGACATGATATATGTAGGCGCGAGTGATGGCCAGACCTCCCTGTGAGGCAGGTCTGCAACAAGTGCACTGGCAGCCGTCTTCGATTGGGCCAAAGTCCTCGGAATACAGCGCGTTGCGAAGATTTAGCACGCCAGCGGATGTAATGGCATTGCCGAAGCGCTGGGCTCGTCAGAAACTGGCCAAATCACAGCAAAAGACGACTCACAGCAGTTCTGGTTGGCCACACGCAGTCAAACATGTCTGCACCAAGCGCGACCGAGACGACGAGGTCTTCCGGATAACCCTGGAGAGGTCAGCACGTCGCGCACCACAGCAGCACCATCAGAGATGCTCACCACACCCATGACATATCGAGGCTTCTTCTCCGGCAGCAGCTCGGTGCAAGTCTGCACGACCTTGCAATATGACTCCTTCTCTTCGCCGCCCGAGAGCCCCCCGATTGCAATGCCCGGCGTGTCTCGCGCCAGCATCTCGGCTGTGCACTCTTTCCTCATGTCCAGATCCAGACCACCCTGTATGATGCAGAAGAGGTTCTGTCGCTCAGGGTACTTGTGGGCTTGTATACAACGATCGAGCCAGCGGACAGAGCGCTCCATGGCTTCCTTGATGCGCGCATGGTCGGGCGAGGTGGTTGCAATGACATCGTCAAGCTGCATGATGATATCGGAGCCAATCGAGTTTTGCAGGGAAATGGAGTGCTCGGGCGTGAGCAGCATGGGCGAGCCATCGTGGGGGCTCAAGAAGCGCACGCCTTCCTCGGTCACTTTGGCGAGCTTGAGCAGCGACACCATCTGGAAGCTGGACTTGGCGTCAGCGGGCGCGTCGTCGAGCAGGAGAGCGGCATCACCTACCCACCACTGTCTGGACTGGTCAGCGTCTCCCATGGTGCTGAAGCCTAGGGGAGGGGCAAGCACCTGTGAGGATGTTATGTGGCCATGATTGAAGCTTGTGCGCGCCGCCTATCGCGTCTAGTGCGGCTTGTCCTGGCTTGAGGCCTCTCCATGATGTCAGATGTGGCAGCAGCAGGTGCAGGCATGGTGGGGGAGTCGTACAGGTGGTATGTGTTGTTCAGGCACAGTCGACAGCCTTGCTCTTCGAGTTGGTCGGGCGTGAGACCCTTGAGCGAAGCCTGCGTGGCAACGGGCATGAAGATGGGGAGGGGCACGGGGCCGTGGGGCAGATGCAGCGTCGCAGCACGCGCTTTGGTGACCTGGCATGCATGTGGTGAGCGGTGTGGCACTGGGATATCACGTGAGAGCGCGCCCATACAGAGCATTTGCCCAGCAGCTCCAACCTGAGTGCCGAGGGCATGGGGACGGGTGCCATGGTAACGCAATCGAGTGTGAAGGACTCCGGCACGTGCCACTCACGGCCAGGGCGTCCTTCAAAATTCTGGCGGGGGATCCAGTGTTAGCGCGCCGTACCCGTGGACCCGTCTTGGGAGCCTCAGCCAAGATACCATGCCACGTGCGTCTCGACCGACTCGGATTATCGTTCATCCCCTTCCGTCGGGCGTCGTAAGAACCGACCCCTCGCCCGTGGTGCGACGTCATCTCGACATGATCCCACAGGACCATCCAGCGAAGATCAATCTCCCACGGAGACTGCCATCCGAAGAAACAATTCCTTGCATTGAGGAGGCTCTTCCAGGGCATCCGACGCTCTGCTCGCATTTGGTCCACGTTCTTGCCTGGCCAAATTCCCATCTCAGCATCTTGAAACCCGTCTCGCTTCACATCCTCAACATGCAGGCATCCGCCAAGACCTCATCCAAACTGCAATGTACCTTGGCAGGGCCTGCTACATGCTCTCTAACAACAACTGTCAGGCCAAGACGTGCACCGCCATTCCGCCCACTCGCTTCCCCCATTGGGTCAGCCTCCTAGTTCCCGCGTTCCTGATTGTCACGATCGCGGCCAGCTCCTACCAGCTAGGGCACCTTGCGCCCTGTCTACCCTCAGTGACAGCTCTGTGGCATCTGTCTTTGTTGGAGATTAGTGGAGATTGCCCATGCTCATAGTCGCCTAGGCCCGTCATGTAGCCACAGTTCGGCCCAACTTGCCCCATGCCCTGCGTGTCAAACACGTCCATGATCACACTTGATGCAGCATGATGTGTTTGCTTCTCGTCCAATTTTGCGAACGGAAAGCACGGCTATGCGACATTGACCTGACTATATAGCACAATGGCCTGCTCAAGAAACATGATGTCCAAAACCTCGTTTCTTTTACATTCTTTCTTACACAGTGCCGAGCACTAATTCTTAATCTGTTGAGCTGTGCTCTTCATTCTTTCGTTTCCAAGTCTTTCGAATACCTTCAGCAGTCCTTTTTTACATATTTTCTCCGCAAATCCCGCCTCACATCATTAGCCATAATGAAGACCATCTATCCTTTGGTCGCGCTCCTTTCTGCGGCTATTGTCGCCGCCGGGCCAATCCCCAAGGCCGATAATTCAGAGACACGATCTAACGACTTAATTCACGCTCCTCAGCGACCTCGCACCGAGGCTGCACCTGCACCTGCGCCTCCCGCAGTGCACGTCGCGGCACCTCCTGCGCCAGATGCTGAAGCTCAGCGTCTGAAAGATGAGGAGGCTAAGAAGGCTGCTGATGCAATGGAAGCCGAACATGTAGCTAAGGCTGAGGCCGAAGCTAAAGCCCACCAGGAGGGTAAGTGTGCATCTTCAACGATATTTCGCACTGGCTGACAAAATGTAGCTGCGGCCAAGATGGAGGCAGAGCACGTGGCCAAGGCCCAGGCTGAAGACAAAGCCCACCAGGAGGGTAGGTTCATTATTCGCTCCGTGCAAATGAGTACTGACGCGGTTCAGCTGCGGCCAAGATGGAGGCAGAACATGTGGCGAAAGCCCAGGCTGAAGACAAAGCCAAGCAGGAAGGTACTGAAGAACCCAAATGACTGTTGACTATGCATAACGAACTGGTCACTAATATTGATTCTAGCTGCCGCGGCAATGGAACAGATGCACGCCGAACAAGAGAAGCAGAAGGCGGAAGAAGAGCAAAAGAAGGCAAAGGAGATGGAGGTGAGCATTTGGCAATACCATCTCTTCTACGTGGAGCACACGCTTACACATTTCAGGCCATGCACGTCGCTCAGGAAGAAGCAAAGAATGCTGAACACAAGGCGGCCGCAGATGAAATGGGTGAGTCACTTCATGAACTTGGGATGTAAACAGCCACTAATTCTGGCCTCGCGACTGTGTAGAGCGCAAGCATCAGGAAGAAGCCAAACAGCGTGAGATGGCTCATCAATCCGCCGCTGCCGTACCACCCCCAGCCGAGATGCCACCTCAAGCCGCGGCTCCTGAGCATCCCGTCGCAAGCATTACCAGCGCTGCGATGGCCGAGATGACCAATGCCGCTGTTGTCCACCCGCCTGCCGCCGCTCCTCCTGCAGTCCACCCGCCTGCACCCGCAGCCCCTCCAGCAGCCGTCCACCCTTCCCCCGCAGCTCCTCCAGCAGTAACCCCTCCAGCCATGGCTAACATCACCATGGAAATACCTACGGCAGCACCTACAGTCTCGGAGAGCTTTATGCTTGTTGATGGACAGGCCAAGCCCACTGGGCACCCAGCCAACGCAACGCAGGCGGCTGTCAGTTCGGCGGAAGAGAAGGTCGCCAGCAAGCCAACGCCCGCACCAGCTGCTCCAGTCGATCAAAAGCCGGAGATGCCAGTCGAGACACCCAAGCAAGAGGAGGCCCCAAAGCCAGAAGAAGCGCCTGCTGAGGAGGTCCCAGCGGAAGAAGCGCCTGCTGAGGAAGTCCCAGCGGAAGAAGCGCCTGCTGAGGAAGTCCCAGCGGAAGAGGCACCAGCGGAAGAGGCACCAGCGGAAGAGGCACCAGCGGAAGAAGCGCCAGCAGCAGAGCCCGTTCCCGCTGCGGAGAACAACGCACCGTCTTCTGAGGTCGTTCAGTACCCCGCTGGCTTCCTCATCGGCCGTTCGCGTGACTGAAGAGCTGCATGATGATCCCCAGTCACTGTCTGGCAAGAAGCTGACATGTTCTCGTCTTGTTGAGTCGAGGGTGACGTAGCAGCAAATTTGGCAATTTAGGTGCTAGCTAGCATATAATACATGGATGTGTTCCCGTAATCTGGCTCGTGTTTCCACCTAGCAGAGGTTAAATGGAATGAGATAGATATCCGCATAGACGTTTGGATCAGAAACTATCTGTATGTCATTCAATGATGATGAGGACTACAGAAGAAAGATGTCGGCGAGACTAATCTCCGCATGTATCCCGTCTGCTTGTAGGTTAAGTCGTTCTTAACTTTGCAGGTTCCGAGATGGTGGGCGATGAATCGCCAGCTCCAGCTCCAAGTGTTGATTGACACGGTCGATGTCTAAAATAATGTCGTCACTGCTTCCACACCATGATGGTTGGCGTCAAACGTTGCACAGTCTGTGCATGTCTCACTAAACATCAGCGACATGACTGGTAGCATCATAGGTAGCACGGCTTATCGATAGAGGTCAGCGCTTGAGATGCTCACCACACCATGGCCATGGCTGCGACATTTGCAGGCTCCGGCGAAAACTCGTGTCGACGATAATAAACCGTCCGCCGCACATAGATGAAGGCGCGACCGACCAAGTCGCGATGATGAATCGCGTTGATGAACAAGGACGTGTTCCGCACGCTTGATGTCATTTCTGAAAGCGCGTCCAAACCTGGTAACCGCCGGTTACATCGGGTGCATTTGCCAGCAGCACACCAAGGTTCGTCATGCGAGGCTCTGTTGAGCCGTCGTACGATAGGCTGGCTGAAGCGGCAGTGCTGGGATCTTCCAAGGTTCGTATTGCTCGCTGCGCACAACGTCAGGTTGCGGCTGAGTGCTGACGGGCAACAGCTGCATCGCCTTTGTCGCCTCGATAACACGAGTCGTGAGGATAAAAGCACATTCTCTGCATATCCAAGCAAACTCGTCCACGCGTCCGGCTTACATTTCGAATTGCAGTCTTACATTGCTCGAAAATGATGCTTTCCACCACCATCCGCTTGCTGTCGATTGGCGCCTTGTCCGTCGTCACAGACGCTCTCCCCGCCACACCAAAAGGCATCACAGCTCGCGCGGGCGGCCCTGCTATCGTTCCCATCCCGCCAACCTGCAGCGTCTCCGATCCGCTGCCGAGCTCAGAATCCACGTCCTACCAGCCCGCACCCTCGACAAACGACGCTCTACTATACAACGCATACTATGGCTCCTTCTCCGCGAACAAAACAGCCATGGCGCAGCAGTGTCTCGAGCAGTGTTATGGCTATGGCTACCATGTCGAATGCAAGACAGCATTCTGGGCAGAGAATCTCGTTGTACCCGCGGGATATTATGGTACGCCGGGTGGACAGCTCTCCACTGGGTGCCTGTTGTTCGACAGGGCGCTGGCAAGTGAGGATTTTGTGCCTGCACCTGAGGGTCAGGCTACTGGTGCGTTTGCGGGCAACATTGCATGCTAGGTAGGAGGTGCAGCTCACCACGCTACGAGCCTTGTGTCGTAGACCCTGGCTGAGACGGCTTCTTCAGGCGCCTGGGAGTTTCGTGCGCGTTCTTTGGGACAGATGGACGGGTGTAGCAAGGGGGAGGAACCGTCGGATGGCCGGTAACCTTCTGGCTACAAACTCTTGTCGTGTTGGTCCAAGTCTCCTGTATACACGTCAATCCTAATGCTCTTTTCACTTCCACGTCCGCTCTTACCTACATGGGTATATATGTCCATGCTCTTCTTATTGGATTGTAGCGTGTCGTCTGTTTTTCCTAGGACAGCTTTCAGATACGCCGAGAAAACAGCGACCAGTTGCCAACGACTTAACTTTATAGCCATACCGCCTGCCCACCAAGTCAGCTCCGAGTTCACTATTGAACCCCGTTTGTTTTGTCCCTGTCCAAGACCCTCGATGCGGCCTTCTATTGCCTCTTATCACGGGGCCGCTTGCTTTCAGCTCAAGCCCGGCCAAGGTCGCATGGGGCCTGCACGATAATCCAGTGGGAGTCACGCATACTTCACAGTCGCTCTTATCGGAAACATCGCGCATGTCGAGTCATAAACACCAGCTACATTACTTCTTGGAGGAACGGGCGCGACATATAGCCTACAAAATGTGCAATCTTTCTATTCTTAAAAGTCACGACGTAGCTCGTGCACACCTGCGTTTTTTGGCCTCCACTTTCACCAATGATGCTCGGTGTTGGGACGCGTCTCGGGTACTTTTCTAGCGAGGGCGAGGATGCTGCGCCACGGTACAACGATTTCGCCCATGCTCCATTCGTTAGCTTGTCCTGGTTGGGCAATGATGCAAGTATGACACCTCACTTATCATGCTTCATTTGCTTCTTTCCACGTATCCAAGGATTCAGATCATGTATGTATCCGCATAGGGACGACTTTAGGTGAGCTTCCTCAGCCGACAAGTGCGTTATGCAAGGGAGTGGTAGACTTGATATTAGTGAGCTGTCTGAAACGCGTGTTTAAATCCTATGATAGCTTCAATTAAGGCCTTCTAGCTTTCGCACTCATATCTTCGTGTACGAAGGAGCTCGTATTGGCGTCTCTATATAATGTAGGGAATCTGACAACAAGCCTGAAAAATTGACAACACCTTCGAGGACACTATGGTGTCCTGAGGACTGAACAGAAGTCCAGACCTCTGGAACTTCTACCACAACGCTATGATGAGGTGGCCGCAAAAGGCTGAAGTATGTAGGCTACCTTGGATCGGTCTAAGAGAGTGGGAAATGGGTATAGGCATGAATCAAGCTCGACAGTATGTGAACAAAGAAAGCGTTCATAAAGTCCGTTCAAGGACTCTCGGTTTTGACCGAAGCGATGCCCTTGAATTCGCCATGCAGGATATCGAGCAGCTTGCGAAGTGTGTCTGAATTGCTGCTTCTTCGGGGCGGCACCACCCCTTCCTCGTAGTCACCATCGGCGTCATCGTCCTGTGTCAAAAGCTCAATGGTTTTCCTGAGCTTCTCGTACGCTGCGTTGAGCTCAGAATGCGAGACTTCGAGCTTGCTATATCTCTCATTCAGAATCGAGAGCTGTGTTTCAAGATCGCGGGCGTGCTTCTCCTTGCGCTCACGGAATGCGCGTTGAGCGGCTCGATTTTGGGCGCGTCGTCGCTTTTGCTAGATTAGCCATCATTCCGATGAGGGTGCTCAGGCTCAAACTTACACCAGACGTGACAGGTACCCTCTCCGTTGGTGGTGAGCCATGTATCGGTGTAGATACGGGTTTGGAAAGTGATGCTGGAGGAGAACTACAATAAGGACTATCGTGATCTGAGCCGAAATCCGACGGTGTCATCGGCATGGAATAGGACCCAAATTGCATTTGTTCCTCCACAATGTGCGGGTAGTAGCCAGGGTGAATGGGCGCAGAAAATACGTCGTAGGTAGAAGAGACCTTTGCTGCATTAGTGAAATACATCAAGAAAAGTCGCGTCATCCGCCTACCGGAGAGCCGCTGAGACTGGGGACTTTGGCAAGATCTGGAGACATCTCAAACACTGTGGTCTGATGTGGTGGTGCGATGCAATTTCCCTGCGCCATCCAGTAATCAAAAGATTGAGAGTCCATGCTAGGCGCTCGTGACAGCTGATGTGATGACGTGAAACTAAACGACTTGATGAATGAAACCTGCTTTATCTTCCGACTGTAACGGATTGAGTTCGTTGGCCTAGTTTACACTACAGTGATGTGGCGTTACAGCGTAGAAGTTTCAAAACTCAAGACGTCTATGTGGTGGAGGCAGGCTTACGTAGCGGAGGGCAAGCTGGGATTATATACAGTGGTTCACATGAGAAACGGACGTTACGCATATCCCGTATCGGATGCAGCGGCCTGCACAGGGATGTAGTTCATTCTCTACAAAGGTGATCGCGTACACGACCACGTTGGACCCTGCCAATGTGGCTTTGTGCAAGACTGCATGCTCAACGCTGTGGTGAGAGGCATGGATGTCCAACCTCATACCGGCACACATGCGTGAGAGCACGCACCAACAGTGCGGCAAGCTTCTTAGGGTTACTATCCTCGTACCCAATTGGCTCGAGGGGTAAAACCGGCAGCAAACCGGAACCGGGGTCGACATGGACGGCGTACGCTACACCGTATCGGGTATGTGATAAAACGTAGACTGCATCGCTGAACTAAGCCACAAGGGGTAACGACGAGCGAGTCTTGCAGGAAATAAGCCAGTCATTTGTCGTAACCTTCGTCCTGACCGGGTATCTGACATTGTCTTCTCGAAGGTCTGCCTAGCCTAACAACTGCCCACTTGAGCCTTTCTTACAGACAATACATGGTAGGGCTAGACATGCCAAGATGTGGAAGCAAACTACCATGGCTACAGGTACCGCTCAAGACTGTGGATATGGTATTTGTGCCTTGTGCAAACACTAGGCATATACACGGGGTTTCGAAAAGAAGGCTGAGAAATATACGAGTTTCCTACAGATTATGGATAACCTCAAATCACCTAGGGTTACGCTGAAGAGTGTATGCCACTGTGAGTCAGATCTATAGGCTAGGAGATAGACAGGAGCTGGTGGTGGATGCCGAATCTCGGTCGTAACTTAGAGCTGACCTGCACTAGCCGTTTCCGGTGAAGTTTGCAGCACACCGGGCAGCTGCAGTCACCGACTTTCTTCTTCGCTGACAACCAACCACCGAAGCGAAGACCAGCCTGCATCACAGAAATAGAGTTGGGTGGAGCTGTTAGTGCTGCGACGCTGAATGCAATGCAGCTCCCGCTGTTGCCTCAAGAATCCTGTGAAGTGGGATGCGTCATCGTAATCGTCCAAGCATTGGAGCAGTCCCTATCAGGATAGCATAGGGCAGAGTGTGAGTTAAGATGGAATGGTGTTCTAGCACCCCTAGCTGCCATGGATGATTCAAGTCGCCATGGTGCTGTCGTTCGGGTACGCGAGCCGCGCTGACTGTAGCCTACATAGTTACCATACTATCAGCAGCCTCGAGTATCTCCAAGGTGCCCTTGATCCGACACCAATTTGACTATTTGGTACTAAAACGATTTAGATTTATGTCATGTCGCGAATCTCACACCACGAATTACCTTACAAACGTCTTCGTATCAGATACTTTTCATGGCGCTTATCAACACTGCCAGGTAGGAAATGATACATGGACTTATGTAGAGTATATTTACACGATAGTAAAGCAAGTCACATACGAATTGAATTTGCACTTGGGATATCAGTGACCTTGAGGGATTTAGATTCACACGCATGATGCAAAGAGATTACCTTAGTGTAGCCTCTGAGGCCTTGCATTATCGATCTACCCTTCCGAAATTCCAAATAAGCGATATTTTGTGGTGCAGCTTGTAATGTCTAGCTGGGTACAGGAGATATTGTCACCGGACCCTAAGGATCGGATCATGCATGCAGAAGCGAACGGCCTCGCTTGCAATGCTCAGTCTTATCACATGTAGTCTCCAAACCAGCCTCACTAGCCGCCCTTTCCCCTAGCATGCCGCTCCGCCTTTCGGCTCGGCACTGCAGGGCGATATCCCGCGATCGATAACAGAAGACGGCATCTCTACCCCGCTGCTGACACCACTATCTCAGGCTCTGCAGCAAGGGTGCAGCAACTTCAGCCGGATAAGATTGTTGTCAACCTTATCCGATTGTAAGCATGGACAAGAATGAATCGCTGTCTGTAGAAGTCTGGGACATGGGGTGCTTTGCAAGCAAGTATTCGGACGCTAGACTAAGAAAAGTAAAAGATTGCTCGGATGACTGCAGAAAGCCGGCGGGCTGTTCCGGCACAAGTCAAGGTAACCGTTTCGAAGGCGTGATTTGCGCACGTCTCACAGACATTATCATAGTCTCTGAACGGGCTAGTCTCATGGAGCACATCTCTTGATACAAAGCTGACAAGTGCGGCGGTAGATCACGGCCGACATTAGCGACACGGCAGCGAACGTGACCCTGGTCTGCAGACCATTTACAGCGTTGCAAGAAGCATACTAAGCTTTTATGGCCTCAGATGTCGGCAGAGCTGCAAAGTGACATGGAATTTCCGACCTCGAGTACATGCTCATTTCCCTTGGACAGCCACGCCAGCGGAATTGGGTTTGAACAGTAGATAGATGCATGTAAAGCTGACCTAGGTAGTATTCTGCTTCTCAAGGGCCTAAAGTGCGTTGTGCATGCTTTTATTATCGTATTCAAAATGTGTGTACCCTCTCTTCAGCTTAACTATCTAACGAGCAGAACACCTCTGTATGCTCCTATTAGCGGATTGCCTTATAGATATTAATAAAGGCCTAGATAGCTGTTCATAGATGTTACTTTTAGACTAAACTACATATTCTAACCTCTAACAAGGCTGTCCGCTTATGATATTATTAGGTACATTATTATTCCTCATAGATGTTTTTAGAAAAGCTAAATTAGGGGGGGGGGGGGTGCGCATCTTCTGAACAGCACTGATATTAGCCCGCAACTTAAGTATGTGGAAGCGAAGTATGTTAGCGTTGATCATTTGAACAGGAAACGTCAAGGTAGATCTCCAAGATAGACAGTTGGCACAATATTGCGC
>Ga0265780_10003207_pt1 | contig 21682 bp, 21 predicted proteins | sample P1T30metagenome_FD_192432 | JGI IMG/M metagenome (GOLD analysis project Ga0265780, IMG submission 192432) | Plant litter microbial communities from East Loma Ridge, Irvine, California - P1 T30 | ecosystem: Environmental > Terrestrial > Plant litter > Unclassified | place: USA: California...
AAGACGCAACAGTGGAAGAGGGGAGTCCAGCGAAAGAGTCAGCAGAGAGTGGCAAAACGAGGGAAGAGACTCAGCTAGGCGCAGAGACGACTGACGCAAAGACTGAACCATTTGCGATCAAAGCAAAGAACACCGTCTCGAGGGAGCCTGTCATCGAAGCTGGCGGGATCAAAGCTGATGAGGATGATCCGGAAGGTCTTGGTCTCCAATTCAAGCAGTGCGACCAAAGTCCCCCGAAACAGTAAGCGCTAGATGCTCACACACCCGACGCCCACCCTAGCGAGGCCTTCAAGGCCGAGATCATCAAGCTTATCGAAGACCGGTTCAACGCTCTTGTCGAAGAACAAAGTGGATCTGCTCGCAGGGAACCCGAGCACGTTGTTGGGGTTCAAAGCAAGGCCAGCACGCCGCCCCAAGAGATGGTCATCCGAGAGACGACTGAAGCCAGAGCCCAGTCATCCCAAGAAACCAATCAGGCCGGAGACGCGAATTCCCAAGAAACAACTGTAGCCAAATCACAACTGACCCAAGAGGCGACTAAGACCAAAGTCAGCTTCCTCGAAAGGACGAGCGAGTTGCGACCCGGGGCAACCTCAGAGGAACGGCAGGCTCAGAAGAGCTACGACCTTCGTATGCGTAGGTCACAAGAAGAGTACGATCTCCGCATGCTTCGGTTGGAAGAAGACTACGACACTCATGTGCGTCGGTCGCAAGAAGATCATGACCATAATCGCCTTGAGTCCAAGCAAACCCATGATCGTCATAAGCTCGAGTTGCAAAAGATCTTTGCTCCTTCTGGAGGAAAGAACAGCCCTTCCAACTGACGGTGTAGAAGCGGACCGGAGAGAAATGCCAGGAGGCAATCCGATGTGCGTTCGATTGTCGTCTGCGGGAAGTGGTCGATTGAGAGGCTCTGGTGGCACACATGAACATAGCAGCGAGAGGACCGATTAAAACATACTCTGCCTACGCCGATGGAATAGGCGGACAAGCATCTGGGAACCACCACGGACCAAGACACCGCTCGCATTAAGTCGGAGCACGACAGGCGCACGGAAGAAGCAGCTTAAAAGGAGATCAATGCTTTGCACGCAGAGGACGCAGTTTAAAAAGCGCAAGTGGCTGTTCGCCAAGCACAGCCAGTGGCTCGGAAGAAGATGCCCCAAGGAAAACTGTGAAAGTAGACAGAGAAACAAAGGACGAACCACGTCTTTCAGCAATACCACAGCGTAGAAGATACGTACCAGTAGTTACTACACGTGCGCCGACTTCAGTGACCCAAGACCAATCGTGATAGTAAGTAGGGAAACAATGCTGAGAACGAGCGGCAGTGGCGTATGTGTGATCATGTTCATCTCCATCCTGTTCGTTTTGTTTTTCCGCATATAGCTATGTACTGAGTAAGTGAATTTCGTAGAGTAACACAATTTACATAGAATGGGGGTCAAAAATTGGGACAAGCCGAATGTGCAAAGGGTATCAAGACGTGCCGCCCAAAAAAAAACAAAAGCTGAAGGAAAGATCAAACCCCTGGATGAGAAGACATTCCTCACGTGAGGAGCTTCCTTTTCACAAAAGGCGCTAGGAATGCCAGAACCACGCAGCGGTGTGTCCCTTTTTGTTCGTCCTCGTCATCGTTCGCGCTCGTGGTGCTCGTATGCTGCGCTGCCGCTGCCTGGTTCAGGGCTCTCGAGCGGACTTGCAAGACATGATCAATCCATGTCACACAGCGACGAGGTACTGTACTCTTCGTTTCATCCACTACCATTTACTTTGCCGGCCCTCCGCCACCGGTCTGTCCAGGGACGAGCAATTTGATGCACTTGTCCAGTATGTCGCTCGCATCATGCATGAGTTCCCACCTGGGCTCACGGAAGCACGTTCTGAGAAGAAGCAGCAGACCCAAGCACGAGTTGCGGTCTCGCAGATCCGCGAGGTCGAACGCGGATTTGACATTGCGGACGCGATTGAGGTAGTTGCGCATGTCGCAGATCTGCTGGTCTCGCGTCGTGAGAGTGTGGTTGGCAGGGGAGAGGGGCCCATCGAGCGCGTAGCCCCACGCCCACACGATGAGGGTTGCAAAATAAAGCACCCATGGTCGATTCAGGAGGAAGTCGTCGCGGGCGCTATAGGTGAATGCCGGCTGTTGGTGAGCATTCAGGCGCGCATGGCTGGGTATTTGTGCATCGGAGTGCTCGCCCTCGGGCATCAAGACCTCGCAAAGGAATCTGATAGCGTGGTGTACGGCTTCGCGGGCATGTGCGGATGGAGCCCAGGTCTCGCGCATGCGCTTTTGAACGGCGGCACGGTCAGCTTCTGTAACGATGCGGCCGAGAGCTTTTTCGGAGCCGGCAAAGACGGTGCAATCGATCATGTCGACATGCATAGCCATAAGCGCTAGTGAGTGAAGGGTTGTGCGAGATTCAAAGACCGAATCACGCGTCTCGGGCGGAGAGGGTACGCTCGCGTCGAAGTCCTTGCGCCAGAACTGGATAGCGCTGTACAGGTGTGATCGCCATTTGAAAGAGCTGCCAAGCGCACTGCTGGGGAGAGATTTGACCTGAAGATCGCGCTGGTTCATATGCCAGTTGACATTGAGCAGTCCAGCCATCAAGATCACGCGACCAAAGGTGTTAGTGCGTACTCTGTGCCCATTCAGCGTCCGACGAAGTCCCTCGACGAATTGCATTGGCGTGAAACCGTTGGCCCGGAGGCTAGCCAATGTACGTTGGACTTCAGTCCCACTTGTTGCAGACCAAAGCGCTTCGTCGCATGGCAGTTGGAGCTTGATATCATGAGGCGCCATTACAGCCGAATGACCAAATAGCGCTGCATGGGTTGAATCAATAACAAAGGCAGCGAAAGCAGCACGCCTGGTCGCCTCCTGCGTGATCCATTTATTCCAGGTCGCATCATTGGTATTGGTACCAGTGGTATTGATGCTTCCATCCGGGCCCGGGGGTGTACGTGTCGGATCGTTGGAGTGGCCAGGAGACTCAATGGCACTTCTCCCGATTAGAGACGAACCTGTCCTCATGACAGTCAACGTAGTCGCATGATGGGAATGCGCTCGTTCATGCATCCGGCGTGTGCTGTACATTTTCTCAAACAGCTCCAACAGTAACAGTGTTTGGAACGTCCACAACATCCCAGGTGGATGAAATTCGGGATCCTGGAACACTTCCCAGCGAATGTGCCATGCCATGAACGAGGATAGCTCTGCACATCTCTGTGTCATTTCGAGAGCATGTCCGCGCTCTAAGCAGCTCGCTCCCAGACACATCATTGCAAGAAGGAGTAGATCCGGACACGTCTCTGGGTTGAAGGTAGGTCGATGCAGAATAGGCATCTGCTCATGTACGTGCGCCCAGTAGCTAGCGAGAAAGGTGCGTTGCATTGTCAGACTCAACACGTGTTTCGGATCGTCGACGCAGCCGTGCATTATGGCCTCTCTTGGTGGCCGCCCTGGAGGCTCCGCAGCGTTGAAGCGATTGTTGATCAAGTCTATCAAGCGGAGCCGCTTCTTGTCGCTTATCGCGCTCTCCTTCGTGTATATGTCCAAGCCATTCACAGCAGGTGACTTTGGACGCTCTTGCTTGATCGCTGGTGTCGGGCTATTTTCGACATCTGGCTCGGTCTTCGGCTGTGGCATAACGTAGTACGACTGATTGTATGCGGTCTCGGGACCAGGCGGCGAGGGGATGATCGGGTCTGAAACCATGCCGCTACTCCCGAAGAGAGAATAGAGGAAATCGTCGTTGAGCGGAAGTGATGACGAAGGATCCAGACCGTACTCTTCGCTGAAGATCGGGATCGTGTATGGAGCGGTAGGCATCTCCATCACGTTACTAAAATTGGTGAAACTGTCGCTCCTGCCGTTCACATACGAGTTTGGATTGGCGTTGGTCATTGTTGGAGCCGAAAGTATGTTTCCACGATCGCCGTTTGGGACACTATATCCAGAGTCGAAGGCAAAGGGAGGTAGCGGCGGCATTGAATTGTAGATTGTCGACGATTGGTAGTTGGTGGTGGAGGATGACGCATAGTTCTGCGAATAGGTCGTTCCCATCGAGTGGGATGAGGTGGTTGGCTGAGGCTGCACCGGCGTGACTTGTTCGAATTGTTGCGGATAAGCGTCGCTGGACATCGGACGGGAAGAATTCGAGCTATCGTAGCTGAAGCGGCGTTCTGGAATAGTGGCGGGCGGCGGCATTGAGTGGTAGTTTCCATTGATCGAGGAGAAAGCGCTGCTATGAGCACCATTGGTGGTGTGAGAATCCATAGACACCTGCGTGTCCAGTTTGTTGGGATGCTCGTGAGTTGCAAGATGTCCTTTGTAGTCACCGGACGATGACTGAGGAGCTTGCTGGGAAGCTACCGGAGCAGCGTAGTACTCAGGTTGAAGGACGTGGTAGTATGCATTCTGTGTAGGCTCCACTGGGGATGAGCTGATGGTATGCCTGCCCGATGGTGAAGGTGGAGTAGACATGCTGGCGTCGGGGATTGGTGCTGCCTTGAAGGCATCCTTGCGTTGTAGATGGGAGCCCTTTGCTGTATGTCGATCCTTGTGGCGGGTGCAGAGGTCGGCACGAACAAACTTCCGGTCGCATCCAGGAGAGTCGCAATAATACCATTGTTTGGGCGTGTCTAAAGAGTGTTGATTAGTCAAGGGCGGCTACCTTCATCTCGGCCATTATTGAATTGCAGGTGGGTGGTTGATGAGTGAAGTAACGTGAGTCGTGAAAGTTTATCGACATACGGTTGAGCTGATGCCGGTACAGATGCTCGGCACGAGAGTACTTCTTCACGCAGCCCTCCTCTGAGCAACAGTATTTCCTGTCGCTGTTCTGTATGATACGTCTCTTCTTCCTCCGTCTCGTGCCGTCGGCGCCTTCGGCTTCGATCTCGACCTCGTGGTCTGCATCAGGGTCATCCTCGTCATGTCTCGGGCGCGAATCGTCTTCCTCGTCGGCAAGCGGCGCTCGCGCATCCTCGACGCTGGCCATAGCCGAGCTCTGGTACGGAGAGGATGGGGTAAGAGAATGCGTCTTCGTCGGCGTGAGAGGATAGTGAGATCAAAACGCGGCGTGTCGACGGTGCTCGGGGTCCAGACCGGAGTAGCAGCATGCCCTTCTGCCGGCCTCTTGTGATGTTCGGTCGAGGTAGGTGTGGTGTAGGATGAGTGGAGGTGGAGTCGATGAACAGGCCTACAGGCACGTGAATACCTAGGTATGTACTCCTAGTAGGTAGTCACTTGGTGTGCGAGTCGAGTCGGAGCTTGAGCTACGGGCGATGATGAACATAGGCCGCGTGCAGCATACCACACCTTAGCCTGGCGGCCTGGAGGCGGCGCAGACCATACACACACACGCAACGCAACGAGGTCCCGCATAAGGTATCACTCTACCTTAGTCGAGTTACTCCCATCACCCATCACTTACCCTTTCTCCGCATAATTCTAAATGTGGGTCTCTGCCGACCAGGGTCCGGGCTCGGTTGGAGCGCTCCACTTGCATATCGCCCGTCTCTTCCAGTCTCCTCTTGTGCCATCACGACAGATCTCCTGGCAGGGATTATTATGATATCCATACATTCGACACATACACATGCGGACATTGCATCGCCTTGATGCCATCGTCGCTGCTTTTCGCCACCCTGCGACTGTGATCATGGCCCAAGTGCTGATCGTATCCACAGGTGGCGCTATACAACCGTTTCGCTAGGTACCTACATACCTACTCTACGAGGCCACGTGATTGTTGACGACAGCACCCGACCCGACGCCACGCCATCCATGACAATTAACACTCCTACCCGCCGCCCGCGATGTATCATTATGCTTCAGAGGCGTCTAGATATGTCTCGGTGGGCGATGCATCCACCATGCATAACACAGCTGCACAGCAACAACAGACCAACGGACTCCCAAGCGATGGCGAATAAAAACAACGACCCGACGAGCAGACAACCGCGAAGCAGGCCAAGCCACACCTAGCAGTTTCCAGGCGCGGGGAAAGACCTCGCCTGCAAGCCACATCATGCACTCCTGCCGTACGCATCGCCCAGCGCTGCATGCGTATGTATCAGCCCTCACAACGGACGAGCCTCATTCGACAAAACATGGCCAGTCTAATGTAAGTAAGCCTCCGTACAGCACACCAGCCTGGTGGTGCCGGCAGCTCCTCCATGCCATGCCATGCCATGCCATCCGTTCGGGCCCAAGTCTCGTTGGACTCGCTTAGATGACACCCTCCACTGCTCGTCTAAGCCAATGCTATATGGTCGCGTGTTTGTTTCGCTGCGGCAAGCGGCGAATCACTTGCCCTATACGGGTCTCCTGCCGAAAGCACACGGCCCGCGCAGTCTAGGCGGCGGACATGCACGTAAGTCCTCAGGTCTAAATCATCTGCAGTTCATGCGGCGCGAAGCGTACTATTCCTACCAATCCAAACCGAACCTGGCTTCTTCTGCCTGCAGAGCGAGTCATGCTTGCACCAAATCTAGGGTTTGCTCAACTTCCAGGACGCGAGATCTTCCAATGAAGGTCACCTTCGAGCCGGGGTGCGACTTCCCAGTTGCCATTGTCGAATTCGTCTGCATGGTCACCTGGACATTCTCCTCTGCAACACAGTGGACCTCGAGCACGTATTGATTGCGATCAGGTAACAACAACTGACGACGACACCTTGAAGGTCCAGAGTCCAGAGCTACCCCGGAGAGCCCGGCATGCCCGACAAGGCAAACCATCCAACCTCAACCAACAGAACCACCAATTACAAGATCATATGTCCGCTCTCCACTCCCGTACAGCATGCCTTAGCACGTACATGTACGCTAGGATCGTCTTCCCGATACAAAACCCCATGTTCCCTGCAAGTGCCGATCTCACAAAAAGCGCATAACCTGGACTCTCGAAATCGTTGACGCGTCCAGTCAACCTGCCTACCTGCTACCTACCTGCTGCCTACCTGTACTCTGTCGGAAGGCTTTCCGGATAGGTACGCCACACAGAACAAGTTGTGGGCAGCACATTGGCAGGCTCACTTCACTGCCTGCAGTACTTGGCAGAAAAATGATCGGCCGGAGTCGTCGTCGTGTATCGACATTGTTACTATTAACTGCACGTCAATCGGTACGTGTTTGTACTACCTTGCCTTGCTGTAAAAAGAAGTTGTTTCCTTCATTCCTTCCTATCCGGGTAGTTGGCGCAGACGGTTGGGCGCTGTGTGACTGCTCTCCCCGTCCGCGGAGGTGCAGGTCCTGGGTATTCGTTCCCACGGGTCTGGGATCGGGCGTTTTGTTGTCGTCCGGGGCCACGTCTTTCGTGCGCGACCACTGTATGTTTGCTTGCAAAGAAAGGAACAAATCATCTCATTGAAACTCTGACCACTCGGCAAATGTCGAAATTGACAAGTAGGCAAGTGTGGTGTAGTAGTGTAGCTGTGAAGGAGTCCACGACATAACGATCTAGACGCTTCGTCTTCCCGTCCTACACTTCTGCTTCGGCCGGTGTCCATGTTTGCTCTGCCAGCAGCAGAGTCATTGCCAGTAAGGCAGTGTTAGTGGAGACCCCATATTTGCGACCACCATTCTAATTGCCTGGGGTCACCGCGCTAGCCTTTCCGATATATGCACAGCGTCAACGCTGGTACACCGGTAGGGTACATGCTCGGCGCTGTGCCCGACTGGCCGACTCGTGGAGTTTGATACTCGTCTTTTTTGTAGGGACATCTTCTTCTTTTTAGGGCTCTTCAAGCACCTTTCGTAGTAATAAAAGGTGATCTGGGTTTCACAGCAATCTTGATGCATTCTTTCGTCTCTCTCGTAAACATGTATTCTAATATGTGTTTCTATCAGTCGTCTCATGATCGTCCAGACTCCAGCAACATGTGCCGGGTGAATGTGTATGCGCGTCTGGCCCGGCAGCGTCTTCTTCGCTGCTTGACTGGTGTCGACTCGGTGCAGTTGCTGCAACGGCGTGACTCTGGAATCCAAGAGAGTCCGAGGACGGGAGATGGCATACCCATTCTGATTGATTTTTGCTCTTCGCGAATGTTTTTCGCGCCGACAAAATCGCTCATTTGGTCTCTCCATTCGCCTCAGTCTTGGCGCCGTAGTACTGGTCCTGGCTATCCTTCTTCCCAGCCTCAACATCGCTTGCAAAACTAGGCGTCTTGCCCTTTGACTCCCAGAAAGCCATCCTCTCCTTCAGCACCTCGTCCGCCCAAGCCTTGACTTCCGGCAACTGGATCCTCGCCGCCACGCGGGAGAATTCGCCCAGGTCCAGGCTGCCCTCCGCACTCCTCTCGTACTCGACCATCTGCAACAACAGCTCCATCTTGTCGACGTCGTGCACAAAGTGCGCCTCCAGGGTCTCGTCATTCTCATACTCCCACCACACCTTCTTGATCTCCTCCGCCTGCAAACCACCGCCCACTTTGCCCAGCAGACCGTCGCAAATGTAGTCCATGGTCTCGGCCTCGCGCCTGCTCTTCTCCGATTTCACCACGTTGTCCATGGGAGTAATGTCGCCGACCAGCGCCTCGGCCATGTCGTGCACGAGTGCCATGCGCGTGCAGCGGCCAAGGTCTAGTTTGGGCGACAGCGAGGGCGGGCAGAGGAGGGTGATGATGGCCATTCGGTACATGTGGTCGCCGATGGATTCGCCGTGGCTGATGCCGAAGCGGCGCCAGCCTTCGCGCTTGGTCGTCTTGAGGCGCTCGATCATGTGGAAGAAGGGGATTGGGGAGGAGGTGGAGGCTTCGGGTCGGTGGGGGATGTCCTTGAGGACTGGTGGGGATGGTCAGTAAAGTGTATGGATCGGAGATGCAGACCAGCATAGCATACCAGTTTCGGGAGTCCAATGCTCATTCTCTGCGGTGCGAGGCGTCAAGACACCAGAGTTGGGCGCGGCAGGCGCATTTGTTTCTTTGGCCTCTTGCATGGTCATGTTGGGAGACAAGTGTTGTGGGCGGGCCTTTGAATGCTTGAGTATTGAGCGATTGACTGACTAAGGTTTCTTCCGAGGATGTTGTAGTCGCGTGTGTAGCAATAGTGTATGAAGATGTACTGTATATGAGTGTAAGTAGAAGTAGTGACTGATAATTGCGTCTTGTTTGCTGACTAAGTCACAAACACATGCGAGGTGACAGGCACCAGACTTTAAGACCCACATTGATAGGCAAGGCGACGAGTGGTCCCTGCACAGCTGCATCTTTATTTACCAGTAGCGCTCGTTCCAACAAACCACCCAGATACCCATGCTGCACCAATCTGCCCTCGGAAATGACGGGGAATTGGTCCATCAACAAATACATATCACATGACCTGACGTGATCTGACATGCTCCCCTCGACCTTGATTAATTAATACATCTGTGGCTGTCTTCACATGCAGTCTTCATCACCCACGTGCCGACCGCCATGGACAACCCCATCTCTGACACGACCCCAGGAGGGACAACGACTACCACTCACAAGCGAACAAAATCCGCTCCCCGTGTGCCGTCAGGACCAAACCCATCCTCGCTCTTCTTGACAAACCTACGGCTCCTCAATCTCGACACCCTCGCCGACTGGCCTTCTATCACACCTTCTACCTTCTCGAATGTCGACGCGCGAGCCCGCATCAAGGCCGCAGAATGGAGCTTATACCAGTTGTTTCGTATTTCCGAACCGGCCTTGACGGCGGAGAAGCTGCAGCCTTTCTTCCCTCCTTTGGAACCGTTGCAAAGCATCAACCTACGCGCCGCTCTCTACAGATGTCTAGACGGATTGAAGAAAAATAGCGTCCTAGGCAGGGATGTAGTGTTGCGAAAGACCATGCTAGATGAGTGTGCTGGGGACAAGTTCTGGGAGGTATGTGTTGCCTTTTCGGCAATCGTGGTACGCAAGAAGGTGGTTGGAAAGCGAGGCAAGAGCGGACTCGGGAGACCAGTCGCACAGGCCTTGGGCACTGCTCAAAGCCTTGGGAAGGTAGACAAAGATATCATGATGCCTTTGATGGTAGCACATAGAGTTTCGCTGTCAAGAAACTTGTCGGAGAAGCAGATGCTCGCCGAGCAATTCGCGCAGTTGGGAGACATTCTGCGGGAGAAAGAAGATGATTTGGGTAGGAGGAAGGCCGAGATCAGCCGAGACGGAAAGACTGAGCAAGTTCAGAAGCAATTGGAACACTTCAGCCCACTAGAAGATGTCTTGCGCAGGGGCTGGGTAGGAGATGAAGGATTTGAGGAGGCTTTGCTGTCTGGAGGAAGCGCTGCAAGCAGTGATCGTATGCTGAGTGAATCGACCGAAGCTCTTTTCGATCGCAACCAGGGCTCGAGGACTTCCAAGACAGCGCAAGCAGATCGGGATCTTGTTAGCGACATTGCAACCAAGGCGCGAGGACAGAATCTGAGATTGAAACGGTGGGAAGCTCTCTATGACAGGTTGCAGGCTGCTAAGCCGAACCCATCACAGGCCGAACAAGCCAAGAACAGAGGTGATGCATCCCAGGTCCGATTCGACAGGCACGCGGACCTCACAGTGGCAGACACTAAACCGCAGCGTGGCTTCGGGTCTCCGACCAAAAGCTCTCATCATTCGCGAGGCTCGTCGGCTTGCGTCGCAGACTACGACAACATCCTTACTGCGTTGCGTGAGGATCTCAGGCTTGCACGACAAAACCCTCATAATGTTACAAAAGATGCGCGACACAGCCGCTCGACTTCAGATGCTGTCGCTGGCGCAAGTCGGTCGTCTGCTTTCCAGCCTTTGCACCCTCGCCAGCATTCACGCTCGCCTTCGTTGCAACATTCGCCATCGCAGTCTCCTGTGCCTTTCAGACCTGGCATGGGCAGACGAATCTCCTCGCGATCGCGTTCATACCAGCAACCGAAGGTCATATCTCAACGCGGGCCTATACCTCTGAAGACAGAGCTCTTCTCGCCCCTGAAGTCAGCAAGACCTGGCAGTCACAGTCCGAGATCGGCTTCCATGTCTAGACCAACATCTCTGCTACCATCGCCGCAAGAGGAGATGGACGAGTCTATGGACAGCATCGATCATGCACTGCGCTATCAAGACCGATCCGATACAACCCCATACAGCAGTTCACACCGGCCTAATCACACGCTTTCACCCCCACAGGAGGAAGGGGATGAGTCTGTTGCATCCATCAACGGCGCACTTGCCGGTCTCGGCCTCAGCCATCGAGAGCCCAATATCAACTTTGAAGGCAACACCTCCAACTTCGCAATGCCCGCAGTGTCTGCATCACCAATAGATCTCGACCCGTCGAAACAGGACCGATGGGAAGACAAACCTGAGTTCAAGATGCCTGCTTCCACACCAGCCAGCCATACTCCCCGCCCAACTCTCGCCGAGCGAACCCGCCTGTCGATGGCTTTCAACAGCAGCGGCTCGCAAACACCAGAAGAGCCCTCGTCGCCAGCAATCAAGCCCGACGATTTCCCTTCACCGCCCTCTAACAACAACACCCCCACGCCCGCCCAACCCGCCCGAAACCTCGTCGAGCGCACCCGCCAATCCATCTCCTCCTTCCAACCAACAACCCCAGCCCCACGGCAGAAACACACGCGCTCTCGCACTTCCATCCACCAACACCCCGACAACGCCCACAAACCCCCACGCCGCTCAAGCCTGAACAACCTAACCCCAAGCCAGGAAGTCGACGACGAAGACGAAGGATTCCAACCTAGAAGCCACCAGCGCATCATCACACCCCGCGATCAACTGTTCGAAGCCAGCGCCGAGTATGATTCAGTCTTCAAGAGCCGCCCGCGAGTGGCGCATACTCCGCCTCTGAGCCCGAGTGTCCTGGAACATGACGAGGATGCTGATTTCAGCATGGTGGGCGCTTTGAAGGAGCTTGAAACCGATGGTACGGTGGGCAGTTCTCCGTTGAGGAGATGAGGGTTGGACGCACACAGGTCACGGGTTCGATGCGGATTGCAGCGCAGAGCCTGGCGAGGGGTACAGTCCATCGTTAGTCGATGAATGCGTTGAAATCTCATACCGAAGCTGGTCGTTCCCATGTCTTCGGTCGTCACAACGGCAATGTGCAAATCTATGCAGTCCTGTCCTGCTGAGTTGTGTCCTTGTAAGACCCCAAAGAGAGACGTTTACCAAGCGCAACGATGCCAAGGGTACAGGTGGGTGCGCGAGAAACGAGCATTGCAAGCAAGGACTTAGTCTGAATACAGATTTTGGGGAGTAGAGTCTGCGTCAGGATGATTGATCATTCCACAAGTTCGGCATATTCGTAACATCAAACAAAAACGCCAGAAATGGAGATTCGCCTTATCGATGAGGATCCAAAAAAAAAAATCACATGGTTCACAAAAACTGCTATCACGCGTGCTATCGTCAAATTCCCTGGAGTGCGGCTATGTTCGGACGCCAACAAGAGGGTATATATTCGTACTTCTACTCCTCGGCGACGAGGTTCTGGCCATCCTTGAGGCCTTCGACCTTGAGTTCGTGGCCCTCGGCCCTCGCGTAAATGTCTTTGACGTCGTCTGTCGAGGTTGTTAGTAAATTTCGACATGACACAAGATTGATACCAAGGACCCTTACCAGTCGTAGTCTCAAAGTGGCTGGATGCGTCGTAGCTCTTGGAAAGGAAGATGTTGTCGCTCGCGCCGCTGTCGAGGGGCTCGTAGAGCGGGATGGGAGCACCCATGAACTTCTCCTCAATCTTGCCGAGGCGGTCGAGACCAGGCTGGATCTCAAGGTGGTGGTTCGCGTCGGTCTCAGCAATGGTGCTGACGATGGCGATGTAGTAGCCCTTGGGACAAACGTTGTGTGCGCCTGAAACCATGGCAATGTAGATGTCGTGCTTGCGGCCGACCTGGGACTGCGGGATGATCAACTGGACGGAGTCGCTGTTGTCGGTCTTATCGATCGGGTGGTTGAGGATGCAGATGGCCTTGATGAGGTGGCCGACGACCTTGGCCTTGTCGGGGAAGTAGGATGGGTCCGCCAGGATCTTGCTGCACTTTGTCTCGAACTTCATGCCATCACCCTCTTCGCCACGCTCTTTCATGGTCGCACGGATGCCAGACACTTTGCCGTTCTCGTACTTGACTTCGTCGATGTTGGTGTTGAGCATGTATGTTCCGCCGTAGATTGCTGACAGGCGAGCGAAGCCCTGCGGCAGTTCACCCAAGCCGTACAGAGGGTAGATGTAAGGCGATTTGCCGTAGCGAGCCATGGAGTTCACGTAGAGGCGGATGCGCTCTACACAGTCCCTGGCCATGCCCTTTGACTCGATGTAGTCGTCGGTGGCGTAAAGAGCCATGCTGTGGCCGATGAAATCGCGGGTTCCCTGTTCGAGGCCGAACTTGTCGTAGACCTGTTTCATGGTCGTCTGCGAGAGGTTCATGCCTACGTTGTCCATATCAGCCTAGAAACATCCTCTCTCCGTCCCACTTGAACATACCATTGTGTGTCTTAGGGTCGGCCTCATCGAAGCTTCCAACAAACTGCAGGAAGTTCTTCGCACGCCTCTTCTCGAAAAGGCCCATGAGCGGGCTCTTCAGAGCCTCGGATGCATCCGAGGGCACCTTTGCGACCGTAGCCTTTGATCCGCTGCCCTGTTGGACATAGCTGCCCGCTATCTGCTTGAACTCGAGGTATCTTGTGACGTCGGTGGAGACGAGGATGTTGGTGAGCTCGCCGTTGCTCATCAGGAGCTTAGGTACGAGGTCGATGTTCCAGTCGTTGACGCGGCCGTACTTCTTCCAGGGCTCGGTGCCTTGCTCGTAGTTGCCGTACCTCTTGAAGAGGGATTCGAGGTTGATGGATGCGGACTCTCCGCCATAATGATCGTTGCGGTCAATGTGTAATCTGCAACCTTGTCAGCGTCCATTCTGATCTCTTTTGTGTGCACCAAAGCTTACACCTTCTTGCCCTTGACGGAGAGGACGCCCGAAAGCACACACTCGGTCAGGCCAGTGCCCAAGACGACGACGTCGTACTCGGGTGCGATCTCGTCCATGATTGTGGTTGGTTGGATGTGCAGGTTCAGGCGGTGGTTCGATGACACGGAGGAGAACAAAGGAGAGCAGTGTCAAGTGGTGTTTACTACTGCGAACTACCTCACCGCTTGCCCCACTGCGGGCAAGGGTCTGGTCTGATCTCTCCACGGCTACAGCCGTGACAGTATGATGATGATTGTTCAAACACAAAGTATTGTGTATAAATATATGCAAGTTTGGGAGATATCATACGTTAGGTATCCTGTAAGACTATGAGACGGCATTGCTCTCCACCTTTTCGAGTTGTTCATTTAGCTTCTCCCGTCAGAAACGGTGGCCAACGATTTCCTGTCATCAGAGTTCCTGATTTTGTACCCATGCTACTGAAAGCCTTCACATTTAAATCTCCTTTGTATGCAGTATGCCCGAATGTGAGACTCGAGTTCGTCTTGCTCCATTTCGCTTCATGGGAGCCGCTCATACCTAAGTAAAGCCACTGCGGTGATTGGTGCAGATCGTTCAATAACTCTAAAGTGATTGTAAGATTCGACAGTAGTCATGTCTAGGACCGTTATACAAAAGATGTGCCTATATAGGCGAGTAATCATAGCGCTCCCAGTGTAGCAAAACGACAACGTGAGACGATACATTGGATACCCGTTGATGAAATCGCGTCTGAACTACAGCTGTTTGGTATTCCCTATTTGCACATGTTATACATCAATGGCTTTGTACACCTTTTACGCACGAACTTCCTGACGGGCAGTCTCAGCGGCAATGTTTTCGCGGATCTGCGCGTCTGGTGCGTTCAACGAGGCCGGCTCGGATGTCTCAAAGGTCTCCTCCTGCAAAATGTCAGTTCGTGCTCTTGCTTGATTTGCTTCAGTGTGGTGGCCTTACCTCGGTGAGCTCCTTGGGCAAGTAGGCAGATTCGCCCTTGCTTGGGTCGGCATACAGATCCACCTCCTCGTCCTCCATCGCAGCCACGCGAGCCTCTTCCCACGAGTACCAACGCTCAGTCAAGCAGATCTTAATGTTCTTCTTAGTCAGGCGAAGCTGTGATTTTGTCAATGTACGCCCCAATCCCTTCCGTGTGCAACAAAACATACCTCTTTCAGCCTCTCTAGAGCCTCGTACTCTCCATATCCAGCCTCTGTGCGAATTCTCTCCGCTTCATTGGTCATGACCCTGTTGGTATCCTTGAGGCAGAGCCACCAAAGGCGGTGCAGGTCATCCCAGCTCTTTGATCGAAGCTCCTGAACCGTCCATGCTCTGCCGTGTGCGTGCAGGTCTTCCGGGGTCTGTAGAGGGTCGCGGGCATTGTTGAAGAAGCCCCAGAGTCCATGGTCGTCGTCCACTTTGACCTTGGAGCGGTGCGCGGGATCCATCACCGGCTTCGGGAGATCCTTTAGGTCGACCGACAACTTGATTTTCTTGTTTAAACCAGTGCGACGGATCGCGGAAATGCCTCTGGCTGGGTTGCCATCTTTGCGCGCAGCGCGAGCGGTCGAGGATGAAAAGCTGGCGGTCTGTGAGGCGCTGGAGAATGCTGGTAGGAGGAATCCGGGCGGCAGTGTCGTGGAGCGCTGGGTGGTCGCCGACACCAGGCCTCCAAATATGCTTCGGCTGGAGCAATGCATCGTGTGTGTGGTATTGATCGCGTGGTGCTGTCGCGACTGCTGGGGCCTCTCTCTCACCAGGAGATTGAACGTCTCGGGAGTCCTGCGGCGACATGAGATCGCAACCCTAACCCTACGACATGCTGAGAGCGACGAAGTGATATGCCAAATGAGTACATGTATCTTCAGTACGAGATGTTCAGATGATTGGCTTGAAAGCCACGTACACGGTGTTGAGGCGTGGAAAAATGTCGTCTTCAGTATGGATAATCAATCTGTTGATGAGAGCAACACCTGCAACCAAAGTGTCGAGAATCAGGTTGACGATGATCAGCGATATCATGTTCATGATGTGTACCAATCAATACGTGATCGTATGTTCAGTAAAGCTGATTACTGGCAGCGAGGAGTTAACATAAACAAACAAGAGAAGAAGCTGCTGTCATCTCTTCGCGCTTGACTTAGTCTTGACATCTACAGTTTCACACATCGTAAGATGCATCCTGAGCTCGAATTATCATAGTCAACATGAAGTTCCATCAGTAAATCCCAAGACTACGCCGCACTTCTAAATGTGCCGAATACGATAGCCTTCCCGTTATCGTTGCTCATTTGTTTCTCGGCCTCTTCTAGTTTGAGCAGTATATGCGTGGTCCGGATGAAGACCTCTGCGATCATGTCAGCAGGTACGCTTAGGCGATTGCCTCAGGATATCGAGTCCTTACCTTCGAACTCGACCACATAGCTTACTGAAAGCTCGACATCACTGGTATACAAAAGGGGAACGTTGGAAGCTTGCTGTTTTCGCCTCTTTACCTTGAACTTGATTCCCACAACATCGCTCCTGGTGTTGATCCAGAGCACTCGCGGGTCCTTTGTTGGGTCAAACGCATCAGTGGCACTGTCTGGTCCTTCCTCGCCATTTTTACTGCTTTCGCTGCCGTGATGGACGATTACGGTGCTGTCGTCCGTGAACGATCGCGATTCGCAATGCTTGGACAACCAATCTCTCCACACGCGGATGGTACCTTCGCAAACCTCCTGCAAGGAACAAAGTAGGCCACGGCGGGGCTCCCGCCTCCCAAGGTAGGCAACCGTAATGAGTTGCGAGAACAGCTCATGAGCGTCGATAGAGACCGTGTCTCTCACAACATTGTCTTCGGAAATAGTCGCAGCCCGCACAGTGGTATTCTCGTATGTTCTGGAGCCGGGTACATCACCAGCACGGTGACGCTGTTTCACTCTGAGCTCCGGTTCGTTACACTCCGGTCGAAACCGAGTGAACAGGCTTCCAAGCTTTTGCACCTGGCCGAGATACTGATTCACGTCATTTATCTCTGACAGCAAACTGTCCAGCCCTTCTGTCCCGATCGGCGTACAATACAAGGGCGGTGCTGTCAAGCGTGCCGACGGATGGTGACACTCGAGGAATAAGGTGTGGCCATCCAGTCCAGCTGCGATTTGCAAGCGGTGATGTATCAGGCGCAAGATCAAAGAGTGGAATTGGCGACAAGTTGGAGTTATCGGTAGGAGTTCACGTGTGGACGACAGGTCGAAGATATTGAGGAGTATCTGCCTCCGTCAGTCCGTGCGCTGTGGTTTGTGCGGCATTGGACGACTTACTTCGTTTGGAAGTGCGAAGATGCCGTTCAGACCGGTGTCCGACATTACGAAGCTGGTAGAGATGGTCGTGTCTGGACAGTCACGGTACTGCGTCAATATCAAAGTCGAATAGTCTGTTGGACCTATGATCGACGAAAGGTAAAGGCGATGATGCAGGTCAAGGGCCGTCACGTGATAGCGCGCTAGCCTCGGCTAAATTGGTCGCGTCTCGACTTCATCTTTCGACGTCTCACCGGTCTTTCTTCTACAACTCGATCAGCACGTCGACACCAGCATGTCTGGGCGACGATAAGGTGCCAAGTCGACTCTCATCACCAAACCTATCACGCTCATCACATCATGTCGTCCAAAGCTGGCATGCAGGGCTTCGTGGCCGAGAGGAACGTGGATGCCCGCACCGTCAATCCTGACCTCAACGACCTGAAAATTCAGAAACCAAGTGCAAAGGCAGATAAGAAGCAAAAGTCGAAGCGAAGCACTAACAACCCGCGTGAGAGAGACCAATTTGTTCGCCCTGATCGTCTCCACGAGAACGCATCGTTGAGATCCACAAGTGCTGATGCTCTCTCTACGACCGCCAGCGCGTCTCGTCCCAGGAACGGTGACGACTTCCGCCTTCAGACGCGTTCACAGATCTATGATAGGAACGCCAACAACGGTGATGAACAGTCCTTTGCTTTTGGTGGAACGGACTACAATGAAGAACTCGAGAATGACCAGGAGCCTCCGCATGATTCTGTCGCCGAAAACAAATACCAACTCATGCTTGCCCAAGCCAAAGGTAGAGGTGCGGCAGGAAGTCCTACTATAGGCCAGATTCACCTCAAGGGCGACTCTTATCCTCCGACGTCTGCCGGTGTTCCATCCGTCACTGACCAGCATGACCGGAGTGATGTCAGGGCACAGGGTGGCGGTGTCCATAACTTACCTGTCCATGCTGCTGAACGTACAAACTTTGGTCGCCATTCACACAGACAACAGCCGCAGCTTATCAATGCACGAACCCACCTAGCAACTGCTTCGCAGCGATACACGCAAGTTCAACAGGCTGTACCTTTCCACCAGCCGCCAGACATCCAGTCCATCGACCCGGAGCCTGGTTCAGACTTTGATGCAGCAGCCGGGTTCACTTTTGGTCAGGTGCCAGCCACCAGAAAGGAAGTCAGCGCCAATGCTTCACGCCCGCACAATCAAGCAACGAAACAGCGGCCAATTGCGACCGAGTTGAAAGCAGCTGCCCATCGCTCACATCAGATTGAACCCGAGAAGCAAGAAATTCAGCTTCCGGTCGCTGATACTAACGGCCGTGCGGCCAAACCCGACAGACACGCCTTCCAGCAGGCTGAGCAAGCCCCGCCAGCGGTCAAGAACACCAGCTACCTTCATAGCCGCCCCATGCACGATGTGCAGCATCAGATGGAGGCACAAGACCCGCCATCTGAGGCTTTCTTGGAGGATGACCCGGCCGAGCGGCTCGAGCCGCAAGAACATCATGAAGAACTGCTTGACTACGATCTGCCAGAGCTCTTCAACAAGGATTATCAGTCCTTGAAAGCCGAGCTCTTCGACCAGCATCCGAACGCTCAGCCATTCGTCGTTTCTGGTATGCCGGAAACTGCCACTTTGGCGGACAAAATGGCATCCATTTCCCGTGCCGAACCAGGAACGCAGGGCGAATTCTTTGCAAGCCTCGACATCGACGAGTGGGAGGAAGCTGGCGATTGGTTCCTCGATCGCTTTGGTGATACGATCAAGGCACTGAAGGATGTGAGGAGGGAGAAGCGCAAAGCGGCACGCGCTCTCGAGGACGAGATTGAGCAGCGAGAGACGCACGTCAGCAAGAAGCGTGCTTTGACGGATGCCGCTATGAGCGACATGAAGTCTTCCGGTGCTGCGGTACTTCTTGGCACACCAGGGAAGAAAAATTGAGCTTATGGAAGAGGACATGCTGTGCATTATTATACCCCTTTTGCGTGAACGCTAGCTCTGGTCGAAAGCTGTATTGCTTGCCGTATGCAGGCGAGGTTGGTAGTTAGCCTCACAGCACCCTTTGCTGTCAATACTACAAGTATTCAAGATGTCAAAACCGAGAGTGCCAACGATCATTAACAGTCGCATGTGCATGATCCATAACAACCCTGTTGGTCGAATGATTGGACCCATGGTGTATCCGCTTTCGTATTGCTATCGCTGGCAAGCTACGACAACATTGTTACGCTCTGAACACGTCATTGACGACAGACTAGCAGTGGCTGTCTGACCCGTCATTGAGTCTTGCCGTCAGTGCCTCGATCGTATCACTATCATCGCAACCCGATCGCTACCGACGGACCGACGGCAAGATCTCTTTCATCTTCTTATCTCACAAAAGTGTACCAGCCCGCTCTCGATGTATTCTCCGGCCAGGTGGAGTCCAGAACAATGACCTCACCTCTCAACACCGGAATAATGACAACACGCCTCTCGCAAATCTGGAAGAATCCGCGATTCCGGCAGCGAACCCTGCTTGCCCTTACCTACGCACTCGAAGTTCCACCATACAAAAAGGAAGAACACAAACTCTTGCGTATGCGGGCATGTTCCCTCCACCTTGTCCTTCCTCCACATGCCGACTCCACACTTCCAGGAAAGTGCCCGGGAATATGGATCTGGGGAAGCGAGGACGACGTAGGGCAGAGTGGGAAAAAATCAGGCCGGCCCAGAAGAGAAGAGGCGGTGCCCCCACGTTTTCCGTCGTGCTCGGAAACTGTGTCACGACTTGTCTACTCGCTTTGCTTTGCTTCCGTCATTTGTTGTTGGTTGGTTGCCAAGGCGAGATAGCTATCCCTTCGATGTCGAACATCGAGATTCACGATAAGATATGGGTTGAAAAAATAGATAGACAGATCTCATTTCGCTAGACGCCTACCTTCTGTTGGACTTTTTGTTTAGCATAGCCAAGAAGACAATAGTTTGAACGCTTTCTCGACATTGTTGTTATTCACAGGGAGCTGTGCCGGATCATGTGGATCGTCGTTGAATCGATAGCCATCTGGCAGTCTGATGAGGCATATGCTTCCAAACGGGATAGCCGACAGATTCATGATCAGATGCACATAATTGAGTGCTCTGGCGATGGATGTTTCACTTTCGACATAGTGATATACCTGGCCAAGGACGCTGTCATTATGAATAACTGTGTTGCTCGGCTTAGCCGGTTCAATCCAACACTGTGATGAAAACCTTTGGGTGAATCGATCACTACATAGGACAACGAGATGACGCGATCAACTTGCTACTTCTAGGACATGGATGTAATATCGATCAGGTAATCGATACACAAAATTCTTGCATGGTCAGGTGCCAGACGCAAGCACCTCATTTTGTTGCCATTTCGTTGAGATGAACTATTACCTGTGGTGCAGAGTGTTGAGGATGGTGTTAGATTGGACGCCTGACATGGTTTGCTTGTTAGTGAGACGAACGGATTGGGGGCGGTTCGGAAGCGCCTGGGTTACATTCGTCGTACACCGCTGGCTGAGGCGGAGCGCTTGCGGTTGCCCGTGGGGAATGGTGTGGAGTGAGGAGAGGGAAGATGGAATAACATCCACCATCTGCTGTCCGCATGATGTGATCATCAGTGACTACTCTAGCCAGCGAGCAAAAAGAACTGATAAGAAAGAGCCAAGCAACACACACATCCCGGATCGACACCAACACACGATTGCGCGAGAGCCACCGACAACCCACGACTCCACCCACCCACCAACCTTTTCCTTTCCTGGGGCCGCTCTGGGGTGCGCCGGAAGAGGTGAGCGCGGATCGATCATCTGCACCGCACATCTATTGCTGCTACAGGCAGCCGCATGCAGGACGCAGGAGATAAGAGAACGGGCGACGATCTCGCCGTTCCAACTACTACTGCAGCAAAAGCTTTCTCCACGAGTCCGCACTTCGTTGCCCTGCTGACTCTTGTGTCGTGTCCTCGTCTCGAACATATGGCATGCCGCGTAGCAGTACTACTGTACAGAGTGGGTGCGTTTCGTAGGCGCCCCGATGTTTAGCAGGGCAACGCACGCACGTACGACCGAAGTTGATGGTGATGCCTTGCGTGTGCGTGCGTGCGTGCGTGCATGCATGATTCGAGGCACATTGTTGGATGATGCCTCAACGAAAGATCACAACCTCCAGGACTTCCAAGGTTCCCTCCAGCATGCACGGTAGATGGATCGTGATGTCCACGGAACAGAAGAACCCGCAGCCAAGGCCGTCCAAAGGAAGGGAAGGATTCCAGAGGACGTAGCAGCGTCGAACAAACATTGGAACTACTCTCCAAGCGAGAAAACGTGTTGATTCAGAAGGTACCCCAGACAAACCCACACAACACACACCCGAACCCCACACTCTTCTCTCCACATGTCCCACAAAGATTCAAAAGTGAGAAACAAGGGTGGGCCGACGACGGTGTACACGACGACGA